>Ga0208040_1000273_pt1 | contig 68209 bp, 76 predicted proteins | sample AD_UKC083_MetaG_FD_184431 | JGI IMG/M metagenome (GOLD analysis project Ga0208040, IMG submission 184431) | Active sludge microbial communities of municipal wastewater-treating anaerobic digesters from USA - AD_UKC083_MetaG (SPAdes) (version 2) | ecosystem: Engineered > Bioreactor > Anaerobic >...
GTGTCAACAACCGTTTAGTGAACAAATCCACAATCGTTACGCTGTTGTCCTGATCATTGGTAATGACGGCGGTATTGGTTTCCGGATTGACATCAATGGCCTGTGGTTTTTGATTCAAAGCGATGGATTGGCTGAGGGTATAATCGTTTAAATCAATGATGTTGATATTGTTTTTGTTTTTATCCAGAACAAGGGCGATATTGTGTTGGGGATCAATGGCTAAATCGCCTGAGTTTATTCCGACATCTGTTTGAGCCACAACAGCGCGAGTGTTCAAATCAACGAAAAATACTGCTTTGTCGATAGAACTACTGACAACTGCGATATGAGTTTTGGAGTTAATGGCAATGCTGAGGGGTTTTGTTTCCAGTTCAAGGGTATCGATAATGTTGTTTGTGCTCAGATCAATGAAGGTTAGCAGGCGTTCATGCTCATGGGTAATGACGGCAAGATTATAATGCGTGTCAATGGCTGCACCGGAGGGCAATTTGGACACGGGTATTTCAGTCATGACTCTTTCCAACCCAAGATCAACGATGGAAACGGTATCGGTATTGGCATGTCCATGGGTTATCACTGCGATATTGGTGAAGGGATTAACCGCCACCATGGCGGGGCTGTCTTCAATGGGAATATGGGTTTGTTCATTGGCGGAATATGCGTTGGAGTTAAACAGGATTACGCCAACAAAAATGAAGATGGTTAAACCCAAAAGAAGGAGCTTTCGCGACAAGAACACAAAGAGACACCCGGGCATAAAAATACCTCCCAAAAGTTTTTATTTAATTTCTGTAAGGCTATTTTAAAAGAACTGTCTCAAACGACGTTAAGACGATTAAGCAAATTTTAATTCAATTTATTTTGCACACGTAATAAAGAGCATTACTGCATCAAACATCAAAAAAACTAATTTTACGGGGACAACTTTGTAATGCTAAACAACATTTGAATATCACGCGACTTATTCAAAATGCTGTCATGGGTGAATACCGACACCTTAATTATTAAAACGGAAAAGGGGTGTCAAGGTTTATTTGTAAAGTATCTCCATAAATATTTTGTAGAAAAAAAATCATCACACTGACGTTTCACAAATCAAATAAGAAGGGATAGAATTAAAATGATAATGGCTAACCACGGGTATGAACCCCAGGGCAAGCCCTGGACCCTAATTCCGCCCCAAGGGGCGGGGTATTATACCCTCCGCTTATGGCGGGATTGTTCGACTAACAAATTTCAATATACCTATAGTGACCTTCAGGTTATTCGTTTTTGAAATTTGAGTCTCACAATAAAACGTGTTGCTAAAAACATAAATATCTCTTATAATTACAAATAAAAAAGTGCATGTATGTGCGCATCCTTGCCGGGAGGTGTCCAGATGAATAAAAGAATAAGCGCCTTGAAATTTGCTTTGGAAAACGAACAGAACGAAAGAGATTTTTATCTGGCCAATGCCCGCAGGACGAAGAATCTGGCCGGCAAGAATATGTTCAAACAGATTGCCGATGAAGAAAAAGAACATTATGACATGCTGAAAAAGTTGTTTGAAAAATGGGATTCAAAACAGAAATGGCCAGATACAATTCCCCTGAAAGTAAAGAAATCGGTTTCCGGCAATATTTTAAAATCGATGTCGGAAAAAAAGGCCGCCCGGATTAAAGGCAATGAAGACGATTTGAAAGCGGTTCGTACCGCGATTGATTTTGAAGCGCGGGGCATGGCGCTTTATACCAAACTGGAAGAAGGCAGCACCGATCCCAAGGAAAAAGATTTCTTTAAATTACTGGCCAGTATCGAGCGCCAGCATTTCATGTCTCTGCGGGAAACAGAAGAATTCCTCAGCGATCCCGTCTCGTGGTATCAGAATGCGGAAAAGGTAACCCTCGATGGGGGTTGAGGCAGATCATCCTTCAGGAATTATTTTGTGATATTTGTTCCAACCGGATATTCAGATCCGTCCAGGTGTTGTAGCATTTCTCCAGTTCCAAGTTAATGTCTTTCAATTCCACATTAAGCGTCCTGATTTTCAGCGCGTCCTTGTGCGTCTGCGGGTCGCACAGCATTTTTTCATGGCCGGACTTTTTTGTTTCCAGCGCGGAAATACTCTTTTCAATGGCCGTCAGTTCTTTTTTCAATTCCGCCCGCGCTTTATAGGTCTTGTTTCGCTCTTCGGCCTCCAGTCGTTTTTTCTCTCTGGTTTTAAATCCCTCACTCTCGAAAGAAACCTGTTCGGTATTTTCCTTGACGGATGAAGCGGCAATCTGGCCGCGCTTCTCAATGAAATAGGAATAATTGCCGTTGTAGTAGTGGATATTCCCCTCTTTCAGCTCAAAAACTTTATTGACCAGATGATCCAGAAAATAACGATCATGCGAAACGATGGCCACCGTACCGTGATAATGGATCAGCGCGTTTTGAAAAATATCCTTTGTTTTTAAATCCAGATGATTGGTCGGCTCATCCAGAATCAGAAAGTTGGTATCCAGCAGCATGATTTTTAATAGTGCTAGTCGTGATTTTTCGCCGCCGGAGAGCACGGAAATCGACTTGTGAATATCGTCTCCTGAAAAAAGAAAGGCTCCCAGCAGGTTGCGTTTGTCCTGATCGGAAGCTCTGGCGGGCACGGAATTAATCTCCTCCCAGATGGTATTCTGATAGTTCAGATTCTGCGAACTTTCCTGAGAAAAGAAAGCCATATTAACGCCGTCGCCGTATTTTACTTCTCCACAGGCGGGCTTTTCGGTTAAACTCAACAAACGGGATAAGGTGGATTTGCCGGAACCGTTGACGCCGACAAAGGCAACCTTGTCGCCACGGAATAATGTAAAATCCAGATTGCTGAAAACATTCAAGTCGCCGTATGAATGCCCCAGATTGATTGCCCTGACCACTTCTTTGACGCTCTTTTTGCCTTCAGGAAATTTCATCGTAACGCTTTTTGATTTTCCTTCCAGCTTGATTTCGGAAAATTTCTCCAGCATTTTCAGCCTGCTTTGTACCTGCGCCGCTTTTGTGGCTTTATAGCGGAAGCGCTCCACAAACTCTTCAATTTTTTTAATTTGCGCCTTTTGCAGCTCCAGTTCTTTTCTCAACGAGGCCTGTCGTTTCTCTTTTTCAGCCAGGTAGTAGGAGTAGTTTCCTTTGTAAAGATGAATATCGCACGACGACAGCTCGGCGATTTGCGTGGCGATTTTATCGAGGAAGAAATGATCGTGAGAAATAACGATGATAGTTCCCGGATAATCCTTGAGATAGGATTCCAGCCATTCCATGCTTTCCGTATCCAGATGATTGGTCGGTTCGTCCAGCAGCATGATATCCGGTTTGGCCAGGAGAATGGATGTCAGCAAAATGCGCATTTTCCATCCGCCGGAAAATAAATGACAATGCTGCTGAAAATCCTTTTCCTTAAAACCGAACCCCTTCAGCACCTGCTTGGCGCGGGTTTCAAATACGTAACCATCCCTGGCGTTAAACTGCGCCAGTGCGTTGGAATATTTTTGCGAAAGTTCGCTGTAGGCGGCGGTATTTTGTTTGACATGGGATAACTGATGCTCCAGATCCCGAATGGATAATTCAATGGCGGCAAGCCCGCTCTTTTGCTTTAGAAAATCAAGCAGCGGCATCGGTTCCAGTTCCACCAGATCCTGCGGCAGATAACCGAACGCTTTCTGCTTCCGGCCGGGAATCTCGATCATACCGGAATCCAGATGCACCTGTTCCAGTATCGCCCGAAAAAGCGTTGTTTTTCCGGTGCCATTTTCACCAACCAGACCGACGCGACTTTTGGGATGAATCGTCCAATTGATGTTATCAAACAACTTTTTATCCAAGAAACTCAGGCTGACATTGCGGAAATAAATCAAAACACTTTCTCCATAAATATACATAAATATGATGGGTTGACTACCCATCATAAATTACGGGCCAACATACAGCATTGCCCTGTTGACATACAAGATTATTTTTCATATATTTACACCACAGGGAAAATTACCGGGTCTCAACCTTTAACATCAAGAGTCTGATATGACACAGACATCAAAAACCGATCGCCGGGAATTTTTAAAGAAAGGCTTATCGCTGGGTCTGGCGGCCGGTGGCGCCATTATCCTCGGCAAGACGGATTTCCTGCACGCCAGAGAACCCGCGCGCACGATACCTGATCTTGTAGCGGTTAAAAACGGCGATCCGGATGCCATGTTCAAGAAAGCTATCGCCCTGATGGGCGGGATGGAGCAGTTTGTCAAAAAAGGTCAGACGGTTGTCGTCAAGCCCAATATCGGTTTTCCGCGCAGACCGGAAATCGGCGCGACAACCAATCCCCTTCTGGTTAAAACCGTCATCGAGAGCTGCTATCAGGCGGGCGCCAGTAAAGTTTATGTTTTCGATAATGTCGTCACCCCCACATCCGGCAATGCGCGAAACTGTTACAAACTGAGCGGAATTGAAGACGCGGCGAGAGCTGCCGGAGGTATCATTGTTCCGGTTGATGATTTCGGTTATCAAACGGTCAACATTCCCGGAGCGAAAACCCTGAAGACAACGGAAGTGCATCGTCTGATTCTGGATGCCGGTGTCTTTATCAATGTGCCGGTATTGAAGCATCATAGCTCCGCTCATCTTTCCATCGCAATGAAAAACCTGATGGGTATTGTCCGGAACCGCATGAAATATCATCTGACCGGTCTGGATCAGTGTATCGCCGATTTTTGCCTTTATAAAAAACCGGATCTGAACATTGTGGATGCCTACCGCGTGCTGATGAGTGACGGCCCGGATGGTCCGCGCGATCCCAAAGACGCTCAGGTCACATTGAAGAAGACCTTGCTGTTGTCGAAAGACATCGTTGCCGTGGACGCGGCAGCCACCAGAATATTCGGCAAGAATCCGGAAGACATCGGCTACATCAAAATAGCACACCAGCAGAAAACAGGAAATATGAATCTAAACAAACTGAAAATTGTTACCTATACCATGTAAAGGCAAAACCAGTTGAATCCGGTTAAAATCCGTATCGCAGTATCCGTTTCCATCTTCACCCTGTTTTTGTTCTTATTTTGCGGCGGCGAAAAAACAGTTTCTTTCCTGTCTTCAGCGTTGCTGCCACTCCAGTTTGTTCCCGCCCTTGTCAGGACTCTCACCAATCCGTCGGCATTATTTACTATCGGATTAATCTCGCTTATTCTGATGACGCTCATTTTCGGTCGGGTTTATTGCTCCTTTCTGTGCCCTTTGGGAATGCTCCAGGATATATTTATCGCTCTTTCGAGGAGAATCGGCTGGCGCAAAACACATTCGTTTCAAAAACCGCGCAACCTGATGCGCTATTCCCTGCTCGGAATCATCATTATCAGCGCGGCCCTGGGTTCCCTGTCCTTATTGAATCTTTTCGATCCCTTTTCGATTATCGGAAGATTTATGACGCAGTTTATTCAACCCCTCTTTTCCCGGCTGTACAATTTCACAATCCGTTTAATGAAATTATTTGATATTTATCTTTTCTCCAGAGATATATCCCCTTTGATTCTGCCGGCGCTTCTCGTCAATATCGCTCTGGTGATTGTAATTGCGACGATGTCCTTAAGGCACGGACGCCTCTATTGCAACACGCTCTGTCCCGTGGGTGCTCTGCTGGGACTGATGGCGCGTGTGTCTTTTTTTAAATTTGCGATTGATAAAAACAGATGCATCGGATGTCTCCAATGCGCGGACGTCTGCAAGGCCGGCTGTATTGATACACTAAACGCGAAAATAGATCAGAGCCGGTGTGTCGGTTGTTTTAACTGCTTGAGCATTTGTCCGCAATCGATTGTCAGCTATCAGTCTTCCGTGAAGCAGACTGCAAACGCTTCGTGGTCTCCGGAAAGACGCAGTATTCTGATCGGTTCCGTAGCCGCTGCCGGTTCCGCCTTTCTGATGTTCAACTCCGGTATGCGCGGTCTCCTGCAACCGGTACACGCCGCGCCAGCGTCGCCCATTGCGCCCCCCGGCTCAGTGAGCCTGGACCATTTCACGCGATCCTGCAGTTCCTGTCATCTCTGTGTCAGCGCCTGTCCGACAAAAGTCATCACACCGTCATTTGTGGAATACGGAATCCGTGGACTGCTTCAACCGAAGATGAATTACCCGGACAGTTTCTGTGAATATGAATGCAATCTTTGCGGGAAAATATGCCCGACCGGCGCTATCCTTCCCCTTAGTCCGGAAGAAAAACAAATCACGCAAATCGGGGAGGTTGATCTCTTGAAAGACAAGTGCGTGGTTTATGTAAAAAATGAAAACTGCGGCGCGTGCGTGGAAGTATGCCCGACCCGCACACTCACATTTATCAATAAAGGCAACATCCTTTATCCGGAAGTCGATAACCGTTACTGCATCGGCTGCGGAGCTTGTTCTCACGCGTGTCCCACCGCTCCAAAATCCATTATCGTCCGCTCAAATCCTGTGCACAAAAAAGCTGAGAAATATGTGGCACCCAAGTTATCCACACCACAAGAAAAGACGATACATGATGAATTTCCTTTTTAGTTGAAAATAGCCGGCGGCTCAGATCATGATTTCAATTCATTCCAGGGCCTGTTTAGCTTCTTCCTTCGATTGAAAGATGTGCGGGGCCAGACCGCGGCTTTTCAGCTCATCACCCAGTTTCATACGCAAAAACGCGCTCGTTGTGTAGCGTGTCACATCCGTATAGAATTCGGACACCACGTACTTGACCATGCTGATGTAGTCGTCCTCCAGTTCCGGAACAATGGAGAAGTTGTCATAGTTGACGATGGTCTTGACCCGTTTGCCGAGGGGCCGGCAGATCTCTTCCACCCTTCGCCGGATCTCTTCGATATCCTCTTTTTTCCGGATGGACAGACCTTCAAAGTTGTTGAAGAGAATGTTCGCCTCCGGATCATAGATCATGCGTTCCGGAATGGGAATACCAAGGAGATCTTCCTTGAGGCCCATCGCGGGCAGTTTAAAAATCCGTTCATCCATCAGACGCGGATTTTTAATGACGGGCCGGAAGTCCATGAAGGCGAGGATGTCTTTCTCCAGATCCACGCCGGGAGCGATTTCGATCAGCTCCACGCCTTCCGGTGTCAGCGTGAAGACACAGCGCTCGGTCACATAAAAAACGTTCATATGATTTTCTTGCGCCGTTTTTCCGCTGAACGTAATCTGCTCGACGTCGCGCAGGCACTTTTTCAAACCTCCCTCTTTCAGAATGCGGAGTCTGCCGTTTTCCACCGCCACCTCCGTCTTACCGGCTGTGAAAGTTCCCACAAAAACGATCTTTCGCGAATTCTGGGTGATATCGATAAATCCGCCGCAACCCGCAATCCGGGGTCCGAAGCGGCTGACATTGACATTGCCGTGCTGATCCATCTGGGCCATGCCCAGACAGGCCAGGTCGAGACCGCCGCCATCGTAAAAATCAAACTGGTAGGGCATATCGACAAGACAATCCATGTTCGTCGCCGCACCGAAATTCATGCCCCCCGCCGGTATGCCTCCGATGGAGCCCGCCTCCGCCGTCAGGGTGAGGTATTCGAATACGCCTTCCTCATTGGCAACGCTGGCCACGCCTTCGGGCATGCCGATTCCCAGGTTGACGACCATGTTCGGCCGGAGTTCAAAAGCCGCGCGGCGGGCGATAATCTTGCGCTCATCCATCGCGAGGGGTTCGATGCTGGCGGCCGGAACTCTTAACTCACAACTGAAAGCCGGATTGTAGGGTGTGACATAGGTTTGAAAATGGTTTTCCGGACGGGCGACCACGACGCAATCAACCAGAATGCCCGGGATCTTGACCTGCCGGCCGTTCAAGGCATCGCGATCCGCAATCCGTTCGACCTGAACAATTACGAAACCGCCGGAATTTTTGGCGGCCATCGCGATGGACAGGACCTCCAGCGTAACCATTTCCTTCTCCATGGTGATATTGCCATCCATATCCGCTGTCGTCCCGCGCAGGAAAGCGACCTGGATGGGAAACGTCTTGTAGGCCAGATATTCCTTCCCGTCAAAATAAACAAGTTCCACGAGATCCTCCGTAGTGACAGAGTTCATTTTCCCCCCGCCCTGCCGCGGATCGACAAAAGTTCCCAGACCGACCCGTGAAACCGTCCGTGGATTATTAGCCGCAATGTCACGGAAAAGATGGGTCAACACCCCTTGGGGAAGATTATAGGCACTGATCTTTTCATTAAGAACCAACTGCTGCAACTTCGGCGTCAAACCCCAGTGGCCGGCGATGACGCGCTTCAAAAGACCCTCATGAGCCAGACGATTTGCCCCCTTCTCTTTTCCGTCGCCGATGCCGGAAGCGTAAATCAGCGTCAGGTCCCCCGGTTCCCCCGTTTCCAGAAAACGTTTTTCCAGACCGATGATCAGCTCCTCCGGAATGCATCCGCCCACAAAACCATCGAGGGCCAGTGTGTCACCGGACCGGACCACCTGTATGGCTTCAGACAACGAGACAATCTTTCCACGCTTCATTCTCTTTTTGATATCTTCAATGACCGGACTGACAATGATATCTTTACTCATCTACAAAACTCCTTTTCTCCCGAAGGCTTTTCATAATTTATTTTTCCAGATCCCGGAGCAGCCTCTGAAAATCAGCCGATCCTCTCATCAGGCGGCGGGCCGCATCTCTCACCCTGTCCACCTCCTCTGACGGCAACCAGAAAGACGTGGGCAAATGGTTCAGGGCTGTCAAAGCTTTCCTGAAGCAGGGCCATGGTTTCACGGTTATAACGATATATGGAAATGGCGGAATAGTTTGTGAGCATGGCGGCCAGAGGGGGAACAGATCGCGCATCTCCTTTTGCTTTGAATAAGTCAAAAAGTCTTAACTTTATCGAATCCCCTGCTCTTCTTTGAGTTTGATGCCTTCGACACGGCGTGTTTTTTGTTCGACCTTATAAAGATCTTCCGCGACAATAAATAAACAGGGCAGACTGTAGAAATAGTTCACCTTGTACCGGACACCATCATAAAGAACGGTATTGTCCTGATCCAGTTTCAGGCAATAATAAGCGCGGCTATCATATAACACCTGAAACGGGAGCGTTTTCCCCGCTTCAAAGCTGATATCCAACCGGTCGTATGTGCTGTTCACGGCGACGCCCGGGAGTAAGGCATCAAAGTCGATTTCTTCGATCAGTTTTCCCTGTTCAGACCGAAGGGTGTGCCCCTTGGCTATTTTTTTACTGTCGTACGTGGAAACCTCTCTCGTCAACTTAAAACCCTGACTGTTATAAAATTGCACCTGTTTAATATCGTCATCCGTTAATGAATAATGATCTCTTGTCCCCGCGCTGTAATAACTGTAATACGTGCAGGAAGCCAGAACAAAAGACAATAAAACAATGATCACTGCATTCAGTATGGTTCTCATAACAATACTCCTGTCCCTGGTATGATAGTTTTCATTTATTAATAATGTTTCCGCTCTTCATCAAAACGTTCAATCTTAATCGTGATGTTTTTTATATCACAAACCATCATAAATTCAACTCGCAATTCCCGTCGTTATCCTTTGAATCAAGCGACTTTGGATCTGCCGCCGGCCCTGACATTGCAGGAATCACAATAAAATAACGTCTTCATTCAACTTATGCGTTGAACTTTTTTCCCTTCCGCCATTCGTTCTCTGTTCCTTTCCCTTCTTTCAATAAACCAGTATATTATTCCTTTATTTCCACGTCATTCTCAGAATTCCCAAAATAATGCGACTTACCTTTGTCGTTATGTCGTTGAAACGTCGGAAAGAACGTCATAAAATCGACTCAAAAAGATGGGGTAAAAAACGTTTTCAAGGAAATGCAAGCTTTAAAAAGGAAGCAATCATGGCACACTTAGTTGAAAGCATGATGTATGTCGGGAAAACGCCCTGGCACGGGTTGGGCACGCCGATCCCGGAGGAAAAGAAGATCAGCGTTCGGGAAGCTCTTGTAACCGCCGGACTGGACTGGCAGGTGGAACTGAGACGTGTCTATACTGAAAAATCTGAAGGCGGTGCCCAAGCGGGCATTCTTGATCACTTTGCCGTATGCCGCTCTTCGGATGATGCTTTTCTGGGACTGGTGGGAACGGACTACGTCCCGCTGCAAAATGAAGAAGCCCTCGAATGGTTCCAGCCCTTTCTCGACGCCAACGAGGCGACTCTGGAAACGGCAGGCAGTCTTAAAGGTGGCAGGCAGGTGTGGGTGCTGGCGAAAATCAGAAACGGAAATATGGATGTGAGCGCCAGTGATCCCGTGGCGCACTACATCCTTCTTTCCAACGCGCATGACGGCTCTATTTCAGTTCGCGTCGGTTTCACGCCGATTCGCGTGGTCTGCAACAACACGCTTTCGCTTGCCCATCATTCCAAGGCCAGTCAACTCCTGCGCGTCCGTCACACGCGCGACTTGCATTACAACCTGGAACTGGTCAGGGAGATCATGAACGTCGCCGGCCGGGAATTTTCCGCCACGGTCGAACAGTATCGGAAATTGCGGAAGCGGGGAATCGATGCCGCCGGACTGGAACGCTATATCCGGATCGTTTTCGCCCTGCCTGATGATAAAGGCGGAAAGGAACTGATCCCGAATATCATCCACCTTTTTGAAAACGGCAGGGGCAGCAAAGAGGCCGGGCGAACCTTCTGGGGCGCATACAACGCCGTAACCGAATATCTGAATTATTTCCGGGGACGGTCGCAGGACAACACCTTGAGCAGCCTGTGGTTCGGCGAAGGCGCGCACATTAACAGACAAGCGCTCAAGGTGGCGTTGAAAATAGCCGCTTAATGGTCTCTTATATTAGAACGCATACCACAGGGTGCCGAGCACCAGCTGCAATCAGCAAAAGAATGTACTTGAAGATAATTGAATATTACGCTGTATTTTTGATTTATCTGAAAAACAATTTCTTGACAAAATCTCAAATCGGCGTATGTTGAAGTTAACAGCGGTGAGTTAAACAGGTTACTTGCTCCGCTTAATAAATGTGCTAAAGGCCGGTGTAGTTGAACCCGTTGCTTCTTAGCACGGGTTTTTTGTTTTTTGACAACATAATTAGCAACGGCGGGATTTACGGTGAATTGCAGCCGCCTTAACAACTGCTAAACAGCCAGCGACCCTGCGGTTTGTTTAAGCCGTGGGGTTTTTTGTTGGCGCGAAGAAAGGAGGAAAGTATTATGTCCGTTTTAATCGAAGCACATTCCGTTGTGGTCCGTATCAAGACCGTTGCCGAGAAATACCCGGGCGGTGTGGAACAGTACATCAAGGATTGCCCAAACAAAACACTCTGCATGGACAAGGACATCATCTGTATCTGTTTCATGAATGGCAATGACGGGAAGAATTTTATTATCAGCCTGGAAAAGCTTGGCTTCCGGTGCGTCACAGACGGTGAATTCGATGAGATTGCCGTTGTGGACCAGTTTGAGGGTTGCACCCTGCCCTGCGACTGGCTGGAGTTCTCCAACTCTGTTACTGGTGAGGAACGTCCAATGAGAATATCCGCCTGCAAACTCAAAGGGGCACCCGTGGAATTCGTCTCATATCCTGACAGCTGGGACTATGAAAAATCAGTAAGTAAGCACACATGGTTGATTGACTTAGTTGATGGTAATACATGTGCCACCTTCATCAAACGCGACGGGAACGTCGAAATCTATCGGGACAATCTGACGGGGGAAGAGGTCTATTGTTACAGGACCGTCAACCGCAACCTTAACTCATAACAAGGGAGGCATCATTATGAATAACGAAAATGAGAAGAATAAACAAGAGGAGCCGGTGGTCGAAAAGAAAGAACTAACGCCGCAGGAACTGATAGATAATTTAAGACAACAGTTTCCTCACCTGAATATACGGTTAGGGACCAAAGATGACCCGGAAGCAAACAAGACCTTCGTAACGTTTTTCCCGCGGTCGAAAAAATCAGACAACCATACACCGGCCCAGGCGAAGAAACTGCCACAGGAAGACCGTATAAGCCCATTAGAAGGAAAGTATGCCGACATCCTGCAAGCTATCATTCAGGAATACCCGATGCCGGTGCAGAATGTTCAGGCAAGGGATTTGATTTCCGGCCCTAAAGCCATCGTCAAGGGCAAGGATGAAGAGTATGTGGAACGCTGCCCTCACTGTGGGAGTGTCTTGTTCAAGCGGAGAAAGGACGATTACCTGAGTGCCAGGGAGTTCAAACCATGCAAGGATGTTATTTGCAAGGTTGACAGCGCGTACCTGGATGATTCGTCTTACTATTACGAACCGTTCGATATATTGGCAGACATATGGAATCTGGTGCTCACTATGCCGGACGGTACACACTACCTCTATTACTGCTTGAAGCAGCTTATGGAGGCGGATGTGGAAGATGAGGTTGAACAATTCCTGGTGGAAGAGTTTATGGAAAAAATGGGCGTCAAGGTCATCGGCGGGGAAACGGATAGTGACATGATGGGCGGCAGCGGTCGTTTTGTCGCGTTGACTGTTCACCGGGATTTACAGGATGGCCTGCTGAAGCGGCTGCAAGTCATGCAGAAACGTCTGGAGGCATTTAAAAAAGCCAAGGCGAAAGAGACAAAGCAAAGGGGGGAATGATGACAATGGATAAAAAGAAAAAGATGCAGGCGGAGTTTATTGCGAAAGTAAGACAACTGGGGTTTCCGGTGACGGAACAGGGCAGAGAACAACTGGCACAAAGGAGGCAGGAGCCGGTGGAAATGATCAACCGGGAAATGCAGCTTGCCCGGAATAAAAAACTGAATGATGGCTCATCTGCAGAAAAGGCCGTGATTATCCATGCCGACTCCACGATTACGGGTGTGCCTGAAGAATATCGCTACCTGAAAAAAGTGTGCGGGAAAATAGAGGAAGATTTCACCATCGATCTGCAAATGCAGATCAGGCAGAATGAAAGCGTATTTGATTTGATTTATGTCACGATAAAGAAGGATGGTTCAAAGCGTCATTTCTGGTTCGATATAACGGCATCTTTCGGAAAGCTGTAAGAGTGAGAACGCGCCCCGAGACATCAGTTAACTGTTTTCCGGTTCTTACGGCTCAAGCTATGTTACCGGATATTGATTGCCGAAAGAAACTGTTATATGGAATGCTTTAGAAAAAGCGGGCAAATCTGAGGAAAAAACCGTTTGCTGATAAAACTTTATATGGAAGAATGATGAAATGAACGATGCAATATGGTGGATTACAATCATAATTTTTTCACTCGCGTTTCTCTGGTGGATCTATAAGGATGGAAAGTTAAATGATTTAATGGATAAAAAAATAAAAGACTTCAGGGCTCCTGAGATATTCACTATTCTGTATTTAATGCTGCTGATATTCGCGTTGATCTTAAGTATATTTCGTTTGTTCAAGTAGAAAATGAAGCCTCGTTGCGTCTTTTGGAAAGTGACCCTGACTTGATAAGACCTGAGACCATGACACCGATAGAATCCATCTACGAAATCAAAGCGGCTGTTCTTGATCTTCAGCGGCATCTCCATTCAAAGAAACCGGTTGTTTATCACAGGGCATATGAGAGATATGAAAAGCTGGTGGACAGGTTTTTCAGGGAGCAGGTCAGTGTGATTGAACCGGAACAGAAGCTGAAATGTCTGGATGACTCGAATTATTTTTTGGAGCTTATGAATACGGCGATATCATATTACTACGAAGCAGATACATTGGGTTAATATAAAAATGTCCATTCACATCATCCCCATAAAAAAACTCAGCGCCACAGCTTTAAGGGGCGTTATCGAAGAATTCATCACCAGAAGCGTAACCGATTACGGAACAGTGGAAGCTTCCCTGGATACAAAGTTCAAACAGGTCAAAAACCAGCTGAAAAACGGAACGGCTGTTCTTGTGTTTGACGACCAGACGGAAACCACGAATATATTCCCGGCTGATGATCCTGCCCTGAAGAAAATTGAAGCAATGCATGAAAACCTTGAAAAACAGGAAAAATTTTTGGCTGAATGATTCAGTCCGATGAAGCTGATCTTCTTTGATCTTCAGGCCATTACCCTTCTTTCAATCCGTAATGAATGATGCCGTGTATTTTTTTCTTTTAAAAAAAATGAATAATGCTATTATAAGAACTAAATTATCGAAACAAGTTGAGTTTTTATATTCAGCGCAAAACCTGTACGCTTCAATTAATTGTTAAATTTCAGACAATGGTTTGAAAATCAAAAAACCGTTCTGAACAAATGACTTTCTCAAGAGAAAAATTGATATGAAAAAAAATATATCGTTGAAAAATATTCGTGAAGCGGCTGAACAGGGAAACGCGGCTGCCCAGTTCAATCTGGGTTTAATGTACTATGAAGGCGAAGGTGTCCCTAAAGACTGTGCCTGTGCTGCACAATGGTTTTTAAAGGCTGCGGAACAGGGAATTGAAACCGCCCAGTTCAATCTGGCTGAAATGTACCAAAGCGGTTTAGGCGTTCCTCGGGACTATGCCGAGGCCATAAAGTGGTATCGTCAAGCGGCTGAGCAGGGGGATACAGATGCCCAAAGCATGCTGGATAAGATGTACAAAGAAGGCAAAGGCGTTTCACCGGACGATGGCGAAGTTGTAAAGTTATATCTCAAGGCCGCTGAGCAGGGGGATGCAGCGGCCCGGTTCCATCTGGGTTTAATGTACCATGAAGGTGAAGGCGTTCCGCAAGACTATGCCGGGGCTGCGAAATGGATTCTTAAGGCGGCTGAACAGGGAATTGCAGCCGCTCAGTTCAATATCGGAAAAATGTACCAAAAAGGTATAGGCGTTCCGCAGGACGACGCGGAGGCTGTAAAGTGGTATCGTCAAGCGGCTGAACAGGGCCATGCGGATGCGCAGTTCTATCTGGCTCAGATGTTCAAAGAAGGCGCGGGTGTTCCGCAGGACGATGCGGAGGCGGCACAATGGTTTTTCAAGGCTGCCTTACAGGGTATTGCCGCTGCTCAGATTAATCTTGGCGAGATATACAAAGAAGGCAAAGGCGTTCCAAAAGACGATGTGAAAGCCGATAAATGGCTGCATAAAGCTGCTGAAAAGATAAATACAAAGGTGCTGGACACAAGAAATGTTGTGGATAAAGAAGTTAAAACCTTTCCGCAGAAAGATGCAGAATCTGCCAAACCATATTACCAGTCAAATGAACAGGAACATGAAGCGGCTCAGACTATCCTTGAGAAAACACCCGAAGAAGCCAAAGGCGTTACAAAGAGTTATACAAAAGTCGCGAAATGGCTTGTCAATACTGTTTTAAAGGGAAGAACAACTGCGCACACAGAGAGTAACGACGTTTTACGGGAAGATATCGAGTCTGCAAAAACTCATATCAGAACGGCTGTGCAAGAGGACGGAGGCGCACAAACTGAAATTAGCAAGGAACCATTAGAAAGCAAAGATGTTTCACGGGAAGAGGCAGAACCTGCAAAACCCCCTGTTAAAGCGGCGGAGCAAGCAGACAAAGATTCTCAGGCTGAGGTTACTGAGAAGCAGGTGGAGACAAAAGACGTCTTCCGGGAAGAGGCTGAGCCTGCAAAATCATATTATAAGGCAGATGAACAGGGAAATGCGGCAGCTCTATTCAATATGGGGATAAGATACAAAAAAAGCCGGGACTATGCAAAGGCCTGGAAATGGCTTCTGAAGGCAGCTGATCAGGGATACAAAGATGCCCAGTTTAATCTGGCTCAGATGTACAAAGATGGTACGGGTGTTCCGCAGAACGATGCGGAGGCTGCAAAATGGTATCGCATGGCGGCTGAGCAGGGACACCCGGATGCCAAGGCCGAACTGGATGTCATGCGTCAGGAAGGCAAAAGCGTCCCGCAGGACGATACAGAATCCGGAAAATCTTATTCCGGGGAATATGTCCACGCTGACACGAATATCAGTGGGGGAAACAGAGAAGGAAAAGGTATTCCACAGGATGTTATAGAACCTGTCACGTCATATCTTCAGTCGGATGAACAGGGAAATACAATTGCTCTATTTAATATGGGATTGATTTACAAAGAACGGAAGGACTATGAAAAAGCCGCGAAATGGTTTCTTAAAGCGGCAGACCAGGGAATGGTTGCTGCTCAATTCAATCTGGCCGAGATGTATAAAAAAGGCCTAGGCGTTCCTAAAGACAATGAAGAGTCTGAAAAATGGTATCGTAAAGCAACTTCGCATGGCCAGGCGGATGCCCATGCCATGGTAAAAGGATTGCTGAAAGAAGTTAAAAGAGTTTCACAGGACGATGCGCGGCATGTAAAATTTGATCAAGAAGTTACTGAGCAAAAAGAATCACCGGTTGAGTCCGTGGAGGCGCCTGTAAAAGATTTAGACATGCCTCAGGATGTTGAGGTGTCAACAGAGTCTTATCACGAGGCGGCTGAGAAAGGAGATGTAATTGCCCAGTTTAATCTGGGTTTAATGTATCACAATGGAGAGGGCGTTCCGCAGCACGATGTGGAGGCTGTAAAATGGTATCGAAAAGCTGCTGAGCAGGGACAGGCGGATGCCCAGTTCAATTTAGGATTTAGTTACTTCTTTGGCGAAGGCGTTCCACAGGACTTTGCTGAAGCTATCAAATGGTATCGTAAGGCGGCTGAGCAGGGACAGGCAGATGCCCAGACGTGGCTTGGCGATATATACCAGGACGGTGTATTTGTTCCCCAGGATATTGCGGAGGCGGTAAGCTGGTACAGCAAAGCATCTGAACAGGGACATGAAAAAGCAAAGTCAAGATTGCATGATATGCGAAAAGAAAAATTGTTCTAGACTGTCAAAATCCCGATTGGTTCAGACAAGTTGATACCCTTTCTCCCGGAATAATTTCAGGCAGGCATCCACAACCGTCTCGTCATAAAGAATCCCTTTGTTCTGCTCAATCTCTTCAAGCGCTGCTTCAACACCAAAACCAGGACGATAGGGACGATGGGAAGCCATGGCTTCCACAACGTCGGCCACGGCCAAAACGCGGGCTTCGATGAGGATTTCATTGCCCTTCAGATTTCTGGGATAACCGGTGCCATTCATCCGTTCATGATGCTGGTAGAGTATTTCAGCCAAAGGCCAGGGAGATTCCACATCCTTCAGCATCTCATATCCTGCGCGAGAGTGTTCTTGAATCAATGAAAATTCAAGTTGCGTCAGTTGGGTAGGCTTGGCTAATATCTCACTGGGAACGGATAATTTACCGATGTCATGAATGACACCCGCCATGCGGATGCCATCGATCATTTCATGGGGCAGGCCTTTTTCTCTGGCGATGCTGCGGGCAAGATGGGCGACTCTCTTTTGATGACCCGCGGTATAAGGGTCTCTTACTTCCGTTGCCAGACTCAAGACCTGAATCGTTGTTTTCACAGACTGCCGCAGAGTATGTAAAAGCTCATTGAGCTTTTCTTCAGTCTTCCTGCGCTCGGTGATATCCTGATAAATGACCTGAGACTGTTTTTCACCGTTCCAGAATATTTCCTTGCGAAATACATGGAGGTGCCGTATTTCGCCATCTTTTCTCACAATGCTTATTTCATATTCAGACGGGCCAGGTTCTCCTTTTAATCTTTTTTGCTTTCTTTCCTGAAATTCAGCGAAGCTCTTCGGGGTATAGCGTTCCTGTACGGATGATTTTCTCAGTTCCTCGACACTGGCGTAACCGTATATATCCAGAATGGCTCTGTTGGCATAAATGGTTTCTCCTTCGATGGTTGATATGCGCACGCCTAAAGGAGAATTATCAAGGGACAGTCGGAAATTTTCTTCACTGGCCCGCAGCTCATACTCTATTTCCTTGCGTTTGGTGATGTTTCTGCCCTCAGCAAGAATGGAGACAGGTTTCCCGTTTCTGTCGCGGATAAAACTAAATGAGACCTCGCCCCATATGGTCTGTCCGTTCTTAGTGCAAAACTCCAGTTCCAGCGTACGATTTAAGACATAATCCGGAGGACCGTTCAGAGCCTTGGGCATTTCTTCCGCAAGGAAATCCATTGCCGCCCTGAAGGATGCCGGCGTAAGGAATTTATCTTTCGAAAATTGTGCAATTTCATCCTGTGAATAGCCCATGATCTTTTCCGCAGATGGACTGACATAGGTCACTTTTAAGTCCAGATCCATGAGCCATATGTAATCCTTCATGTGATCGGCCAGCAGATGATACCTTTCTTCGCTTTCTTTTAACAATGCTTCCGATTTTATGTGTTCGGTAATATCCTTGAATATGGCGACAAGATGCTTCTTCCCGTTAAGATTGATCGTCCTGCAGGATATATCTGCAAAAAATAAAGATTTGTCTTTTCTTAACACGGGTATATTGCGGGCGACGGATATTTCATTGTTAATGATTTTCTCAGCTTGTGGAATAATGTGCGACAGGGATTCTTTTGGATGAAGATCGGGAAGGCTTAAATTTAGAAATTCTTCTCTGGTGTAACCAAGCATCTCACATATTTTTTGATTAGCATCTGTGAATTTATTACCGTTCAACCGGCCGGAAAACCGCCCTAAAAGTATTCCGTCTGACGATAAATCAAATATTGTTCTGTAAGCTGAATCGGCTTCTTTGAACGCTTTTGCAGCTTTTTTGCGAGGATTGGAGGTTGCCTGTAATGAAACGGTTTTTGTTCTGTGGTTTTCGCTCATTTTTCTCCTGCTGTAAGACTGCTTTTTACAATAATAGATGGTGAGCTAAAACTCTTGAAAATCGTCATGCTTCCTATAAAAAATACGCAAAAAAAGATTTTTTGTCAATATAAATAATAGTTTAAAGAATAGTTGGAACGCGATGAAATAATTTTATCGATCATGACGGCTTTTTTTACTTTTGACAAATTTAAAAAAAACCGGGCTGATATTTCCTGATATGAAAGACCAAAAGTCAAGAGCCCAAAAATCATAGTAATTGATTTTATGATGATTTTACTCTTTGAGATTTTAGTTATTGAAAAAAGATGTCCGGAATGCTGAAATAAACAAATGCAGAAAGATGAGTTATTGATAAATAAAGCCGCCGACGTTTATATCGACACGGATATGACCGTTATGCAGCTTTATCCGCATCACAAAAAAACGTTCCATTATTTTATGGCCGTCATGACCTTTGTTATTTTTATTCCCCTCACATACCTGGTTTTCCCGCTGATGGTCATATTTAAATTCATTCTGTATACCCCATTTTACATCATATTGTTAAACACGAATGAAGCTGACGCTGCTAAACTCTGGGACCTGAAAAACAAAGCATTCTTATTCATTCAGCACCTTGTTTACAAATTGTATTATTTTCACATCGGATTGTGGATCTCCTGTTTCTCCGGCTTTGATGACTACTGGTACGGACTGGACATTACAAAATACAGGAATCACGAGGACTACCTCTCCTCCTATCGCACGTCAAGGGTACGGTGGCAGTTTAAGAAGAAGCTAAAAACTTATCATGCATGTGGTATCAGCGAGAAAATAATCCCGGATCATTCAGTATTTTATAAATTTCTTTTCTCGTATAGGTATTTTCAACTTATACGCAATTCGATTTTCAGAAAAAACAGCGGGTATGAATTTCTGTTCGGCCAGTTTTTAATCATCCGGGATTATTTTCTAATCCTTTTTCTCCCTGTGCGCGTCCATGTCTATGAAAAAGGCGGAAACCCCGTTGGGATTGCCACTTTTTTAAAAAGGGGAAATACCGTCATCATGTGCCAGCATATTATCGATGATGATTTTATACGGTCAGGTATTTTTTACAAACAGATGAACACCTGTCTCCATTACGCGTTTCATGAGACCGGAGTTCTTTATGTATCATGCGCTGCCACGACGCGTCAGGCGAAGCAGACTTCAGGATGTTATCCTGTCAATTATTTGCTTACGGATGAATTCAAATTAAAACCATTTACGCAATTCAAGATCCGATCCAATCATCACTGGACAACGTCTGACAGGTCGGGACAGTTGATAAATCCCCGGGCGTTTCTCACGCATCTATTTTGATGCGGGTTCTCCCCTGATAATCATTTCCATTGTTGTATCCCAGACACGATCCCACCCGCCGGCGAAGAAATGATTGACGGCCTCTTCAACCTTTTGCACTTGAATATTATGGTCGATGGCCAGGCGTTGTACAGTTTCCGCGGGATACCACGAGTCCTCTTTTGCCATCATGATCAGACAGCGACGGCTGGATGCCGCCAGTTCCTGAAAAGCGTTATGACCCGGAATGAAGAGTTTTTCCAGAAAAGAGCCAATGGGTGTTCGCGCCGGCACTTGATCCAGAAGATCCCTGTATCGCTCCTGATACCATTTGTCTGGCGAAAGCCATTGTTCGTCGGATAGCACAGCCCGAACAACCGCGTCATCTCCGGTTATATAAGTGCAAAGAATATCGATGAATTCCTGAATTGTTTTTTTACGATACATGAAAAACAATGATTCCCGCGAATCCAGGACCGGCGCTACCAGGATATTGAACTGCGGCGGCCGGAATGTCGCGCCGAACTGCAAAACCGCGTTCGCCCCGGCGCTGTGGCCGACAATGATCAGGGGGATGTCCGCAGGGATGCGTGAGGCGAGAACCTCTTCAAGATCGGCGAGCGCTTCCGGGATTTCCATGCCGCCGGCGGATCGTCCATGACCGCGGGGATTGTACAATACACAAGCGCATCCCGCCATGGTGAACCGCTCCACGGGCATCCGATACATCTGCACCGCGCCGCCCATGCACGGCCAGACGACAACACAGGTTCGGGGCCTTTCCGGCACCGCCGTTAAAACCTCCAGTTCAAGACCATTACGGAGAGAAAATGATTTTGCCTTATGAATGATCACGTTGTGTCCTTAACCATCAGGATATGGATGTTCAAAGATTCAGTCTTCAGCTCGCCGATTCAACTTCCTGCATCGCCAGATCCTGATAAGGATGAAACAGCTTATGGCAAAACGTATTCCATCGCCGGCAGAGATCAATGGTTTTCTCATTCATCTGGAAGAGATTGGAATAAGCCGCAAGTTCCGAAATCTCCGCGTACAATGCAGCAACGGCCGTTTCATCATAACCGGCAAGAATATTGCGGACAAAATCAGCCGGCGTGTACCAGTCGCTGACCTTTTGCAGATCGCGGTGAATCTGTGTCAGCAGAACATTTTGCCGCCCCTCCCACAATTCGTTAATGGCGGAATCGCGGTAGAGGCACGGCAGCGATGAGAAATCCTCCATGACGCCGTGTCCGCCGAATATGGACATGGCATGGCATCACGGATAACATCTGTGCCGTCCCGGGACGCGGCCATCTTCTGAATAAAGGGATCATCCTTGTAGTAATCAACGTTTTGCCGCCAGTTTAACAACCTGTCAAAATTATAGGGATTGTTTCGATCGGGGAAAGACATATGAACTCCTCTGACATTGCATTTATGGTGTTTATCAAACAACCTTTAATATGCTGTTTGAAAATGATGTTTGCAAACTAACCTGCCACGTGGTTTCTATCACATACGCAATCAGAGTTCATCTGTTTTCTATCTATGATGTCTGGAAAGGTGTTATCGGAAAATATAATGAGACCTGAGTTCCCCTGCCGTACTGGCTTTCGATGTGCATTCTGCCGCCGTGAGCAATCATCAGGTGTTTGACGATGGATAGGCCCAATCCCGTGCCGCCCAGATCGCGCGAACGGGATCTGTCCACACGATAAAAACGTTCGCCCAGACGATGGATTTCGTCACCCGGCACACCGATGCCCGTGTCACGGACAGAGACAACTCTGAAAGCGCCTTCTTCTCTTGCGTCAATGGTAACACGGCCGCCATCAGGCGTGAATTTGACCGCGTTGTCCAGAACGTTGACAAAGATCTGTGTGAGTTTATCCCTGTCGGCTTTGACCGGCGCGAACTTTTCGGATATGTTGTTATGAATGGCAATGTTTTTCGATTTCGCTTTTGCTTCCACTAGGGCAATAACATTGGTAATGACCGCGCTTAAAGAAACATCGTTGAAATTGAGTTTTGTTTCTTTCATTTCGATATTGGATATGATCAGCAAGTCTTCGACCAGACGATTGAGTCTTTCGGCCTGTTTTAAAATGATATCAACGAATTTCTTCGTCTCCTCGACATTATTGATCGCGCCGTTTTTAATGGTTTCCAGATAACCGATGATGGCCGTCAGCGGCGTTTTGATTTCGTGAGTGACATTGGCCACAAAGTCAGCCCGGATCTGTTCGAGTTTTTTTAGCCGTGTAACATCATGAAAAACAATCATCGTCTTTTCTTCTTCCGGGTAGCCGTGGACGCCGGAAATGCTGACACTGAGAATTACCGGTTCGGTACCGCCTAAAACGATTTCGCGATTGACGTTTTCACTTCTGCTTTTGAATTCAAGAAAAGCTTTTTGCAAATCAATACTGCGGAAAGCTTCCATAATGGTTTTTCCGCAAACATCTTCATACCGGACCGACAGCATGTTGCTTAGAACCGGGCTGACAAATTCAATCACACCCTGCGCGTTGATCATCAGAACGCCTTCATTCATGCTGGTGAAGGCGGTCATCAGTTTGCTCTTCTCTTCATTGGCAATGTTGATTTTATCCCGCAGTTCACCGACAAGGTAATTGATGTTATCCGCCAGCGTTTTTGTTTCATCCGCCGTGTCCAGAATGATTGTTCCGGCAGCTTTTCCCTCTCTCAATCGTTCAGTAAACCGTTCCATGGCTTTAATCGGTTCATATAAACGATAGGAAAAAAACAGCGCGATGAGAAGTGATATCAGCGCCACGACGAACAGGGTAAGCAGAATGTACTGATATACTTTTTCGATGACGGTCTGCACATCATGAAGCGGACGTGCCAGACGGATATAGCCGGTAATGGCCGTTCCACTTTTTACGGACACGGCAACATAAAGCATATCGATGCCCAGAGAATTACTAAAGCGCACCGCTTTGCCAGTTCCTTTCAATCGCGCTTCCTGAACCTCCGGACGGTTTAAATGATTTTCAAGTTTGGAGACATCGCTTTCCGAATCGGCAAACACCCTGCCTTGCGCGTTAATCAACGTGATTCGGGACCGGGATGTCTGCGCGACCTCACTCAGGCGTTCGGAAGCTTTTTCCGGAGAGGTCTGGTCAATAAGTTTTGCGTAAGACAATAATTCCGTTTCAATCTGCGACGTGAGAACATCTTTGATTTCGTCACGCATGAACAGATCTAAAAGCAAAAAAGACGTGCAGATGATGATCAGATAGCTGAAAAATATTTTATAAAAAAGATTTTTCTTCACGATTGATCTCTCTAATTTTCATCCTTGGCCAGATGACGAACATTTTCTCCGGTGATCATATACGTCACCATGTCCGCAATGCCCTGGGCGTGATCGGCAATGCGCTCCAGATTTTTCGACACGTGCATAATCAGCAAAGCCCGGTGAATGGATTTGGAATCTTCCATCATAAACGTCAGGAGTTCCCGGAATATCTGTTCATTCAGATCATCAACCTCCTGCTCTATCCGCCGGACTTCCTCGGCCAGTTGTAAATCCTTTTTAATCATCGCGTCCAGAGACTTGGCCACCATTCTTTCCACAATAGAAGACATGTTCGGCAAATCAATATAAGGTTTAAGTTTGGGTTCCTCGTTGAGTTGAACGACTTTTTCCGCAATGTTCACGGCCATATCACCGATTCGTTCCAGATGTCCGGTAATTTTGATGGCCGTGGTAATGAATCGTAAATCAATTGCCGTGGGTTGACGCAGTGCCAGCATCTTGATGCATTTTTCTTCAATCTCCTTATCCATTTTATCAATTTCATAATCATTGGCGATAACCTGATTCGCCATTGCCGTGTCTCTGTCGGTCAGAGATTTCATGGCCAGATGAATGGCATTCTCCGTCAGCGCGCCAAGATAAATGAGGTTGTTCTTGATCTCCTGCAATTCCATCTCATAATGCTTACTGGTGTGTTTTTTTTCTGACATGATTCCCCCCTAATTACCTTTATCTATAATAAACGGCTTTGCAAAAAGGTTTATATGCAAGGCGCGCAAATTCTGAGGAATGAGGCGTATCTTTACATACGCTGCAATGACGAAAAACGAAGCGCAACGCCGCAGACCATGGTGCCCTTCAAGGGTATAGGCCTTTTTCCAAAGTCGTCTATACATCAGCCAAATCGTCCTGTGATATAATCTTCCGTCTGTTTCACGTCCGGATTCGTAAATATTTTTTCAGTTTTATTATACTCAATCAGATTTCCCATATAAAAGAAAGCCGTTTCATCGGAAATCCGTGCCGCCTGCTGCATATTGTGAGTCACTATGATTATAGTATAGTTCTTTTTCAGTTCTTCAATCAACTCTTCAATTTTTGCTGTGGAAATGGGATCCAGCGCGGACGTCGGCTCATCCATCAGCAAAACGTCGGGCTTCATCGCCAGCGCGCGGGCGATGCAGAGACGCTGCTGCTGGCCCCCGGAAAGATTCATGGCTGACTTATTTAAAATATCCTTCACCTCATCCCATAGCACGGCCTGCCTGAGGCTTTGCTCAACCAGATCATCCATGTTTTGCGCCCCCATGCCGGTCAGTTTCGGTCCGTAGGAAATATTATTATAAATGGTTTTGGGAAATGGATTGGGCTTCTGAAACACCATGCCTATTTTACGGCGGATTTCGACCGGATCGACATCCGGAGCGTAAATATTTCTGTCCTCAAAAATAATTTCTCCCTCCACTCTGGTCCCGTCAATCAAATCATTCATGCGGTTTAAAAGCCTCAACAGTGTGGACTTGCCGCATCCGGACGGACCGATGAGCGCGGTGACTTTATTTTTGCCAAACGTCATCGAAATATCCGTCAGGGCCCTTGTTGGTCCGTAATAGAAGTTCACGTTATTTATTTTGATCATGTCAGTACTCATTTTTACCACCTTTTGTTCCGTCTCATATATCCGCGGATAATAATCGCAATCAAATCAATTCCCAGGACGACGGCAACCAGAACCAGCACCGTTCCATACTGAATAGGACGTGTGGCCTCGATGTTGGTGCCGGCTGTGGCCAGCACATAAATATGATACGGCAGCGCCATGACTTCGTCAAATATCGAAGAAGGAAGCTTTGCCGTAAAAAATGCGGCGGCCGTGAACATGATGGGCGCGGTCTCCCCGGCCGCGCGACCTATGCCTAAAATGGAACCGGTCAGAATACCCGGCAGCGCGTTGGGCAGAACAATCCTGTAAATCGTCTGCCATTTGGAAACACCGAGAGAAAGAGAAGCCTCGCGAAACGTTTGCGGCACGGATTTCAATGCCTCTTCCGAAGCGCCGATAATGGTCGGCAGAATTAAAAAGCCCAGCGTCAGCGATCCGGACAGGATACTGGAACCGAACTTAAGAAAAATTACAAAAATGCCCAGACCGAAAAGTCCAAAAACGACCGAAGGAACACCGGCCAGACAGTTGATGCCGATCCTGATCAATCTGATGACTCTCCCCTCCCTCGCATATTCCGTCAGATAAATAGCAGAGGCGATGCCCAGAGGAAGACCGATGGCAATGGCGCCCAACGTCAAATAAATCGTGCCGAGAATCGCCGGCATAATGCCGCCTTTGGTCATCGCGTCGGTAGGCGGTTGGGTTATAAAATCCCAGCTGATGACAGAGATGCCATTGTATATAATGTAGAAAATAATTCCGCCCAGAGCGAGTGTTATCACTAAAGCGGACGCACGAACGCAGGTAAAAAACACGTTTTGTCTAAAATAGCGCCATGGCATTGAATTGGTCTTCTCTTCCTGCATAGATCAACCCCTAGAGCGTTCCCGATCCCACCTGTTTGAATTTGTGTGAAACATAATCCGCAATCAAATTAAAAGCCAGGGTCAGGCAAAACAAAACAATGCCGATGGCAAACAGCGCCTGATAATGAAGACTGCGGAATGGTGTTTCTCCCATCTCGGCTGCAATGCTTGCCGGCATCGGACGAACCGAATCAAAGAGACTCTCCGGAATCGCGGCGGCACCACCGGCCACCATCAAAACAACCATTGTTTCTCCGATCGCCCGGGCCATTCCCAGCATCACCGCCGTGGAAATGCCCGATAAGGCCGCAGGCAGAATCACTCTCGCAATCGTTTCAAATTTAGTGGCGCCCAGCGCGTACGATGCTTCCTTGAATTCCCGCGGCACGGCGTAAAGCGCGTCTTCCGATATGCTGGATATGGTGGGAATGGCCATGAGAGCCAGAATCATGGAAGCATTGACAATATTCAAACCGGTGGGCAGATCAAAGGTTTCCTGCATCCAGGGCGCGACAATGACCATGCCGAAAAATCCCAGAACAACGGAAGGCAATCCCGCTAAAAGTTCAATCACGGATTTGAGAATAATCTTGATTTGCTTTGGAGCAATTTCGGAAATGTAGATAGCCGCCATGACGCCCAGTGGCACAGCAATTAAAGTGGACAAGATCGTGACGATTAATGATCCGACGATCAACGAAAAAATTCCGAAGGATGGCGGATCATAAGTGGGATACCACTCCATGCCGAAAATAAAATCTTTTACGGATATTTTGCCGAACAAAGGCAGTCCTTCGCGGAATAGAGAAAAAACAATCAGCCCCAGCACCACAACGGAGACCAGTGAAAAAAGGAAAAAAATGTATTTGATGATGATTTCTTTGATGCGCCTGGTCATGATTTGTCCTCTATCCGGAATTCTCTTTCTATCCAGGTTTTTATTTCATCGCGTGTTTTTCTGTATTCTTTAATTTTGTCATCGGGTGATCCCTCAAACCCTGAGGGATCTGAAAAACTATTATGAATTCGAAAGTCTCCTCCGGCAAAATAAGGACAGGCTTCCCTGGCCCGATCGCAGACGGTCACGACAAAATCAAAGTTATAATCTTTAAAAAAATCAAATCCTTTGGCATGTGAATGACTGAGATCAATGTCCATTTCATTCATTACCGATACAACCAAAGGATCAATTTGCGTGGGATCGGAGCCGGCGCTATACGCCGCATACCGATCCCCGTAAATCTTGTTTAAAAACGCTTCCGCCATCTGAGAGCGGACAGCATTATGCGTACAGACAAACAGAACGTTCTTTTTTCTTGAAACTGATTTCACTGATTTCCCTTCGTTATACCGGTTTTTATTTTTTGCCTTTACCGTATTTTTTTGCATCCATTAAAGGAACAAAACCCTCTTTGACAACAATTTTCTGTCCTTCCGCTGATTTGACAAATTCGATGTATTTTGCCACATCACCTTTGGCGTCACCATCCGTATACATGTAAAGTTCACGGGAAAGAGGGTATGCCTTAGAAATAGCCGCCTGCACGGAAGGCATTACGCCATTCACCTGCAGGGCTTTGACGCTTTTATTGACATAACCAATGCCCAGGTAGCCGATCGCGTAACGATTTTTGGCAATCGCCGTGACAATAGCTCCGTTGGAAGCAAGCATCTGCGCCCGCGGTGACACTTTTGCCTTCTTCATTACAAAATGGTCCCAGGATTCAAAAGTGCCCGAAGAAGAATCACGCGAGATGACCACGATTTTAAGATCATCACCACCGACTTCTTTCCAGTTCGTAATCTTGCCCTGATAGATCTGGCTTAGCTGATCGATCGATAAATTTTGAACTTTGTTTTTAGGATGAACGACAGGAACAATGGCATCATTGGCTACCACATGAGCTACAGGTTTTACGCCTCTTGCTCTGGCCAGATCCATTTCCTCCTTTTTGATTTCGCGGGATGATGTGGCAATATCCGCCGTTTTATCAATCAATGCTTTAATGCCTTCCCCGGAACCGCCACCCGAAAGAGACATCTGTACTTGTGGATTCTTTTTCATAAAAGATTCCAGCGTTCCTTGGGCAACCGGCAAAACCGTTGTTGATCCTTTGATGACAATTGATGAACTTGCAAAAGCAAACCCACTCATCAGAGCAAAGCCTACCATTGTCATGACTGTTTTTTTGAAGATGTTTAACATGAAAATTTCCTCCTGATTCTTATTTGCCTGTAATGTACAGGATGAATGTTACAGTTTGATGACAGACAAGTTAAGATGTAAAAACAAAAAAACAGGACGTGAGATAATATACGGAATGGATTATTTTATATCGGCAAATTTATACCCGAAACCGCGAACCGTTTGAATGTAATGGGGATTTTCCATATCTTGCTCGATTTGAGAACGCAGGCGCCGGATGTGAACGTCAACGGCGCGGTCGGTGATGAACGTATCATCACCCCAGACATGATCAATAATCTGATTTCTCGAGTATACACGTCCGGGATGACGCGATAAAAAGAAAAGAAGTTTCAATTCAGTCGGACTCAACGTTATTTGTTTTCCATGAATCGAGACAAGGCAGGAGTTGTAATTTATTTTAAGACTTTTATAGACAAACTCCTCTGTTTTTGTATCTTTTTCAATTTCCTGAAAGCGCCGTAAAATACTGCGCACTCTGGCAGTCAGTTCTTTGACGCTGAACGGTTTGGTGACGTAATCATCGGCTCCGACTTCCAGACCCGTCACCTTGTCAATTTCGTCACTTTTCGCGGTCAGCATAATGATCGGCAGACCGGCTGTTTCCAGATTGCGGCGAACATTCCGGCAGACATCCAGTCCGTTCATTTTCGGCAACATCAAATCCAGAACCACTAAATCCGGTTTTTGTGTTTTGATGATGTGCAGGGCGGCCTCACCGTCATAGGCTTTTGCGATTGAAAATCCCTCTTTCTCCAGGTTGTAAGAAATCAGTTCAACGATATCTTTTTCGTCGTCAACAATCAGGATTTTCGACATAGAAATTTGAACCGCCGGAAAGAAAGTTTAATTTGGACCTTCTGACTTTTATCGAACACCATAAAAGCCGGTAACGCTTGGAAAGCAAATTTTAATCCGGTATCACCTTGAATACTTCATCACCGGGACGCACTTTGTCGGAAACCTTGATGCCGATAAAGTCTCCGGCCACCGCTTTTTGTACCTGCTGGTTATCGACTTCCATCGATTGAATCACATCGATGAAATCGGTGGTATGACCGGAATACTTGATGCTGTCTCCTACGGATATTTCATCATCGGTAATTTTGACCGCGGCCACGGAAGGTTTCGAGAAAAATTTCATGACTTCGCCGATTTTCTTTTCTGCCATATAAACCTCCATTGCGATTTTATTTGAGTTAATCCCGCGTCGTCGAAGATGCCCTTAAGGGTACTACGCTCCTGGGATTGTTCGACCTGCAAATTTCAGTGCGCCTATAGTGACCCCACGGTGCCCTTTAGGTTATTCACTCCTGAAATTTGGGTCTCACAATACTTCTTTTGCGGTGAAAAAACAACCATAAAAAAAGGCGGGGTTTTGACCCGCCTTTTTCCAATCTATCCACGAAGATGTTTATTCTTCTTTTTTGGCTTTCGCTTTTGTTTTGCCTTTGGCTTTTGCTTTTTCCTTCTTTTTCTCGTCCTGAATGAATTCGAGAATGGAAACAGGCGCGTTGTCACCATAACGGTAACCGGCCTTGACGATTCTGGTGTATCCCCCCGCGCGATTGCGATAACGTTCAGTCAGTTCGCCGAAGAGTTTACCGACCATATCCTTATCGCGAACAACCGACAGTGCCTGACGCCGCGCATGAAGACTCCCCTTCTTGCCCAGGGTGATCATTTTTTCCGCCAGTTTTCTTAATTCTTTTGCCTTGGTGTCGGTGGTTTTAATCCGTTCGTGCTTGATAACAGAAGTCACCATATTACGAAGCATCGCTTCCTTATGGCTGGAAGTTCTGCCCAGTTTACTACCTGCTTTACCGTGATGCATCGCTCAATTACCTCTTTTCTTTGATATATATAATATGCTTTGTCTTCCCAGGCGATTTTATTTTTTCGAATCAATATCCATGCCGAAAGTCAGATCATATTCGCCGAGAATATCTTTAATTTCGCTCAATGACTTACGCCCGAAGTTCTTGGTTTTCAGCATTTCCGCTTCCGTTTTGATGACCAGTTCACCAATGGTGTTGATGCCGGCATTTTTCAGACAGTTGGCGGAACGCACCGAGAGTTCCAGATCTTCCACGGAACGCGATAATACTTTGCTCAGGTTATCCTGTTCGTCATGTTTTTCAGGAACGATCTCTTCTTCAACTTCTTCAAAATTGATGAAGACATCCAACTGCTGTTTTAAAATTTTTGCCGAATAAGCAATGGCGTCTTCGGGTTTGACGCTGCCGTCTGTCCAGACTTCCAGAGTCAGCTTGTCATAATCGGCAATCTGTCCGACGCGCGCATGAGATACAATATAATTTACTTTTTTAATCGGTGAAAAAATAGCGTCAATATTGATGGTACCTTTCGGTTGATCCGGTTCCAGTTCCTTTTTCGCCGGAACATAACCCTTACCCGTTTTGACCATTAATTTTGCTTTGAAGGAGCCATTGGAAATCGTGGCGATGTGGTGATCGGGGTTTAAAACCTCAATCGTTCCGTCCGTAACGATATCGGCGGCGGTGACCGCTCCTGCGCGGCTTACATCAATACTGAGTTCTTTGGTGTTGGCCTGTCCCATTTTGAAGCGCACACCTTTTAAATTCAGGATAATGTCTGTTACATCTTCTTTCACACCGGGAATGGTGGAAAACTCATGGAGGACGCCTTCAATTTTTACAGAAACAATGGCGGAACCCTGAATGGAAGAAAGCAATACTCTCCTGAGTGAATTGCCTAATGTGATTCCGAAACCTCTTTCCAGAGGCTGAATGGTAAATTCTCCATAGAAATTCGTATGTGTCGCTTCATCAACATCAATACGCTTGGGACGAATCAAACTTGACCAGTTCCTTTGCATAATTAAACCCATCCTTTAGTAGCTGGTTTATAAAAAAAGTTTATTTTTACTTCGAATAAAGTTCGACAACTAGCTGTTCCTGTACCGGCATGGTTAAGTCTTCCCGTACGGGCAGCATTTTGATCCTGGCCTTGAAATTGTCTTTATCCAATTCCAGCCAGTGAGGCACACCCCGTCTGACGACGGTTTCCATAGCTCCCATGATGCGAACTATCTTGCGGCTGCCTTCTTTGACGCAAACTTCATCGCCGGCCTTAAGCAAATATGATGGAATGTTGACCGGTTTTCCGTTCACCAGAAAATGAGCGTGACTGATCAGTTGTCTCGCTTCAATTCGGGAATTGGCGAAGCCCATCCGAAAAACCATGTTGTCCATTCTTCGTTCCAGCAGCACCAGCAGGTTTGTGCCTGTGATACCCTTTTGCTTGTCGGCCTTTTCAAAATATCCCCGGAACTGCTTTTCCAAAAGACCATACATTCTTTTTAGTTTTTGTTTTTCTCGTAACTGCACACCATAATCAGAACGCTGTTTTTTATGCATCTGACCATGATCTCCCGGAACATAATCCCTTCTTTCGAAAGAACATTTTTCCGAATAGCATCTGTCGCCCTTGGAAAAAAGTTTTAATCCTTCGCGACGACACAACCTGCATGAGGAATCCGTATATCTTGCCAAAAAAGCCTCCCTTAATTATCTTAAATTATTCTTTCTATATTATACTCGACGACGTTTCGGCGGTCTGCACCCGTTGTGCGGTACAGGCGTCACGTCGCGAATCAATGTTATGGTCAGTCCGGCAATCTGCAGCGAGCGCAGGGCCGATTCTCTTCCCGCGCCGGGTCCTTTAATGTAAACCTGAACTTTGCGCATGCCCTGTTCTTTAGCCTTGCGCACAACATCTTCCGCGGCCATCTGGGCGGCAAAAGGCGTGCTCTTGCGTGACCCCTTGAAACCCTGCAACCCGGCTGATGACCAGGCGATGACATTACCGCTCATGTCGGTTATCGTCACAATCGTATTATTAAACGTTGACTGAATATGAGCAATACCATCGGTAATATTCTTCTTTTCTTTTCTTTTGCCAGTTTTCCTTACTGCCTTAGCCATGATGCCTCCAGCTTGATTTTAATTTTTACTTTTTCTTGCCAGCGATGGCCCGTCGCGGACCTTTTCTGGTGCGGCCGTTCGTATGGGTTCTCTGTCCCCGTACGGGCAGTCCCTTGCGATGTCTTAATCCACGATATGTTCCGACATCCATCAAACGCTTAATCGACATCGAAACGTCTCTGCGCAAATCACCTTCCACTTTGTGATCCTTGTCAATGATGCTTCTGATCGCGGATATTTCCGAATCGGCCAGATCATCTGTTCTCGTGTCCGGACTGACACCGGAATTTTTCAGGATCTGCCTTGCCTTGGTCGGCCCGATGCCGTAAATGTAGGTTAAAGCAACTTCCATTCTTTTATTTTTCGGTAAATCAACACCTGAAATTCGTGCCATTTATAAATCTCCTGAGTTTAAAAACTATCCCTGACGCTGTTTATGCTTGGGATTTTCACAAATTACGCGCAAAATGCCTCTGCGTTTGACGATCTTGCATTTTTCACATATTTTTTTAACTGACGATCTAACCTTCACGATTTTAACTCCTCTTTGTTCAGTAAAAAATTCTACTTCGTCCTGTACGTGATGCGGCCCCGGGTCAAATCATAAGGCGATAGTTCCACCGTCACTTTATCTCCCGGCAGGATCTTGATAAAATGCATGCGCATCTTACCGGATATGTGAGCCAGCACCTTGTGTCCGTTGTCCAGTTCCACCCGGAACATGGCGTTGGGCAGGGGTTCTATCACTCTTCCTTCAACTTCTATCGCTTCTTCTTTTGCCATATTTTACAATCATTACCGCCGCGAATTCAGCCGGCTTCCCACCGGCCTAAAAACTAACTTAATTTACTCAGTATGTCAGGACCATTGTCCGTAATCGCTATCGAGTGTTCAAAATGAGCCGATAAGCTTCCGTCTTTTGTTACCACCGTCCAGCCATCCGGCTGAACCTGAACCTTGTAATGGCCTTCATTGACCATCGGTTCAATCGCCAGAATCATTCCTCTTTTCAACTCAATCCCACGGCCTTTTTGCCCGAAATTGGGAATCTGCGGTTCCTCATGCAGATTCTTTCCTATGCCATGACCGACAAAATCGCGGACAACCGAATAACCGGCACCTTCGACTAGTTTTTGCACGGCGGCGGAGATATCTCCCAACCTGTTGCCGCTTACCGCCTGCTCTATCCCGGCATATAAACTCTGCTCGGTCACCTGCATCAGCCTTTTGGCTTTTTCCGTCACTTTGCCTACCGGCAATGTTATGGTTGCGTCACCGTAGAACCCCTGATAGTAAACACCGAAATCAAGTCCTACAATATCTCCTTCCACCAACGTTCGCTCAGAAGGCATGCCGTGCACAACCACTTCGTTTATCGATATGCACAGGGAGTGCGGATAACCGTGATAACCTTTGAAGGCCGGTTTGGCTCCTCTTTTTTCCGCAATCTCCTCAGCAAATTTATCCAGGTCTTTTGTTTTGACACCCGGCTTGACTTTTTCTCTAAGTCTGCTTAAAACCTCGGCAACGATCCGATTACTTGCTCTTGCTTTTTCAATTTCATCCGGAAGCTTCAGAATGACCATGATAATCTTCCGTTATCTCCTGCGGGCAAGATGACCCTTCTTCATAAATCCTTCATATTGCCTGGTCAGCAGGTGCGACTCAATCTGGCTGGCCGTATCCATGGCCACACCGACAACGATCAACAGCGCTGTGCCGCCGAAATAAAAGGGAACATTCAACTGTGAAATCAAAACACTGGGCAGCACGCAAACAATGGAAACATAAATCGCCCCGCAGAAAGTCAGTTTTTCCAAGACGCTTTCAATATATTCCGCGGTCTTTTTGCCTGGTCTGATTCCGGGAACGTAACCGCCGTATTTTTTCATGTTCTCGGCCACATCATCCGGCTTGAACGTAACCGCCGTATAAAAAAAGCAGAAGAAGAAAATAAAAGCTACATAAAGAACTTCATACGCCAGTCTGCCCGGAACCAGGTAAGAAGCAATATCCTTCATCCAGGTCTGCGGCGCGAAATTGGCAATAGTCGCCGGAAACATAATGACAGAAGACGCAAAAATCGGTGGAATAACACCGGATGTATTTACCTTCAGAGGCAGATGTGTGGTCTGTCCGCCATACATTTTTCTTCCGACCACTCTTTTTGCGTACTGCACGGGGATACGACGCTGCCCGCCTTCCACAAAAACAATGGCTCCAACCACCGCGATCATTAGCACGGTAATCAATAAAATAACCAGTACGCCTAATTCACCTGCTGTCGCCAGTCTATAGGTATTGCCGATAGCGGCCGGTATCCGGCAAACAATGCCGGCAAAAATGATCAATGATATACCGTTTCCGATGCCCTTTTCCGTGATGAATTCTCCCAGCCACATGATAAAGCAAGTACCGGAAGTCAGGGTAAGCATGGTCAGTAAAACAAATCCGATGCCGGGATTTAAGACAATCGGCGCGCCGTTAGGACCCGCCATTTGCTGCAAACCGAAAGCAATACCAAACCCCTGAATCATACTTAAAAGAACCGTTCCGTACCGGGTATATTGCGTTATTTTACGCCTGCCCGATTCTCCTTCTTTAGAAAGCGCTTCTAAATGAGGCACAGCAATAGTTAATAACTGCAAAATAATCGACGCACTGATGTAGGGCATAATACCCAGCGCGAATATTGAAAAATTACTGAAAGCACCGCCGGCAAACATATCCATCAGGCCGAACATAGTGCCTTTGGCGGAGTCGAAAAAAGCCAACAAGGCCACATTATCAATTCCCGGTGTGGGAATATAGACGCCGATGCGGTAAACACCTAAAAGAAGGATGGTAAATAAAATCCTTCTCTGCAGTTCAGGAATTTTGGATACGCCACCCAGACCTTCTAACAAATTAAATTACCTCTTCTACAGAACCGCCGGCGGCGGTTATTTTATTTTTCGCGGCCGGACTGACTTTGGCTATTTTTAAAGTGACCGGAAAATCAATTTCGCCTTTGGCCAGAATTTTAACCTGGCTGTCTGCTTTTCTGACAATGCCGCTTTTTAAAAGAGCCGCTTCATCAATCACCGCGCCCTTGCTGAATTTCCTGCACAGATCAACAATATTGACCGCAACGAACTGTTTACGGAAGGGATTACGGAAACCTCGTTTGGGAAGACGACGCGCCATTGGCATCTGTCCGCCTTCAAAACCCACTCTGACTTTTCCACCGGAACGAGCCTTTTGACCCTTGTGGCCTTTGCCGGATGTGCCTCCGTGACCGGAAGCATTACCGCGTCCCACGCGCTTACGTTTTTTTGTCGCACCGGCAGGAGCCTTCAACGAACTCAAATCCATAATCTACTCCTTTGACTCTTCGACGGAAACTAAATGACTTACTTTATTGATCATCCCGCGAATCTGCGGGGTGTCCACTAAAGTTACAGTTTGATTGATTCTGGACAGTCCCATGCCTTTCAGAATTTTTCGCTGCTTTTCGGGACGACCGATCACACTCTTTACTTTTGTTATTTTCAACTTTTTATCCACGCTAATCTACCTCTCCGAGTAATGGCAGGATTATTTTCCCCTGTATGCGGCTATTTCCTCTGGATTTTTTAACTGACAAAGACCTTCCATCGTTGCCTTGACCAGATTATGCGGATTATGCGATCCTAAACATTTCGTCAGAATATTATGGACACCGGCCACTTCGAGTACCGCTCGCACGGCACCGCCCGCGATCAATCCCGTTCCTTCCGATGCCGGTTTCAACAGGACTTTTCCCGCGCCGTAACGCCCGACCACCTCATAAGGAATCGTTCTTTCCACGACCGCCACTTTCACCATGTTTTTCTTGGCCATATCCATACCCTTGCGAATCGCTTCAGGGACTTCGTGAGCCTTGCCTAATCCCGTTCCGATCATCCCCTTGCCGTCTCCTACAACAACAATGGCGCTGAAACGGAAACGCCTGCCGCCCTTGACCACTTTCGCCGTTCTGTTGATGGCGACAACCCGGTCCAGGAGTTCCATATCTTTCATTTCTTTTTCTTTCTTGTCCAAAGGTTCTTTCCTTTTTTAGCTTTTTTTATTTAATAAAATTAAAATTTCAGACCACTTTCCCTGGCGGACTCCGCCAGCGCTTTCACACGACCGTGATAGAGAAATCTGCCTCTATCAAAAATAACCTTTTCAATTCCTTTGGCTTTCAGCCGCTCGGCAATTAATTTACCGACTTCTCTGGCCACATCCACTTTCTTTTTGTCTTTTATTTTCTTCTCCAGCTCTTTGCATAACGTCGATGCAGTGGCCAGAGTGTTCGCCGTTACATCATCAATGGCTTGAACATAGATATGCTTGTCGCTCCGGAACACGGAAAGACGCGGTCTCTCCCCTGTTCCATGAAGTTTCGCCCTGGTTCGTTTTTCTCTTTTTTCTCTTATTTTTAATGTCTTTTTGGAAGCCAATGTTCTATCCTCTTTACGACCAATTTACTTTTTAAGCGCTGGCCGATTTGCCGGCTTTGCGTTTAATGTATTCGTCGGCATATTTAATGCCCTTGCCCTTGTACGGTTCCGGTTTTCTTAAGGCTCTGATTTCCGAAGCCACACGGCCTACCAGCTCTTTATCAATTCCGGAAACCACCAGACTGACCTGCTTGTCAACCTTGATCTCAATGCCTTTGGGAATATCATACTGAACCGGGCTTGAAAAACCCAGGATCAGTTTCAAACTTTTGTCGGCCAGCTCCGCGCGATAACCGACACCGGATATTTCCAGCCTTTTCTCAAAACCGGTCGTAACCCCCTTGACCATATTTTCCACCAGTGTTCTGGTTAGACCGTGGTAGGAACGCATGGTGATATCATTCGATTTTCTTTCCACCGCGATACTGCCGTCGCCAATGTTGACGGTGATGCCCGACGGTACTTGTGCAGATAGGGTCCCTTTGGGGCCTTCCACTTTCACAACATCAGCACTCTGGCTGATTTTTACATTCTTGGGAAAACTTATCGGTTTTTTACCTATTCTCGACATGAACTAAAGCTCCTGCTTAATATCTTTGTTTCAAATTACCAGACGTTGCAAATCACTTCTCCGCCGACATTCAATTCTCTGGCCTCGGCATCGGTAATGACTCCCTTGGAAGTCGAAAGTATCGAAATTCCCAAACCATTGAGAACCTTGGGAATACCGTCCGAAGGAACATAAACTCTGCGCCCCGGTTTGCTGACTCTTTTAATATTCGTAATCACGGTGCGTTTCGTATCAGGATATTTAAGAATGATTTCCAGTACCAGGTGGCCTTTGTCATCCTTGACCTTGTCATAATTATTAATATATCCGGCTTTCTTCAGCACCTTGGCGATATTCACATTCATCTGGGACATACCGACATTGACCGTTTTGAAACGTGCTTTATTCGCGTTTCTGATTCTGGTTAACATATCGGCAATAGGATCCGTCATCCCCATTCTTTTTTCTCCTTAAACGTTAATTACCAACTGGATTTAATTACCCCGGGAAGTTCTCCCTGCAGGGAAAGTTTACGCAAACAAATTCTGCACATATCAAATTTCCTATAATAGGCCCTCGGCCTCCCGCAAAGCGGGCAGCGATTATATTCTCTGACTGAAAACTTCTTTGCTCTTTTCGCTTTCGCGATTAACGACTTTTTTGCCACGCTACATCCTCCGAGGCTCGTAATTTATTGTTTAAACGGAACGCCCATCAACTTCAGTAAGAATCTGGCTTCCTGATCTGTCTTGGCTGTGGTTACGATCGTGATATTCATTCCCTTGATTTTTTCCACCTTGTCGTATTCAATCTCGGGAAATATAATCTGCTCCTGCAAACCGATGGAATAATTCCCCCGGCCGTCAAACGCGTTGGCCGATACGCCGCGAAAGTCCCTGACCTTCGGCAGAGCGGCATTCACCAAGCGATCGAAAAACTCATACATGATGTTCTTTCTTAACGTGACCGAGCAACCGATCGGCATTCCCTGTCTGAGCTTAAACGTCGCAATGGACTTCTTGGCCTTGTTGACAATCGGTTTCTGACCGCTGATAGCGGCCAGTTCCTGCACCGCGCCATCAATAATCTTCACATTCTGAATGGCTTCACCCAGACCCATATTGATGACAATCTTCTCCATTTTAGGCACCTGCATCGGATTCTTATAATTGAATTCCTTCACCAGAGCAGGAACTACCGTTTTTAAATAATAATCTTTTAATCTTGCCATTTTAGGTAACCCACATTAAATAACTTCTTTACATTTACTGCAGATGCGCAATTTTTTACCGTCTTCCAGTTTTTTGCTTTGTATTCTGACGGCTTTCTTGCACTTATTACAGAATAAACCAACATTGGAGATGTTGATCGATCCTTCCTTTTCGACGATGCCACCTTTGGATTTCTGATCGGGTCTTTTATGTTTCTTAATGATATTCACCTTCTCGACCGTGACCCTGCTTTTTTCGGGAATCACTGTTAAGACCTTGCCGGTTTTCCCCTTGTCTTTTCCGGCGAGTACCTTAACCACATCCCCTTTTTTTATTTTACTTAAACTCATTTTTCCCCTCTGCGAAACATTTTTACAAAACTTCAGGAGCCAGAGATATAATCTTCATGAACTGCCGCGCTCTTAATTCACGGGCGACAGGTCCAAAAATTCTAGTGCCGATTGGTTCCATTTGATTAGAAATTAAAACCGCTGAGTTATCATCAAATTTCAGATAAGACCCATCCGGTCTTCGCACTTCCTTGACGGTGCGCACGATAACGGCTTTGAGCACATCGCCTTTTTTCACTTTCGAATTCGGAATGGCTTCCTTGACGGAAACGACAATAACATCTCCCAAACTTGCGTAACGCCGCTTTGAACCACCCAGCACCTTAATACAGGCAACTTTCTTGGCGCCGGAATTATCCGCGACATTGAGTATGGTCTGCATCTGAATCATAAAAAAATCCTCTTCACATTGACTTCACAGACAAGTCAAATAATCTATTTTGCCTTCTCCAAAATTTCCAGCATCCGCCAGCGCTTTTCCCTGCTTAACGGCCTCGACTCAATAATTAAAACCGTGTCTCCGACTTTGCTCTGATTTTGTTCGTCATGAGCCTTATATTTAACATGTTTACGCACATATTTGTGAAAAACAGGATGTTTGACCAGACGCTCCGCTCTGACCACGATTGTTTTATCCATTTTATTACTGATCACCACGCCTTTGATCGTGCGTTTATTTCCTCTTTCAGCCATGTGTTAACTCGCTGCCTCCTTTTCCTTCAACACGGTGTTGATACGGGCAATATCCTTACGTACTTTACCCAGCATGACTGTTGATTCCAATTGTCCCGATGCATGCCTTATCTTCAAGCGGAAGAGTTCTTCGCTTAATTCTGCAATTTTTTGTTTGAGCCCGTTGGTGTCGAGAGCTCTGATTTCTTTAATTTTCATCAGCTATATCCCTCGATAAAAATTTTGTTGCGATGGACAGTTTGTGAGCGGCCAGACGAAATGCCTCTTTGGCCACATCTTTGGAAACACCTTCCATCTCATACAGAACGGAACCGGGCTTGACAACCGCCACCCATCCTTCGGGGGCGCCTTTGCCTTTACCCATACGGGTTTCAGCCGGTTTTTTCGTAATGGACTTATGAGGAAATACTCTGATCCAGATTCTTCCTCCGCGCTTAACATGACGGGTCATGGCAACACGCGCCGCTTCAATCTGTCTGGACGTAATCCAGCCGCATTCAGCCGCCTGCAACCCATATTCACCAAAGGCGATGGAACTGCCTCTTGTTGCCTTGCCTCCCATCCGGCCTTTTTGTAACTTTCTGAATTTTACCCTTTTCGGCATTAACATAAAACAAAACTCCCGTTGTTCCTATCCACATCAATCCCTGCCCGCTTCGACACGTGCAAAACCGCAGGCATCATTTTATTTATTTCTCACTCCTAGTCGGCAGAACTTCTCCATGGAAAATGAAAACTTTCACTCCGATTAATCCATAAGCGGTATTGGCCTCGGTGAAACCGTAATCGATATCCGCCCTGAGGGTATGCAATGGCACACGACCTTCCCGGTACCATTCCGCCCTCGACATTTCCGCACCGCCCAATCTTCCCGAACAGGCTATCTTGATTCCCTTGGCACCGAACTTTAAGGCGTAACCGACGCATTTTTTCATGGCCCGGCGAAACGCTACTCTTTTTTCCAGTTGCATGGCCACGTTTTCGGCAACCAGTTGAGCATCCACCTCGGGCTTTCGCACTTCCAGGATGTTAATGATAATTTCCGAGTGTGAGAATTTTTCTATTTCCGATTTCAGTTTTTCTATTTCCGAGCCTTTTTTACCGATGATCACGCCGGGACGGGCCGAGTAAATGTTGACCTTGGCTTTATTGGCTGCTCTCTCAATTTCAATTTTGGCAATACCGGCATGAAACAGCTTCTTCTTCAGATATTTCCGGATCTGCAAATCCTCGTGCAAAACCTCACTGTATTTTTTGTCGGTGTACCATACTGATTGCCACTTCTTGATGTAGCCCAATCGTAATCCTACCGGATTAACCTTCTGACCCAAACCTGACCTCCTTAAATTTCGTCCAAAATAACGGTAATATGTGAACTTCTTTTCTTGATACCCGCAGCTCTTCCCTGAGCTCTTGCCCGCCAGCGCTTTAAAGCAGGACCCTGATCCACAAAGATTTCCTTGACATAAAGAATATTTTCATCAATGTTGGGATTCTGGGCGGCATTGGCGACAGCCGATTTGAGAACACCGGCTACAATCCCCGCAGCGTATTTTCTGGTGTAAAGAAGAATGTTGCGCGCTTCCTGCACCCGTTTCCCTCTGATCAAGTCGGCCACCAGTCTGACTTTTTGCGGTGACATTCTAATATATCTGGCAACTGCTTTTGCTTCCATTTTTATCAACTCCAAACCTTATCCGCTGTATCTGTCCATGCGGCTAACTCACTTTAGTTTTCCGATCTCCTGAATGTGAAAAGAAAACTCTGGTCGGCGCAAATTCACCCAGTTTGTGCCCCACCATATTTTCCGTCACATAAACCGGAATAAATTTCTTTCCGTTATGCACGGCAAAGGTATAACCAATCAGTTCCGGTGTAATGGTTGACCGCCGAGACCATGTCTTAACGACATTCTTAGTGCCCTCGGCTTCCATTTTTCTGATTTTAGCCAGCAACCTTTCTTCAATATACGGACCTTTTTTGATCGAACGTGCCACGCTTATTTACCTCTTCTCTTAATAATATACTTATCGGTTCTCTTATTTTTTCTGGTCTTGTGACCTTTTGTCGGAATGCCCCACGGGGTACACGGATGCCGTCCACCGGAAGATCTCCCTTCACCACCACCCATCGGGTGATCAACCGGATTCATGACAACGCCACGCACATGCGGTTTTTTACCCAGCCAGCGCTTTCTTCCCGCTTTACCGATGCTGATATTTTCATGCTCGTTGTTGCCCACCTGTCCGATCGTTGCCATGCATTCGATGAATACCTTGCGCACTTCGCCGGAAGGGAGTCTGACCTGAGCATAATTACCTTCTTTGGCCATCAACTGACCATAGGCGCCTGCAGATCTGACCAGTTGCCCCCCGCGTCCGACTTTTAATTCCACATTGTGAATCAGGGATCCCAGGGGGATGTATTTTAAAGGAACGGCATTGCCCGGTTTGATATCGGCCTTTTCGCCACTGTACAACACATCACCGACATTGATCTGCGCGGGAGCCACAATGTACCTTTTTTCGCCGTCACGATAATTGAGCAATGCGATTCTCGCCGTCCGGTTTGGATCATATTGAATCGCGGCAACTTTGGCCGGAATATCGGCCTTATTGCGGCAAAAATCTATCACTCTGTATTTTTGTTTATGGCCGCCGCCGATATGTCTCGCGGTTACCCTGCCATAATTATTTCGACCGCCTTTCTTTCTTAGAGGCTTCAACAGCGCCTTCACCGGTTCTGTCGATGTAATTTCCGCAAAATCGGAAACGCTCTGAAATCTTCTTCCGGGTGAGGTCGGTTTATACTTTATAATTCCCATCAGTCTAATCCTTAAACCAGTTCTTATACGCCTTCGGCAAATTCAATGCGGTTGCCTTCAGCCAGAGTCACGACAGCTTTTTTCCAGGAACTTTTCTGGCCTATCGTTCTCCCCATTCTCTTCTTTTTTCCGAGGACATGCATCACACGAACATCCAGCACTTTGACTTTGAAGAGTTTTTCTACCGCGCTCTTTATTTCCAGTTTGTTCGCTTTGCGATCCACTTCGAAAAAATACTTATTGGATTCGTCACGCCCTATGGTACTTTTTTCCGTAACCAGCAATCTTTTTACAACTTTATTGATTTCCATTATACCAGCAATGCTCCCTCAATCTTTTTTACGGAGGGTTCAAGAAGAATCAAATGCTCGTGATTTAAAATATCATAAACATTAATACCCTCTGATCTGATCATCTTGACATTCTTGATATTGCGTGATGATTTTAAAAGAACTTCATTATTATCAGCCAGCACGAAAAGCGCTTTCTTGAGATCAAAGAGATTGACAACCTTCTGGAAACTGCGCGTACTGATTTTTTCCATGGGAAAATCTTTCAGGATAACCATCTTGTTCTCTTTGAATTTCATGCTCAAAGCGGAAATCAATGCTTTTTTGCGGATTTTTTTAGGGACGCTGTAGGCATAGTCACGGGGATGCGGACCGAAAACGGTTCCGCCTTTCCTCCAGATCGGCGATCTGGACGAACCGGATCGTGCGCGCCCTGTCCCTTTTTGACGCCATGGCTTCTTGCCGCCGCCGCTGACATCGCTTCTCGTTTTGGTGGATGCTGTTCCCGAACGTCTGCCGGCTAACTGCATTTTCACCACATCGTATATAACCGCCTCGTTGACATCCGCGCTGAAAACAGCATCGCTCAAATCAACTTCAGCAACTTTCTTCTTTTCAATATCAAAAACATCCGCTACTGCCATGTTTATAACTCCAGATGTACCTTACTATTTTTTCTTTGCTTTCTTAATTAATACAAAACCGTTTCTGCTGCCGGGAACGGCACCCTTTAACAGAAGCAAATTCCTGTCGGAACGGACCTGCCAGACCTGTAAATTCTGTGTCGTATTGCGAACATTGCCCATATGACCGCCCATTTTGGTGCCTTTAAAAACACGCGATGGGTCGGCGCTGGCACCAATCGAACCGGGAGCGCGATGAAACATCGAACCATGCGTAGCCCTGCCGCCTCCGAAACCGTGTCTTTTTACGACACCCTGGAATCCCTTGCCTTTCGTTGTTCCAATGACGTCAACATAATCGCCCATTTTAAAGATATCGGCTGTAATTTCCTGCCCCACATCATATGCTTCAGACTGCACGGAAAACTCTCTGACAAAACGGAAGCAACCTTTGTTGGCTTTGTTAAAGTGACCCTGCAGAGGTTTGGTAACATTCTTCTGCTTCACACGACCGTAACCCAGCTGGACGGCGTCATAACCATCCTTATCCTTTGTCTTAATCTGTAAAACAACCGACGGTTCAACCTCGATGGCGGTAACCCCCACCGCAGAACCGTCATCGGCAAAGACCTGAGTCATTCCTAATTTCTTACCAATAATTCCCTTGCTCATCTGATAGTCCAAATTTTCAATAAACATTAAAATATTTAATTGAAAGATGGCCTTGTCTGACACCATCTTTCAATTGTTTTTCAATACGCCTACGCTTTTATTTCCACATCCACTCCGGCGGACAGATCCAACTTCATCAAGGCATCCACCGTGGCTTGCGTAGGCCCGACAATATCAACCAATCTTTTATGGGTTCTGATTTCAAACTGCTCGCGAGACTTCTTGTCCACATGCGGTGAGCGATTCACGCAATACTTATTGATCTCCGTGGGAATCGGTATAGGACCGGCAACACGGGCGCCGGTTTTTTTGGCAGTTTCAACGATCTCTTCTACGGAACGATCCAGCAGTTTATAATCGTAAGCTTTGAGACGAATTCTAATCTTTTGTTCTTTCATCAGTAAAATAACCTATTCCCTATTCAATAACTTTGCTTACGACTCCGGCGCCGACGGTTCTTCCACCTTCGCGAATAGCGAATCTCAACTGTTCTTCCATCGCGATCGGGGTGATTAACTCTATCGACATTTTCACATTATCACCAGGCATAACCATTTCCACACCTTCGGGAAGCGTGGCCACGCCTGTCACATCCGTTGTCCGGAAATAGAACTGGGGACGATAACCGGAAAAGAACGGGGTATGACGTCCACCTTCTTCCTTGGTCAAAACGTAAACGGCCGCTTCAAATTTGGTATGCGGAGTAATGGAACCGGGCTTGGCCACAACCTGACCTCTTTCCACTTCCTCTCTCTTGATACCACGAATCAACAAACCGACGTCATCACCGGCACGACCCTCGTCAAGAGTTTTGCGGAACATTTCAACACCGGTCACAACCGTTTTGATGGTCGGCCGGATTCCGATAATTTCGACTTCTTCACCAACCTTAATAATACCGCGATCTATTCTACCTGTGACAACCGTACCGCGACCGGAAATCGTGAAAACATCACCGACCGGCATCAGGAACGGCTTATCGGTATCGCGCTTGGGTTCAGGAATATAATTGTCCACAGCTTCCATCAGTTCCGCAATGCTTTTTACATCGGGGGAATTGATATCTTCGGCTTCCAGAGCCTTCAGAGCGGAGCCACGAATAATGGGAATATCATCGCCGGGAAATTCATAGGCTGTCAAGAGCTCTCTGAGTTCAAGCTCAACCAGATCCAGAAGTTCGGGATCATCAACCAGGTCAACTTTATTCAGATAAACAACGATATAAGGAACCTGTACCTGACGGGCAAGGAGGATATGTTCACGGGTCTGAGGCATCGGACCGTCGGAAGCGGCCACAACAAGGATTGTTCCATCCATATGAGCGGCGCCGGAAATCATATTCTTAATATAGTCGGCGTGACCGGGGCAGTCCACGTGAGCATAATGTCTTTTCTCTGTTTCGTATTCCACATGGGAAATATTAATGGTAACACCGCGCTCTTTTTCTTCCGGAGCGTTGTCGATTGAATCAAAACCCCGGAATTCCGCGAAACCTTTTTTCGCCAAATATTTTGTAATCGCGGCCGTTAATGTGGTTTTACCATGATCCACGTGACCGATTGTCCCTATATTTAAATGCGGCTTATTCCTTTCAAATTTTTTCTTTGCCATCTCACCTATCCTCCTTAACTTTGTATGGTTGGTTTCCTTATTGTTTCAATGGTTATCTAAAATTTATAATGCGCAAAGGCTTTATTGGCCTCAGCCATCTTATGTACAGCTTCCTTTTTCTTAATCGCTCCGCCCCGGTTGTTCGCGGCATCAATCAGTTCCGCGGCCAGCTTCTCCCGCATGGTTTTTTCCGCCCTCTCCTGGGCGTTGGAAATCAGCCATCGAATGGCCAGCGCGGTGCGCCTGGATGGAACAACTTCCGTCGGCACCTGATAAGTGGAACCGCCGACTCTTCTCGATTTCACTTCAATAACCGGTTTGACGTTATTAACAGCCTTTTCAAAAAACTCGACCGGCTGTTCCTTGACCCGCTTTTCAATGATATCGAAAGCCCCATACAGAATGCTTTCCGCGACGCTTTTCTTGCCTCTTTTCAATAAAGAATTAATGAATTTTGCGACCAGTTTATTATTAAACTTGGGATCCGGCAAAATATCTCTTTTTTCTACTTCCCGTCTTCTCGGCATTTAATTATCTCCGTTTAGCTTGGCTTTTTCGCACCGTACTTTGATCGACCCTGTTTACGATCCTGCACACCCACTGTATCCAGCGTTCCCCGGATCACATGATATCGGACACCGGGCAGATCCTTGACTCTCCCCCCGCGCACCAGCACCACAGAATGTTCCTGCAGATTGTGACCGATACCTGGAATATAAGAAGAAACTTCATATCCGCTGGTCAGACGAACCTTGGCCACTTTCCGCAGAGCGGAATTCGGCTTCTTGGGAGTCGTTGTGTAAACTCTCACGCAAACACCTCTGCGCTGCGGCGAACTCGCCAGCGCGGGCGTATTAGTTTTCTTTTTCACTTTCATCCGGCCTTTCCGGATCAATTGACTGATAGTCGGCATTTTCCTCCTTGAAAAATCACTGCCTTTAATCCTATTTGGGGCAGCGAACCGGTGGTACGTACCAGTTAAAATTAAAGATGTCAAGCATTTTTATAATTATTTTTAAATTATTCTGCAGCCGCTTCCGGTTGCTCATTTTCCGTCTTGATTCCCAGCTTCCGATACATGACTAGACCCGTGCCGGCCGTGATCAGTCGGCCCATAATAACGTTTTCTTTCAGACCTCTTAAGTAATCCGTCTTGCCGGAAAGAGCGGCTTCCGTCAGCACTTTTGTGGTTTCCTGGAACGAGGCCGCGGAAATAAAGCTCTGCGTGCTCAGAGACGCCTTGGTGATGCCCAGCAGCAGCGGTTCACCGATAGCCGGACGACCGCCCTGAGCGATAATCTTTTCGTTTTCCTCAAGGAAGCGGTAACGCTCGATCTTTTCATCGGCAATAAACGTTGTGTCACCGGGATCGGCTACCTTAACCCGTCGGAGCATCTGACGGACAATGACTTCCATGTGCTTATCGTTAATCTTGACGCCCTGCAGGCGGTAAACTTCCTGAACCTCATCCACCAGGTACCGGGCCAGTTCTTTCTCACCCTTAATGGAAAGAATGTCATGGGGATTATTGACGCCGGACATCAAAGCGTCGCCGGGCGTAACCTGATCGCCTTCCTGAACGCTGATATGCTTTCCTTTCGCGATAAGGTATTCTTTCACGTCCCCCACATCGGGACGGACAATGATCTTCCGCTTGCCTTTGGCGTCTTTACCATATTCCACAACACCGCTGATTTCGCTGATGACGGCAAAGTCTTTGGGTTTGCGGGCCTCGAAGAGCTCGGCCACACGGGGAAGACCGCCTGTAATATCTTTGGTTTTTGTTGTTTCACGCGGAATCTTGGCAATAATATCGCCGGCTTTGACGCCATCACCCTCCGAAACAACCAAGTTGACGCCCACCGACAGAAGATAACGGGCAACGGCATTGGAATCGGCCAGTTTGGCGGTTTTGCCCTTGCTGTCCTTAATCGAAACTCGCGGCCTCAAATCTCCGCCTTTGTATTCAACGATGATTTTACTGGACAGGCCGGTGACTTCGTCTACCTGTTCCTGCATGGTCTTGCCTTCGATAATATCATCAAACTTAATGGTTCCATCTACTTCCGCCAGAATCGGTATGGAGAAAGGATCCCATTCGGCAATCAACTGACCTTTCTTTACCTCACTGTTATCGGTCACTTTCAAATGGGCACCGTAAGAGACGGCATATTTACCGCGACTGCGTTTCTGTTCATCCAGAACATGGACTTCACCGTTGCGCTTCATGACAACCAGATCGCCTTCTTTTGTTTTTACGGTGCTGAGGTTGACAAACTTGATGATGCCGTCGTGATGGGCTTCCAGTGTGGAATGCTCATCGAATTTCGCCGTACCACCGATATGGAACGTTCTCATCGTGAGCTGCGTACCCGGTTCGCCGATGGATTGCGCGGCGACGATACCGACCGCTTCACCGATATTGACCAGATGGCCGTGAGCCAGATCTCGTCCGTAGCACATCGCGCACACGCCATGCTTGGAGCGACAGGTCAGAACCGACCTGATATTGATTTTTTCAATGCCCGCCTGATCAATTCTATCCGCAAGGGTTTCATCAATCATCTGGTTGGCTTTAACAATGACCTCCTGGGTAAACGGATCCTTGATTTCCTGCAGCGCGACTCTTCCCAAGACGCGCTCGCCGGCCGTTTCAATAATTTCACCGCCTTCCATCAGCGCGGAAACATAAACACCGTCCACCGTTTCGCAATCATGTTCGGTAATAATGCAGTCCTGAGCGACATCCACCAGCCTTCGGGTCAGATAACCGGAATTGGCTGTTTTCAACGCTGTATCCGCCAGACCTTTGCGGGCGCCGTGCGTTGAAATGAAGTACTGTAAAACCGTGAGACCTTCACGGAAATTGGCGGTAATCGGGGTTTCAATAATTTCACCGGAGGGCTTGGCCATCAAACCGCGCATACCGGCCAACTGTCTGAGCTGCTGTCCGGAACCGCGTGCTCCGGAATCGGCCATCATGTAAATGGGATTGAAGCTTTCAATTTTACGTTTTTTCCCTTCAGGCGATGCCACCTCTTCCGTGCTGATACCTTTCAACATTTCAGAAGCTATTTTTTCCGTCGCCTGTGCCCAGATATCAACTACTTTATTGTAACGTTCACCATCGGTGATCAGACCGTCCATATACTGTTTCTGGATCTTCAAAACATCTTTATCGGCCTGCAGAACGATGCGTTTTTTGTGCTCCGGAATAATCATGTTGCCCACAGCAAAGGAGAGGCCGGAAATGGTCGCGTATTTAAAGCCAAGATCTTTTAGTTTGTCTGCCAGAATAATTGTTGTCTTGTCGCCGCACAGACGATAGCAATGGTCAATCAGACGGGTCAGCTCCTTTTTATTCATCAGTTTATTGATATCGTCAAAGCTGATTTCTTCGGGAGCAATTTCCGAAAGAATGATTCGTCCTGCAGTGGTTTCTTTCATTTCACCTTTGATGCGTACTTTGATCCACGCATGCAGATCAATCACACCATTGTCGATAGCGGAGCGCACTTCGTCCGGACCGGCAAAGATCATGCCTTCGCCTTTCACGCCGGTCTTCGCCCGGGTCAGATAATAAATGCCCAGCACGATATCCTGGCTGGGAATGATAATCGGACTGCCGTTGGCCGGTGAAAGGATGTTATTAGTGGACATCATCAGGACACGGGCTTCCGTCTGCGCTTCAATGGAGAGAGGAATATGAACGGCCATCTGGTCTCCGTCGAAGTCCGCGTTGAAAGCCGTACACACCAGCGGATGCAACTGAATCGCCTTGCCTTCAATCAACACCGGCTCGAAGGCCTGAATACCCAGACGATGCAGTGTGGGAGCGCGGTTCAGAATGACCGGATATTCGCGTACCACTTCATCCAGCGCATCCCAGACCTCCGCCGTTTCTTTTTCCACCATCTTCTTGGCGCTCTTGACGGTGGTGACATACCCCTTGTCCAGCAAACGGTTATAAATAAAGGGTTTGAAAAGTTCGATCGCCATTTTCTTGGGCAGACCGCACTGATGCAGTCTCAAATCCGGGCCGACGGTGACAACGGAGCGTCCGGAGTAATCCACACGTTTACCCAGCAGGTTCTGGCGGAAGCGACCCTGCTTGCCTTTCAGCATATCCGACAGGGACCGAAGCGGTCTCTTATTGGTTCCGGTAATCGCCCGGCCGCGACGGCCATTGTCAAAAAGGACATCCACCGATTCCTGCAGCATGCGCTTCTCATTGCGAATAATGATTTCGGGCGCGTTGAGTTCCTGAAGTCTCTTCAAACGATTGTTCCGGTTGATGACCCGACGGTATAAATCGTTCAGATCGGAGGTGGCGAAACGTCCGCCATCCAGCGGAACCAGGGGACGCAAATCCGGAGGAATCACGGGCAGCACCGTTAAAATCATCCATTCAGGTTTATTGCCGGATTTACGTAAGGCTTCAACAACCTTCAATCTTTTCACCAGTTTCTTTTTCTTGGTGTCGGAAACAGACGTCACAATTTCAGCGCGTAATTCTTCATACAGTTTTTCCAGATCAATTTCTTCCAGCAACTGCCGGATGGCTTCGGCACCGATGCCAGCGACAAAACCGTCATTGCCGTACTGTTCTCTGGCTTCTTCGTACTCTTCATCCGTCAGCAGATCTTTTTTGGTGAGTGGCGTGTTTTTCGGATCAAGCACAATCCAGGATTCAAAATAGAGAACCTTTTCCAGTTCTTTCAGTGAAAGATCCACGGCGTTGCCGATGCGGCTGGGAAGACTTTTCAAAAACCAGATATGCGCCACAGGCGTGGCCAGCGTGATATGCCCCATGCGTTCGCGACGCACTTTGGATTGAATGACTTCCACACCGCACTTTTCGCAGACCACACCGCGGTGTTTCATCCTTTTATAACGTCCGCAGAGACACTCATAATCCTTCACCGGCCCGAAAATCTTCGCACAGAAAAGTCCGTCTTTTTCAGGCTTGAACGTGCGATAATTGATGGTTTCCGGTTTCTTAACCTCACCGTGCGACCAGGAAAGGATCTTGTCCGGTGAAGCAATGGAAATCTTCATTGCGTTAAATTTAACTAAATTTTTCGGTTTTTCAAAATAACTAAAAACGTCTTCCACAGATGATCTCCTGTACTTAAATGGCTATGTGAAACTACAAGTTAACTTTATGCGCCAAAAGCCCTGTTCTAAGATATTTCAGCTCAGGCTGTCGGGTTCTTCAACTAATTCAACATCCAGGCCAAGGCCCTGGAGCTCTTTGACGAGCACGTTGAAGGATTCCGGCAGACCGGACTCAAAATTATGTTCACCCTTGACAATGGATTCGTAAATTCTTGTTCTCCCCGCCACGTCATCGGATTTGACCGTGAGAAATTCCTGCAGGGCATGAGCCGCGCCATAGGCTTCCATGGCCCAGACTTCCATCTCTCCGAGTCGCTGACCGCCGAACTGAGCCTTGCCGCCCAGCGGCTGCTGGGTTACGAGAGAATATGGACCTATGGAACGTGCATGAATTTTATTATCAACCAGGTGGTGCAGCTTCATCATATAAATAATTCCCACCGTGACTTCCTGATCAAACGGTTCTCCGGTTCTGCCGTCAAACAGCAGCGATTGTCCCGTATCCGGCAGACCGGCTTTACCAAGCATTTCCCTAATTTGATCTTCATGACAACCGTCAAAAACGGGACTGGCAACGAGCATTCCTTTTTTCAAACGTCTGAGAAATCGCCGGATATCCTCCGCAGAAGCCTGATCCACAAATTTATCAAATTCCGGTGAGGAATAGGTCTTCTTCAATTCGTTCTTTGCGTCATTGAGATTAAAATTCTTCTCCAGCAACTCGTTTAAACCTTCGCCGATCGATTTTGCCGCCCAGCCCAGATGGGTTTCCAGAATCTGTCCGACGTTCATTCGTGAAGGAACGCCCAGCGGATTCAAAACGATATCCACCGTGGAACCGTCAGCAAAATAAGGCATATCCTCCTCGGGCAGGATACGGGATAAAACACCCTTGTTTCCGTGACGGCCGGCCATCTTGTCACCGACGGAAAGTCTGCGCTTAATGGCGATGTAAACCTTAACCATCTTGATCACGCCCGGGGGAAGTTCATCGCTGGCCTTAATCTTTTCCATTTTCTCTTCAAAATGGGCGTTTACAAAATCGATTTTTCTTTCCAAAGAGGCAATCAGGTTGGCGATCTTTTCCTCAGATCCGTCGTTTTCGGCGACAGTAATTTCTTTCCAGCTGGAAAAAGGCAGCTCATCCCAAATTTCCCTGGTAATGATATCGCCTTTCTTCAAAATGGTTTTCTTTTTGGCATCGACGATTTTGGTTGCCGCGGTTTTTCCAACAACCAGTTTGGTAATATCTTTCTTGATGGTTTCCGTAAGAATTCGAATTTCATCATCTCTGTCCTGGGTAACCTGTTCGATGGCATCCGCCTCTATGGCCTGCGAACGAAGATCGCTCTCCGCGCCTTTTCGGGTGAAGATTTTCGCGTCAATGACCGTTCCTTCAACGCCCGGGGGTACACGCAAGGATGTATCGCGCACATCACTGGCTTTTTCACCGAAGATCGCCCGCAATAATTTTTCCTCGGCTGACAATTGCGTTTCGCCTTTCGGCGTGATTTTACCAACCAGAATATCACCCGGCTTGACGGACACACCAATGCTGACGATTCCGCTCTCATCCAGATTCTTGAGCACTTCTTCGCCGACATTGGGAATATCACGTGTGATTTCTTCCTTGCCCAGCTTGGTGTCGCGGGACATGGTTTCAAACTCTTCAATATGAATCGACGTGAAAATGTCTTCCTTCACAACTCGTTCACTGACCAGAATGGAGTCTTCGTAGTTGTAACCGCCCCAGGACATGAAGGCGACCATGACATTTCGGCCCAAAGCGAGTTCGCCGTTATCAATTGCCGGACCGTCGGCCAGGATATCCCGTTTTCCGACACGCTGGCCGGCACTGACAATCGGTTTCTGATTAAAACAGGTGTCCTGATTGGATCGCTGGTACTTGGCCAGGTTATAAATATCAACGCCGCTGTCGATGCCGTCTTCTTCCATGCGGTCCGCACGGACAATCAGCCGCGAGGCATCGACACTTTCGACAACGCCTGCTCTTCTAGCCACGACAACAGCACCGGAATCACGGGCGACCACGGATTCTATGCCCGTGCCCACCACCGGAACTTCCGGACTCATGAGCGGAACCGCCTGCCTCTGCATGTTCGATCCCATCAGCGCGCGGTTGGCGTCATCGTGCTCCAGGAAGGGAATCAAGGCCGCAGCCACACTGACCAGCTGCGTGGGAGACACATCCATCATTTTGATGTCTTCGGGAACAACCGAAATATAGCTGCCCGCTTTTCTGACAGATATCAATTCTTCGACGAATTTGTCATGTTTATTCAAGGGACGATCCGCGGAAGCGATAATCTGATTTTCTTCTTCAATCGCTGTCACAAAACGAACCTCATCGGAAACCTTACCGTTTTCAACCATCCGGTACGGTGTTTCGATAAAACCGAATTCATTGACTCTCGCATACGTACTCAAAGACACAATGAGACCGATATTCGGACCTTCCGGTGTCTCGATCGGACAGATGCGGCCGTAATGGGTGGGGTGAACGTCGCGGACTTCAAATCCCGCCCTTTCTCTCGTCAAACCACCGGGACCCAGGGCCGACAGTCGTCGTTTATGCGTGATTTCCGAAAGCGGATTCGTCTGATCCATAAACTGGGAAAGCTGGCTGGAGTTGAAGAACTCATTGACTACCGCGGAAACCGGCTTGGCGTTAATCAGGTCATGCGGCATCATGGTTTCGATGTCCTGCAGGCTCATTTTTTCCTTGATGGCCCGCTCCATGCGCACCAGACCGATACGGTACTGATTTTCAATCAACTCGCCCACCGAACGCACGCGACGGTTGCCCAGATGATCGATATCGTCCACACTGCAATCGCCGACACCATTTTTCAGATCAATCAGGTATTTGACCGCGGCCATAATATCGTCGTTGCTCAGAACCGTTGTATCCGTCGGCACATTCATGTGCAATTTGTAATTCATCTTCGCCCGGCCGACATTCGAAAGATCGTAAGTTTCCGGCTCGAAGAAAAGACTCCTGAAGAACTTGCCCGCGGTTTCCGGAGTCGGAGGATTGCTGGGGCGCAGACGGCGATAGATTTCCATGATCGCGTCTTCTGTTGTGTCAATCTTATCCAGTAAAAGCGTATCCCGGATGGACGCATTGTCCGTATCTTCATCAATGTGGATAATCTTGAGTTCTTTAATGTCTTTCTCTTTGATGATTTCCATGCAATTGGCGGGCAATTCTTCATTGCAACGGAAGATCACCGCACCGGTTTCAGGATCAAGAACATCCTGCGACGGAATTTTACCGGCGAGTTCCATGTCATTCATGGCTACGCGTTTGATACCGGCGTCTACCATTTTCTTGATCATGGGTTTGGTAAATTTACGACCTTTCTTGATAATGACCTCAGAATTTCTCGTATCTTTGATATCTTCCGGCGCTTTCTGACCAATCAGCGAATCATTGATGGCAAAATAAATTTTCTTATTCTCAACAATAACCGTGTTGACGCTGTAGAAATAATTCAGAATAAACTCCGTGGAGTTACCCAGCGCCTTCAATAAGATGGTGACCGGCATCTTCCGGCGACGGTCAATACGCACGTAAAGAATATCTTTGGAATCAAATTCAAAATCCAGCCAGGAACCGCGGATAGGAATAACACGCGCGGAATAAATCAACTTGCCGCTGGTAACAATTTTACCCTTGTCGTGATCAAAAAAGATACCCGGTGAACGATGAAGCTGGTTGACAATCACCCTTTCTGTTCCATTAATGATGAATGTGCCGTTTTCCGTCATCAGGGGAATTTCGCCAAAATAAACTTCCTGCTCCTTGATGTCCCGAATCTGCCGTGCTTCCGCTTCCTCGCCGATATTTTTGCCCTCAGCCGGACGATCAACATCAAAGACGACCAGCCGAACAACAATCTTCAGGGGAGCGGCATACGTCATGCCTTTCTGGACACATTCTTTAACATCATACCGGATATCACCAAGCTTGTAGCTGACGAATTCCAGGGAACATTTCCCGCTGAAATCAGATATGGGGAAGACGCTCTTGAAAGCGCCTTGCAGCCCCATATTGCTCCGTTTCGCCGCAGCGACATCCTTTTGAAGAAATGTCTCATAGGATTTTGTCTGAATATCAATTAAATTGGGGATATCCAGTATCTTTTTTACCTGACCGAATCTTTTTCTAAAGTCACTCATAAAATCCTTAAAAAATTTTTATAGGTTTGAGATTGTATTATTTAATCTCTACGGTACCGCCAACTTCTTCAATTTTCTTCTTAATATCGGCGGCTTCATCCTTGGAAGCTCCTTCTTTAATGGGCTTGGGCACACCTTCCACCAGGTCTTTGGCTTCCTTCAATCCCAGATTGGTGATGGCGCGAACCACTTTGATCACCTGAATTTTTTCCGCACCGAAACCGGTCAGAATAACATCGAACTCGGTTTTTTCTTCAGCAGGAGCCGCAGCGGCAGCGCCACCCGGAACAGCCACAGCGGCCATCATCGGAGCGGCAGCGGAAACACCAAATTTTTCTTCCAATTCCTTGACCAGAGCAGAAAGCTCCAATACGGTCATTCCTTCAATAAATTTGACTACATCTTCTTTCGTAATAGACATTTTTTATCCCTCTCTGTATGTTTTTATTAGTTTAAATTTTTTTTCTTTTCACAGTAGGCGTTGAGCACCTGCACAAAGCTTCGCGGAACGCCACTCAAAACAGTAACGAACGAGGTCGGCACCGCCGCCATTACTGAAACCAGTTTGCCCAAAAGAACTTCTCTGCCGGGTAATTCCGCAAGCACATTCAGATCATTCTTGGTTAAAAGCTTTTTATCCAACACGCCGACTTTGATTTCCAGTTCCGGGTTCTTCTTGGCAAACTCAACCAGAACCTTAGCCGGGGCCACCGGATCTTGATAGCTCAACGCAATGGCCACAGGCCATTTGAAATGATCCGCCATAATGCTGAAATCAGTCCCGTCGGACGCAATTCTCAAAAGAGTATTCTTCACGACTTTCCATTCGGCATTAGACTTGCGCAACTCATTTCTCAAAGCTTCCATTTTTTCGACATTCATCCCGCTGAAGCTGGTCAGAACGCCCATGTTGGCTTCTTTGAGTTTCTTTTGGAGTTCGGATACAATTTGTTCCTTGGTTTTCCGATCCAATTTATCAGCCTCCTTTCAAAATAATTTTTCAACCGAGGCCGGAGAATTCAGCCACATACAGAAGAAAAAAACGGTAACCCTGATCAAACACCGATTCCCGTCTCACAAAAAAACGCTTACCTTCATTAAAATAAAAAGTAACTATTTTGTTTTTACGAGTCTCGGCAGGCCGCATTACGTTTAAACCCTGTACCTGCTGTCTTCGACCTTTTTTAACTTTTACAAAAACTCCCGGTATCTTTAAACAGCCTTGATATCGAGAGGATCAATCTTCACGCCCACGCCCATGGTGCTGGAGATCGCAATGCTTTTAATATAAGTCCCCTTGCTGGACGCCGGTTTTAATTTGATAATGGTTTCCAGCAACGCGCTGATATTCTCTCTTAATTTTTCAGCGCCGAAAGAAACTTTTCCGACCGGTGAATGAACAATGCCCGCTTTTTCCACGCGGAATTCAACTTTACCGGCTTTCAGTTCTTTCACGGCATTGCCAATATCAAAAGTGACCGTCCCCACCTTGGGATTGGGCATTAATCCGCGCGGACCTAAAATCTTACCGATTTTTCCAACCGCCCCCATCATATCCGGGGTGGCAATCACGCGATCAAACTCCATCCAGCCGCTTTTGATTTTTTCAATCACTTCGTCATTGCCAATGAGATCAGCGCCGGCTTCCAGAGCTTCTTTTTCCTTATCGCCCTTGGCAAAGGCCAGAACGCGCACCGTTTTCCCCAGGCCGTGAGGCAGCACAACGCTTCCCCTGACCATCTGATCGGCATGAGCGGGATTCACGCCCAAGCGAATAGCCGCATCCACTGTTTCATCAAATTTTGTTGCGGCCGTCGATACAACGATTTCCGCGGCTTCTTTTAATGAATACCTTTTCCCCGGTTCAACCTTGGCTTTTGCCGCCAATATACGTTTGCCTCTTTTTAACATGATAAAACCTCGTTATATTAACCTGTAATTTCAATTCCCATTGATCTTGCCGTACCGGCAATGGTATTTATCGCGCCTTCAATACTCACGGCGTTTAAATCCTTGTATTTAAGTTCAGCAATTTCTTTCACCTGCGCAGCAGTCACCGTACCAACCTTGTCCCTTTTCGGGTCACTGGACCCTTTGGCAATTTTAGCCGCCTGTTTCAGCAGGACGGACACCGGAGGCGTTTTCGTGATGAACGTGAAAGATCTGTCGGCATAAACGGTGATGACGACAGGAATAATCATGCCTTCCTGACTCTGCGTCATGGCGTTATAAGCCTTGCAGAATTCCATAATATTAACACCGTGCTGACCGAGTGCCGGACCGATCGGCGGCGAGGGAGTCGCTTTACCCGCCTTGATCTGTAATTTAATGTTCGCGATAATTTTCTTTGCCATTTTGAATCACCCTGATCTTAATTGTTTTATATTGTCTATTTAATCACTAAAAAAATTAAACCTGCGTAACCTGAATAAAATCCAACTCCACCGGTGTCGGCCGCCCGAAAATGCTGACGATCACCCGCAATTTACTTTTTTCCGGTTTCAATTCATCAATAATGCCGTCAAAATTTGTGAAAGGTCCGTCTATGATTTTCACATGATCCCCAACGTCAAATTTAAACTTGGGTTTGGGTTTCAAAGTTCCTTCATCAATTCTGAGTTTTAAATGTTCAACATCTTTGTCCGGAATAGGCGAGGGTTTATCTTTGCTGCCGATGAAACCGGTCACCTTGGGCGTATCTTTTACAATATGCCAAGCCTCATCATTCATATCCATCCGGACAAGAATATATCCCGGGAAAAACTTTCTTTTAGAACTTTTCTTTTCTCCGGATACCAGCTCGACAACATCCTCTTCCGGAATCAGAATATCGGAAAAAAAAGCCTGTGTGCCCGTTGTCTTGATTCTTTCCTCAAGACTTATTTTGACCTTATTCTCGTATCCGGAATACGTATGAACCACATACCATTTAAAAGCCATTTTACTATCCCAGTATTAATTTAACCGCTTTTGCCAGGATAAAATCAATGATACCCAGAACAAAAGAAACAATGAAAACTAAGATGATGACTACAGCGGTAGAAGCCATAGTCTGCTTCGGTGTCGGCCATGTAACCTTCTTCAATTCAACTTTTACATCTTTTAAAAACTGCGTTACTTTTTGAAAGGTTACTTTGGTTTTTTCTTTTATCTCATCCATTTGAAATTCCTTCAATCAAGGGAAAATGGCAGGCCAGGAGGGACTTGAACCCCCAGCATCCGGATTTGGAGTCCGGCGCTCTATCCATTAGAGCTACTGGCCTTTACCGTTCAATTACTTGGTTTCCCTGTGTAGTTTATGTCCCCGACAAAACTTACAATACTTCTTGATTTCCAGACGGTTTTGCATGGTCCGCTTGTTTTTTGTCGTCGTATAATTTCTCTGTTTGCATTCCGTACAGGCTAAAATAATATTGTTTCTCATAAATCTCCTTCGCTGGAGCCCACGACCAGGATTGAACTGGTGACCTCATCCTTACCAAGGATGTGCTCTACCGACTGAGCTACGTGGGCACAATCTTTTTACAGGCTTTTGCCTTTTTTCAGAAATATCTGGAGCGGGAAACGGGATTCGAACCCGCGACCCTCAGCTTGGAAGGCTGACGCTCTAGCCACTGAGCTACTCCCGCCTGTTTCAATTTCCAAAATCCATGGTGGAGGGGGGAGGATTCGAACCTCCGTAGGCTCCGCCGGCAGATTTACAGTCTGCTCCCTTTGGCCACTCGGGAACCCCTCCAGCAAAAAAACCAAACTGGAGCTGGCGATGGGACTCGAACCCGCAACCTGCTGATTACAAATCAGCTGCTCTACCGATTGAGCTACGCCAGCCAATCCGATCTCAAAAGTTATTCATATCAATAACTTACGCAAATGAACGCAAAAAAACACACCTACGCCCCTAAGCGAATTGCGCAATCTAATTTTAATACACGATTTTGTCAAGTAAATTTTTAATTTTTTTTACGGACAGGTTCTATCTTTCAGAAAAATTACTTTGAAGAAAGTTCATTATTTCCGCAGAGGTTCAAGCACATAATTAACAATGCCCGCCATATGCAGCGGGGTATCCAAACGAACTTGAGCACCAAGGCACAGGGAATTAGACCCACATTTATCCCGCTGGGCTTTGCCTCGGGGATCATTCCACCATCAAATTTCAGTACACCCAATAGTGTCCCTTTAGGCTATCCGTTTCTGAAATTTGGGTCTCATTAAAAAAAGCTTTTGATAATATGCGCACCGATTACAAAAAACAGCACGTGTTTTATTCAATTATTTAATTTTAACTTCAACAAGAACAATGCTTTTATCTTTGATGGCCAGAAAATGGAAGGCGTCGGAGGCATCAAAAACAAGACCGCCATTTTCCAGGGCTAAAACACCATCGTATTGACCGATTTCTTTATCATCAATAATGACTATTTGTTTATTTTCCGCGCGGGCAATATATGCCAAATGTTTACCGTTCGGGCTGAACGTCAAAAATGGCGCAATGCCGGGATAGGATTTCCACTCTTTTCCGTCAACGACAACAAAAAGATTTTTCCCGGAGGACGCTCCATAGGCCAGGCGTTTACTGTCCGGACTGAAAACAAGGGTTCGGCTTCCAAGGGTATCGTAGTATTTCCCCTCTGTACCATTGAAGACGATAAAACGTTTTCCCTCTGACTGGGCTACATAGGCAAGATGTCTGCTGTCCGGACTGAAAACAATATTTGAAAAAATGACGTCATACCCCTTCCCTTTTTGTCCATCGATAATCAAATAACGCTTTTTGTCTGATTCCATCTGGTAGGCTATACGAGTGCTATCCGGGCTGAAAATTATCGTGTCTCCAACAGCTTCATAATTTTTACTTTCTTTTCCATCAACAATCACCAACCAGTTATTGGCTGCTTTGGCACTGTATGCAAAGTGCCCGCTGTCCGGACTGAAGACAAAATTCCCAATATCGTCATAACGTTTACCTTCCTGCCCGTCGACAATGACGAAGCTTTTTTTCTCTGATTTACCTCTGTAAGCCAGGCGGCGACTGTCGGGGCTGAAGATAATATTATCCCCAACATTTTCATAATGGGCACCTTCTTTACCATCAACGACAATAAACTGTTTCCCTGCTGATTGAACCCCATAAGCGAATTTCTTGCTGTCTGGACTGAAAACAATGTTCATGCCGATACCACCGTCGTAAGGTTTGCCTTCTTTTCCATCCACAACGACAAAGCATTGCTTTCCATCCTTTGCTATATAAGCGACTCTTTGACTGTCGGGGCTGAAAACTATTTTAGAACCAACCAGATCGTAATATTTACCTTCCTGACCGTCGATGACCACCAGCTGCTGCTTACCAAGTTGAGCCCGATACGCATAATGCCTCCCATCCGGACTGAAAACCAGATTAACACCCACGCCGTCATAGTGTTTCTGTTCTTTACCATCTATCACATAAAACTGCTTACCCTCCAACTGAGTCGCATAAGCAACTCGCTTACCGTCCGGACTTCCGACCATTGCCAATGGAGTATAATCAAATTTTACAACAAGTTTTTCAGAAACATTTACATTGAATGATTTTTCTCCGGCAAAAGATTGCGCACTGATCACAACAAGAAGAAAGAATACCGACAAAACGACTAATTTTTTAAACATAGCAATACGTCCCCATTCCTTAGAAGTCTTTTTGACATAAAACATTTCAATGGCTTTTCTCTATAAATGTGATTTTTTATAATTAAGCATTTTTTTGATATTTTTGCGATCAAAAAAGTATTCATGAGAGCAATGTACATCACCCATTCATACATCAGATCCGTTTTTTTAATCTCTATATAATAATTTTGATTATTGTAAAACATTTAAAAAAAATTTTGACAATCATTTTCTTTTGTACTAAGAGGAAAGCAATTGAAATCCAGACGATAAAAAAACAATGACTCAAAAAGTGAAAAAAGAAATCTCGGTAGTAAATTTTTTCCCAGTTATTCTAGGATTAGCGCTTTTGTGCCTTTTGCAAAAGGCCGCCTGCCCATCGTTTTTAGGTCATCACTAGCGCTGCAAAAAAATGATTACCTGAAAGGCCGTGGGCGAAAAAGACCACGGCCTTTTTTTGTGAGGCTCCAATTGTGCAAACGAAGTGCCGCAGAATTGGTAAGCCGAACAACCCCGCGTATGCGGGGTCCGTGAAAGACCACTGAGTCTCGTTGAAAGGAGATAAATTATGAAAAAAGATAAAAATCGCGTTTACATTTTCGATACAACCTTGAGAGACGGCGAACAATCACCGGGATACAGTATGAATACAGAAGAAAAGCTATTGCTCGCGCGTCAGCTCGAAAGGCTGGGGGTGGATATCATTGAAGCCGGATTTCCGATTGCTTCCGAGGGAGATTTTGACGCGGTGAAACAAATCGCTAAAGAGATTAAAAAATCTCAGGTGGCCGGTCTGGCCCGCGCTAATAAGACCGATATAGATCGGGCCTGGCAGGCGATCAAAGGGGCGGCGAATCCGCGCATTCATACTTTCATTTCGTCTTCCGATATTCATTTAAAATATCAGCTTAAAAAAAGCCGCGAGCAGGTGCTCAAAGAAGCTGTTGCGGCCGTAAAACTGGCAAAATCTTACACAGATAATGTGGAATTTTCTCCCATGGATGCCACGCGTTCGGACAGGGATTATCTGGTGGAAATGATTTCCGCGGTGATTGATGCCGGAGCCAGCACTGTAAACATTCCCGACACGGTCGGTTATGCTATTCCGGAAGAGTTCGGCAATCTGATCGCTTATCTTTTTGCCAACGTCAAAAACATCGGCGACACCATTATTGCAACACATTGCCATAACGATCTGGGGCTCGCTGTAGCCAATGCACTGGCAGCCATCAGGCAGGGCGCACGGCAGATCGAATGCACCATCAACGGCATTGGCGAACGGGCAGGTAACACGGCCATGGAAGAAGTCGTCATGGCGCTGCAGACTCGCAAAGATCTTTTCGGCCTTCATACAAAGATCAACACCGATCAGATTTACAAGACATCGCGCCTGTTGACGCAGATTACCGGTATCTCCGTACAGCCCAACAAAGCCATAGTGGGCGCCAACGCCTTCGCGCATGAATCCGGCATCCATCAGGACGGACTGATCAAGGAAAAGATCACGTATGAGATCATGACACCGCAGTCCGTCGGCATCAGTGACACGCACATCGTTCTGGGCAAACATTCGGGACGCAACGCCATTTCGCACCATTTGAAAAAAATGGGTTACCTGTTGAATGATGAACAACTCAACAAGGTCGCGGCACGCGTCAAAGATCTGGCTGATGTTAAAAAAGATATTTATGATGAAGATCTGGAGGCCATTCTTTCCGAAGAAATTTACCGGGGGGAGGATAAATACACGCTGGTTTATCTCAATGTCGTCAGCGGCAACGTGGCCATTCCGACGGCAACCATGGAAATTCAGATGGGCGAAAAAATCGTCCGCAAAGCGGGATTCGGTAACGGTCCGGTGGATGCCACTTTCGCGGCTATTCGCAACATCACACAAACCAACTATCCCCTGTTGAAATACATTGTCAACGCCATCACCGGAGGTTCGGACGCGCAGGGCGAAGTCACCGTCCAGTTGAAGTACCATGAGCATTCCGTCGTGGGAAGAGGCGCCCATCCGGATGTCCTGGTCGCTTCCGCCAAGGCTTATATCAACGCGTTAAACCGTCTGGAATTTATCAAAAGCAACAGAAAAAAGGTTAAAGTTGTTGAATAAACCCCTGAAATAAGCTAAAGACCGATACACTTTTAAAAAGGAGCAAATATTGTGGGCAACACGATTACTGAAAAAATATTAATGGCTCATACCGGCCTGAAAAAAATTTCCGCCGGTCAGTTGATTAACGCCAAAGTGGACATCGCGCTGGGCAATGATGTGACCGCCCCCATCGCGATCCACGAATTCAAAAAGGCGGGAGGAATAAAAGTTTTCAATAAAAATAAAATCGCCCTCGTGCTGGATCATTTCACGCCGAACAAGGATATCAATTCCGCGCAGCAATGCAAGGCGGTGCGCGAATTTGCACTGAAGCATAAAATAACCCATTTTTATGAAGGCGGTCATGTGGGCGTGGAACATGCTCTGCTTCCTGAAAAAGGCATTGTTCTGCCCGGCGACCTGGTGATCGGAGCGGACAGTCACACCTGCACCTATGGCGCGCTGGGCGCTTTTGCCACCGGCGTGGGCAGCACCGACCTGGCCGCTGCCATGCTGACCGGCGAGCTCTGGCTGAAAGTTCCGCAATCCATTAAATTCATTATTTACGGCAAACTGCGGAAATGGGTTTCCGGCAAGGATTTGATTCTGCACATCATCGGAAAAATAGGTGTGGACGGCGCCCTTTATCAGGCGATGGAGTTTACGGGAGAAACCATCAGTAAACTCCCGATGGCCGACAGATTCTCGATGGCCAACATGGCCATTGAAGCCGGCGCCAAAAACGGCATTTTCGCGCCGGACGCCATCACCCGCGATTATGTTAAAACAAAAGCGAAACGAGATTACAAACTTTATGCGTCCGATGCTGATGCCGTTTATGCGGATGTTATCGAAATCAACGCGGAAAAGATTGAGCCGCAGGTGGCCTTTCCTCATCTGCCCTCCAACGTCAGAGGCATCAGCAAAGCGGGCAGGATCAAAATCGACCAGTCGCTCATCGGCTCCTGCACCAACGGCCGGATTGAAGATTTGAGAATCGCCGCCAAAATTTTGAAAAACCGTAAAGCAGCATCCGGCGTACGTTTGATTGTCGTTCCGGCAACTCCGGAAATTTACAAACGAGCGATGAAAGAAGGTCTGCTGGATATTTTCATGAAAGCCGATGCCGTCATCAGTCCGCCTTCGTGCGGCGCGTGTTTGGGCGGGCATTTGGGAATACTGGCTGAAGGAGAAAAAGCGGTGGCGACCACTAATCGCAATTTTGTCGGCCGGATGGGTCACACCAAAAGTGAAGTTTATCTGGCGAGTCCCGCAGTCGCGGCGGCCTCCGCCGTATTAGGGAGAATCGCATCCCCTGAAGAACTTTAAAATTCTAGAGAGGTCTCTTAATATGATATTTAAAGGTAAAGTCTGGAAGTTTGGAGATAACATCGATACCGACGCCATTATTCCGGCGCGATATTTAACAACATCCGATCCGCAGGCGCTGGCCGCGCACTGCATGGAAGACGCCGATCCTGATTTTGTCGCTAAAATGAAAAACGGCGATATCATTCTGGGAGGGGAAAATTTCGGTTGCGGATCTTCGCGTGAACACGCACCGATTTCAATAAAAGCAGCCGGGGTTTCCTGCGTCATCGCCAAGAGCTTCGCCCGGATTTTTTATCGCAACGCTTTCAACATGGGACTGCCCATTTTTGAATCCAGAGAACTGTTCGACGCCATCAAAGAGGGCGAAGAAATCCATGTGGACAGCAGCTCCGGAACGATTACCGCGACAGGGTCAAACAAAATCTTCAAAATCAATCCCATCCCGCCTTTCATGGAAGAACTGATTGCCGACGGCGGCTTGATGAAACACATTGCCGGGAAAAGAGGCAAGAATGAAAAAAGATAATTTCAAAATCGCCGTATTTGCCGGTGACGGTATCGGACCGGAAATCATGCGGGAGGCTATAAAGATTTTACAAATTGTCGCCGACCGGAGAAAGGTTTGCTTTCAACTCCGGGAAGGTCTGGCCGGCGGCTGTGCATACGATCAATTTGGCACTCCCCTGCCGGATGAAAGTCTGCAGCTGGCCATGCAGAGTGACGCGGTTTTGCTGGGTGCCGTGGGCGGCCCGCAATGGGAATCTCTGGATTACAGCGTGAGGCCGGAAAGAGCTCTGCTGGGACTGCGGGGAAAGTTGGGTATTTATGCCAATCTGCGACCGATTATCGTGTTTGAAGAACTGCTGGATGCCTCGCCGCTGAAAAGAAATATCATTCAGGGCATCGATATTATGATTATCCGCGAATTGACCGGCGATGTTTATTTCGGCAAGCCGCGGGGTGTCAAACAAAATAAAAAAGGTAAACGCAAGGGTGTGAATACCATGGTTTACTCCGAGGATGAAATCCGCCGCATCGCCGTCCGCGCTTTTGAAATCGCGCGCGCGCGCAAAAAGAATGTCCTCTCGGTGGACAAAGCCAACATTCTCGAAACGATGGAACTGTGGCGTAACGTGGTCACTGAAGTTGGTAAAAATTATCCCGATGTCACCTTAAAACACATGTACGTGGACAATTGCGCCCTGCAGTTGATCCGTAATCCGTCTCAATTTGATGTCATTGTCACCGGCAATCTGTTCGGAGACATCTTAAGTGATGAAGCAGCCATGCTGACCGGCTCCATCGGGATGCTTCCTTCCGCCAGTCTGGGCAGAAAGAGCGCTTTATATGAGCCGATCCACGGCTCTGCCCCTGACATAGCCGGCAAGAACATTGCCAATCCGCTGGCAACCATATTGTCCGTGGCGCTGATGTTGCGCTATTCATTTTCCATGCTGCCGGAAGCCGGCTTGATTGAAGAAGCGGTTGCCGAAACATTAAAAGAAGGTTTCCGCACACAGGATATTTATCAACCGGATAAAAAACTTGTCGGCACAACAGCCATGGGCGATGCTGTAACGGCAAACCTTCGTAAACTTCTCAACTGATAAAAGCCTCGGCAGGCCGTCAACGGGCAGTTGCCGCAAAAAGGATAAAGATGGAATCTGTCATTTTTTTCGAAAAGATACCCCTTGATCCTCCCCTTGAAAAAATATATCAGCGCATGGGCTTCAAAAAACACATTACTGAAATTTCGGCCTTTCAGCAAAACGAAACCGACGCGTTTATCCGGGAATCCTCTTCTCTCGTTACCCTTCAGGGAATGTCCCTGCGTCTGAAAATCATTCAAAATGATGGCGACAAAATATCACTTTCCGGCGACCTGACTTTCAACAGTAAAAAATTATCCGCTTTCCTGCGTGATTGCCGGGAAGTTATTTTGATGGGCGCCACATGCGGAGGCGTTATTATGGAAGCCATCCGGGACAAAAGCAGCCGGAATGATTTAACGGCCGCTGTCGTTTACGACGCTACGGCCAGCGAAATAGTGGATGCCGGACTGGACTGGATCATGCATTATGTCAATCAGCAACTCCGGCGTGAAGGGAAAACCCTTCTGCCACGACGATTTTCCGCCGGCTATGCTGATTTCGACCTGGAAAACCAGAAAATCATTTATGAAAAATTGCAGATGGAAAAATTCGGTGTGAAAATCAATTCCAGCTTTATTCTGATTCCGGAAAAATCGGTCACCGCAATCGGTGGTATTTTCTGAGAAATTTATCGGGTCTGTCTGCGAATTGTCTCTTGATAATTCAAATGTCTTATAATATTATCCAATTAATTAAGATACGTTGCGGTCTTCATCTTAAAAACTTTTTTCATTATCGTGACAATAAATGTTAGGGTTCATTCATGAAGAATTCGCTTTCCGCCGGCATCAATCCCCCTCAACCCATCAAGGTCCTGGTCGTTGAGGATTCGGAAGATGATCTTCTGCTGTTAATACGTGAACTGAAAAAGGGTGGGTACTATCCTGAATACGATCGGATTGAAACCGCCGACGCCATGATGAAAGCCGTCAACGATAAGGCTTGGGACGTCATTCTTTGCGACTACAAGATGCCGCAATTCAGCGCGCCATCGGCCCTTTCCCTGCTCAAAGAAGAAAACGTCGATATTCCCGTCATTATTGTCTCCGGAACGATCGGCGAAGAGAAAGCTGTCGAGTGCATGCGCCTGGGCGCCCGTGATTACATCATGAAGGGAAACTATTCCCGCCTGTGCCCGGTCATTGCCAGAGAACTGGAAGAGACAATCATCAGGAAACAGCATCAAGAGGCCCAATCCCAAAAGGAAGCCGCGCAGGAAGAGTTGCGCCGCAGCGAGGAAAAGTATCGAAAGATCGCAAAATGCAGTCCGGATTTAATCTGGACCATGGATCTTACAGGCCGTTTTATTTATGTCAATGAAGCTGTGGAGCGCACGCACGGCTGGACAGTCGATGAATTTATGAAACTCTCTTTGCAGGACCTGGTTTCACCCCGGCAGTTGAACCGGAATATCGCCATGATGTCGGAACAACTGGTCAAAGCCGGCGAACCTGATTTCGACCGCAATTCAACGCTGACTTACGAATCGGAGGAATTGCGAAAGGACGGATCGACTTTCCTGGCGGAAGTAACCGCCTCATTTCTGTGGTCGGATGACGGCAAGCCCGTCGGCATTATCGGCATCACGCGCGACATCACCGAACGCAAAAAGGCGGAAGAGGCACTGCGGAACAGCGAAGAGCTGAAAACGAGATTGGTCAATGCCATGCCTGATGTTGTTGTGCATACCGATCTTGAGGAAAATATCCTTTTTGTTAACGATAATGCCGTCCAGATTGGCGGTTACAGCAGGGAGGAGCTCCTGGGACAAAATCTGCTCAAATTCATTGCCCCGGAAGAACATGAGCTTGTGCTGAAAAACATCCAACTTATGCGGGATGTCAAACTGGGACCGAGAGAATACCATCTGGTGATCAAAGACGGGCGGAAAGTTCCGTTCGAAATTAATGGTGATATTTTGCGCTTGGAAGATGGAACCCCCTTTGCCGTTGTTCATATCTGCCGGGATATTACCGAGCGAAAAAGAGCAGAAACAATTTTAAGGGAAAAAGATGAACGGCTTCGGGGCATCACGGAAAATCTGCCGGGGGTTATTTTTCAATTCTACGCCAAAGACAGTGGCGAATATGGAATCAATTATGTGAGTGAGCCAAGGGGTGAATTTTCCAAGATCATAGAAAATTCAGATCTGAGCAACGCAGACAATCTTTTCCAGTTATTTCTTTCCCGCGTCCACAGAGAAGACAGGGATAGTTTTATCACATCCATTGAAACAGCGGCCCAAAATGCAAGCAACTGGAATTTTGAAGGTCGGGTGGAACTTTTAACCGGCAAAAGCATCTGGCTTCAGGGATTGTCCACGCCGACACGTTACGAAAATCAAACCATCTTTAACGGCATTTTATTAAACATCACGGAACGCAAGATGGCCGAGGAACAGTCGCGCCTTTCTGAAGACAAGTTTTACAAAATTTTCATGACCACGCCGGACTGTATCGCCTTGACAAGATTGAATGACGGACTGATCCTGGATGTCAATAAGGGATTTGAGGATATCGTCGGATGGAAGAGAGAGCTGGCTATCGGACAGAAATCCACAGAGCCTCCTTTCTTTTTCTGGATGGACCCATCAGAGCGTGATTTTATGAAGGAAGAATTGAAAGCCGGAAGAGATATCCTGCATCGGGAATTCAAATTCAAGAGAAGTGACGGTTCCGAACGTTTCGGTAATTACTCCGCCCGTTCCATCACGATTGACGAACAGCAATGTCTTATTTTTATCCTGCAGGATATTACAGAACGTAAGGTACTTGATGCAGAACTTAACGGCCTGTTGCCCAAATAAGTTTTGCAAAGATTATAAAGAGCGGCTATAAAAATAGCAACAAATTCTTGGAGAGAAACAGCCATGATGGGTTACCAACCTGATACACAGCCGAAACTCTTTTATCA
>Ga0208040_1000277_pt1 | contig 67632 bp, 56 predicted proteins | sample AD_UKC083_MetaG_FD_184431 | JGI IMG/M metagenome (GOLD analysis project Ga0208040, IMG submission 184431) | Active sludge microbial communities of municipal wastewater-treating anaerobic digesters from USA - AD_UKC083_MetaG (SPAdes) (version 2) | ecosystem: Engineered > Bioreactor > Anaerobic >...
TCTTAAGAGCTGTGTCTGATTTACCTTTACGTCCTCCGTGTGTCGCGATGAAATACTCAAGAATCGTAAATCCCTCTTTTAAGTTTGATTTAATTGGAAGTTCGATTGTCTTGCCGGCCGGATTCGCAACGAGTCCTTTGATACCGCAAAGCTGAGTGATTTGTCCCCAGTTACCGCGGGCTCCTGAGTCTACCATGTAGAACAAGTCGTTTTCTTCATCAATGTTTTCGATCATGGCGTTTGTGATTTCTGACTTAGCCTTTGACCAAACTTTGATTGTGTTGTTGTAGCGCTCATCTTCAGTAATCAGTCCTTTCCAGAAATGATTATTTATAGTCTTAACCATTTCAGATGCGTCTTCGACAATCTTTGCTTTTTCCTCAGGTACCACCATGTCGGCAGTTGCAATTGAAAGGCCTGATACTGTAGCAAATTTAAATCCTAAGCGTTTTAAATCATCGCCCAAAATAGCTGTTCTGTCTGTACCGTATATATCGAAACAATCTGACACTATTTCAGTTAATTTTTTCTTTCCCATTGATTCGTTGTAGTAGGGAAGTCTCTCAGGAATTACTGAATTGAAAATTAATCTTCCAACAGTTGTTTCAATAACTTCGCCTCTTACTCTGGCTTTGATTGGAGCATGTAAGTGGACTTGATCCATTTGATAAGCCATTACCGCTTCTTGTGTATCTCCGAATATCATTCCTTCGCCTTTTGTGCCCTGAGTCATTTTTGTTAAGTAATAACATCCAAGAACCATATCCTGTATAGGAGTTATGATTGGATCTCCTGAAGACGGTTTTAACAAATTTGCCTTTGAAACGATGATGTTTTTGGCTTCAGCTTGAGCAGATGATGATAGAGGTACGTGTACGGCCATCTGATCTCCATCGAAGTCAGCATTGAAAGCGGCACAAACTAGTGGGTGAACTTGGATAGCTTTACCTTCAATTAATATAGGCTGGAAAGCCTGGATACCAAGTCTGTGAAGAGTTGGAGCGCGATTCAAAAGTACGTAATGATCTTTTGTTACGTCCTCCAGGATATCCCAAACTTCACGGCGTGAGGATTGAATTAATTTTTCTGCGTTTTTAATGTTGTGAGCGTAGCCGTCTGTGATGAGTCTACCAATCACGAATGGTTTGAAAAGTTCAAGGGCCATGATTTTTGGAAGACCGCATTGATGTAGTTTTAATTTTGGACCAACGACGATAACTGAACGTCCTGAGTAGTCCACACGTTTACCCAACAAGTTTTGACGGAAACGTCCTTGTTTACCTTTTAACATGTCAGAGAGTGAGCGTAGTTTGCGTTTATCTCCGGCAGTAAATACGGCGCGTCCTGAACGTGCTGAGTTATTTAATAATGTATCAACGGCTTCCTGAAGCATTCTTTTTTCATTTCTGCAGATTACCTCTGGCGCGCCGATTGAAAGAAGTCTCTTTAAACGATTATTTCTGTTGATTACACGGCGATATAAATCATTCAAATCTGAAGCTGCGAAACGACCTCCGTCGAGCTGTACCATAGGTCTTAAATCCGGTGGAATAACTGGAAGAACTGTAAGTACCATCCACTCTGGTTTGATGCTTGCTTTTAGCAGGCTTCCGACCATTTTTAGTCTCTTCAAAACTTTCTTTTTCTTTTGCCCGCTTGATTTTTTAACTTCAACTTCGAGGTCTGCTTGAAGTTTTGTTAAATTTAAACTTTCAATGATGTCGCGGATGACTTCAGCACCGGTGCCGGCTTTGAAGACGTGTCCAAATTTCAAAGACATCTCTCTGTATTCAATTTCTGAATACACTTTGCCGACTTTGATGTTTTGTAACTCTTCTTTTGCTTTTTGGTGTTGGTCGTCGAACTCTTCTAATTTTGTAGCGCAAAGAGTTTCGAACTCATCCATTTTTTTCTTTGTCTCTGTTGCTGTGGCACCTTTTGCCGCTAATTCGCTCTCCAATTCTTTTTTTCTTGTCTTGAATTCAACCTGGATATTTTTTTTGTGTTCTTTTAATTCCTCTTTTAATTGTGTCTTAGCCTCTTCTTTTGCAGCTTCGTCTACTTCTTTTATCATGTATGCCGCGAAGTAAATAACCTGCTCAAGAGTTTTTACCGGAATGTCGAGAAGAAGTCCGATACGACTTGGTGTTGAACGGATGAACCAAATGTGAGTTACCGGAGCTGCTAATTTGATGTGACCCATTCTTACACGACGAACTTGAGATCTTGTAACTTCAACTCCGCATTTTTCACAGACTACTCCTTTGTATCTGATTCTTTTGTATTTACCGCAATAACACTCCCAGTTCTTTGTAGGACCGAAAATTTTCTCGCAGAAAAGTCCGTCACGCTCAGGTTTTTGTGTGCGGTAGTTGATTGTTTCAGGCTTTTTTACTTCGCCATGCGACCAAGACATAATTTGGTCCGGAGATGCGACTGATACTGCTATGGCATTGAAGTCGAATTGATTTTTATTGTCAGTTTGCATTTGCGCCATGCTATTTAAGTTAATAGTTTATTATTGTTGGCTCTTTCAGAGGGTTGCCGTCTCATTCCGCTAGGGATTTGAGGGCAGTCATGCCTCTTTTGGGGCCTTTTTTTAATCGCTATGCTTTTTTAAGCTTCGCGTTTATTAATGATTCAATTTTACGCTTACACGCCGAGATCTTTATCTATTGGATTGCCTTCTGTTCCGGGAAAATCTTCTGCTGAAGTAATCTCTTCGCTTGGAAGATAATCATCTTCTATCTCTGTGATCCCGTCGTCGCTTGATGATTTTTTGTCGAGCATAATCATGTCTTCGACCACGATTTCTGTTTTAAATTTTCTTATCCCTTCTTCCGTATCCCAGCTTCTTGTTTTTAAGTAACCTTCGATGTAAATGAGTTTTCCTTTCTTAAGAAATTTTGAACAAACTTCTGCCAGGCGCGCCCAAGCTACGCATTCGTGAAATTCCGCTGAATTTTTCTTTTCTTCATTTGACGTGACCCATTCGCGGTTTGTGGCAAGTCCGAATGTGACAATATTTTGTCCGTTTGTTGTTTGTCTTAATTCCGGATCTCTTGTTAGGTTACCTATTAATATAACTTTGTTTACTGATCTCATATTTAATACTTAATTAGATGATATTTATTCTTCTAGGTCTTCAAATTTTTCTGTAATTTCTTTGTCTACAGTCGTTGGAGTCTCTACTACTTCTTCCTCTGGCTCGACGTATTCGTCTTCACTTAGTGTGTCTAGCGCTTTGTCGTCTTGTAAAAGGTCGACATTCAAACACAAACTTTGTAATTCTTTGACCAATACGTTGAATGATTCAGGAGTTCTTGGTTTTTTGATTTGCTCACCTTTTATGATTGATTCGTAAGATTTTGATCTTCCATATACGTCATCTGATTTAATTGTAAGCATTTCTTGTAGGACGTGAGCAGCTCCGTATGCCTCGAGTGCCCACACCTCCATTTCTCCGAATCTCTGTCCACCATGTTGAGCTTTACCTCCGAGTGGTTGTTGAGTGACGAGAGAATAAGGTCCGACTGAACGAGCGTGGATTTTGTCCTCAACTAAGTGATTCAATTTCATCATATATTTGATACCGACAGTTGTTTTTCTGTCGAATGGTTGACCGCTTTTACCGTCGAATAGTTGAATTTTTCCATCTTCAGGAAGGCCTGCTTTTTTGAGTAGTTCATGGATTTTTTCATTTGGGACTCCATTCAATGGTGGAGTTGCAACTGTGAATCCAAGTTTTTTAGCGGCCCAGCCCAAGTGAGTTTCAAGAACTTGTCCAATGTTCATACGAGAAGAAACTCCAAGTGGATTCAATACGATATCTACAGGTGTTCCATCTGGCAAGAATGGCATGTCTTCTTGTGCAACTACGATTGAAACGACACCTTTGTTTCCGTGGCGTCCCGCCATTTTATCACCGACAGAAATCTTTCTTGTTTGAGCTACGTTTACACGAATTTGTTTGTTGACTCCTGTTGGGAGTTCGTCTCCTGATTCTCTTGTGAAAATTTGAACGTCTACAACTTTTCCACCTTCACCTCCTGGAAGTCGGAGCGAAGTGTCTTTTACATCGCGAGCTTTTTCACCGAAGATAGCGCGGAGTAGGCGTTCTTCAGCTGTTAATTCGGTTTCTCCTTTTGGCGTAATTTTACCAACCAAGATATCACCTTCATTTACAGTTGCACCGATTCTTACTATACCGTCTTCGTTTAAATCTTTTAATCTTGCTTCACCTACGTTTGGAATATCTCGTGTAACTACTTCGGGTCCAAGTTTTGTATCACGGACATCTACTGTGTATGTCTCAATGTGTACTGAATCGAAGAATCCATGTTTAACAAGTCTGTCTGAAATAACGATAGCATCCTCGTAGTTGTATCCTTCCCATGAAAGATAAGCAACGAGTAGATTTTGTCCGATTGCGAGTTCGCCTCCTTGGATGGCTGAACCGTCTGCAAGCAGATCACCTTTCTTAATTTTCTGATCTTTCTCTACGACTACACGTTGATGTAAGCATGTAGCTTGATTTGATCTTTGATAGATCTGTGTTTCGTATGTAACTTTTTTACCATTGTCGTATAGGACTGTTATTTTGTCTGCGTCTACATAAAGTACCTGTCCATCTCTCTCGGCCAAAATTACCTGTCCTGAGTTTTTTGCGGCCAATTCTTCCATGCCAGTTCCGATTACAGGAGCCTCTGGTCTTACTAAAGGTACACCTTGGCGTTGCATGTTTGAACCCATCGATGCACGTGTATTGTCATCATGTTCAATGAACGGAATCAGTGCAGTGGAAATAGATATGATTTGTTTTGGAGAAACGTCAATGTGAGTGATGTCATTGACGTGAGCCAATAACGCTTCGCCATTTTTACGTGCAGAGATTCTTTTTTGGATCAATTGACCTTTGTCGTCCAAGTCTGAGTTAGCTTGTGCTATTACCAATTCTTTTTCTCCGTCGGCGTCGAAATAATCTACTTGATTTGTGATGTGTGCACGTACTGTGATTTCACTTAAATCTTTTACTTTTGTAGCTTCTTTTGCTGTTTTTTCTGTGAATTCTTCACCGGCCTTGATGACTGATTTTCCATTTAATTTTACTTCTTCTCTTGAAATATGTCCGATAGGTGATTTCCCATCGTTTTTAACGGTCTGAGAAACGGTTCTGAATGGAGTTTCAATGAATCCATATTTATTGATTCTTGCGTATGAAGCCAAGTGAGTTACAAGACCGATATTTGGTCCTTCCGGAGTGGAGATAGGACAGATTCTACCGTAGTGAGATTCGTGTACGTCACGAACATCAAATGATGCACGTTCTCTTGAAAGACCGCCAGGTCCCATAGCTGAAAGGCGGCGCTTGTGTTCGAGCTCCGCGAGCGGGTTCGTCTGGTCCATGAATTGCGACAACTGTGATCCCGCGAAAAATTCGCGAAGCGCCGCCGTTATAGGACGAGAGTTAATCAATTGAGTTGGAGTGACTGTTTCAAGATCGAGGACGGTCATTCTGTCTTTTGCAATTCTCTCAGTTCGGAGTAAACCGACTCTGAATTTATTTTGAACCAATTCACCGACTGCCCTGATGCGCCTATTTGATAAGTGATCGATATCATCAGGAGTTCCTTCTCCGTTATTCAATTTAATCAAGTGTTTCAAAATCAAAACCAAATCGTCCACTTGGAATGTGTGGAATTTCTTTTTGTTTGGAACATCCAATCCAAATCTCTTATTTAATTTGTATCTCGCAACCGGTCCCATGTCGTATTTCTTGTAATCGAAGAACATTGATTGGATAAGGCTTTTTGCGTTTTCCGGTGTGGCCAAATCTCCGGGGCGTATCTTTCTATATATATTCTGATAAGCTTCGTCGACAGTTTTTGCCGGATCTTTTTCGAGCGTCCACAATATATAGTCGTGTTCGATGTCTTTAATTTCATTTTTGAAAAGATTGATAATATCCGCATCTTTTTCATATCCCATTACACGAAGTAGGGAAGTGATGTGGATTTTTCTTTTCCTATCAATTTTAACTGTAATAATTCCTTTTTTGTCGGTTTCAACCTCCAACCATGCGCCACGTTTTGGAATAATTTTTGCGTTGTGCATTTTTGGAGCCTGTGCATTTTCTGAGAAGAATACGCCAGGTGATCTGACTAACTGACTTACTACTACTCTTTCAATTCCGTTGATGATGAATGTACCGCGGTTTGTCATTAATGGAATTGAACCTAGGAATACATCCTGCTCTTTGATTTCACCCGTCTCTTTGTTTACCAATTGAACGTGAACTTTTAATGGAGCTTCGTATGTAATGTTTTTAGCTTTTGCTGTTTCTGCGTCGTATTTAATTTCACCTAGTTCGTGATCCAAGAATGTAAGCTCTAATTTTTTGTTTGAAAAATCTTGTATTGGGCTGATTTCATCGAGTAATTCTCTTACACCTTCTTCTAAGAACCATTTGTATGAATCTGTCTGCATCTCAATCAAGTTCGGCATGTGAATATTTTTATCGAATTGATCCGAGAAATATTTGCGTTCTGACTTGATTACGATTGGGTCTTTTGAAAGCTCAATTTGAGAAAGTTTTACGTAATGTTCGCCGTGTTTTCTTTTCTCGGTTTCCTGTGTTCCAGTCTCGGCTTTTGAAGTTTTTTTAATCTCTTTTTTTGTGACTTTTGCTGTTTTTACTGGCTTTGTTGGTGCTTTGATAGTGGCTTTGACTTTTTTCTCGCTCGTCTTTGTTGTTATTTTTTTAACGGCTTTTGCCGCTTGTTTAACTTCTTTTTTAGACATTTTTAAAACTACCTTCTTTTCTTTTTTTGCCGAAGGTTTACTTGCTTTTTTAGCTTTTGCCATATTGAAAAATTAATGAGTCTATTGAAATGTGTGCAGCCAAAGGTCACAACTCATCTATATATATTGGCGCGCGTGTATTCTATTAGGTTTTGTTTGGAAGTCAAATTTTATTTGTGGCGTTATATTAAAAGTGTTGCCGTGATGTAAGAAATGTTGTGAAGTCTGATTTACGCTGTAGTGGAGGAGGTTTCTTCCGCTTGTGTGTTTTGCTGCGGATTTAAGGGTTTATCTCCATAGTAGACTGTAAATCCCTGTTCTCGTATTTTTGCTATTATATCTGCTAATGTTGATAAATCTCTTGTTGCCGGGCATAGTCTGTCGATACGTACTATGTCTAATTCTTTGTATATAAATACCGGAAAATTTTTGCAAGCTGATGGTCTGTCTGTTTCATCATGAATGCCACATTTGTTATCTGACTGTAGCTGTGGGCATCCGTCATATTCATTTGCATATCGTGTTTCCCACCTTTTACCTTTTTTTACGAATAACGGTCTGCCATCTAAATTTTTTATTTCCGGGTTATTGTTGGATATTAAATTTACCTGTCTGGCTGTTAAGTTTTGTAAATTTCTCATGCAGCACTGTCCTCCGCATTCGGCGCAGTGTTGTGGTAGCGTTTCGTCCCTCCATTCCTGTAATAGTCGATTTATCATTTTGCAATATTTTAGTGAAATAGTCTAGCTCATAAGGTTAGATTTTGCAAGTGATATTGTTTGTTTTTTTACATAACTTTCCAAGTCCCAACAGTATCTTCTAATGTGTAGGTGGATGGAATAGTGAGAACTCCGTAAAGGTTTTGGGAGAGGAGTTCTTCTTTTATTTCGGCGATGCGGGCGAAGTATTCGTCTGGTTCGTAAGGTTGGTTGAGGATGTGGTATTTCTTGTGGTGTAAAGAGACGCATCCGAAGCAGTGGTCGCAATTAAAAAGTAATTCCGAATAGTGGCAGTCTGAGCAGCTTGTAGAGAAAAAACAGCAATCGCAATTGCGCATGATGTGGCAGGACGAGATGTTGTAGCAGAGCTCTGAATTTTCTAGTACGAAAATGTCTTGTGAATCTCTGCAGTGTTTTGCTTCTGAGATGTAGCAAGTATCTTAGCATTCTACGACGTCGAAAGCGAAGAATGTGTTTTGGCAATGATCTATGTAGTTGCCGAAGAAATTTTCTGAATTTGTTTGGACGCAATAGACGCGTGGTGTTTTAAACTTAACTTCTTCAAAGAGTTTTTCAATTTTTTCTTTTCCAGCTGGATTGCTGAGTGAATTTTTTAATTCAGTCAGGCGTGTTTTGTATTCCTCCGGCTTATATTGAATATTGAAAATCTGGTATTCTTTATTACGTAAGCTCGCGCAGCCGAAGCAGTTTCTGCAGCCTCTTAAATCATATCCATATTCGCAGTCGGAGCAGTTTTCGCTGTCTTGCATGTGAGCGCAGTTGTATGTGTATCTGCAGTTGATGACTTCATAGCAAAGTGTGCAGTTGAGGATGTGGTCGCAGTCGACGCAGTCTTGGTTGTTATAAAAATCGCGGCCGTACATACAGTCTTCGTTTTTTACTGCATTCGCGAGAAGGTAGCAATTTTTGCACTCGTCGATGTTGTAGCAGTAGTTAGAGTTTATGTGCTTAAGCTGAATCATTCCGATGCGAGGAGTTTTGAGCTGGAGCTGTGCGTAGGAGTCGATGAAGGACATGTGGATTTGCTTCGAAATTTATTTCGGGACAATTTTGTCTTTGCCTCCCATGTATGGGCGCAAGCACTCTGGGATCGTGACTGAGCCGTCGGCGTTTTGGTTGTTTTCCAATATTGAAACAATCATTCTCGGCATCGCGCACGCGGTCCCATTTAATGTATGGATGAATTCTTTTTTGCCTTCTGCGTTTGTAAATTTGATTCCGGCGCGTCTTGCCTGGTATGTCGTGCAGTTAGAACAACTCGTGATTTCACGATAACAACCTTGTGTTGGGATCCAAGCTTCGATGTCGAACTTCTTGGCCGCTGGAGCACCTAAATCGCCTGAGCAGATATTTACCAATTGATATGCGAATCCTAATTCTTGCACGATTTCTTCTTCGATTCCGACTAGCATTTCGTGTTCTTTTTCAGAGACTTCCGGTGCGCAAAATGAGAACATTTCAACTTTGTCGAATTGGTGGACGCGGATGATTCCTTTTGTGTCTTTTCCGTATGAGCCGGCTTCGCGGCGGAAGCATGTAGAGAATCCGCAATAGTGGAGTGGTTTGTCGGTGACATTTACAACTTCGTTTGCATGAAGCATTGTAAGAGGAACCTCGGAAGTTCCGACTAGATAGAGGTCGTCTTCACCTGGATTTACGTGATAGATTTCGTTCTTATCAGCTGGAAAAAATCCTGTCGCATACATTGCGTTTTCCTTTACCAATACAGGTGGAATGACAGGGGAGAATCCGCGGCTTGCGAGTTTTGAAATTACGAATTGAACAAGCGCGAGTTCTAGCAGTGCGCCTTCATTTTTGAGATAATAAAATCTTGCGCCCGACATTTCAGCGGCTTTTTCCAGCTCAATAATATCGAGAAGTTTACCTAACTCAACGTGATCTTTTGGTTCGAAATCGAATTTGCGCGGCTCACCGACTTTTTTCACAACTACGTTCTCACTTCCGTCTTTTCCGCTTGGTGTAGAGGGAAGCAACATGTTTGGAATTTGCGCTGCCAGAGCCATCATTTCCGCTGTGACTTTTTCTACCTCAGGCTCGAGCGCTTGTACCTCCGCTTTTAATTTCTTAGCTTCTTCGATTTGGTCTTTCCCTAGTTTCTTTTGCGCTGCGCGTGTCTCTTCCATTTTCGTCAGAAGCTCTCTGCGTTTCACATCCAATTCAACAACTTTCGACACATCTACTTTGAAGTTTTTCTTATTTGCATTGTCTTGTACAGCCTGCGCATTTTCCACGATAAATTTTAAGTCCAACATATTATGAAAAGTTAAATTTGTCTTTGCCGAAGGCAATGTTAGCGGAAAATTTTGTGTTTGAGAAGGAATATGATAGATTCGTGTACCAAAATTATTTAATTTAAGTTTATATGACTGTTGGACCTGATGATTTAGCCGTGGGGAATGATGTTGTTGCTGATCAGACGTCTCCGGACGATGATTTATTGTTGTCTAAGAGAGAGTTGAATGATCCTGATTTGCTTGAGCGTGGCGCTGCTTTTACTGCAAAATATTTGAATGTCACTGAAATGCTTCGCATGGGACGTGTTATGATTAATACGAGTTCTTTGAAGAGAAGATTTGATTTTATGTTCCCTGGCTGTGCCAAAGATTGGATCAATGGATTGATGTGGGCGTCTGAGAATTTTGGCAGAATTTTTTCTGCGTTCAGCGAAGCTTCTAGGCGTCATGATGAAGGACTTAGAGTTGCCGATGAACGTGCGCGTTTGGCGGCTGAAAATTCAAAAATACGTTCTTCTGTTGAGCAACGTAGATCTCTCGTGAATGATGTTATGCGTGAAATCAGAGCCAAAATGCACCCTAATGACGAAAGGATGATTGATGCTGTTCTTGCGGCTATTGGTTTCGACCCAGAAATCTAGAGGCTGAAGTCTTTCGGCAGGTCTTTGTAGTCTTTATTAGTAACAAAAAGATTAGTAACAAAAAGCCCCGAAGTTTTTCGAGGCTCTTTTTGTGATTTGAATTTTGAGTTTTTGACTGACAAACTCTGTTTCTAATCTTTCTATTTTTCATCTTTTTTTTCGTCTACAACTTCGCCTTCAACTATGTCTTCTTTTTCACCTTTTTTGTACACCTTTACTCCGTCGTCATCTGCAGTGGCTTCATCTTGTGAGGGAGGTGTTGTTTCCGCACCAGTTGCACCTGCATTTTGATACATCGCGGCTCCGACTTTTTGAATTTCATCCGAAAGTTCTTTGTATCCTTTTTCCAAATCCTCTGATTTAGCGTCTTTGTTTTCGAGAATTTTCTTGAGAGCGTCGATTTTTTCCTGGACAGGTTTTTTGACATCATCAGATACTTTGTCACCGGCGTCTTTTAACGTTCTTTCTGATTGCATTACAAGAGAGTCGGCTTTATTGCGCATTTCAATTGCGTCTTTTTTCTTTCGGTCTTCTTCGGCGTGAGCTTCGGCTTCTTTTTTCATCTTTTCAATTTCTGCGTCTGTTAAGTTGCTAGAACCTGTGATTGTAATGTGCTGTTCTTTGCCTGTTGCTTTGTCTTTTGCCGTGACATTCAAGATTCCGTTGGAGTCGATTTCCAAAGAAACTTCGATTTGTGGAATTCCTCTAGGTGCAGGTGGAATACCATCTAACATGAATTTCCCTAGAAATTTGTTATCAATAGCCATTGGGCGTTCACCCTGAACAATGTGCACTTCAACCGAAGTCTGATTGTCTGCGGCTGTAGAGAAAACTTGAGTTTTTGACGTTGGGACCGCTGTGTTGCGATCAATTAATATAGTATTTACACCTCCGAGAGTTTCAATACCGATAGACAGTGGAGTTACATCTACGAGTAGGATGTCTTTTACATTGCTGTCGCCTTGCAAAATTCCGCCTTGGATAGCCGCGCCCATTGCTACGACTTCGTCAGGATTCATTCCTCTGTGAGGTTCTTTTGCGAAGATTCTTTTAACTTTTTCTTGAACGGCTGGCATACGAGTCATACCGCCGACCAGGATCACTTCCTCGATGTCGCTTGGCATGATTTTTGCATCTTCCATCGCTTTTTGACATGGTTCTTCTGTTCGTTCTATCAATTCCATGACGAGATCTTCGAGTTTGCTTCGTGTGAGTTTCATTTCAAAATGTTTTGGACCGCTTGCGTCTGAAGTGATGAATGGAAGAGAAATTGTTGTTTCGTGAACTGTTGAAAGTTCGCATTTAGCTTTTTCAGCCGCTTCAATCAAGCGTTGCAAGGCCATTTTGTCTTTGCTGAGGTCGATGCCTTGGTCGCGTTTAAATTCATCAATTAAATACTGCATAATCTTGCGATCAAAATCATCACCGCCAAGCTGGGTGTCTCCATTTGTAGCTTTTACTTGAAATACGCCTTCACCCATTTCCAATATAGAAACATCGAATGTTCCGCCACCTAAGTCATATACAACTACTGTTTTGTCTCCTTTTTTATCTAAACCGTACGCTAGAGCTGCGGCGGTTGGTTCATTTATAATTCTTTTTACATCTAAGCCTGCGATCTTGCCGGCGTCTTTTGTAGCTTGGCGCTGTGAGTCGTTGAAGTACGCGGGAACTGTGATAACGGCTTCTGTGACCGGGTGGCCGAGGTAACTTTCTGCATCAGCCTTTAATTTTTGAAGGACCATTGCCGAGATTTCAGCCGGTCTTCTTTGTTTACCTTCAAGGACTATTTCTACTTCGCCGCCTTTACCTTTTACGCATTTGAAAGCGACGTTTTTAACATCTTTTTCGGCTTCGTCGTATTGTCGACCGATAAAGCGTTTAGCTGAGTAGATCGTGTTGTCGGGATTTGTGACCATCTGGCGTTTTGCAGTCACACCGACTAAGCGATTGCCGTCTTTGATCGCGACGACTGATGGGGTAGTGCGGGCACCTTCTACGTTTGGGATTACTGTTACTTCACCGCCTTCCATGACTGATACGCATGAGTTGGTCGTTCCGAGGTCAATTCCTATGATTTTTGACATATGTAATTTGGTTATTTGTAGTCTAATAATTTAGCACTCGCTATTATAGAGTGCTAAAAACTACTAGTCAAGATTTTTTTTATCCCATGCCGACTTTGACTTTCGCTGGAGCAATTACATATTCGCCGATCATGTAGCCCGGTTCGAGAACTTCTATTACTGTGTCTTTTGGGCCTTTGTCTTGCATTAGGGCTTCATGAAATTTCGGATCGAATTTTTCGTTTAAAGCTTTGATTTCTGTGACGCCCATTTTTTGCAAAGCTTGTTCTATTTGTCCGAAAATAGTCGTGACACCGGAGATCCATTCATTTAAATTTTGCGGAAGGTCTTTTGGCGTGTGTGCGATTGCTCGACGAGCGTTTTGCAATGATGGAAGTAGAAGTTGAATTAATTCGATATTTGCAAAAAGAGCCATACGTGTGCGATCTTCTTCAGTGCGGCGTTTTAAGTTTTCCATATCAGCGATTGCACGACGACCGATTTCGGTCATTTGAGTTAGTTTTTCCTCAGTTTCTTTTATCTTTAATTCAGCTTCTTTCAAATCTTTTGTTAGTTTTTCAATTTCTTTTCCGGCGTTGTTTTTTTTCGCTTTTTCGAGAGCTTCTAGGAGAGGATCCTTTGGTGGTTTTTTATGTGAATCTGTCATTGATTTGTTCAATTAATTTTAAAAAAATGTTTGAGATATGTTACAATTTTTTATTGCTCAAGCAGTGATTTGATTTGCTCTAACATTGCAATGTTGAATGCATAATTCATGCGTTTCGGCCCCAAAAGTCCGATGAATCCTTCAAATCCGCGGACGGAATATTTAGTGACTATAATTGAGCAGGATTGAATTTGTGGAATGATGTTTTCTTCGCCGACGAACGCTTTTATTCCATCATCTACGGCGAGTTTTTTTAATGTGTTTATGAAATTATCACTGTGTTCGAAAACTTCAAGGACCTGACTTGCTTGCACTGCATCACTTGAGAATTCCGGTTGTTTTAAAATGTTCGAAACACCTAAATAAAAGGTGCGTTCTGAGTCCGGCACTGTCGCGAAACTTGCGGTGTTTGTGGCTCTGGAAAGCAGTTTTACAGCATCGTAAATGAACTCTTTAGCTTTTTCTTTCGTGTATTCCTCGCGCAAACTTGCGAGGACTTTTACGGCTTCGCGGCGGGCTTGTTCATAGTCTGCAATTTCATTTATAAATTCGCGATAACCCAAGTCTGTAGGAATTCTGCCGGCTGAAGTGTGAGGTTGATAAATTAATCCTTCCTCTTCCAATGCAGCCATGTCGTTTCGAATTGTGGCGGGGGACACATGAAAATTAAATTTCAAAATGACTGTGTTTGATCCCACCGGTTCAGCGGTATCTATAAAATGTTGCACGATCGCTTTGAGGACTTGTTGTTTTCTTTTTTCCGTCATTTGAAAATTTTGTTGATCTTTAAATTAGCGCTCTTAAGTTTACAGTGCTAAAAGAATTTTGGCAAGTTGTTTGACTGAGTGTATGGATGTTGTAAGATTACTCTCCGTTTTAATTATTTTTTTATATGGAAAATTGGTGTAGGCCTGGCGGTGGGTATGGGCGTGATCAGTTTCATTTAATTGCTTGTGGAAGCGAGTTTTGTGACGGGGCTGGTGTAGGGGATTCTTCTGTCGTAGAATTAAATTTAAAGGATTTTGGATCTATTGAAGATGTAACCTTGATTATAAGAGAAGGGCTTAACTGCAGTCATGTGGGTGAGTTGGATTTTGGCGGAATAGGGACCGGTTGTTTGCCGGGACTTTGTAGTTATTTGGTAGATAAAACCAAGGAGAGAGTTTTTCAAATACTTTCCTTGAAATCACAAAATGGCGAGGATTTGCGGCCTTCTAATTATTCACAAGAAATCGTTGCAGCTGTAAAATCAATTCTGTAGAGTTGTTCCGTAAATAGACTCTGTGGTTTTGGATCTTAGCTTTTCAAAAATCTTCCCATCATTTCAACAACTTCGACTGTTCTGACGGAATATCCCCATTCATTGTCATACCATGATAGTATTTTAACCATATTCCCATCTATTACTTGAGTAGAAAGAGCGTCGATGATTGATGAGTTAGTGTTGCCTTTGAAGTCAACTGAGACTAAAGGTAATTCACAGAATTGCATAATTCCTTTTAATTCGCCTTCGGCGTACTGTTTCAATGCCGCGTTGATTTCTTCTGCTGTTGCCGGTTTCTCCAATTCAGCAACCAAATCAACTACTGATACTGTAGGAGTTGGAACTCTTATTGAGATACCCGTCATTTTTCCTTTCAATTCCGGAAGAACTTCTCCTATTGCTTTTGCGGCTCCTGTTGTTGTTGGGATCATCGACAATGCTGCTGCGCGAGCTCTTCTCATGTCTTTGTGGCTTACATCCAGTATGTTTTGGTCGTTCGTGTATGCGTGAATCGTTGTCATTAATCCTCTTTTAATTCCAAATTTCTCATTTAATACTCTCGCGAATGGGGCAAGACAGTTGGTAGTGCATGATGCATTTGATACGATTACATGTTCTTTTGCCAATCTACCGCAATTGGCTCCTCTTACAACTGTATAGTCCACATTTTTGCCCGGTGCTGAAATTAAAACTCTTTTTGCTCCAGCGGTGATGTGTTTCTCTGCACCTTCTCTGTCCGTGAAGTGGCCTGTAGATTCAACCACTACATCTATATCTAGGTCTTTCCATGGAAGATTGAGCGGGTCTCGATCTCCAAAACATTTAACTAAATGATCTCCGATCAATAATCCTTCTTCTGTGCATATGACGTCTTTATCATATATTCCATAATTTGAGTCGTATTTGAATAAATGAGCCAAAGTTTCTTTTGGAGATGGATCGTTGATTGCCACAATTTCAATTTCAGGATTGTTCATCATTATGCGACAAACACAGCGACCGATTCTTCCGAATCCGTTTATAGCTACACGAGTTTTCATGATTTTAAAGGTTAATTTTTTGTAAGTTTGACTTTAGGTTCGCCATTAGTATAATTGGGCGAGATTAATAATCAAGAATATGAAATTGACTAATACAAATCAGGATGAGGTTGCTATAAAGGCTGTTGAGGCTCTTAAGGCTGGGGAGGTAATTCTTCATCCGACGGAGACTTGTTATGGTTTTGCGGTTGATCCTTTTAATGAAGAAGCTCTTGAAAAACTTTATGAAATTAAAAAAATGGAAAGTGGAAAACCTCTTTCTATAATGGTTTCTTCTGTCAATATGGCTGATAAGTACGGGCTTTTTAGTGATTATGCGCAGACGATTGTTGAGCAGTTTTGGCCAGGGCCTGTGTCTATTATGGTTATGAAGAGAAAGGGAAGTTTGCCTGAGTTTTTTAATACGAGCGAAAAATTTGTTTCAATAAGATATTCAAGTGATCCACTTTCAACTCGTATAGTTGAGTTGTTTGGTAAACCGATGGTTACGACTTCTGCAAATCTTGGTGGCAAGCCTGCTTGTTACAATATTAAGGATTTGAAAGAACAACTTGGAGTTCGTCGTTTTGAAAAGATCGGATTTGTTGTCGATGCTGGCAAAATTCCTGTAAATCCACCTTCTACTATCGTGAAGATAGTAGGGGATACGACAGTGTTCGTACGTGGAGATGGGAAGGATTTGGGAGGGATAATGCGATAGTTATTTCTTTCCAAAATACTCTGCGGCCAGTGTGTCTTCGTATGGGAAGATACTATTTTCGATTGGGAAAAATTCGCCCCATTCTTGAGTTTGTGTTATGTGGGCGATGATTAGTGGTAGGAGTGTTTCATATGTGTCGCGATTGAATTGTTTGTTGAGAATGCAGTATTCTTTTTTGCGTAGGCCGCAGCATCCGAAACAATTTTTGCAACCGTGACAGTTGTCGCAATAAAAGAGGTTGTATGAGTCGCGGCAAAAATTTGTGAAGCGATAACCGTAGCCAATTAATGATGTGGATTCGTAGCAAAGTTCTGTGCCGTCAAAGAAACAAATGTCGTGACAGTCTTTTGCTTTTAGGCCGTCGTGTAGGTACGCGCAGTCTTGTGAAAAGTATGTGTCGAAGCCATAAAATACGTTTTTCGAATTAAAAATATTCTCGCCGATGCAATTTTCACATGACATTAAATTTGCAAATTTTCTGACTGGAAATTGTGTCAGAGTTTTTTCGAATTCCGCTGTTAATGTTTCCAATTTGTGTTTTTGAAAAATGTTTTTTGCTTCTTTTTCGTAATCTTCTTTTGTGTATTTTTTTGTTTTTAATGCAGTAGTTTTGGTTTTGTAGATTTGCGCAGAAGAGACAGTTGTTGCAGCCTTTTAAATTGTATGAAAAAAGGCAGTCTGTGCACGTCGAAGAGTTTTGTAAGTATGAACAATTGTAGCAATTTTGACAGTCCAAACATTCGTGCAAAAGTTCTGAGTCTGTACACCAAATACATTCCGCACAATTTCGATTTTTTACGATCAGGAAGCTGTAAAAACAATCTTCGTTGTTATTTGCTGAAGTGCATAAATAACAATTTTTGTTGCTGTCTGCAAAATTGCAATAATCTGAGTTTTCGACTTTGTTGTTGATAAGCGGTGGTCGTGGAATTTTTAATTGAAGGGAGTAAAATTGGTCGAAAAAAGCTTTGTTGAAATCGTATTCTTGGCCAAACGCGAGTGGGTCGAATGTGTCGCTCCACCATTCGTGTTGTGTGAAGATTTTGAATGGTGAATCTGGTCGAAATACCGAAATCATTTCTTTGCCTGTGAGGGAGCTTTTGCGTTTGTATAGTTTACGTTCGTTGCGGTAGGCGAGTCGGCGGCGTTCGCGTTCACTTGGTGCTAAAGTTGGCTCAGGTATGCGGAAAATCTTGCCGTCAATTACCGGCGAAATTTTTTTGTAAAATTCGAAATCCTCATCGCGAATCGTGAAAATTTTTCCTGTGTTTTTGCAAGTTTTTGTTGTGCTCATTTTTTCGAATTAAATCACTTTGTGAGCGATGATAAACTTAAAAAACAGTGTGTCAAAAATCTGTTTGGCGCGGAGGTCCCTATCTGAAATTAGTTCCCAAGTTGATGAGAAAGAAATTCAAATTGTTTGCGTTGAAAGTCTGCGATCGATTTTGATTTAACGAGTGTTGCATGCGGATTTTCAGGGTCTTCAACGTTATTGAAAAGTATGTAATCGGAGTCTGTTGAAAATATTATAAATGAGTTTAGTAAGTCGCTGTTTAAAAGTTTCACGCGATTCTTAAATTTCTTTTCCGCTTCGCGTGTTGAGTAGTATTGAGTGTACTGTCCGAAAGTCGTGCATATCGCTTGGTGGTCTGCGTGGCGGATTCTGTTTGCGCGAAATTTATTTCCTGTCTCAATTCCTCCAACGAGTGGAATAAAGCTCTCAAAATCGCCAAAATCAAGGTTCGTCGTGTATGGAATCTCTGACATAAATAAGTAAGCTTCTTTCATTTGTTCCGGCGTGTGGTATGTTTCGAAAACTTCAATTTCATCGTTTTGTGCTGTCTTGAGGTATGGAGAAATTTCTTTGAGTTGATTTGCGATTTTACCAAGTTGACGTCGTGATTTTTGAAGTTCTGCTACGAGATTTTTTGGAGAGAGTGCCTTTAATATGCCATTCTCGTCGCGAGTTAACATTTTTAAATGTGATAGGCGATCGATGCTACGGTATATGGTTGTTTTTGGTAGGCCTGTGCGTTTTACTAATTCAAAAGGTGTTTCTGCCGGTTTTTTTAGTAGTTCTATATATGTAAGATTGTCCGTCTCTGTGAGTCCGGCCTATAATAGAAGCGATTGTAAGTGTTGGTGTATTTTCATTGGGTGCAATTAAACTATATTTTCTCTTAAAGGTCAATATTTGCTTTATTCGCTGGTGTTTGCAGGGGGTGTTCACAAAAATTGCACAACTCTTCTTTTTTTTGGCAATTTGATTTGAAAAGTGTTTTGAATGGCTTTTAACAGAAGAAAACCTGTGTGTTTTTATTATATTTGTATACTATTTTTATACAAAATTTAATCTGTTTGTTGACGATTTTGTCTCAAATGAGTATTTTTAATCGAGAAGACGTAAGAGTAAAAAAATTATACACACGTTGTGCACAAGTTTTGAACACTCACGCTAAATTAACAGAAGAAAATGGAGCATATTTCAGTACTAAAAGATGATGTTTGTAAATTATTGAATTTGAAAGGCGGGGAGGTAGTTGTGGATGCAACTCTTGGACTTGGTGGACATTCTTCCGTATTGCTCGAAATAATTGGTTCTAAAGGTTTATTGATAGGATTCGATCAAGATGAAGTGAATCTTAAAGAAGCTAAAAAGAGATTAAAGGGAATTGAAAAAGCAAAAGGAGCAAAAAACATTATTTTTATTCACGATAATTTTCGATCTTTAAAAAACAGGGCAGAAGAATCACTAAAAAAAAGGACGACTGGTGTAAAAAAACCAAGTTGTAAGAAGTCTGAGCTGAAAGATGGATTGGTGGATGCAATTCTCTTCGATCTCGGAATCAGTTCTCCTCATGTAGACGAGGCGGAAAGAGGTTTTTCATTTATGAAAGAGGGGCCGCTTGATATGAGATATTCCAAAACTCAGAAATTGACTGCTTGGGATATAGTGAATGCTTATAGAGAGAAAGATTTGGCGGATCTCATATATTTATACGGCGAAGAAAGGTTCTCGCGAAGAATTGCAAAAATGATTTGTGAGAGAAGAAAGGAGAAGAAGTTCGAAACGACGAAGGAATTGGCTGATGCCATAGAGAGAATTTTTCCTAAAAAATTCCCGAAAAAAGGCAAAAAAGCAAAATTTCATCATCCTGCGACGCAGACGTTTCAGGCGCTACGTATAGCGGTAAATGATGAATTAAATGCACTTAAAGAAGCGCTCGACGGGTCGATCGATATCTTGAAAAAAGGTGGACGAGTAGCGGTTATTTCATACCACTCACTCGAGGATCGAATCGTGAAGCATTTCTTTAAAGAGTTGGCACGGGATTGTATTTGTCCGAAGGAGGTTTTGAAGTGTGAATGTAGAGGAAAACCTGTGATTGAGTTGATTACCAAGAAACCGATTGTGCCAAGCGATAAAGAAATTTCCGAGAATCCAAGAGCGCGAAGCGCGAAGTTAAGAGTTGTGAAGAAACTTTAGAAGTGTAGCTGCGAGAATGAGTGCTGATGTGTGATCTGAAATGTGTGGTGAATGTAAGCCGATGATCTACCCTGAAAAACACCTTACCCTTATCCTATAAAATGTCTCAATTAGTATTAGAAAGAGGTACAACGTTTCGAAGAAGTCTTGTGAAAAGGCTTATTCCGGCGAGGGTGTTTGAATTCAAATTAAGCCCTTATTTTTTAATTGTGTCGTTGGTTGTTTCTGTGTGTTTGATTACATTGATTACTCTTATGTCTTCTACGAACGAAATTACAAAAGGATATACTCTCGACAAACTCGACGATGAGCAGCAAGAACTCGTAAAACAGCGTGAAATTAAAGATATGAAATTATCACAGGTACGAGCCCTTGATGCGATAAGGTCTTCCAATAAAGTGCAAAGGATGATAAGGCCCAACAATATAGCTTATGTTGTTGATACCGGAAATGTTGTTGTAAAGAAGTAATTTTTATATTGTTGTTTGGATTAAGTCCTTGCGGGAGGACGTTATTTTTGTTAATTTCTTCTTGTAAAGAAGCTCTAAAAAAGTGTCGGCTTTATAACCTGTCGGCGCTTGTAATGTAGTCCTATTTAACCCCTCAAATATGTCTAATATTGTAAAATTTTCAAAAGAGAACAATCCACATGTTCGTGTGTTAACCGGAGGTTATACTATTTCTAATTTAGCTGAGCTTTTATCTAAAGCTGATGCAAATGGTTTTGGTATTCCGGCTTGTAATTGCAGAAGTAAATTTATTATTAATGCTATTCTTGAAGCCGCATGGGCCGAGAAGTCTCCCGTGATTTTGGAAGTCGCTGAAAGCGAAATTTCATACTGCAATATGCCACCATCTCGTTTGAGTGATTTGGCGCATGAAACGATCGAAAGGATGATTGCAAAATATGGCTACAGTGTTCCTGTTTGTTTGCATCATGATCATATTCAAAAAGATGTCGATGGTTGTGTGAAAAATACTATCGAAGCTGGCTTCTCGTCTCTTGAAGTTGATCTTTCAAAGAAGCCTTTGGAAGAAAATGCTGCGAAGTGTAAAGAAGTTGCCGATATCGTTCATCCGCTTGGAATTTCTTTGGAAGTTGAAGACGGAGAGATTGGAAATGCTGATGCCTTGGCTGATCCTGAGGTAGAGAAAAATATCCAAAATTACTATTCTAAAGTTGAAGATTGTAAAAAATTGAGTGAAATCGTGAGGCCTGATGCTGTAGCGTTTTTCGTTGGGAATGGACATGGGAATTATTTGAAAGAGCCTATTATTGGTTATGATAGGATTCGGGAGATTTGCGATGAAGTGAGACCTCTCGGAGTTTATGGAGTAATGCATGGCGGAAGTGGTTTGTTCCCTGAGAATTTTCGTGATTGTGTGAAATCAGGTGCTCGTAAATTTAATTATGCTACGGCTTTAAGTGATATTTGGTTCAGATATTTCCCGGAAGAATTACTGAGTAGAATGAAGGCGAAGGCTGATGAGTTAGGAAGGCCTTTGAGGAAGGTTTTGAATTTATTTGAAGACGAATGGAGCCAGATTGATTTTTCGGAAGCCGAAGCCGCAATCGCAGATCATTTAAAGATGATGATGAGAGAGGCGTTCCTTTGTGCCGGAAAGTCTGATTTGTATAAATAATTTCGAATTCGATTGGTATGTTTCTGTAACATATCTTTACTCTTCAGCGTTTTTATAGTAGATTTCCCTCTACGGGGCGCTTATGAAATTAACAAAGTATTTAAATATTGGAGGGAAGATTTCGACTGACTCTGTTTCTGATCAGAAAGTTTCTTCTAAAAATGTGCGCAAGGTTCATAAAGATATGGTTGATAGTGAGCCTTTTTCTCTTACGAATGATGAAATAGAAGAGCTTGTATTAAGGGCTAAAAACGGTGACGTTGATGCTTTTGGGGGTGTTTACGATCACTATGTCGATCAGATTTATAAATATGTTTATTTCCGCGTTCCGGCTGGGGAAGCTGAAGACATCACCGAAACTGTTTTTATGAAGGCCTGGGAAAAAATTTACCAATACAAACCAAAGAAAAAAGGTTTTGGAGCGTGGCTTTTTCGAATTGCTCACAATTTGATAGTTGATTCCTACAGAAGTGCAAAAGATAGAGATGTTTCTGAGCTGGATGAAAATATCCCAGAATACAGGCGCGAACACAATCCTGTAAAAATGACCGAAGATGTTTTCCATTCAGAAGTCTTAAGAAAAGCATTGTCCAAAATACATAAAAATTATAGGCAAATTATTGTTTTGAAGTTTATTAACGAGCTTTCCAATGAGGAAATCGCGAAAGTTTTGGGTAAAAGAGAAGGAAGCGTGAGAATTTTGCAATTTAGAGCTTTAAAAGAACTAAGAGTTCAACTCGAAGAATTTGGCGTTGATTTGCTGTAACATTTGCTGGGAATTTCCGTTTACATAATCAGAAAAAGCAATCTTATTATGACAGATGATATTGAAAAATTAGAGAAATTTTTGAGAGGGGTGAAAAGCCCTGTTTTGTCGGGTGATTCCAGGGCGCGAATGAAGAATTCTCTGGTTAAATCAATCTCTCAAGACGAAAAAGTGATCGATTATGTGAGGGCTTCCGCCGAAGATGTTTCCATCTCAAATTTGCAAAAAGTTTTGTTGAAAGAAAGGCTTATGTCTTATATTTCTTCCGGAAGGTCTTTTGTATGGGGACAGTTGTTTTCTTACGGAAGAAGGTTTGTCGGGGCTGTGACTTTGGGAGTTTTTGTTTTTGGCGTAGTTGGATTTAGCGTTGTAAATGTAAAAGTTGCTTCGGCTGATGCGTTTACTTATGTAGAAGATGTTAACGGGGCTGCTGTGGTCTATAGAGATGATAAAATTTTGGATGTTCAGCAGAATATGGTTTTGGAGAAGGGCGATAAGGTTGTTACAGAGAATGATTCTTCGCTGAGTATTAAATTCTTTAATAGAAGTGTTGCCAGACTAGGAGAGGGGACTAGTGTTGTTTTGGATGGAGTGGGGATGGATGCAGGTGTTTCCGCGAGAGATGTTCTTATAGATATTGAAGATGGAGTGGTTTGGTCGAGAGTTTTGAATTTAATTAATGGAGATTCTTCTTTTACTGTTAAGGCTGGTGATATTTATGCTTCAGCTAAAAAAGCGGCATTTAATGTTTCAAACGATCAAAATGAAGTTAAGGTGGAGGTTTATAGTAGTGTTGTTAATGTGACTACTTCTGATAAATCTGACAAAAAAGTTAAAACCGGACAAGCGGCTATAGTTCAAAAATCTTCTGAAAAAGAAGAAATCGTGAATGTTGTTTCCGATCCAAAAGATGATTCTTGGGTTGAAAAGAATTTGAATCAAGACAAAGTTCATATTGCAAAAGTTGAGGAAGAGACCGCAAAAAGTTTAAAAAATTCTGTAGGTGTTTTGCCTGAAAATCCTTTGTATCCATTCAAGGATCTGAAGACTGGTGTTATTAAACTTTTCACTTTTGACGATGTCTCAAATAAAAAAGTTGATCTTGAGAGCGCTGAAATGAAATTCATAGAAGGTGCGGTTATGTTAAAAGATGGAAAACTTTCTGCTGAGGATGCTGAAAAAGTTTTTGGATCCTATGTTTCAAAAGTTGAAGAATTCAAGGGAATGATAAAGGCTGTAAGAGATAGCGGAGATGTTACTTATGCTGATGAATTGGATGTTTATTTGAAAAAGATGATTAAAGATAGACAGAACGATTTGAATTCTGTTTTACCTGATTCTCCAATGTATGTTGCTAAACAATATGTGTTTCAAGCTGAGTTAGCTGCGGCTTCAACTGACGCGGAAAAGACTGTCGCGAAACAATCTCAAGCTTCTCAGAAATTATCTGAGGCTCAGGATCTGGTTGAATCTGGTGACAAGGAAATGGCCGCTCAAGCGATAGGTGATTATGCAAAAACTGTTTCTGAAGTCAAAGAAGAAGTTACTTTATTGCCGGATGAGTTTAAATCAGAGACGGCTTCTGTTGTTGTGAATGCGATTAAAGATGACAAAGAAGTGCTGTCTTCAATTCAAGAAACTTCCCAGATCTCTGGCGATCTTGATGATGTGGATGTCGTTGCTGTCCAAGTTGAGAAACTTGTTGTTGAGCCTATAGCAAACAATCTTGAAGCCGAACTTTCTTCTGGAAGTTCCTCAGGTGCGTCTGATACAAGTGTCGCTGTTACAAAACCAACTCAAAGAGATGGTCAATACGGCGTTCCTGTCGTTGGAACGGGCGTATCCGAAAAACCTTTGGATCCGTTGTTAGATCTTAATAGGTAGAAATACTTAGAATGACTCCCAATACCGTAGTGAAGGCCCCTATAATCCAGAACCTCATTACGACTTTTGTTTCCGGCCATCCTTTTGCTTCATAGTGATGGTGTATTGGAGCTATTTTGAATACTTTCTTTTTGAATAACTTTTTTGAAGTGAGTTGAATTATTACGGAAAGCGTCTCTATTACAAAAACAAATCCTATTATTGGAAGAACTATCACCTGGTCTGTTAACATCGCTATAACGCCGAGTAATGCTCCCAGGCTTAGTGCTCCTGTGTCTCCCATGTAAAAAAGAGCTGGTGGTATATTAAACCAAAGGAAAGCTATAAGAGATCCCGATACGACTCCGCAAAATGCCGATAATATCAACATCCCGTGTAGGTATGCTATTACACCGAATCCACCGAATGCTAAAATTAAAAGTCCGCTGGCGAGTCCATCGAGTCCATCTGTAAAATTTACAGAATTTGCTGTGGCGAGAATTATAAAAATAAATAACGGGATGTATAACCATCCTATTTCTACGGATCCAATCAAAGGAATTGAAATGGAGTCGAAGCCTAGCTTGAAATAAAACCAGTACGCTCCCATGCCTGCAAATACTGTCAGCCAAAATAGTTTAAATTTTGCACTTAAACCTTTTGTTTTGCCTATATTTTTAACGTTCAAATAGTCATCGATCGCTCCTAAAAGACCGATTGTTATCATTGTAAATATTGGGATCCATGTTTCTTTTCTATTTAGAAGTGATCGGTCGAAAACTCCCATTGCGGATAGTGCTCTGGATATCATTACAACCAATAACGAAACTCCCCATATTAAAATTCCGCCCATTGTTGGGGTGCCTTGTTTTTTTGAATGTAGTGCCGAAAACATGGACGATTTTTCTCCTGATAAAGCGACTTCTCTTATTTGTTTTCCGAGCTTGTGCCTGATCAAAAATCTCGTGAAAGAGGGGATGAGTACTAGCGATAAGGTGAATGCCAGAAGTGTTGATCCTAGTATTAGAAGTAGGTCTTTTGTTGTGTCGTGCATAAAATTTTGTAGTGATTGATTTTTACCAAGTATATGCTCTAAATGTCCAGTCTATCAAGACTTTGCTTTCAGTGAATCTTGCAGGGCTTCCTAGTACTACGGTTATTATTTCGTTGTTGTTGTCGTTACTTGCTATTGCGGCGAGGCATTGTCCGGCTTGGTCTGTTGTGCCTGTTTTTAGGCCTTTAATTTTTAGGTAACTATCCAGTAGATTGTTTGTACTTTTTAATTTGTGTACGGTTTTTTCGTCGGTTGATTTGACCTCCATTTCTTTTATTATTGCGACTTTTTGGATGAAATCTTTTTGATATACGTATCTAGCCAGGTTCGCCATGTCGTATGCTGAAGAATAGTTGTGCCTGTGATCTAGGCCTATCGGGTTTTGGAAATGAGTTTCTTTTAAGTTGAGTTCTTCGGCTTTTTTATTCATCTTTTCAACAAATTTTTCTACGCTGCCTGCGTTGAATTCCGCCAATGCCATTGCTGCGTCGTTCGCGGAATTAATCATCAGGCCATAAAGTAAATTTTCTACGGTTATTTGTTCGCCGGTTCTCAGGAACATCTGTGATCCGTCTTGGTAATTCGCTATTTTTGGAATTGTTACTATCGATGTAGGGTCGTTTTCTTCCAGAATTATCACTGCTGTCATTAGTTTTGTGAGAGAAGCTATTTGTCGGCTTTGGTGTGCGTTTTTTTCATAAAGTACTGCGCCGGTTTTTTCATCTATTGAAATTGCTGCTGCCGAATTGATTACCGGTGCTATGAATTCGGTTTTCTTTGTAGGCATCGGATTTACCGAAAGGAAATTCGTAAAATCCAACTTGTTTATCTCGAATCTTGAGCTTTCCACTACTGGAATTTCGGTGGATGGATTCATCGGCAAGATTGGCTGTAATGACTGCGCTATATAAAACCCAATTATGCTTGATAGCATTATCGGTCGGTTAGTAATTATTTATTACTTCGCGAGTATAGATAAAAATTTTGTTATTTGGAAGTTGTTTATTGGAAGAATTGTTGCGTTGTCAGTTTAGTGTTTTATTCTGTTTTGGACGGTTGTTCTGGAGTTGTTTCGGTCGTTGAATTTGTGGTTGTGGCGTCTGTTGTAGGAGTACTGTTTGCTGTCTTTGGATTGTATATTTGGTCATATAATTCGTAGAATGCGTCTTCCATGTAATCGTCTGAATTAGTGTAGTCGCTGCCTAATTCTATGATAATGTCCGAACTTTGGTCGTATCCTAAATTTTTGTATGCTTGTGGAATTTCGGTTGATTCTATTGCCGTTGGGAAGAAGTATTTTTTTAATATTTCAACTGTGTTTGGTTTGTAAAATTTTATTTCATCATCTGGATTCTTTTTTGGAAGAGGGATCATTTTATAATAAATTTTTGTATTCAAATTGTCCTGAGTAAGTCCGTTTCCGAATCTCGTGATATTCATGCAATAGCGTTGTAGGACTTGTTTTTGTTCCGCTGCCGCTCCGCTTAATTTTGTAGCATTTAATATCTGAATTTTTAAATTTTCATTTAAATATTCCGGATCGTTTGTAAGTAAATCAAAATATTTTGTGACGTATGATGGATTTCCAGCAGGAATTAACACGAAAGCACCTCCGTATAATTCCAATAGTGGTGTATATAAAAATCCTCCGCAATCGACAGGGTTGTCGTGTAATAATCTCGAATAAATTCGTTCTCGTGGGATGTCTCCCATCAATCCTGCTGCCGACATTATTTCTCTAACTGAAAAATTTGTTTCAATATTGTCCTGTGCTGTTTCAAGTAGTTTCTGCAAAGTTTCTATATTCAGAGCTGTTGCGGTTTGAATTGTTTTATCTTTTACTGCGAGGATGATTTCTTGTTGTCTGTTTGATCTGTCAAAATCCGATGAAGTTTTTCTGCTTCTCGCATACTTCAAAGCCGTTTCTCCGTCCATGTGTTGTAGGCCCGGTTGTATTGAAAATATTTCATAAAGACTTGTTTCTCCTTTTGGGTAAAAAGGATCGTAAATTCCTGTTTTTACATTCACATCAATTCCTCCGAGTTTATCTATTATTTCTTTGAATCCGTCGAAGTTAATTTTTATATAATATTGATATTCCAACCCTGTGAGTTCTTCTGTTTTTTCTATCATGTATTCTAGAGCTTCCGGTGAATTTTTTAACTCTCTGTTCGCCATGAAATAGAGTTCGTTTATTCTCATTGAATTGAATTTCGGATCTTTTACGTGCAGATCTCTTGGGATCGAAATCATCGTTATCGTCTTTTTGTTGTGATCGTATGATGCGGAAATGATCGTGTCTGTTAAATCGGATCCTTCGTGATCTTTTGTTCCAGTTCCCATTATCAATATGTTTGTGTGGTCGTTGTTGTCTTTTTGTAAACTTTCACCGGCTGCTACAAGTACTGTATTGAAATTCATTCCGGATAAAATTTTAATGATCGCAAAACATAAAATACCTATTATAGCCAGAGATATAAAAATGGATAAATTAATGCCGCCTTTTGTAATAATACTGACTTTTGGAGGATTTCTTACTTTTGAAAAAAGATTGTTTTCTTCCTGAACATCACTCAGGATTTTTTTGAGTCTTTTGGAATTCGAATTGATTTTGTTTACTTTGAAGTCGTTCATTTTTTGGAATGATAGCGCGTTTTATTCTACTTTAAAATTGACAATATTCAATCCTTTTCTACAATTCAAATAAACCCCTTAACTTCATTTTTATGAAATCGAAAATTTTTATTTCTTTGATGGCTTTGTCTGCACTTTTCGCGTTTTCGGCATGCGGAACTGACGAGCCTGTTCCTGATTCTTCAAAGCTTTTGCAAGAGTCTATTTATAATGTTTATAATCTCAAATCTTTTAAATATAAGGCGGATTTTAAGGCTAAGGTAACCGATTCCGAGACGAAAAACAAAGTGAATTTAGATATGATTTTGAATGGGGCTGTCAGTGGCCAGGACGCGTCCAAAACCGGCACTGAATTCACTGTTGTTGCAAAAGTTGATGATAATAGTGAGAATTACAGATTTGATTTTTCAGCTAAATTTTTCACGGAAGATATTTATTTAAAATTATTGGCTTTGCCTGAGGTTCCGAATTTTCCTATTGATGGATTAAAAGGGTTAGTCGGGAAATGGTGGAAAATCAGTGCTGCTGATCTAGGAGAAGTTGGGGCTGTGCAAAAAATGGAGGGAATAGGAGTTCCTTACGACAAACTTGACGAGAGGGGTAAAAAAGAAAGAGATCTTATTTTGTCTTCGAAATTCTTTGACGATATAGAGTATAAAAGTGCTGAAAATTTGGAGGGATTGAATGTTTATAAATATACATTTGTTGTTGATGGTAACGGTGTTTACAAATATGTTTATGAATTGGCGAAACTCGATGGGCAGGAAAAGGATGCCGGACTAAAAGAGGTGAAAGCTATGTTGACGGATGCTGTGGTGAATGGGACTATTTTCGTTGATGTGAACTCTAAAACAATGGTGAAAATGGATCTCGTGTTGGATGCGAAGAAAAGCAAGGCTTCTCAGTTCAATTCCATGAATTTGTCTGTATCTTTGACTGACTTAAACAAGCCTTTTAATGTGGAAACCCCTACTGATTTTGAAGTTTTTGATCTTGGTAAATTTTTGGGATCGTTTTTGGGAAGTGGGATGACTTCTGATGTTTCTGTTTAAGTTTTTTTATAAAAAAACTTAGTTTAGTTTAAGAAAAATTTAAGATTGGGCTTGTATTGTGTCGTTATGTTCAAATACAAGCCTTTTCTTTTTATTCTTGGATTTTTATTTGGTTGCGCTGTTGCAGCTATTGTTATCAAACCTGAATTGTTTTGGACTGTAGCCGTTTTGATTCTTGGGGGCTCGTTCTTTCGCGTTTTGTTTAAGGGTTTTAACAAAGATAATTATTCCGATTTTGTGGTTGCTGTGATTATGTTTTTTATTGGATTGTTTTTCGGTGTTTTACGAGTTGTTTTGAATGAGGTTAATTATAGTATTGCTGTAAATAAAATTTTACCTGTTTCCGAAAGAAAATTTGTAGCTTGTATAGTGGGTCCTCCGGAATTTATTAATGGTAAACAAAAGGTTGTTGTTCGTATTGATGGATTAGGGGACGTCCTTTTAAAATTACCTTTGTATCCGGCTTATAAATATGGAGATGAATTAAGTGTAGTAGCCTTTATTAACAGAGCCGAAAAATTTGATAATTTTGATTATGAAGAATATTTGAAAATGAAAGGCATAGTTGGTATCTCAAATGATGCGTACGTTAGTCTGAATGGATATTGCGGAAACGTATTTCTCAAAACAATCTATGCTTGGAGAAATTATTTTTTAGTTAGATTGAATTCCCAATATCCTGAGCCTTTCGCGTCTTTTGTTGCTGGGATTTTGATAGGGGAGAGATCGTCTATTCCCGAAGAAATCAACTCTATGTTTACTCGTATAGGAGTCACACATGTTGTTGCTATTTCCGGATATAATATTTCGATAATTATCGCTTCGGTCTCTTTGATGTTTGGGTTTTTGTCGAGGAAAAAGAAAGTTGTCGCAAGCGTGATTTTTGTTTTTGTGTTTGTTGTTTTCGTTGGGGCGGGAAGTAGTGTGGTGCGCGCAGGAATCATGGGTATTTTGAATTTGATTGGTGTTTATTTTGGTCGTGGAATTGTTTTTCCTTACGCTGTTTCTGTGGCCGCATTTTTTATGGCTTTGTGGAGTCCTAAGATTTTAATATACGACGTTTCTTTTCAATTATCTTTTCTTGCAACTATAGGCATTGTTTATCTTTCGCCCTTGATAAAAAATTTTTTGAAATTTGTTAATTTGAAAATTATTCAAGAAAATTTATCTGTTACTCTTGCCGCACAAATTTTTACCATGCCGATTATTTTGAAAAATTTTGGTTTTGTCTCTTGGATTGCACCATTTTCAAATATCGCAGTTTTGCCTTTTATTCCTCTGTCGATGCTGCTTTCTTTTGTTGGGCTTGTTTTCAAGCCCGTGGCTTTTTTGAATTATGTTCTTTTGGAGATTCTTTTTTTTGTAATGCGTTTCTTTGATTTTTTTGTAACTTTGTAGATGAAGATTTTTTTAATACCTGCTTTCGTATCTTTTTCAATAATTTTTATTGGTTTCCATGATCCAATATGAAATGTGTATGACGCTACCAATGTGCCTCTCTTTAATTCTTTATCGAATTTTTTTTGATATTCAATGAGAGTGTTTGGTAACATATAGCATATTACAATATTCGCATCTGAAAGATCATAGTGTCTGAAATTAGATCTTATTAATTTTCCTTTCCATCCGAAAATCCATTGTTTTAATTTTCCCATAAAAAAGACAAAAGGATCTATTTCGAATCCGATTGCTTTTGCTCCATATAATTTCTCTGCGTAATGTAAGAATCTTCCGTCTCCAGCGCCAATGTCATATAAAATATCTCCTTTTTTTACTCCGATTTCTTTAAGGATTTTTTTTACCGCTTTTTTTGGAGTTGGTAAAAAAGGTCCACCTCCAAATATTGCTACCGAGTATGATGTTAATAACGCAATGGTTATAAAAGACGCGAATATGACGCCAAAAATTGCCAGTGCTAGTTTGAGGGTATAAAGCATTTATTAAGCGGCTTTAGCCATTGTTTCGATCCTAGTATGGGCTTTTTTATTAATTTCATCAAGTGCCGCTTCTCTGGCTAGTTTTAAGTGGCCAGTGTTTTCATCGGCACCTTTTATAGAAGTTGCTGCCGCTACTTTTTTTGCAATTTTTTTGGAAAGGGCTTCTTTGTCTTTTTGTTGAGCTAAATCTGCCCCTTTCCCTTCGCGTGCATCCAGCACTCTTTGTGTGTGAATGTCTTTGAATTCAACTGCTGTTGATCCGTGATGAAGTCCACCATGTTTGTCGGCTTTTACTTGTTCGGTATATATTTGTCGTCTTAATTTTGTTTTTTCTTCGGCATTTCTTACTCGTTGAAAATCTACCTGTATTACATCTTTTCCACCTAATGTTTGTGCATCCAAGATTTTTGAATCGTCCGTGTTGTCCATGTAATCCTCTGCCATTTCAGTTAGGACAGAATCGTGTTTTACCGCATCCAAAACTTCTCTTTTATTCCTGTCCTTGGCTGACAATGATTGTTTTTTTGATTGATCTTTTCTGGCTAATTCCAGTCCTATTTCTTGTGATTGAATTTCTTTTGCTTCTGCCGATATTTCCGTGTCACTGACGATTGTATGCTTGGCTATGTCTGAATATTGATTGTAAATATCTTGTTCTTGTTTTTGATCCGCTGCAACTTTGTTTTGATCTGCTAACTCGGCTAATTCTTCCATCGTTGCCAGAACGTCTTCATCTGCAGGATTAATCCTCAAAAGTTTTATACAGTGCTTCATGGCTGTGCCATATGCTTTGAGGTCCATTAAATCCTGTATTGCTGCTAATGCAGTTTCTTTGTTTTGGATTGCTTGTAGATCCTCTTCACCTCCTTCTTTTAATTTTTTTAAAAGTTTTGGGTTTAATTTGCCGAGTCTTCCCATGCGTGATTCTTGTGCTTTTTTGATTTCAGCTTTTAATTCTTTGTGAACTTCTTCTCTTTTTTTCCATCCTTCTTTGTCGTATTTATTTTCCCAGTCAGTGATTTTATCTTCTGTTATTGTTGGATTTAATTCTTTTAATTTTGTCACATCTTCTTGGAATTTTTCTCTTCGATTTCCGTATGCTTTTAAGTTTTTGTACTGCTCGTTTGGAGTGTTAGATGTAAGTGTCTCGTAGAATTTTTTTACTTCCGCGTATGATTTGTCTTTGGAGTTTTTTTCTATCCAGTCGTGATAATTTTTTTCTGTTGAAGCCGATATTGTTTTTTTCATTACGGCTTGAGTGCATGCATGTTTAAAAGCATCGACTGTTAATTTTTTATTCTCTTGTTCTTGGTCTCTTTCTTGTTCGCGAGTTTCTTGTTGTTTTTTTATAAACTCTTCTTTTCCTGCGTAATCCATGTCTTTAAACATCTTGAATGCTATTGCGAAACCTTCTTTGTTTGCCGGCTCTTTGTTGAAGACGTCTTGTAGTTTGTCTGTGAGTTTTGCTTCCGCTTGTACAAAACTTTCCCATAGTTTTAAATTGTCTGAGCGTTTTTCTACAGAGTCTAAATCTTTATAGTAACTTGTAATATTCTCCATCGACTTCTGGCTTATCTTTTGGCCTTGGACAGCGGCTTTTAGAGTGGTATATCCTTTTGCTTCTTCGCGTGATAGTCCCGCCAGATTATCCAATATTTGTTTCTGTTCTTGTGGGGTTTCGGCTCTGCACAATTTCCCCATTATCTTTTTCTCGGCTTCTTTTGAATATAATTCATCTTTCATTCCGCCCATTTTCTGGAAATGTTTTTCTCCAGCTTCTATTTGTTTGGCAAATTCTCTACGTTCGGAAAGTCCTTCTTCTTTTATATACTTCACGTCCAAAGGATCGACGTCGTATTTTTTCATTAAATCGGTTAATTTCTCGAGGGCCTTCACACGAGGAGGGCGTTCTCCTTGAAGAAATTTGACTGTTAGATCTTGAAGAGTTGGTATGTTTAGCTTTTGTTGGCGAATCCATTCTTTGTATGCTTGGACCTGATTTGTTCCGAGAATATCTTCGTTATCTTCCACTAATTGATCGTATTTTGCGTATGCTTTTAATAAATCAGGATCGTCTTGTGAGACTTCCGCATTCATGTCTGTTGAACGTGTTCTTTCTATGTCAGCTATTTTTCTTTGAAGTTGCTCTAAAATGTCTTTGCTTTTGTCCGCACTTGATTCCGATTCTCGGAGCATTCCTTCATATTTTTTGACTTCAGTTTGGGTGAGTCTTTTATTTGTCGTGGCCATGTTAAGAAGATTTTTTGCTTCTTTTTGGGCCATTTGAGCGTTTCTTCTTATCTCAAAAATAGTTGTTCTCCCTGATGCCACCTGATCGTGCTCTCGGTCGGACATTCCTTTTAAAGTTTGTGGATCCAAAGTTTCACCTCTGTCTTGGGGTGACTGAGGACGCTCTGGATTGTCTTCGTATTGTAGATTTTCTAGTCCCACTTTTTCTCTTATTAAATAATTAGATCTAGGGTAGGTAGTAATCTATCATATTATACGACAATGTCAACCTGCAAAGGCCTGTTTGGACGCTTCTTAAACCGTGCAAGCTGAGAAGCCGCAGTTTAAGCAGAGCAAACAGCCTTCTCCAATCTGTACATCACTTCCGCATTCAGGGCATTTTTTCTCAGCCATGATTTCTTTTTTGGAAAGTTCTCTGTGAGGTCTGTGCTCTGTTGATGCGACAGGTGGTGGGATAACTTCCTGAGGAATTGGTTTAGGTTCTTCTTTTTGGATTGGTTGTGACATATTTACTTCCTGTCCTTCTTCTTGGTCTTCTGTTATCGCCGGCGAAGTTTCTTTTTTATTAACTTTGCCGATGTTCAAAACCTGATTGTCGCGACTTCCGTCTCTGTAAATAGTGATGCCTTTACAGTGAAGTTTATGAGCCGTGATGTAGGTTGTTTCGACATCGCGAATAGATGCTTCGTGAGGGAAGTTGATTGTTTTTGATACGCTTGAGTCGACATGTTTTTGGAATGCGGCCTGCATTTTGATGTGCCATTCAGGAGTAATGTCTTGTGATACTACGAATACTTTGCGAATTTCTTCTGGAATTTCCTCGAAGCCTTGAATTGTTCCGACTTTTGCGATTTCAGCCATTAATTCTTTTGAATAAAGTCCTTTTTCTTTCATTGCAGCTTCGAAATATTTGTTCGTATATACGAGCTCTGTGCCGTCCATTACGTTCTTGATGAATGATATGGCGAAGTTCGGCTCAAGCCCTGTAGATGCATCTGCAAGCATTCCGATTGTTCCTGTTGGGGCGACTGTCGTGGTGCATGCATTGCGGATTTTGATACTGTTCTGATGGTAGAGCGATCCTTCCCATGCAGGAAATGTGCCACGATCTATCGCTAAGTGAATAGATTTTTCTTTAGATTTCTCGTCCACGAAACCCATGATTTTTTCTCCCATTTGAACGCCTTCTTCGCTGTTGTATGGAATTCCTAATTGATACAGGACGTCTGCGAAGCCCATTATTCCGAGGCCTATTTTGCGTGTGCGGCGTGATGTGTCAGCAATTTCTGGGATAGGGTAGTGGTTTGCGTCGATTACATTGTCTAGGAAATGAACTGCGTTGAAAGTGATCTCCTCTAATTTTGTCCAGTCGATGTCTTTTCCATTAGCTGTGATTACTTTATTGAGGTTAATAGAGCCCAAATTGCAACTCTCGTATGGTAAAAGTGGTTGTTCTCCGCAAGGATTTGTTGCTTCAATTTCTCCTAGGTGTTTTACTGGGCTTTTTTTATTAATTTCATCTATGAACAAAACTCCCGGGTCTCCATTTCTCCATGCGTTTGCAATAATTAAATCAAAAACCATTCTTGCAGGGATTTTTTTGAGAGGTTTTTTGTCGCGTGGATTTATCAATTCATAGTCTGTGTTGTTCTCGAGTGCTTCCATGAATTTATCTGTGATTGCTACAGAAATATTGAAGTTCTGAAGAGTTTTCATGTCTGCTTTCATGTTGATGAAATCCATGATATCCGGATGATCTACACGCAGAATTCCCATGTTTGCGCCGCGACGTTTACCTCCTTGCTTGATAACCTCCGTCGCAGCGTCAAACACTTTCATAAAGGAAATTGGCCCTGATGAAACGCCGGTCGTTGAATGGACCATGTCGTTTGAAGGGCGTAGGCGTGAGAAGGAAAAACCCGTCCCGCCACCTGATTTGTGGATCAAGGCAGCGTTCTTAAGAGAAGTGAAAATCCCTTCCATTGAATCCTCTACCGGGATTACGAAACATGCTGATAATTGCCCAATTTCCGTGCCCGCGTTCATGAGGGTAGGTGAGTTTGGCAAAAACTCTAGATCTTTCATCATTTTGAAGAATTTCTCTTCTGTTTCCTCTATGTTTCCTGATTTGTAATTTTTGTCTGGTTCTGCGATAGCGTGGGCAACTCTGTGAACTAAATCTTCAGGAGTTTCTTTGATTTCTCCTTTGTCGTCACGAAGAAGATAGCGTTTTTTTAGTACTTGTAGTGCATTGTCTGAAAATTGTAATGTTTTCTCTGCACCTCCAACTCCGAACATCAATTCCTTTCTTTCTCTTTCGTCAGCGCGTTTTTGTCTATATATGATGTATGATTTGGCCGTTTTTGCATGTCCTCCTTCAATAAGAATTTTTTCAACTAAGTCTTGAACTTGTTCAACTGTAGGAACTTGTGATTCGTCTTTGAAGAAAACTTCTAATACTGCAGTGATTTGATTTGAAATTTGTTCCGCTAATGAATAATCTTCTCCTCCAACCGATTGGGCAGCTTTCCAAACGGCTTCGGTAATTTTTGCTTGGTCAAAATCTACTATACGGCCGTCGCGTTTTTTTACTTTTTTGATTGGAGACATGGGAAATATAGGTTAAGGATGATGTTTGTTTGAATTTTCGCAGGAATGAAGGGGACACTATATATTGTGTTTAATTCTCATTACTGACACAATATTTTGTGGTGCCTCCTATATTATCAAAAAAAAATACGAAAAAAAGAGGAAGTTTGGGAAATCAAGTTGACGGTTTTCCTCTAAAGATTTTTTACTATAACTTTGGCAAAATTTTTGGCTGCCGCAGGCCCATTTGCAGTTATGATTTTCCCGTCTTGAGTGACATCTTCACCTGTGTAGGTCGCGCATCTTGGGCGGACGATATCCTCTACCGCTGGATGAGAAGTCGCTTTTTTGTTAGCTAATATGCCTGCATTGGCCAAGATGCCCGGCGCTGCGCAGATAGCTGCTGTTATTTTTCCTGATTCTGCGAATGAACTGGCTAGTGAAAGTGCTATTTGATTGCTGAAATATAACGGGGTTCCCGGGCCTCCTATAAACACAATTGCGTCGTAGTTTTCCGGGTTAATGTCTTGAAGCAAAACATCCACTTTTGTAATTCCGCCGAATTTACCATGGGCTTCTTGTTCTGTTGATGCTGTCGTGACTCGATAGCCGTTTTCGAGGAAGATTTGTTTTGGATCACCGTATTCAACGTCTTGGTAGCCCTCTGGGGCTATTATTATAAGAATGTTTTTCATGGTGAACGTGGTTAAATTTCAGATGTGGCCTTGTAAGATTTATTTTCTTTTTGTGACTACTTTTTCATCGATCCTTACAGGAGAGATTGATCTTAAGTTCTCTACTATTTTTGGTAGGTGCTCCAGTACGTAGTCGACATCTTTTTCAGTGTTGCAATGGCCGAATGTCATGCGTACCGAGCCGTGAACGGCTGTTTTTGGCAGGCCGGTTGCAAGAAGGACGTGAGATGGTTCGAGTGAACGTGAGTTGCATGCTGAGCCGGTTGAGACTTCGACGCCAAGTTCGTCTAGATATAGAAGTAATGCCTCTCCTTCGATGTCTAATATTAGGAAGTTTGCGTTGTTTGGGAGGCGAGAAACTGGATGGCCGTTGAGGAACGAACGGGGGATTTTTGTAAGGACGCCGTTGATGAGTTTGTCGCGTAGGGAGCTTAGGCGCGCGTTTTCTTTGTCCTTGTTGGCTTGAGCTAATTCTAGTGCTTTGGCGAAGCCTACGATTGCTGGAACGTTTTCTGTGCCGCTTCGTAGGTTGTTTTCTTGGCCTCCGCCGATGATTTGTGGCTCGAGGCGAACCGTCTTCTTTTTGAAGAGCGCGCCGATGCCTTTTGGTCCGTAAATTTTGCCGGCATTTATAGTCATTAGATCTACGCCGAGGTCTTGAGTGTCTATTGAAAGAGTTCCTGCTGCCTGGCATGCATCCGTGTGAAACAGAATAGGTTCTTTGAATTCATTCTTGTGTTCGTGACATACGCTTGCCAATTCTTTCACCGGATTTATTGTGCCAATTTCGTTGTTTGCATACATTATTGAAACAAAAATTGTATTTGGTTTCATCGCAGCTTTTAGCGCTTCTGCAGTGATTTGTCCGTATTTATCTGCAGCAAGAATTGTGACATCAAATTTCTCTTTTTTTAATTTTAAAAATGGTTCCAAAACCGCATGATGTTCGACGCTAGATGTGATTATGTGTAAATCTTGTGGTTGCTTTCCGAGAAGCTTTTGCAACTTGTAAACTGCTCCAAATATAGCAAGATTATCGCTTTCTGTTCCACTTCCTGTAAAAATCAATTCATCAAATCCACAGTTCAAAATTTCTGTAATTGTTCCTCGGCTTTTTTCAACTGCGTCTTTAGCTTTGCGTCCTGAGGTGTAGATTGAATTTGGATTCCCAAAATCTTCATTAAAGTAAGGCATCATTGCCTCTAAAATTTTTTTATCTACATATGTGGTGGCCGCGTGATCTAAGTAAATTCTTTTCATAAAATTTTAAATGAGTTTATGTTTTGTTATATATTCTTTTGCCATCAGGATTGCCGTCACCGATCCCATGTCCATTATATCCGACTTGTTTACTAGGGTTAAGACATTTTTTAGCGTTGTCTCTTTTACATCAATCTCCTCGTCTTTGTCCAGATGTTGTGTGTCAATTTTTTCACAATCCAGTGCAAGGAAGAAATGTGCTGTGTTTGTGAGGAACCCACTTAAGGCGAACGTTTTACCAAGTTTAATTAGTTTTTTTGGCTTGTATCCGGTCTCTTCCAATAGCTCGCGTTTTGCCGATGCTATTAATTTTTTGTCTGTTTTTTCATTGAGTAATATTTTTCCGCAATCTCACCATTGTGTTTACGACACTTCTCTTCTTCCAACGTGAAAAACTCGTTTTTTATTAATGTTTTTTTTGATAAAACTTTCCAGGTCATTTGTTGTTGTTTAAAACAATTTTCCAGTTTAGATTATGTGGTGTTAAAAGTAAATTTCTTAAAAGAGTTGGTATGCACAGATTTTTTATTACAAATGAGGACAAAATTGGGGCGAAGGATTTTATAATTGTTTCGGATGATCTTGTTCATCAGATGTTTAGTGTTTTGAGATTCAAGCCCGGGGATGAAATCGTTTTGTTGGATGGGAGCGGAGATGAGTGGGTGGTGGTTTTGACTGATGTTGTTAAGAGGCAGGTGAGTGGAAAAGTTTTGAAAAAGCGTAGGAATGATGCCGAGCCATATGTGCGGGTTTGTTTGTACCAAAGTCTTTTGAAAAATATGGAGAAGTTTGAATGGGTTTTGCAGAAGGGGACTGAGGCGGGGGTTTCTGAATTTGTGCCGTTGGTTTCGGCTAGGTGCGAGAGGCCAGTCGTAGGAAAGGTCGACAGGATGGAAAGAATTTTGAAGGAAGCTGCTGAGCAAAGCGGAAGGGGAGTTGTTCCTGTGTTGGGAGAGGTTGTGAAATTTAAAGATATTTTGAAAGGCGTATGCAAAAAAGCTGCGAATGTGAAAGATTTGATTGCGAAACGAGAGCTGTGTGTGATTGTAGATCCTAAGGCTGAGAAGTCGTTGAAGGATTTTGTAAGTGACGCTGAATTTAAAAATGCGAAAAAAATAAATCTTTTTATTGGGCCTGAGGGTGGATTTACTGACGAGGAGGCTCAGGCTGCTCTTGATGCTGGTTTTGTGGGGGTGAATTTGGGAAAAAGGATCTTGAGAAGTGAGACGGCTGGGTTGGTTGTATCTAGCTTGTTATTATTACAGTAGGGAAATGCTAAACTTTCTATGAAAAATCAGGGGTATTTTTCTTGAAAGTTTTTCTGCGTTACGGCAAACATGCGAGTTTACCTTCGCTTCGAATCGCATTTCTCGCTACTAACTTGGTAGGGCCACGGGGAATCGAACCCCGGTTTACAGGATGAAAACCTGTTGTCCTGACCACTAGACGATGGCCCCTTAAAGATTGGACGCGGGAATTTTAACTTGAAGAGGGTGATAATTCAAGGTGAAATTTAGTTTAAGTCCCGAACTCGGTTACCCCTTAATCTTAAGTCCCGGACTCAACTAATTATTATCACTTGGGAGGAGGTATTTTGTTGAAACCGTATCTGGTGATAGCATTTCCTGTTTCTTGCTGTTAACTTCTAATTCTTCGGATGTTGATGCGTTTGTTACTTGTGCTTTTAAAACCTGTGAAATGTCTTTTAAATCTTCGTTAATTTCTCTTGCTTGTTGCAGCCTATATCCAAGTTCCGCTTTTTTACCTGTTGTTAATAAAAAAACTACCGATAAAGCAACTATTAATATGCCTAGCGTAATTATTAACAGCGTAACTGTTTTATCTACTTCTTTTTTTAGTGTGTCTTTTTTTTTCATTCTGATGGATTTGTTTCGTTTTCTGTATCAACGATTTCTGGCTCTACGACTTTGTATTCTACATTAATCACTCCTCTGTGCAATTCTGAAATCTCTTTAAAAGCTCCTGATGTTAAATCTAAGACTCTGCCTGGACCGTACGGGCCTCTATCGGTAATTCTTACTTGTACTGTTTTCCCATTTGCTAAATTCTTAACTTCCACGACTGTTCCAAAAGGTAATGTTTTGTGTGCCGCTGTGAATTGGTTCATATCAAAGATTTCTCCTGATGCAGTTCCGGATCCCTGGACTGCCGCTCCATAAAATGTAGCTTTCCCAAAATGAGATCCCTTGCTTGTTTCTTGGAGCTTGTATATGAGTGCGGAAAATTGTCCTCTGGTCAATAATTCTTCCGGATTGATTTTGTTTTCAGGCGTGATATTAACCATTTCACGTTCTTTTGCGAATTCCGCATATTGCGCAAACCAAGCTGTCATTGGTACGTCTGCGAATGGATCTTCTGTTATAACGCGTCCTTCGTAGCTTTCTATTGATTCTATTATTAATTTTAATGCTTCCGCCAATGAGATTTGTTCTTCCGGTCTAAAAGTTCCATCTTCATATCCATTTGCGATACCCTTGTCTTTTGCTTGCTGAATGTATGGTGCATACCATGCGTCTATTTCTACATCTTTGAATGGTTTTTCTGCTGGAGGATTTTTGTTCTCATCGAATATTTGTAAAAATTTCATTGTAATTTTTAATGCTTCCGCTCTGTTAATTTCTTTCCATGATTGAAAAGTTCCGTCGTCGTAGCCGTTTATATATCCCTCTCTCGCTATGGATAGTATCGGCACGTAATTCATGTTTTCCTCTTTTAAATCTGAGAATGTTATTTGTTGTAATTCAATCTCTTCCGCGAGTGCCGGCAACTCTGCGTATATTGCAAAAGCAAAGCTTATTGCAAAGCCCACTAAAGCCAGGTTTAAATGTCTAAGAAACTTTGGCATGTTATGCTTTCTGTTGAATTATTATGTGGCGTGAATCGCCTTCACCACGGCTTTCTGTCGTGATGTCGTCGAATTGTTCTTGATTTAGGTACATGTGTACAACTCTCCTAAAATAAGGGGACATAGGAGGCAAGCTCTGTGCTCGGCGTGTTTTTCGGACGAATTCCACTTTTCTTTCAGCTAAGTTGATGACGCTTTCTTCCTGTTTTTTTCTGTAATTGCCTACGTCAAGCACGATATTGAATTCCTCCGCTTTTTTTGTTTTTGCCCAGCATAGAATTTTCAATATGTGTTGAATTGCGTATATCGTTGAGCCGTGGTGTCCTATCAATGTGTTCGCTTCGTCTGAATTTACATTTGCAAAATACACATTTTCTTCTTTTTCCTCGACCTCAACTGAGTTGAATTGAACGCCGATTTTGATTAACAGCTCTTCGAGGGTTTCTTTGATTATAGCCGATGTTTTCATTGTATTTTAAGTTAGGAGATTATTTCTTTTCAATCACTTTTACCTTCACATCGTCGTTGTCTGTTTTTTCTTTGCTGACTTTTGATCTATTAACAAAAATTTGTTGGATTACGCCATATAGAGTGGAAGTTCCCCAGTAAATACCTACGGCTGCAGGAAGAGAAACAGTGACAACTGCGACCATTACAGGCATAAAATATGACATTATATTGTTTGTCATTGCCATTTCATTTGTTTTCTTCTTCTCTCCGTTTTTGGGTTTGTTTATTTGCATTGAGAGTTTCATTTGTATGAAAGTGAGAAGTCCCACTATCAAAGGGAGTACATATAAGTTTTTTTCCAACAAATTCAATCCCAAGAAATGCACATTGATGTTATTAAAGCTAAAGCCTTCGTATGTTGTGTAGAGCATGTATGCGTTGTCAGGATTCAATCCTTTTTGGACTACGTAGAACAACGCGATCAAAACAGGGAATTGTAACAGTAATGGAAGGCAGCTGCCCATCGGGCTTACTTTGTGAGTTTTCCATAGCTGCATTGTTTCTTGAGCAATTTTTTGTTGATCTCCTTTGTGTTTCTCTTTGATACTTTCGAGCATCGGTTGGATCATTTGCATTTTTCTTTGCGCTTTCATCGCTTTTTGAGATGGGGCTAGGAGGATTGTTCTCACTATTAATGTCAGAATAATTATCGCCAATCCCAAGCTGTGTCCAGGTATTACTGCTATTAAAAATATAAGGACGTTATATATTGGTCTATATAGAATTCCCATCCATAATTTTTTGAATAATCCTTCTTCTATTACTGTGAATTCATTGGTTTCGAATGTTTTTGTCTCGAGTACTGGTGTTGGCTGAGTCTCTTTTAATGGTTTTTCTGTTTTATTTGTTTCTGATGTCGCCTCTGATGCTGTTTCTGGTTTTTCTGTTGTTTTGTCTATTTCCAATGTTGCGGCAATTTTGAATCTTCCCATTTCAGAGAATAGGGAATGGTTCCATTTATCGTAAGCTATGTCTATTTTTTTACCCGGTTCTATTGTATATGATTGTGCTTTTTCGCAATCTAATTCCGGAGTTGATTTGATCTGTTTCCATTCCCCATCTATGTATTTAGAGACATCAAAAGGTTCTTCCGGGCATTCTGACGCGATCACTATATTTGAAGGGGTGTTGTTTTGTACTGTGACTGTTATTGTTTCAGCTCTGGAATAAGTTGTTTTTGTTGTTGCGATTCCTACGCTTCCTTGCGTAAGCAGTGGGTCTTGTGCTTCATTTCCATTACAGCCTTTAAATAAGGCATTTAACAGTAAAAAAACTACAGCGAATAAAAGTAAATTTTTAAGTAGGGATTTTTTGTCCATTTTGTTTAAGTTGGGTAAATATTTTTATGATATCGTCCTCTATGTTTTTATACTCAGCTTTCAGTATTTTTTTCTTTGGAATGAGGACCAATTTGTATTTTACATCATCATCTTTTTTTAGGCGAATTGCTTCGTAAGTGCGTCTTCTTATCAGATTTCTTTCTACCGCTTTTGCCGAAAGTTTGTTTGATGTAATAACTGCAAACTTTGGATTCTGTTCTTCTTTGTTCTTGATATATCGAACTATAAAAAGCTCGCTCGACATGGAATCTCCTTTTTTTAAGGCATATCTAACCTCTTGGGCGGTAAGCCTTAAGTTTGTTGGGATCATTATTTTGAATGCACAGTTACAACTAACTTTGCTCTTCCTTTTGCTCTTCTTTTGCCCAATACTTTTTGTCCTCCTTTTGTTTCCATTCTACTTCTGAATCCGTGTTTCTTGAGTCTTTTTAATTTTTTTAGTGCTGCAAGCATATTTAAAGGTAATGAAATTTGTGGAAAATTGCTCGCATACTTTAGACGTAAACTATTTGTTAGTCAAATTAATTTATTTACATATTTTTGAAAAATGGTGTAGTTTGTGACCTTGATATTTAATGTAAAAATTAGTATATTCACATTTAGTCTTATAAACCTATAAACTATGGCGCTAAAAGCAAATTACGATTTTTTGTTTGTCGGCAAAGACGATAATAGCTATTTGGAGAATTATTCTTATGACTTATATGATAAACACGGGGATAAAAGTGGAGAGATTTTTATAAACGTTGAGATTCAAAACAATCCTGCAAACAGTGAAGAAATAGGGGAAGCTGTTTTTGCAACTTTCCAAAAAGAATTTTTCGCTGAAATAGAAAAGGATCCCTATGAAAGGTTCGAAACAGCTCTAAAGGCTACCAATGCTGTTCTCGAAGATTTTAAAAGCCAAAAAGTTTCCGGTTATATCGGAAATTTAAATATGGTTATTGCTGCTTTTGTGCAAGGTACTTTATATATAAGCCAAAGCGGTGATGCAGAGGCTTATTTATGCAGAAAAAAATTCATAAGTATTATTACTGAAGGTTTATTCGATGAAGAGAGTAAAGATGTGTTCAGTAATATCGCTAGTGGAAGTCTTGAGGCTGGTGATTCAGTTTTGATCAGTTCTACGAGATTACTTAGATATATTACAAAAAATGATCTTGGAAGACTGTTGTCCGGTGAAGATCCTACAACTGTTCTAGGAGAAGTTAGAGATGTTGTTGCGACTGAAATGCTGGGACGTGCCGGGCTCACATGCGTGCTTTTCTCTGATACCGGTGTTGCTGAAGAAGAAGTTAAAACCGCCGAGGAACACGATTCAGAAAATGATGATTTTCAAAATCCTTTGATTGATTCTCTTGCCGCTGTGCAGAGAACCGCTACCAGTTCAGGCGGAGTTTCTAGAGTTAGAACGGTTGTTTCAAAAGTTTTTTATGTAGCTTCCGGTGCTGCAAAAAATGCTTTTTCAAAAGTTTCTAAAAGATCTTTGAAAACAGGTCGTGCTTCAAGAGACATGAGGTCTTCTGTTAGTGGATTTGGTGCAAAATTTACAGATTTGAGACGCGGATTATTCAAAAAAGGACTTGGAGGTAAAAAATTATTATTGGCTTTTATTGTTGTTGTTGTTGTCTTGGTGGCCGGTGTTTGGATTGTGGCTGATAGTAGGGCAAAACAAGCTGAAATTGCGGCTTTAGACACTTTGTTAATTGATGTTCAAAATAGAATTGCGGATGCTGAGACAAAAGGACAGTACGACAAAGAGGCGGCAGGCCAAATTCTTGCGAAGGCTCAAGAAGATGCGGTGAAAGTTTTAAATTCGGGTAATTTCAGAGACAAAGCAAGTATCTTGTTGCAACAAATTGAGGAAACAAGAGATGTATTGGATGGAGTCAAAAGAATCAAAGATGCCAAATTATTGGTTGATTTAACTTCAAAAAGAAGCACTGTGAGTGCTCTTGGATTTGTGGCCATGGCTACACGTTTGTTTGCGTTTGAATACAATGCTCTTTATGAAATCATTCTGGATCAAGTGCAGGATCCTATTACTCTGGATGATACAGAAACTGTAATTGCAGCAACTGCATTCCCTGAGAGAAATTCTTATTTATTCTTAACTAAATCAGGAAAAATAATTGAATATAAAGAGGGGACAAAGTCATATATGGATACGGAAGAAGGTCAATTCAGAAAAGGAGCGGCTATCGAGACTTGGGGCAATAATGTCTACATTTTGGACCCTGATAGTAATCAAATTTGGAAATACATTTATAGAGCGACTACAAATAGATTTTCTTCATCTGTCGGATATGCGACTGCCGATGCACAATTCGCGCTCGCAAAAGATTTCGCTATTGATTCCAGTGTTTGGGTCTTGAATGCAGATGGTATAGATAAATACTATGGCGGTGTGAAACAGACTCTTACTATTAGCAAGAAGCCATTTAATGCATTTAAAGACGCTTCCAAGATCGTAACTGCGGAATCTATGTCCGAGATCTATGTATTGGATGCCAAATCAAGCAGAATTCTTGTTTTTTATAAGGACGCGAATAGCGGAAATTTGATATACGACAAACAATACGTTGTTGATGGAGTTGGCGAGATCAGAGATATCTTTGTAGATCAAACGTCTAAGAGAATCAAAGTTTTGACTCCTACAAAAGTCTACGAATTTGATATGGCTTAGATGGAGTGAGCTTTTGGTAGATCTTGTTTCTTATAAGTCGTTTCAGGCGCTTTTTCCACTTTGATTTTTCGTGATTTGAAAAGATTGAATTTTGGAAGTACGTCTGGATATCCTTCTTGATATACAACTCTTTTTATTCCTGCTTCCGTCATCATTGATTCACAGATTCTACATGGATGTTTTGTGACATAACATGTTGCTCCTGATACTTTTAATCCTTTTTTCGCGGCAAGGCTCAAACACCATTGTTCTGCACACATTCCATAACAGACTTCGCGTTGAGTTCCTGATTTGATTTTGCGAATGTTGCGTATGCATCCTATTTTTCTGCAATCCGCCTCTTTGTGCCAGTCATTAGTCGATTTCACTAGTATTTTGCCGTTTTTTACAAACATTGCAGCTATATTTGCTCTGATGCATTTCGCTTTTGGTTCCATCTTGTCCAGGATTTCAAGGAATTTTATATCTTTTTTTGTGATGCTCATTTTTTGATTAAGTAAGGGTAGTTTTTTTTGAATTTGCTGAAGAATTTATTTGGCTTTAGGACTCCGAGTTCACAAACTATTCCCTTGGCTTTTTTTAAATCTATTTTTTCGAAAGCCGGGTTGAATATCGTGACGTTTTTTGGTGGTTTGTCCCAGACTTCTTTTGGGTCGCGTTCTTCTATCTTTGTGTCTTTTGAATCTGTTGAATCGGTGTCATATTTCCATGAATTTGTGCATATATATACTGGGACTTTGCTTTCCAATGCTGCGTCGAATAGACTTTCGGTGCCGATTTTGTTGATAACTTTTTTACTTGTTGTGATGGAATCGCATCCTATTAAAAAAAGATCGCATTGTCGAAGCAGCTGACGTCCTGCCGAATCTACTGTGTGAACAACTTTTATTCCAGCTTTTGATAACTCGGTGGCTGTTATCCTGCCTTGATAACGAGGTCTTGTTTCTGTGTTGTAGACTGTGATTTTTTTGCCTTGATTGTGTGCTTCTATCAATACTCTTTCGACTGTTGATGCGTGACAGTGGGTGAATATTTTCATTCCGCTTTTAATTAACTCTGCTCCTTTTTTTGCTATCACTTTTTGGTTGTCTTTGAAATGAGCCAATACTTCGTGTGCGATTTTCGGGTGAGTTTTGTAGTTTGCAAAACAATAATTCAAAGCGTTTCTCAGTGCCGGCTCGGTTGCTCGTGCTTCAGATAAGATTTTCAGATATTTTTTTAATTTTTTTTCGTCTTTGGTTTCTTTTATTTTTTGAGCAAAAGCTTCGACGGCTTTGATCGCTATGTTTTCGGCTCCTTGTATTTCCAAGGATTTAATTTTTTTAACTGTTTCATCGAATGTCATATATTTTTTTGTAAGGATATTCCATTGCATAATCTATTCGCTCCTCGAGCGTTGCATATATTGTAAATAAAGCTTCGCCTTTTTCTACTTTGTCTCCTAACTTTTTGTATATGTATACGCCTGCATTTAAATCTTTTGGAGCGCCTGCGCATCGTGCCACATGCGCCAATAATTTATTGTCTATTCCTTTTACTATTCCCGATTTGTCAGAATGTATGACTTTTGAAAATTTTGCTGGTTTTAAAGGATTTCGTTTTTTGCCTTGAGCATCTATGATTTTTAACATTTGTTTATATGCTCTTCCTGAGTCTAGGATTTCTTGTGCTAGTTTCATACCTTTTCGGACTGTGGATGTTTTCCCGCACATTTCGAAAAGTATTCCCGCCATGTATATGGATTTTTCACGCAGTTCTTTTGGCGCTTGAGGATTACATTTTAATGTTTCCATGACGTCTATTGCTTCAAGTGTTGGGCCAATACCATTTCCTATAGGTTGAGATCCATCTGAGAAAATAACTTTAGTTTTCATACCTAATGTTCTTCCAAGTTTCAAAAATCTTCTTTTTAACTCTTTTCCTTCGCTTTTTGATTTAATCTTAACTTGTGGACCAATTGGAATATCTATTAAAACTCTGTTTGCAGAAACTGAGAATTTTTTTGCCATTATTGATGCCAACAACATGCCTTGCGGATCGAGTGAAAGTGGGTATCTTGTTTTGATCATTTTGTCGTCTGCCGCAGCTAGGTCCACTCCGCCTCCCCATGTTATGAACCCTCCTACTTTTTTAACGATTTTCTTTAATTTTTCTGCGTCGTTTACTACGTTTGCGAGCACTTCCATCGTATCGGCTGTCCCTGCAGGGCTGGTGATAGCACGTGATGATGTTTTTGGCATTGCTATGCCTGCTGAAGTTAAAATAGGAATTATAATCATGGTTGTTCTATTGCCAGGTACTCCTCCTATACAATGTTTGTCAGCAACTATCTTGTTTCCAAATTTTAATTGTGAACCATTTCTTACTATCGATTTTGTTAAATTTGCAGTTTCTTCATCGTCTAGGCCATGCGTGTAACATCCTGCGACAAAATATGAAATTTCTACTTCTGTTAAATCTTCTTCTACGACGTCTTTTATGATTTCGTTAATTTCTTCAGCTGTTAATTTGTGCCCGTTTAGTTTCTTTTTAATGTATGTAGTTGAAATCGGTTTTTCAGCAATTTTGATGTCTACATCCATCCCATATTTTGCTCCGAGTTTTTCCCAAGTTTCTTCATACAATCCTATGTCGTTTTCTCTTAATTCTTTATTTCTCGTTATGTCCAAAATTGCTCTAACCGCAGACTTTCCTTTAACTTTTATTAAAACTCTGTCAGACGGGTGTAAATCTAAGAAATGTGCTCGTTTTTCATTTAATACAGCTACATATTTGTTGCCTACCCTGATTGGAATTTTTGTTGCGTTTAATTTCATATTTTATATGTTATTTAGTTAATTTTATTTGTTTCCAGTGCTATTTCTTTGTTTTCGTCGGCTGTGATTACGAAAACTTTAATTTTACTTTTTTTGCTCGATATGAGTTGAGCTGATTTTTCATTCTTTTTTTTGTCCAATTCGACTCCCAGGTGTTTTAAATAATTGCATGTTTTTTCTCGTACGTAGAATGCTTTTTCTCCCATTCCTCCTGTAAATGCTATTGCATCGAGTCCGTTCATTGCGGCTGTGTATGCTCCGATATATTTGGCTATTGAGTATGATAAATATTCAATAGTGAATGTGGCGATTTTGTCTTTTTTTAGATATTTTGCGTAAATATCTCTCATGTCTGAACTTCCTTCGCTTAATGCTTTTAGTCCACACTCGGTATTCAAGAACTCATCAGTTTTTTGCGTGTTTAGTTTTTTGATTTTTTGGATTTCCAGTATGACTGACGGGTCCAGATTTCCGCTTCTTGTTCCCATTGGCAGACCTTCGAGTGGTGTGAATCCCATGCTTGTTTCAACTGCTTTTCCATCAATGGATGCCGTTATGGATGAACCGTTTCCTAGATGACATGAAATTATTTTTTTCGTTTTATTATCTTTCAAAAGCTTAATTGTTTCTGAAGTTATGTATTTGTGATTTGTTCCATGGAATCCGTATTTCCTTATATTAAATTTCGAATGCAAATATTTTGGAATTGCGTATAAATATGCTTTTTCCGGAAGTGTTTGCAAAAAAGATGTGTCAAACACCGCTACTTGTTTTGTTTTCGGGAAAAGTTTTTTACATGCTTTAATTCCTTCTAAATTTATTGGATTGTGAAGAGGGGCAAGTCTCGAGAGTTTTTCTATGTCTTTGATGGTTGTTTTGTCTATTAGCGTTGCTTTTTTATATTTCTCTCCTCCGTGGACAACTCTATGTGAAACGTAGTTTATCTCGGATAAATTCTTTATGACGTTTGATTTGATGAGTGTTTTTGTTGCGATATTTATCGCTTCGGAATGTGATTTGCATTTAATAGTTAATCCAAGATTATATTGCTCGCTTTTAAATGTGAATTTTGTATTTTTTAAGCCTATCCCGTCTATGTGTCCGACTGCTGTTTCCTTGCATTCTTTCCCGCAATTAAAAAGCGAAAATTTAAGAGATGATGATCCGCAATTTATTACTAAAATTTTCATTTTAAAATCGTGTTACTTGCAATATACGCATGTGCCTTGGGCCTGTACTACTGTGAATGCCGTGACGTCTACGATGTCTTTTGCACTGCATCCACGAGATAGATCATTTACCGGTTTTTTTAGTCCTTGTAAAAGTGGTCCGATAGCAAAGGCCCCCGCTAATCTTTCTACGAGTTTGTATGCTATGTTTGCGGCTTCAAGACTTGGAAAAATTAAAATGTTTGCGTCTCCTTGAATAGGGGAATTGGGACATTTTATTGCTGCGACTTTTGGGACTAATGCCGCGTCAACTTGCATTTCTCCATCTGCTACGAGATCCGGATATTGATATTTTATCATTTCTACCGCTCTGCTGACTTTGTCTGAATTTGGATGGTCTGAAGATCCTTTTGTTGAAAATGATAAAAATGCAATTTTTGGTTTTAAGCCAAATGTTATTGCTGTTCTCGCTGTGTCTTCCGCGATGTCTACGAGGTCGTGTGCGTCCGGTTCTATTGTGACTGCTGCGTCTGCGAATAACAGAAGTCTTTTTTCCAATATCATGAAAAATATTCCAGATACTTTATGAAATTTTTCTCTGGTTTTTATTAATTGAAGAGCTGGCCTGATCGTGTCTCCTGTGGAGGCTATTGCTCCGGATACAACGCCATCCGCATCGTCAGAATAAAGCATCATTGTGCCGAAATAATATATTCCTTTTGGGCTCACAAGCAGTTCTCTTATTTTTTTTAATTCAGCTCCTTTCCCTTTGCGCGCTTCATAAAAAGCCTGAGCGTATTTCTCTGTTAATTTTGATGTTTTCGGATTAACAATTTTAACTTTGTCCCAATCGATTGATAAGTTCAAACTCTTTGCTTTTGCTTTTATTTTTCTTGCGTCACCAATCAATATTGGGTAAGCGATGCCTTTGGCTAAAATTTCTTGTATTGCCGTGAGAGTGCGTGTTTCATCTCCTTCAGAATATACAATTCTTTTTGGATCTTTTTTTGCGGACGAGTAAACTTGTTTTAAAAAGTGCTTCATATTTTTGAGGGGGAAATATGATGCGATTATATTACATTTTCAGCATCTCTATCAATATAGATGCGCATTTGAGTACGGATAGAGGTTGCGTTATTACGTTAATGCGGTTTGACTTGATTGTGTCAAATAAAAGTTTTTCGGTGAGTTTTGAAGAGTCGGGTATTTCTATTTCCGAGAATGTTGAATCTAACACTTTAAGGGTGTGGCAGTCGGAGGTTCCTACTACAGGCTTGTTGTAGGTTTTGGCTATTTTAAGCGCTTTTTTGTTGAAATTAATTAAGTCGGTGTAAAAATAATTAAACTCGATTGCATCAAATAAATCGATGTTTTTTTCGAGTTTTTTGTGTAAACAATTTGTCATCGGGTAATACGGATGCGGGGCTATTATGAAAGATTTTTTGTGAAAGGATTTATATTTTTTTAATTGTGAAAAAGTTTTTATTTTTAAAACTTCTTTTGCAGGATTTAGTATTATTACGTGTTTGTTTTCTATTTCGATTTCGGCTCCAGAGATTATAAGTATGCCTTTTTTTTGACCGTATTTTTTTGCTTTTGAAATTGGGAAGACATGTTTGTGGCAGGTGATCGCTATTGCTTGGAATCCTAAAATTGAAGCATGATCGATTAACTCCTTGAAATTATATGGGATTTTATCAATAGGATCTCCTTTTACGTGGACGTGGAGCGCTGTTTTTATTTTCATCACTTAGTTTGATAATTTTATTCGAATACTTTGTCGACTGCTTCTTTTGCTTCTTCTATGTCTTTTTTAGTTTCCTCTATTTTATTCACAGTATCTATTACTTGTACTTTAATGTTTTCGCTTTTTTCAGCTACATTTTTGTATGATTTATTGATGTCATTTTTCAGATTTTCCGCTTCTTTTTTAATGTCTTCGGTGCAACCGGTAAGTGTTGATATGACTACCATTGCGAGCGTGATTGTTTTGAGAATGAGGTGTTTTTTCATTGTATTTTATTTAAAGAAAAGTTTTTTGAAATTTCCGTCGAATTTGTTTAAGAAATTTTTTGTGTCGAGAATGTCATCGTTTGTTATCCCGTTTCTTATTACTTGGTTTATTAACGGGACTTCTGTGTCTTGTGGCGATTTTGATTTTCTATTTACTGGTGTTGCTACTATATCTGATAATGATGTTTTTTTGCAGTATTTGCATCTCATCTCTAGAAGACACTCGTGTTTGGTAGATGCGAGGATTGATATGTCCTGTATAGAGTATAATTTTTTGCAAGAAGGACATGGTGATGTCTTCTTGATATGTTTAATAATTGCTGTAAGTTCGTTGATGTTCATGATTGAATTATATAGCAGTTTTCTTTAGACGTGATAGTGATTCTTCTTTACCAAGCGCCCATAACATTTCAAAAACTCCGGGAGAAAATTCTTGTCCGGTTAGCGCTGCTCTGAGTGGCCAAAGTACTTGTCCGTTTTTTAGATTTAGTGATTGGATGAGCGTGAGTAATTTTTCTTTTAAATTTTCTTCGGTCCAGTCTTTTTCTGTGATTTGATCGAGGACTTCGGTTGCTTTTTGGATTGATGATTTTGCGAGTTCTTCATCTACATTCATTTTTGCGTTTGTGAGAAGAATTTTGTCGTATGTTGGCAGTTCGAAGAAGTACCTGATGTTTTCGGTGATCGTTTTTGGCTCTTTTACGATTTTCTCTTCGTTGAGAATTAACGCTTTGTTCATCAATTCACTGTCTTTTTTTAGTAATTCTTCGGCAATATATTTTTCGCAAATTTCTCTTAGATTTTTTGCTTTTTCTTCGTTGAATTTTACTTTGTTCTCAGGTGAAGCGAATGTATATGTGAACACGTTTGGTTTTGGCTGATTGATTTCGACTTTTGCGTCAATTTCTTTTGCGATGTTCTGCATTTTTTCGTTGAATAGGCGTTTTTGCCATTGCCAGTTGTACCAGTCGAGTTTTTCTATGTTGAAGATAGCGCCGGCCTTGTGGACTCGGTCGAGTGAGAATTTTTGTTCAAGTTCGGTGAGGGAGAAAATTTCTGTTTCCTCACCTGCGCCAGGATGCCATCCCAAGAATGCTGCGAAATTGATAATTGCTTCTTTGATGTATCCTTTTTGAATATAGTCTTCTACTGCTACGTCGCCTTGGCGTTTTGAAAGTTTAGTTCTGTCGTTGTTTAGGAGTAGGGGAATGTGTGCGAATTCAGGGGCTTTCCAGTCGAACGCATTGTATAGGAATATATGTTTTGGCGTAGAAGGAAGCCATTCTTCACCGCGAATTACGTGCGTGATTTCCATTAAGTGATCATCGACGACGTTCGCGAGGTGGTATGTTGGGAAGCCGTCTGATTTGATCAAGACTTGGTCGTCTATTGTTTTTCCATCGAATTGAACATTTCCGCGAATCAAATCTTTAAATTTCAAAGTTTCGTGCGGGATTTTCTGGCGAATGACATGTGGTTCACCGGCTTCTGCTCGTTTGCGAGCTTCGCTTAATGGAATTGTGCAGCAGTGGCGGTCGTACATCGTTGCCTGTTTCAATGACTCCTGTTTTTTTCGAAGTTCGTCGAGGCGTTCTCGTGTGCAAAAGCAATAATATGCGTGTCCTTTTTCGACCAATTCGTCTGCGTATTTTTTGTATAAATCAAAACGTTGAGATTGTATGTATGGGCCAAAATCGCCTTTCTGCTGAACTTCACCTTTTTCATTCAAATATGGTCCTTCATCGCTCTTCAGTCCGACCCAGTCCAGCGTTCGTATTAAATTTTCAACCGCTCCTTCTACGTATCTCTCCTGATCTGTGTCTTCAATGCGTAATAAAAATTTACCTCCGTTAGCTCTGGCGAATAGATAACAGTATAGGGCTGTGCGAAGTCCTCCTACGTGTAGGTATCCTGTTGGTGATGGGGCGAAACGTGTGCGAACCATATAATTTCTTTTAAAATCGGGCTTTATGATAGCCACTTACTTGATCAGAAGCAAGGCGTCTATTATAGTTGTCGGCATGAAGCAGTTTCTGAAATATTCTGCAGTTGGTATTGTTGGAACTTTGGTGGATGTTGGGTCCTTGTATGTTTTTGTTGATTTCGGGGGACTTCCTGTCGTGAGGGCGTCTATTTTGTCTTTTGCTTTGGCGGTTTTAAATAACTATATCTTGAATAGATTTTGGACTTTTAGACATAATATTTCTATTGGCGGGCATAAGAGATTTATGAAGTTCGTTATGTTGTCTTTGATAGGTCTATGGTTGAATTCGTTGTTTATGTATTTCTTTGTACATTCAATTGATATCTGGTATGTGTATGCCAAAATTTTGGCTTCGGTGTTGGTGTTTTTGTGGAATTATATTGGTAATAGATATTGGACATTTCGTCCTGAGAAGAAGGTTTGGTAGATTTTTAGCTAATTTGTTGTTTGGTTCATTCCAGGTTGCCAGATTCACTCTTCTTGGATATATTTATGTACGTTGAATTTTCACCCCTCTTATTAATATACCTATGGAAAATAGACTTCTGTATAGAAGACTTCGAGCTACTCGCAGAGGAAACAGAATTGCGGTGTTTAAGTCTACTGCTAAAAGGAGAAGGAGGAAGGCTTCTATTTCCATCAAGGTGAAGAAGCATGTTGCTCGTGAGATTTGGGCTGTATCAATGCTGGTTTTTACTGCTGTTACAGTACTTAGTTTGCAGGGGGCTTTTGGAATTGTAGGGGATTTGTGGGTGAGCTTGCTGAAGCCAATAATAGGGTGGGGAATTTATATAATTCCTGCGCTTTTTGCGATTGCCGGTTTTATGATTTTTGTTTCGAAAAAAGTTACTTTTGGTACCAGTAGAGTTTTTGGAATGGTTTTGTTTATGGTTGCGGTGTTGGGAATTTTGCATATGTCTGTTCCTATTGAAAGTATTTTGGAATATGCGAAAAGTGGTAGTCATGGCGGGTATGTAGGATTTGTTACCAATTTTCTATTACGAGAGGTTTTGAGTATAGGAAATATAGGTACTGGCACTGTTTTTGTCGGAGTTTTCTTGATTTCTGTATTGTTAACTTTTGAGATTTCTTTAAAAGATACCGTGAAAGGTGTTGTGCCGAAAATTTCAATCGAAGTTGAAAAAGATGCTAAAAAATCATCAAGGAAAGTTGTTGAAGAGGAAGAGGATTCTCCAGGGATTCTTGGTAGGATTTTTAGTAAAAAAGGAGCTGAGCCTGAATTGATGATAAGAAGGGCTATCAATGTGGAAACCGGCGAAGATGAAGCCGAAGATCCGGACAAAGAAGCTCGCGAAAAAATCGCCGCTAAATTAGCTGGAGATAAAAATGAAAAAGCTGAAAATGCTGCGGAAATGGCGGAGGCGGACAAAGAGGCCGAGGCTGTCGCCTTGGCCAAGAGGAAAGAAATGGAAAATGCTGAAGATATGATTGAGTGGGAATATCCTTCTTTGGACTTGTTGAATTCCGAGAAAATTAAAATTCATGCCGATGATAATTTCTTGAAAGACAATGCGGAGAAAATTAAAGCAAAACTGGAGCAATTTGGAATTGATGTCGTGATGCATGAGGTGAATGTAGGGCCTACTGTTATTCAATATACTTTGAAGCCGGATGAAGCCGTGAAGTTGTCGAAAATTACTACTTTGAAAAATGACATCGCGATGGCGTTGGCTGCTAAGGCGATTCGTATCGAAGCTCCGATTCCCGGGAAGAGTTTGGTTGGTATTGAAGTACCGAATGATCATCGTGCGAATGTGCATTTACGTGAAATTCTTGAGAGTGATGCTTTTGATATGGTGAATTCGAAATTACGATTGCCACTCGGACGTGATGTTGCCGGAAATCCTATAGTTGCGGATCTTGAGAGTATGCCTCATTTACTTATTGCTGGTGCGACTGGTAGTGGTAAGTCGGTTTGTATGAACGCATTTTTGCTTTCACTTTTGTATCAAAACACTCCTGAGGAATTGAAGATGATTTTGATCGATCCGAAGAGAGTTGAGTTGGCCTACTATAATGCTATTCCGTATTTGTTGACGCCTGTAATTAAAGAGCCGGATAAGGCTGCAATCAGTTTGCGTTGGGTCGTAGCTGAGATGACTCGTAGATATCAAGTTTTGAGCGAGGCGCGACATAGAAATATCATTGAATATAATGCTGATGATAAGGTCCCAAACAAGCTTCCGAAAATAGTTGTTGTGATAGATGAATTGGCTGATCTTATGATGGCGTCAGGAAAAGAAGTAGAGGCTTCGATCTGTAGAATAGCTCAGATGGCGCGTGCTGTCGGAATTCATTTGATCGTCGCTACACAGAGACCTTCGGTAGATGTAATCACCGGTTTAATCAAGGCAAATATCCCTGCGCGTATTGCTTTCGCTGTTTCTTCATCTATCGATTCGCGCACGATTTTGGACGGAATCGGTGCTGAAGATTTGCTAGGAAAAGGTGATATGTTGTATTTGCCGAGTGGCATGGGTAAGCCATTCCGTATTCAGGGTGTTTTTACTTCTACGAAGGAGATTGAGAAGGTGACGAACTCTGTTAAATTAACAAATGAGCCTATTTATAATGACGACATTACTTCTCCGGAAACAGCTTCAAAGAAGTTAGTTGGTGTGCCGAATTCAAAGGCCGGGGTGAGCGATGATTCGATGTATGAAGAAGCTTATAAACTGGTAATTGAAACCAAAAAAGCCTCGGCTTCTTTGCTTCAAAGACGATTGAAATTAGGCTATGCAAGAGCGGCTAGATTGATAGATCTTCTCGAACAAAATGGGGTGATTGGACCGCAGGATGGAGCGAAGCCGAGAAAGATAAATGTCCAAGAATAACGGTTTTATATTCTACTCTATTTATATTTCTATTGTTGAGATTTTTACTATAAAGACGATATAGGAGATGACTAGCATTGCCGTCATTATTGAAAGTCCCCATATGAGCATTCTTGTTTTGCTGTTTGAAGTTGTTTTTTTGAATCCGAAATAAATGACTGGGATGCTCAGTAATAACCCAAGATAAATTCCGTATATATTGAGATGTTTGATGCCTACTGAAAACACAAGACTAGTCAGCATTACTCCTACGAGAATGAAGGTTGTTCTTGAAAGTATTGAAAGTTTTGCCGGATTTTTTTGAATGCGAATTTCCATATTACTTGAAGTATTCTACTGCGTTGCGGAATATTTTTAAACCTTCACCTTCACTTGGAAGTTGTTTGCCTTCTCGTGTGAGACGGTCTTTTTCTAATGTCCAAGTCGGGTGATTTATAAATGAATGGTAACGCTCCGGGTGTGGCATGAGGCCAAACAGACGGCCACTTGGGTCGGTGATGGCAGCGATGTCTTCTAGTGCGCCGTTCGGGCTATATGGGAATTCTCCATTTGCCGGAGTTCCGTCTTTTTTAACATATTTGAATACGATCTGGTCGTTTTCGCGCATTTCTGTAAGGACTTCTGGTTCTGCATAAAAATTACCTTCACCATGTGCGACAGGGAGAAGTATCGTATCTATATCGCGAGTCCATACACATTTCTTTGATGTGTTTTTTACGTGGATCCATCTGCATTCGTATCTCGCTGTATTGTTCCACATGAGTACGACTTCGCGTTTGCCGTATTGGTTGCGAGTCGCTGGTACTAGGCCGAGATTCGTGATCATTTGGAAACCATTGCAAATGCCTATCGCGAGCTTGTCTTCTTGTGCGAATGAGAGTATTTGGTCGTTTAAATGATTTCTTATTCTGTTTGAAAGTGCGTTTCCGGCCCCAGTGTCATCTCCATATGAAAATCCTCCCGGGATTGCGAGAATTTGATAGTCAGACATTTTTTTGTATCCGTCGATCAAGTCGTTGATGTGTACTATTTCAGCTTGGCCACCGACTTTATTAAAAACATAAGCGATTTCTTCTTCGCAATTTATTCCATATCCTGTGATGACGAGAACTTTTGGGTGCATTAGTAATTTTTAAATGGCTTTCTGTATGATTCTTCCAATTCTTGTATGCTTAAATTTGCGATATTTTCTTCTCCTTTGCGGATAATTAAACTGGGACCTGCTATGACTTGGCCGATGAGGCCTGCTTCGTTTGAATTTAGGAATGGGGCGAAAAATTCTTCGAATTTTTCTTTTTTTGATGGGTTTATTGTGACGAGAATTCTGCTTTGTGTCTCGGAGTAGAGTAATGTGTCCGGCGTCAAAGGTCCATCGGTTGGAATTCTCTCAAGGTCTATTTCAAGCCCTAATTGGCCAGCTATTGATTTTTTTGCCAATGCAACTCCGAGGCCTCCGAGCGAGATGCTAAATGATGAAGCTATCAATTCTTCATTTATTGCGTCGCGGAATATGCGATACAATTTTTTGGCTTTGGCCGAATCTACTTGAGGCACGTTGCCTCCTATGAAATCTTTGTCGATTGATGAGTAGTATTCACTTCCACCTAATTCATCTTTTGTTTGACCCAGTATGTAAATTAAATCGCCTTCGTTTTTTGGATCGATCGTTACTGCTTTACTGATATCTTCGACGACTGATAATGAAGAGATGAGTAGTGTTGGTGGGATTGAAATTTTTATCGGGTTTCCGTTTTTGTCGTAACCTTTGAAATCATTGAACATTGAATCTTTCCCTGAAATAAAAGGTGTTCCATATTCAACAGCGTAGTCGTAACATGCTTTAACGGCAGATTTTAATTGTCCTAAGCGTTCTTCTTCATCCGAACTGCACCAGCAGAAATTATCCATCAATGCCATGTAGTCTATGTCCGCGCCGAGTGCAACTGCGTTGCGGATTGCCGTATCGATTGCGCATGCTGACATGTGGTATGTGTCGAGATCTGAATATCGTGGATTAATTCCTTGTGACATTATAATTCCGCGTTTGCTTCCTAAGACTGGAGTGACTGCTGAAGCTGTGCCGTTGACTTGGCCTTTTCCCTGAAGAGGATAAACTGCGGTCATGGCTTGAACCATGTGGTCGTATTGATGTGATATGTAATCATATCCGCAAATATTTTTACGAGATAATATTTTTGGTAATGAAACTTTTATGTGTTCGCTAGTAAAATGTGGATCTTCGAGTTTCGGCTTTGTGTAGAGTGTATTTAAGTGTTTTTTTGGAAGACCTTCGTGGAGAAATTCAAGGTCAATATCCATGATTGTTTTTTCGTGCATTTTGACTATGCATCGGCCCGAGTTGTTAAATTTTCCTACGACAGTCGCTTCGACTCCGCGGCGTCGCAATGTGTCGAAAAGTTTTTCCACATTTGCTTCAGGGACCGATAATGTCATGCGTTCTTGAGATTCTGAAATCCATATTTTCCATGGTTCGAGATTTGGATATTTTAATGGAACTTTGTCTAGCCATATTTCACATCCTCCGCATTCGCGTGCCATTTCTGAGATAGAGCATGAGATGCCTCCTGCTCCGCAGTCCGTGATGGAACTATATAATTCTTGTTGTCGAATTTCTTTTACGATAGCGTCGGATGCTTTTTTCTGCGTGATCGGATCGCCAATTTGTACAGCTGTAGCAGGTGAGCCTTCGTCTAATGCTTCTGATGAAAACGTTGCTCCGTGAATGCCGTCTTGGCCTACGCGTCCTCCTAGGACTACGATAGCGTCGCCAGATTTAGCTTCTTTTTCCCAGCTTGGTTTGCCATTTATATACTTTGGAATTAGTCCTACAGTTCCTACGAATACCAAAGGTTTTCCTTTGTATCTATCGTCAAAATATTGCCAGCCTTGTGTGGTCGGGATACCTGAACAGTTGCCTCCTGCGTTTACTCCGGCGACAACGCCGTCTATTATTTTGCGTGGAAGTAGTGCCGGATTATTTAGCTTGCTGTCTCGGTAAATAGGCTCTTTGTCATCCGGATCCGCGAAGCAGAATCCGTATTTATTTACTATTGGTTTTGCTCCTTTTCCGAATCCGATTGTATCACGATTTACTCCAACTATACCTGTTATAGCGCCTCCAAACGGGTCGAGTGCGGAAGGGGAGTTGTGTGTCTCGGCTTTGTCTGTGATTACCCAGTTTTCATCGAAAATAATTCCGCCGGAATTGTCTTTGAATACCGAAACACAGAAATCTTTTTCTCCTTTTTGTGCACGGATCAAGTTTGTGGCTTTCTTAATTAATCCCTTATATAAGCCGTCTGGAAGTCTTTCGCTTGTTTCGGATGCGTTTTCGTCCAGTCCTGCGGCGAAGATCGTGTGTTTGCAGTGTTCAGACCACGTCTGTGCGATTGATTCTAATTCAATGTCGTTTGGAATGCGACCTTCCTTTTTGTAATAATCACGAATTGTGTGTAAGTAGTCCAAATCCAGTGCGAGAGGTCCTCTGAATGTACCGTCCGTATTCTTGATGCCTTTTTTTCCAAGTTCAACAAGCTCTTCATCCGTCATTGAAAGTATATCTATAGGAGTTACTTCAACGCCTTCTTGTAAATGTACGCGTGGTACTGTGATTCCCATTCCTTTATCCGAAATATATTTATCGTGTGATTTAATTTTTGCGTATTCAATCAGATTATTATAGAGAGATTCTGCGATAATTTGTGCATCAGTTTCTTTTAAAACCGGCCCGAAATCATTCTCGACTCCTTTAATTAAAAGTAGGGTAGAGTAGTAAACTCCTTCGTGATTTATATCTAATTTTGTCTTCAATACATCTTCGATTGTTTCGCGTGCTGTAGTCCCGACGTTGTCTGTAACTCCAGGCAAGAATCCAACTTCGATCGCGAAATCGAAAGGAGTCTCGGTTTCCGGAGTGTCGATGTTGTATCTTTGAGAAACTGTATTTGCCAAAGCGTTCGCAACAGATTCCAGTTCGTTCTGAGTGAGATGTTTTTCAACTGTGTAAACCTCCAAAACTTTGCAACTCTCAATTTTGTCAGCAAACCCCAGGGCTTTGATTTTCTTTAAACGAACTAAAGAGCGCATGTCATTAACTATCGTTTTTATTTCTATTCTGTGCGCTTTTGTTTGATCCATGGCTCAAATATAAGGATTTTCAGGGAAAAATCCAGAGAAAATTCCAGCTTTTCATCCCAAAAATTAATATCCCAACAGAACTGATAATAGTTTGGCAAGAACTTTTTCCTCTACCGGAAGTTTATCGAATTCTTTGTTGTATCTTTTTTCTTCAACACTTTTGTCCATATATGGCTGAAGAATCTTCATCATTATTTCTGCGAATACCTGGTATAGTCTTGAATCGTACTTTTCTTCTTTTAATTTACCTAATTTTCGAATTGCGTTTTGATCGGGTTCTCTGCCGAGTTTTTTTGCCAGATCTCTGTTTGCGCAAAGAGTCATTTCTGTGAGTCCGGCCATTGTAAGTTCGTATAAAAATACCCATAGTGCTCCTGCTACAGGGTCGTCGAGTTCCAATGCCCCTATATCTATTAATTTTACGATTGGTCTGTCTTCTTCTTCACCTTGGTGACGGACAAGATTGTTTACTTTAATTAAGTCGGCTCTTATAAGTGGTCTGATTCTATTTCTAATAGGATCAGGTAGAAATTCAATTATGTGAAGAAGTATTGCCGGTGGGATTGAATTTACTATATTTATCATCGCTTCCATTCCAAAAGGATCGAGTCCCAAATCTCTCTTTTTCGCCATTTCATTGGATTGAAGGATTATGTTAACAACCTGATTTATTGTGTCTTGGCCTGTTTCTTCATCCGTTAACATTGAATAATCCACAGTGCAATCGGCTATGTTTTCTATGAATGAGCTGACCTGGACGTTTTTTCGTACTCTTGTTCTTCCGCTTTTTCCGTCTATTAATACTGCTTTCTCGTGTAATTCTACAGGTAAATGTGGAATTTTTTCATTATCCATGGCATCTCTGCATCTTTGTGCAATATCTTTTCTGTATCTCCAAAGAACTGACAATAATGGTATTTTGACTACCGATGGTTCTCCTTCAGTTACCGTTCCGTCGTTATTAATGACTTGTTCTACTGAAGGACGAACTTTGTTTTCCATTCCTATCCCAATGATTTTTCCCGTTTTCAAAACCGGGACTTTTACTTGTTCTGGAAGTCTTGGATATGGTTTTTCTGTTATTTGTTCTGTTCCTGGGTTCACGAGTTCATGTTGAAATTACTTGGTGTGGCATATTGCTACTCCGGTATTTCAAAGTCAAATCGAATCTTTTATTGAACTCTAATTTTTAGGCCTCGTTTGCTCCGCAGCATTTTTTGTATTTTTTCCCGCTACCGCAAGGACATGGATCGTTTCGTCCGACTTTGTTTGAGATGATCTGTCCGGTGTGAGATGATCCTACTACTGAACCTGAATCGATCGAAGTAGGGGAATTTGCTGATACTTTTATGACCTTTGGTTTTGCGATTACTGCGTTGTTATCTGAAATTGTTCCAGTTAGTGTTGATTCGACTTCATTTGCATTTGTCTGAATATTTGAAACCTTTGTTTCTTCCGTAACTTTTTGTGCGACTTTTTCCGTCAAGTCGATTTTGAACAATGTATTTACTGTGTTTGTTCTTATCATTCCGATCATTTCGTCGAATTTTTGAAATGCTTGGCTCTTGTATTCAACTACAGGGTCTCTTTGTCCGTATCCTTGCATTGAAACCGCTTCGCGTAGGTCTTGCATTTCATCGATATGCTCCATCCACAACATGTCGTTGGATCTGAGGAATACCGCTTTTTCTATAGATCTTAATATGTTTGCGTCTGGCAACTTTTTTTCGATGTTTTCATATTCTCCGTGTAAAAATTCTTGGGCGATTCTGACGACTTGATTTTCATTTACTTCTTTTTTTAAATCTTCAGGATTGATTTTTTGTGTTGGATTTTTTGGAATTGCATTTAATGCATCTGCAATTTTTTGAATATCCCATTCCTCTGACGGACGACCACCTGTGTGATTCATTACAATCATTTCGGCTTCTTCATCCATCATTTTTAATATCTCTTCTTTGATGTCTTCACTTGCGAGGAATTTTTTTCTCCGTGTGTACATGATGTCTCTGTGAACATTCATTACATCGTCGTATTGAAGTACATGTTTTCTGACGTCGAAGTGATGGCCTTCAATTTTCTTTTGAGCGGATTCGATTGAATTTGAAAGCATACGATTTTCGATCGGCATGTCTTCAGGAACATTTAGGAATTCCATCATTTTTTTAATGCGATCACCACCGAAGAGTCGCATGATAGTGTCTTCCATTGATACGAAAAACTGACTTACGCCCGGATCACCCTGACGACCTGAACGCCCACGGAGCTGGTTGTCTATACGTCGTGATTCGTGTCGTTCGGTGCCTAGTACGTACAGTCCTCCCAGTTCGTTTACGCCATCTCCCAACTTAATATCCGTTCCACGACCTGCCATGTTTGTGGCAATAGTGACAGCCCCGCGTCTGCCTGCGTCTTTGACGATAATGGCTTCTTTTTCGTGATTTTTTGCGTTGAGTACGCTATGTGGTACACCAAGTTTTTCTAGTAATTGACTCATTACCTCAGATTTTTCGACTGATATTGTGCCGACTAGGACGGGCTGTCCTTTTTCATGAAGCTCTTTGATTTTTTTAGCTGCCGCAATAAATTTTCCCTGTTGATTTTTGTAAATTACGTCCGGAGTGTCCTGACGAACCATTGGGTTGTTGGTCGGAATTTGTATTACATCGAGTCCGTAAATTTGATAAAACTCTTCCTCTTCCGTTTTCGCCGTACCGGTCATGCCTGCGAGGCGTTTAAACATCCTGAAATAATTTTGGAATGTGATTGTTGCGAGTGTTTTTGATTCGCGATTTACTTCGACGTTTTCTTTTGCTTCGATCGCTTGGTGTAGGCCGTGTGAATAGCGACGTCCCGGCATTAAACGTCCTGTGAATTCATCAATAATTATGATTTCGTCCTCTTTTATTAAATAGTCGATGTCTTTTTTATAGCACGCATGTGCGCGAAGAGCTTGTTCAATGTGATGTACCTCTGAAAATCCTGATTCTGTGTAGATGTTGTCTACGCCAAGTAGCTCCTCCATTTTTTTAATTCCGGATTCAGTGAGGGTGGCTGTTTTCATTTTTTCATCAATTTCGTAGTGATCTTTTTCTGTTAATTGACCTATTAGGCGTGAATATTTTTGATATTTTGCTGTGGATTCTTCTGCTGGCGCTGAGATTATTAATGGAGTTCTGGCTTCGTCGATCAATATAGAGTCGACTTCATCCACGATACAAAAATTGAGTTCTTTTTGAACCACTTCTTTAATGTCTGTGACCATGTTATCGCGAAGATAGTCAAAACCAAATTCGTTATTTGTTCCGTATGTGATGTCACATTCGTATGCAGCTTTTTTGTTTTCAGGTGTTTGATCGTGAATTACAACTCCCACCGTTAACCCCAAGTATTTATATAGTCCGCCCATCCATTCAGAGTCGCGTTGTGCCAAGTAATCATTTACGGTGACTAGATAAGACCCTTTCCCCTCAAGCGCATTCAAATAAAGTGGCAAAGTACAAACTAGAGTTTTACCTTCACCAGTTTTCATTTCGGCAATGTTTCCTTGATGGAGAACCATACCTCCTAGTAACTGTACGTCGTAGGGGATCATGTCCCATTTAACCTCGTTTCCGCGAACTTCCCATGAGCGTCCGACCAATCTTCGACACGCGTTCTTTACTAGTGCGAATGCTTCCGGTAATAGATCGTCTACAGACTCGCCGTTTCGTATGCGAGATTTGAATTCGTTGGTCTTTGCAATAATGTCTTCATCTGATTTAATTTCTGTTTGGTAACGTGCTTCTATTTCATTTATTTGTGTGACTATCGGTCGAAGTCGTTTAATTGTTTTTTCATTTCGATCTCCTAATATTTTATTAATAAAATCTGTAATCATATAAATCTTTTAAAAACCTTTATTTAAAGCTCGGGAAGGATAGCACGGTCGATTTATTCTTTATACCCCTTTAATAAAATTGCTATTGTCTTAAATATCAATTTGATGTCTAACCAAATCGACCAATTTTCGATGTAATATCGGTCTAGGCGTGCTTCTGTTGTGAAGTCCAAATCGGAGCGACCGCTTGTTTGTGGAAGGCCTGTGAGTCCGGGCTTTATGTTCAATACAAATTTCTGACTTTTTTCGTATTTTGCGACTTCTTCCGGTAGGTGAGGGCGTGGGCCGACCAGGCTCATGTTTCCGATTATTACATTCCAAAGCTGAGGTAATTCGTCTATTGAATATTTGCGAATGAATTTTCCTACGCGTGTGACGCGTGGATCATTTTGAATCTTTACCAAAGGACCTTCTTTTCTTACATTTTTCTCGAGTAATGCTTTTGAATATCTTAAGTTGTGCGTGTTGGGATGCATTGAACGGAACTTGTAACATTTGAATAGCTCTCCGTATTGTCCGACTCTTTTCATTGGCGTTCCGTCGTCTTTTTTTGTGAATAATATAGGGCCGCGTGAATCTAGTTTTATCGCGATCGCAGTTATTAAATAAATTGGAGAAAGTATAATTACTCCTGTTGTTGCTCCTATGAGATCCATTATTCTTTTTGCGAATTTTCCCCAGCCGTCCAAAGGTGTTTTTTTGAGTGTAATTATTGGAAGCGCCCCCATTGTTTCGATTTCGATATTAGTTCTCTGTACTTCAAAAATTCCCGGAACAAAACTGTATTCAACGTGATTGTAATTGCAAAATTCCAAGATATCTTTTTTTGACTGAGTCTGTATGATTTCATCGAAATGTTTTTTCTCTAAAAGTTTTTCGAGTTTGTTCTCGGTTTCTTCGGTATATTCCATTACCTCTACTATTTCGAAAGTCTTATCTTTTGTTAGATAATTCTCTATTTCTTTCGCGATTTGTCCTTTTCCGATTATCACTATTTTTCTTTTTCCTACACCGTGTTTGAGGGTTATTTTTTGAATTATTCTGATTGTTATTCTTCCTGCAAATATCACTAAAATTGTTAATAGCCAGCTGTATAGCATAGCAAGTCTCGAGAATGGAAACTCTCTTGCCGCAAAGAAATACATTATTATTAATGCTATCCATACGACGCTTAGTCCGACTATTTTTTGGAGTTCTTTCGCGAATTTATACGAGACTTTTAACGTGTACATTTTTCCTATGCCAAAAACTATTATCAACGTCAGGGCTACATATATACTGAAGTTAAAATATTCTTTTATTGTTGGAAGAATCGAAAAATCGATCGGTTTTGCAAATCCCGGGATCGGTTCCGTTTGAAGTCTTAATTTATACGCAATTAAAAATGCGATGATCGTTGCTACGAAATCGAATGTAACTTTTAGTACGCCGAAAAAAATCTCTGATTTTTTCATGTTTGTATTTTAAAGCTCTTTGACGAAGTTGATAAGCCGGATTTTGTTTCACCCGCTTAAAGGCGGGTTAGTGATCATCTGTCTTGAAAGAAATTTTTTGCCATGAAGCAATAATTTTTCTATTAGCGGTGAGAGAATAGAGTCGCAATTGGGATCAACTGTATCCTTCCATCTCACCTTGCACCAGATAGGGTTTACCGACAAGGGCGCTTAAACGCGCTCTTATTCTTGCTTTATCTTTTTGCTTGCGCATTGAGACTTGCAAGACTTTTCACCTTTTACTTCGACTTGTTTCCTTGCGGTTGAAGTTGAAGCTAGTATTGTCTCTGTGGCACTTTCCCTCCGCGTATTTTATCTATTATATACGCGTGCTCCGCCGAAAACGGAGTATCCTTCCCGTGGTGTCCGGACTTTCCTCGAACTCTAAGAATGCCTTTCGGTTATCTCAAGTTCGCGATCACGTCAACTTTAAGTCAAAGAGCGTGCGGATTATACATAAAAAAGCCCTTTCTGACAAGGATAAAGGGCTTTTTTGACTTTATGTATTTATACCTATTTTTAAGCTGTGTGTTTTTTGTTCAATTTTTCATATTCTCTCTTGAAAAATTGGACTGCGTTTAGGCATTCTTTTGCCTTTTCGTTGTTTGGTTCGATAGTAAGAGTTTTTTTGAATAAATCAGAAGCTTTTTCGAAATCTTTATTATTTAAGTAGCAAACTCCAAGGTCATTTAAAATTAAAGGGTCGCGTGGAGCTAACTGCAAAGATCTTTCCAAAATAACAATTCCGCGGACTTTTTGTCCGTTGTGGTACATTGACCATCCCATGCATCTCAAAATTTCTGGATGATTTGGATAAAGACTGTCAGCCGATTCCAATAATGTGACTGAAGTTTCGAATTCGCCAACACAAGAGTGTACAAATCCCAATAAATAATGAGCATTTGCACTTTTTGGATTCAATTTAACAGCTTGCTTGAGAGCTTTCTGTGCTTTTTCGTATTCTCTCAAGGATAGGTAATTGTCTCCGATCTCTTCGTATGCTTCGACGCATTTGAGATCGTTTAAGAGGATTCGTTCGCAGAGATTGATCGCGTCCAAGTGACGGCCGTCATTTTTGTATTGCTCTGCTTCCTCTATCAAAGGATGTGTTTGTCTCATTTTATTTTTGTTTTTATTTTTTGTTTTTGTGTGAGAGGGGATTCGAGATTGAGTGTGTACTCTGTGAGTGAATTCTGTTCAAGAAAATCAGGACATATTACTACAAATCAACAGGTTAGACAATAGAGAGGTGTTGATGAAAATGTAAAAAGTGTCGTAATTTCTAGTAGATTTAGTTGCTGATTTAAGGAGTCTAAATCTCTGATATTGCTTTTTTGTAGCCTTCTAATGTTCCGGTGTCATATCTTTTTCCTGACATGGTTTGGGCGAAGATTTTTTGTGTTTTTTTGAGTTCTCTGAAGCCGTCTATTAGGCGTAGTTCACCGCCGTGGCTTTTTGAACCGTCTTTAATTGCTTTGAGAATTTCTTTTGTGACGACGTATTTGCCGATGATGCCGAATAGAGAAGGAGCTTTTGCAGGAAGAGGTTTTTCCACCATGTCTTCGATTTCAAAAAGCTGAGATGATTTGTTTAATAAGGTAGGAGAGTTCTTCTTTGGTTTCACTATTCCATAGTTTTTTGTCTGTTCTTTCTTGATTTTTTCCAGTCCGATCACGCAAGATTTTGTTTTTTTGAATGTGTTGATAAGTTCTTTCAAACCTGTTAAAGGCATGACGATGTCATCACCGAAAAGTATTGCGAAAGATTCTCCTTTTACAAATTTTTCCGCTTGTAGAATTGCATGTCCGTCGCCTAAGGGATGAGCTTGGAACGCATAATGAATTTTGATCTTTTTCAGGAGAGAATTGAGTTCTTTCAATTGTGAATTTTCTCCTTTTTTTGAAATTTTTTCTGTGGTTTTTGTCGTTTGCAAAAAATAATCTTTAATAATTTTTTCTTTTTCTTTATTTATTACCAAAATTGCTTCATTGCATCCCGCATTAACAGCTTCTTCTAATAATATATGTATTATCGGTTTACCGTTTATAGGCAACATTTCTTTTGGAATAACTTTTGTTACCGGCAAAAATCTCGTGCCAAGCCCTGCGATTGGAATTACTACTTTCATTTATTTTTCTTCGTTAATTTTTACAACTTTGCTTTTGTCGGTTGTAAGTCTTGGGATTTTTATTTCCAGAATATTATTCTTTGAATTAGCAACTATTTCTCGTGGATTGCAGTTTTTCGGTAATACTATTGAACGACTGAATTTCCCCCAAAAACACTCTTTTGTCAGGAAATCTTTTTCTTCGACTTCATATGGAGGAAGGCGTTCACCTTTGATAGTCAATACATCATCTGTGACTGTAACCGTGACATCACGTGTTGCAGTCCCCGCTATTGGCGCCAGTATTATTATTGAATCCTGTGTTTGGATTATATCTAGCGATAATTGAC
>Ga0208040_1000289_pt1 | contig 65318 bp, 54 predicted proteins | sample AD_UKC083_MetaG_FD_184431 | JGI IMG/M metagenome (GOLD analysis project Ga0208040, IMG submission 184431) | Active sludge microbial communities of municipal wastewater-treating anaerobic digesters from USA - AD_UKC083_MetaG (SPAdes) (version 2) | ecosystem: Engineered > Bioreactor > Anaerobic >...
TTCAGGTTAACGCGACCATTGAAGATGCAGAGAAAGGCATTAAGAAGATAAAATCATCGGTTGAGGCAAAATCTATGTTAGCAAAAACTATAGAAGAAGTAAGAAAAGACCTTGTTAACGAAGGCATTCAATTAGGAATACAAAAGGGCATACAGAAGGGCATACAGAAGGGTATGCAAAAGGGTATGCAAAAGGGTATGCAAAAGGGTATACAGAAGGGGATGCTAACAGGTAAAAAGGTAACAGCCCTGGCCATGAAGAAAGAGGGTCTTTCTATTGAAACAATATCGAAGGTAACCGGCCTCACTATTGATGAAATCCGGAAGCTGAAGAAATAATAAACTCACCCCCTAACCCTGTCTAAACAGGCTCAGCGACCGCACTTCGGCAAGCTTAGTGCGACGCCTCTCCCATTTAGGCTGATATACATGCACATCATCCATAACACGCAATTTCCTGTTGTGGATGCGATTTTAAAATAGAACCTCAAAAACAGTTTTTGAGATTATTCAAGGGAATCTCTAAAAATTAACATTGAGGTTCTCACAAATTGTAAGCACTGGCATATTAAAGTTTTTTCGCCCCCGGCGCTGTGCGCCACCCCCGGAGGGGGTTTTGCTGATGCCGATGGCCGGTCGGCCTGTATAAAATCCCCACAGCCTCTAGCAGCTCCCCTTTGGTAAAGGGGAGCCTTATCGAGAAAACGTGTCGCTGTTGGAAAGGATAAAGGCATTAATCTACCGTGGAAATTATCTTTTATAGGAGCGGGGCTGTCCAAAAAGTTACTTTTGGGGAGTCCCTCTCCTCAGTCGATAAAAAATATAACGGCTCTTGTTACTTTCTTTCGTGGGGCGAAAGAGAGGGGGGTGTCGTGCCATGATTCACAAGAAATTACAGAGATACATCCTGACCAAGATTAGCTGGATCAGTTACTGCCTGCCGTATATCGGAAATCTCCAGTGAGCCTTATGTCTAAACTCCCCCTTCTCTTCCCCGAAGAGAAGGGGGTCGGGGGGATGAGTTGGAAAAGCTTCTGGCGGTTTGGAGTTCTTGTCAACTGCACCACATGACTAACGCCCCCGGCGCTGTGCGCCACCCCCGGAGGGGGTTGAGTTAAAGCCGCCTCCCTAATCCGGCGGGCTAAGCGTTTTCCACAGCACATTAAAAAACACCGGAATCCGGTCCACAAGCCTGGTCGTCATGCCGTTGAAATACCACAGATGGATCTGCCGGTAGCAGTGCATGTAATACTGATCCAGAATCTGCGAAGTCCTTATTGCCGGGTCCAGCTCACCCCGCTCGCGCGCCCGCTTCACCACGCCTGCCAGAATGGCCGAGGCGTCCTCGCGCCGGTAAGAGCGCTCCTTCATCCAGGCCCGCATTGGAACTGTAATGAAGGCGGTCACCGCAACCCCGGGGTTTCGGTCGTAGTAGTCCATCGTTACCCAGAAGATCTTTCGGAAGACCTCCCTGGCGCTCTCGATTCCCTTGATGTGCTCGCGCACAAGAAGGCCGATCTCGGCGATCTTTTCGTCGAGGATGGCGAACAGCAGGTCCTCCTTCGATGGGAAATACCTGTAGATGGTGCTGGGGCTTATTCCCGACTTTCGGTAGATCTCGCGGATGTTAACCTGATGAAAATCGTTGTCGGCAAACAGCTCCAGCACGGCAGGATACAGCCGCTGCTTGAGCTTTTCGGGAAAGGCCGAAGGGGCCTCGCGGGGAAGAGGCGTCCCCTTTTTATCGGAGGTTTTTCTCATGGTGCGAACATCCACTCAAAGGCCTAAAGACTCAAGCCCCTTTTGGCCCGGGGAGCGATTTTTCGCGCTGTTCAGCCGCCCGCGCGCGCATACCCGTTCGAGAGTACGCGCCCGGACGCGCCCGCCACCTCGAAGAAGAGGTCGGTATCGCCGTCCTGCCTTCGCCTCTCCGTCAATCGCACCTGGATGTCGTCCGGCGGCACCACCATGCCCGTAAACCTGCAAGACAGCTCCTTCAGGCGCGTCGGATCCCCGTCGGCCTCGCGATCGACAAGCTCGCGCGCCGCGTAGGCGAGCGTTGCCGTACCCTGAAGGATGATGTCCGGAAGGCCCACCATGCGCGCGAAACCTATCGAGGTATGGATGGGAAAGTGGATGTCCGCACAGCCGTCGTACACAAAGGGCCTCATGCGGTCGACCCGTATCCTGCTCTCCCACAGGGCCGTGCCGCCCTCGCCCTGCGATGGGACCGAGGGCAGGTCCTCCGCACCGCGCCCCCCGCCCACGCACTCCACACCGCGCATCATGGCGCCTATGTGTTCGGTGAACACCGCCTGGCCGTCGCCGTCGATCGCGTCGAAGCGGACCACCGTGATGGTGCCGGCGCGATGCGGCATGATCGCGGCAACGCGCCCCTTTACGGTAAGCTTATCCCCTGGCCGCACGGGGCGGTGGAAGGCGAGGTGCTCGGTGTAATGGACCTGGGTCTTGATTATGTCCACGGGAAAGTTTTTATCCTCGATGTATTCCCAGATACGCTCCGAAACCGGCCAGGTGAGCGCGACGGCGAACATGGGCGGGGCCATAACAGCCTTCCCGCCCTCATCGTCGAAGTAGAAGGGGTTCTCGTCCTCTATCGCCGCTGCGTAGTTCATGGTCGAGCGCCATGTGACCATGGTTTTATAATCTTTAAGGGGCGTCCCCGTGAAAGATGAATCGAGTTTCATGCTCTTCTCCATGGTATGGCGGGCCCACCGGAAGGGCGCGACCCGCCCGTGAGTCCTCTTATTTTTTAAGCATCTCTTTGATCTCTTCCCTAAGCGCCAGCTTGTTCACCTTGCCGTTGGCCAGAAGCGGCAGGAGCGGGCGGACGAAATACTTCTTGGGCTGCTTGTAGTTTGCGAGCTTATTTTTTACGTGCTCGCGGAGCTCCTCCTCCGTGACGCTCTTCCCCGGAGTGGGCATTACGAAGGCCCAGCCGACCTCCTGATAGAGCTCATCCGGCACCCCCATCACCGCCGCGAAGAGCACGGCCTCCTGCGTTTCGATTACCTCTTCAACCTCGCGCGGATACACGTTCTCTCCGCCTGTCTTGAACATCTCAGACTTCCTTCCGGTGATGTGGATATATCCCCTCTCGTCCTTAAAAGCCAGGTCGCTCGTATAATACCAGCCGTCCGAATCCAACACCTCCGCCGTCGCCTTCGGGTTGTTAAAATACTCCTTGAACATAAAGGCGCCGCGCACCGCGATCTCCCCTATCTGCCCGTCCGGAAGCTCCCTGCGCTCATCGTCGACTATCTTGAGCTCGAATGGCGGCGCTATCTTTCCGGCGGTGGCAAGCAGCGTCTCTTCGTCATCCCCCTTCTCTGTGTAGGTGACGAAGCCGCAGACCTCGGTGCTCCCGTAGCCGGTCATGAGATTGGCTCCGGTTTTTTTACAGATTGCGGAAAACACGTCGATCATTGCCTTGGGCGCCGCCGAACCCGCCCAGGCGAAGAGCTTCATGCTGGACCAGTCGATATCCTTGAAGCCTGGCTGGGTCATCTGAAGCAGATACATAACGGGCACCTGGCCTATCACGTTTAGCTTCTCCTTCTCGATCATTGCCAGAGAACCCGCCGGATCGAAGCGGTCCATGCAGACCATGCATCCCCCCATCATTATGGCGGCATAACCTATCTCCACATCGGCTGCGACATGGTTTATCGGGAAATGCAGAAGCACCTTCCATCCCTGGCCGAAATAGAACCTTTCGACCTCGACCTTAATGTTCTCGATAATGCTGTAATGGGTGTGCACCACGCCCTTGGGCTTTCCGGTCGAACCGGAGGTGTACATGAGAAGCGCGCTGTCCTTTCCATTCACCGCCGCCGCGCGCCTTTCGAGTTCCCTGTCGAGGTCCGCGCGCGGTTTCCCGATGAATTCCGCATAGTCCTCCGAGCCTTCCATCGGATCGCCTATAACGAGGAGCTTTTTTATCGAAGGGCATTCCCCTGTCAGGGTTTTTATGGTCTCGGAAAGATCGTTTCCCATAAAGTCCCGCACCGCCACGAGTACCGTAGGTTTGGAATCGTTTAACTGGAAGCGCAGTTCTTCCAGCGTAAACTTGGGGTTAAGCCCCAGCCAGATGGCCCCTATCTTGTTGGCGGCCATGTATGTAATGGGAAACTCCGTGCGCGCCATCGAGAGCATCGCCACCCGGTCCCCTTTCTTCACCCCGGCCTCTATAAAGGCCTTTGCCGCGAGGTCCATCTGGGCCTTAAAATCCGCCCAGGTGAGGCGCGTCTCCTCGAATACGAGCGCCTCCGCCGCCGGCGTCTCCGCGGCCCACTTTTCGATATAGTGCCATGTCAGATCGAGCTTTTTCCAGTCCATTAGACCCTCCTTTCTCCTGTGATTAATATCATCGCCTAACCGGCCGTTCCCGCCTCCCTTCAACGGCCCGGCGCCCGTCCGCGGCGCTCGAGCCTATAATTACGGAAAGGCCCGCCCTCCAAAAACCTTAATATAGGCCAGATATGACATTAGCCCGAAAATGTCAATACGAAAACATTGTTACGAATAAAATTATATTTAATAACATTGTTACGATTCCGCTTAAGGCGCCTGCTCTCCCCTGTTTTGTTTATGCGCCAGGTTGAACGGAACAGGGGCTTTTCTACAGGGTTAGTACGCGCTTTTCCAGCCGCGAGCGGTGCGCGGCAAATGCCATCAGATGGCTTCGGAGGGATTCGCGCGCCGAGGTGGGGCTCTCCCCGCCGGCGAGCACCGCGACGAAGTTATCCATCATGCCCTCGTCGCCCTCGGAGTGCCCCAAAAGGGCGGTCCGAACCGGATGGCGCATTGTTTTTATCGACCCATGCCGGGTGAGCTCGAGCGCCCCGCCCGCGCCGAAGCGCGCCCTAAGAGTGCCCTCGCTCCCGTCGATCCTCAAGGTTCGCCCCTCGAGCGCCGAGAGCCCGTGCATTCTGAGGACCGCCGTAACGCCGTTTTCAAACCGTAAAAGCGTCTCCTGGTGGTCGACCTGGTCGTTGTCACAGCGGTACACGCAGCGCCCGTATGGCCCCTCGCGTAGCGCCCGCATCACGCCCATCTCCGATAGATCGTCGGTGATGGTGGAGGTAGGCCACTCCCTCCAGCGGGCATAGCGGCGCAGGCCGGGAATGAGGCGCGAAAGCCGCGGCGCGCCCAGAAGCGTCTTCGCCGCGAGCGAGATCGCCCCGGCGTTCATCACCGCCAGCGCTTTTTTAAGCGGCGTTCCATACAGATAGGTGGCAAGCGCTTCATACGGGCAGGTCTTCGCCGCGGGGCATCCGTCGGTGCATCGCCCGGGCGCGCCTTCCGGCGCGTTCGCCGCGGTGAAGTGGTCCAGGCCGCCGAATGAGGCGACCGAAACCGGCGCGGCCCCCGCAAACCACTGTATTAGGTCCAGGTCGTGGGAGCATTTGGCCAAAATCATGGGCGAGGACACGTCGCTCCTGCGCCAGTTGCCGCGCACGTAGGAATGGGCCATGTGGTAATAGGCCACGTTCTCGGCCTGCAGGATGGTGACAACGCGCCCCAGGGCCCCGTCGTCAATCAGCTCCTTTACGGCGCGGAAGAGGGCCGTATAGCGCAATACGTGGCAAACGCAGAGGCTTCTGCCGCAGGCCTCCGCCGCGCCGACTATGGCCCGGCACTCCTCCTCGGTGAGCGCCATGGGCTTTTCAAGCAGCACATGGTAGCCCGCCTCGAGCGCTCGTATCGCCGGGGCCGTGTGGAGTCCGTCCTGTGTAGCGATAATCGCGCCGTCCGCCATTGCCGGCCGATTTAAAAGCTCCTCCCATGAGCCGAAAGCGCTCGTGTCCGGAATGCCGTGGAGCCTCGCGATGCGCCCGCGCCGCTCCTCTATCGGCTCCGCGAGGGCTACAATGCGAAGCCTTTTCGGATGCCTGAGCGCGTATGCCGCGTAGATCGCGCCCCGATCCCCCGCCCCAACGAGGACCGCCGTGGCCGGGGCGGTCATTATTCCATCTCCGCTGAGCGCCTGATGGCGCGCGCCGAGGCGTAGAATTCCGATAGCGACATGCTCTTTAAAAAGACGAACCCGCGCGTGGCCCTCAGAAGTGGGCTCTCGTGCTCGTGGAAGTATCCCCGTCCCAGGCAGGTCTTCAGCATGCGATACTGTTCCACCTGAATGCGCTGAGCGAGCTCGGCGAAGGTGCCCTCGTGCTCGTAGCTCGGAAACGACGCGTCCGCCTGCGAGACGAAGGCGTTTTCGAACGCGTTCCGTAAAACGGCGAACATGTTGAGCGAGACGGGAACGCACAGGTCGGCCTCCGACGGATGGAAGCGGAACCATACGTTCCTGTAGCCGACCACCCGGATATCGGTCCTTCCGCTTTCCCGCTCGTACAGCCGCAGGGCCGCCGCGAGCGCCTGAAGCACCTTGTAGTGGGTGTCCGGGCCGCTCGCCTCCGGATCATAGGCCACCGTCACCACGTCCGGAGCGACCTCCCTTAAAAGCCCGAGCACCGGCTGCGCGTCGCGCTCCTCAAGCGGTTCCTCGGTAAACAGCTCGCCCTGATAGAAGCCGAGGCGAAGGTGATGAATGGAATCGCCGTCGAAGCCCAGGTATCCCCATTTGCAGTCCGATTCCCACTCGCGGATCATGCCCTTCATCTTCTGGATATAGGGCAGGTCCTTCTTCCCCGGATACTGTGTTTCGAAGTAGTTGACCAGTTCGTTGATGCGGTGGCGAAGGTTTTCGATGTCTCCCTCCTCGTAGATCTCCATCAGGTTGCGAAGCATCCTCCGTGCCGCCCCCTCGTCGCGCGTTTCGGGGTCCTCCTCCGCCACCCCGTCCAGGTACTGCCATACATCACGCCTCCGTCCGTTGACATTGCCGGGATCGAAATAGCCCTCGCGAAGCAGGGAGTCGAACCTCCCCGTAAAAAGAAAGCGGCAGAGCGTTCGAACGAGGGAGAGGGCGTACCCGTTGGTGACTGCGGTAAAACCGGAGGTCATGTAGGCGAAATGGTGGCTGTTGGAGGCGTCGCGGATATGGCGAACGGCATAGGGAAGGTATCCAAGGATGATGTCGTCGTGGTGCGGGGCCGTGTGAAGAAAGCGCGTTCCCCGGACGGGGCGCGCTCCGATGGCAATCTTCTCGCGAAGTCGGCCGCCGACAAGGCCGGCGATCTCCCCCGGTTCAAGACCCGTCTTTCGCGGAAGGAGCGCGGTAAACCTGTCGCCCTCCAGATCCGCCTTCGAAAGCCCTTCTATCGGTTTACCGAGGCGCAGTGAAAGGTCTATAACGACCCGCTCGATCTCCAGGGGCGAGGGGGATTCCGCAGCCGCAAAGCGCCGGTAGCGACGCTCCTCGAGCAGTCCCGCCGCGCCGGCGGTCAGGTACATCCGCGCCCCCGGCAGGGTCCTGAGGGCTGTGGCCGGGTACAGAAGCCCCGTTTCCGCCTCCACCGCGTCGCGCACCACACCGGCCCTCGCCTCGCCCGCTACCATGATTATGGCCGCGCAGTCCCTTTTCGCGGTTATGGTGGCAAGCCCCACGGTGATGACCAGGCGCTTCTTGGCCACCTCTATCCCGCCAAGATCGCCCGCCGAGGCGGCCTGGGTCTCGTAATTGGTTTCCGTGAGCCTCGTTGTCGAGTTGTGGTCCGATCCGCGCATGTTGAAAGCGATGTGGCCGTCCGGGCCTATCCCTCCCAGGAAAAATCCTATGCCTCCCAGCGCGCGGACGCGCTCCTCGTAGTCGTGGCACCATTGATCTATGCGAAGTATGACGTCCTTCTGAATCCGTTCGAGATTGCTTCGGGCATGGCGGAACCTTAGCGAGAGGTCGACCGAGTAATCGGGCCACACCTCCTCGATCCCCGACCCGGCGGGAAGGCCGACGCGCGCGCATTCCATGAAGAGCGCGCGGCCGGCGTCCAGCCCCAAACCGCCGACGTAGTATTTGTTCACATAGTGAAAAAAGCTGTTGTGATGTGACGGCTCGATTGGATAAAACTCGTCGATCTGCACGAAGCGCAGAGCCCGCATGTCCGGAATATTCGAAGGATTTATCCCTCCTTCCTCCAGCTCGCGCGCCGTCTCCGGCGCCTTCCAGGACGCGAGGTAGCGGCCAAGGCATTTGATGAAGAACTCCGGCGTTTTACCCGTCGGAAGCGCGATAATCCCTTCGGGATTGGATTGCACCCATTCCAGGAAGCGGAGCGCGGCGAGCCGACCCAGCGCGGGAAAGCTTTCGACAACGATCACGCCGGTCTTCTCGCGCGGCGGATATATAAGGTCCATTCCGCTCTTCTCGAGCGCTATACGCTCAACATTTGATTCGACCGGATTCATCACCTCGCTCCCGAAGCCGACGATACGCCCGCACACGGCAGTGTTCAAGGATTTTTCAGTGCCGGCATGGCCGAACCGGCGGCCCGGCGCCCATGCATTCGGTCACCGGACTTGTTCCACAGAGAGGCGGTTGAAGCGCATACGAAAAAAAAATTCGTTAAAATTCACATGATCTTTCAATTCGTCTTGACATCGGAAGCCGTTCCATATAAGAAAGAACATTATGTCGCTTTATGTTGACGCGCCAAACCCGTTCATTAGGCGGCTGTCGTCCGGCGTGTCGGGAGGAAAATGCCTTCGTTAAGGGATGCCGCCGAGCTTCCGGTTCTTGTGATGTACAACCTCGACACCGAATGGAAGCAGGCGGACAAAATGAACCAGAAAGCCGAAATTGAGCTCATGAGCTCATCGCTCGAGGGGCTGGGCCATCCCGTCTCCCGGCTCGAGATCAACGGTAACTCCCTGCACCGCACCCTTTCCGGCTACGAACCCAGCGACTGGATCGTCATGAATCTCTGCGAGGAGATTCCGGGCGTCCCGCACAGCGAGGCCACCGTGGCCCACCTGCTCGAAAGCCGTAACATGATTTATACCGGCTCGCCGCCGGAGATCATCGGCAACTGCGAAAATAAGCAGTTTGTCAAACACACACTTTCAGCCCTCGGCCTCCCCACACCACTGTGGGGGGTCTACGAAAACCCCTTCGCACCGGACTGGAGCTGTTTTCCCGCCATCGTCAAGCCCGCAAACGAGCACTGCAGCCTGGGCATCAGCTCCGAATCGGTCGTTCTCGACCGCGGGGAGCTGGAGCGTCAGATAAGATTCATCCACCACAACTTCAATCAGCCCGCACTCGTCGAGGACTTCATAGACGGCCGGGAGTTTCACGTTTCCATGATCGGGAACGGTTCCCTGCTCATGCTTCCTCCCGTGGAGATGGACTTTTCCGCCTGCAACGACATCCACGACCGTCTATGTACCTTCGACGCCAAATTCATTCCGGGCTCAAAGCATTACGAGATCATAACGAGCCTCATCCCGGCAAGCCTGAGCGAGGGGGAGTACGGCGAGCTCGAGCGGACCTGCTTCGACTGTTTCCGGGCGTTCGAATGCCGCGATTACGCGCGGCTGGACATCCGCCTTCGCGACGGCATCTTCTACATCCTGGACATCAATCCCAACCCCGACATCAGCTCGGACGCAAGCATGGCCTGCGCGGCGGAGTACATGGGAATCACCTACGGCGAGCTTGGAAGCCGCCTGGTCCGCCTGGCGGCCAGCCGTCACCCGCTACTCGGCTGAAATACGGAGTATCCATCACATCCTTGCATGGCCTCTTCTTTCTTAAAAAACTTTTATCCACCGGAAAATTTCTTGCATATTATTGGCCATTTGGCTATATTGCCAAGTATGAATAATTTATCGGATTCCGCAATCAGCGCCCGCACGGCCCTCTACGAGGCCCGGGCGAAAATAATAAAGGCAATGGGCCATCCAGCGCGTCTTTTCATCGTCGAGGAGCTTGGTAAAAAGGAAAAATGCGTCAACGAACTCACCGAAATGATAGGCTCCGATATGTCCACCGTATCGAAACACCTCTCGGTGCTCAAAAACGCCGGGCTCGTGGGCGACCGCAAATCGGGTTCGAGCGTCTATTACCATCTTAAAACACCGTGCATCCTCGGATTCCTCGGCTGCGTCGAGGAGGTGATGGCCTCAAACGCCGCGCACCATTCTGAAATCATGAAATGCTGTAAAAATTCAGGCTAAGCCTCCGTTAGATGACCGGCTTAGTGCTTCAAGATCTTTGTGGCCAATCGACAAGTGAGAGTTTATAATGAACATTGAATGGAAAACAGAATGGAAACCGTTGTTCTGGATCATTGCGCTCTTTCTCGCGGCCTTTTACCTTCCCGTGGGGAGTACGCGCTTCGATAACGCCGTATTGGAGTCCTTCCAACTCGTAAAATGGTACGCTCGCGAGCATGTGCTCCTCTGCCTGGTGCCCGCGTTCTTTATCGCCGGCGGTATCGGCGTTTTCGTACGGCAGGAGGCCGTAATGAAGTATCTGGGGCCCACGGCCAACAAGCTCGTCGCTTACGGCGTGGGCTCGGTCTCCGGTTCGATACTTGCGGTCTGTTCGTGCACGGTGCTCCCGCTCTTCTCGGGAATCTACCGAATGGGAGCGGGGCTGGGTCCCGCGATCGCCTTCCTCTACTCCGGGCCCGCCATCAACGTGCTCGCCATCATACTGACGGCGCGGGTACTCGGAATGGAGCTCGGAATCGCCCGTGCGGTCGGCGCCGTATCCTTCAGCATAGTCATCGGAGTCATCATGCACTTCATTTATCGCAAAGAGGGGATTAAAAACGGAAGCCCGGCAATCAAGCTCCTCCAGGCCGAACCCGGGCGGCCGCTCCATAGGGATATCGTTTACTTCTCCTCCATGATAGCCATTCTCGTCTTCGCCAACTGGGGGAAGCCGGCCGAAACCGAAGGCTTCTGGTACTTCTTGTTCGCCAATAAATGGACCATCACGGCCGTATTCGCCGCGATCTTCGCAACGGTGCTGGTTCTCTGGTACGGCATGGCCCGTTGGAAAATGGCTCTCGCCGCGATACCGGTCATCGCCCTGGGCATCCTCTTTCCGCACGAACCAACAATTCCCTTCGCGGCCGGGGCCATCGGGCTTTCTATCGCCACGTCCACCGACCGTGGGGATGGAGGCCGGTGGTTCGCCTCGACCTGGGGCTTCGCCAAACAGATCCTGCCCCTTCTGCTCGCAGGCGTATTGCTCGCCGGTTTCCTTCTGGGCAGGCCCGGCGCGGAGGGCATCATCCCCTCGGAATGGGTGGAATCTCTTGTGGGGGGAAACTCCCTGTGGGCCAATTTCTTCTCGGCCATGGTGGGAGCCTTTATGTATTTCGCGACGCTAACCGAGGTGCCGATCGTGCAGGGGCTCATTGGAAGCGGCATGGGCAAGGGCCCCGCTCTTGCCCTGCTCCTCGCCGGCCCGGCGCTCTCGCTTCCCTCCATGCTGGTCATCCAGAGCTATATCGGCACGCGCAAGACATTGGTCTACTGCTCGCTCGTCGTGCTGATGGCGACGGCGAGCGGTATGATATTCGGCGCCTTTTTCTAATCCTAAACGGGCAAAACGAGGTACGGGATGCTAACATTCGGGTATGCTCACCGATACAACCGAAATACAGGGGGAGCGCAATGAAACGATCGGCTGTCGTCCTTGCCGGCGCATTATTATCGACGGCCTTTTTCTTCGGAAAACCCTCGATCCAATTCGACCGGCTCGAACACGATTTCGGAGAGGTCCCGGAGAACAGCGAGCAATCATGCCGCTTCAGCTTCCATAACGCCGGCTCAGCCACGCTCATCATCGAGCGGGTCGGTTCGGGATGAGGCTGCACCCCCGTCCTTCTGTCGAGGAAGGACATCCCCGCCGGCGGCGAGGGGGAGATAGAGGTCAGCATTTTTATAGGCCGCCTGCCGGAAGGCCGAAATACGCGCGAATATTCGCATACGGTGACGGTACGGTCCAACGATCCGGAGAAACCCGCCGTCCGCCTCACCGTTCGCGCCACGGCGGTGCGCTCCCGCGCCGCCAATCCCAAATGATGATCGACGCCGATAAAGGGATTGCCAAACCAAAATCGAGAGGTTAAAAGGGCCATCCAATGGAACGCCAAAAAAAATCCCGGCCTTTCGGCGTTTTCGCCGTGATTGGGCTTGCGGCCGCGCTTACGGGCGCGCTGATAAGCGCCGCGCTGATAATGGAGTACTTCGGCCTGTCTTTCAGCCTTACCCAGGCCGTCTGCCGCGCGGGCGGCGAGTTAAACGCCTGCCGAACAGCGGCAAAGAGCGCCTTCGCAGCGCTCCGGTCCCTGCCCCTTGTCGGCGATATTCCTGTCGCTCTTTTCGGTTTTATCTATTATTGCTATGCGTCGCTGCTTTTCGCTATCGCCCTTCGCCAAGGCGCCCGGAGCGATAAAGCCCCGCTCGTTCTTATTGTACTGCTTTCGATTCCGGCCCTTGCCGCCGACCTGTTTCTCTTTCTCGTTTCGGCGATGTTTATCCGGGTCTTCTGCCCGCTCTGTACCGCAAGCTACGCCGCGACGCTCATAATTACGGCATCCTCTCTCCTTACCCTCCGACGATACCGTAAATCCGTGGGGGATGTAATGGCGGCCGATGGGCCGGTGCTATCTCTTCCGACTTTTTTAAGGGAGCGAATCTTTGCCCACGGCTTTGCCATTATTTTAATAGCGGCTGTCGGCATGGGTATCGGGCTTCTCGCTCGCTCCAGCCTCGCCGAATCCATGGCGCGCTTCGGCGGCGACGAAAGAATCTCCCGCCTCATCGAGCGCTATGAGGCCGTACTCGAATCGCGCATCGATATCGAAGAAGCGCCCTTCGACGGGAACCCGGGCGCACCTGTAAGGATTGTCGTTTTTAGCGATTTCAACTGCTCGAGCTGCGTCCGCATGGATAAAAGCCTAAAACGACTTCTGGAAGAGAGGCAGGGCGAGCTGGTGATCTACTACAAGAACTTTCCCCTCGGGGAACAGTGCCGCGACACGGCCGACCACCGCAAAGAAGTCAGCTCATGCCTTGCCGCCCGGGCCGCCCTCTGCGCCGACAAACAGGGCGGGTATACTGCCTATTCCACGGCACTCTACCTCGATTGCGAAACCGGCGTAGAGCACGACATACGCTCGCTCCGCGGCCATGCGCTGCGCCTAAGCCTCGATACCGCGGCTTTCAACGCGTGCATGGCCTCCAGCGAATCGTTCGAGCGAGTGCGGCAGGATCGATTCGAGGGTGAGCGCCTTATGGTCGACGGCACGCCGACTCTATTCGTAAACAACAGGATGCTCGACACGGAGGACCTGGATTCCAGAACCCTGCGCGCCCTGATGGATTATATCCTATCGGGGGAAAGGAGAGAAACTCGTTGAGGATATGTATGCCGCTTGCCCTCTTCGCCCGATGTGAATGCCCCGAATCCCTCTCGAAGCGGAAGTCCTTGGACAAGGCCCCATAGTAAATGCCTTTTTACCCGGCCGGAAAAAAAGTATTGACGAATATTTAGTATTTTACTAAATTCTAAAGCATCTTCATTTCCTGGAGGAATCTTTATGTCCACTTTAACAGAAGTAACCGATGGAAACTTTTCGACAGAGGTACTCGGCGCCTCAGGTGCCGTACTGGTCGATTTCTGGGCCCCCTGGTGCGGCCCCTGCCGCATGCAGACCCCTATACTCGAGGGGCTCGCCAGAGAACTCAACGGGAACGCGCGTATCGTCAAACTCAATACCGACGAGAACCCGGCAACCGCGCGAAACTTCGGAATCAATTCGATCCCCACGCTTATCCTGTTCAAGGACGGGAAAGAGGTGGAACGAATGGTGGGAGTCCAGCCGGCCGAATCCCTGAAACGAAAACTGCAATAAGCCCTTTACCAGCACAGAACATGACGCTTACGCGGCCGGATCCACGATCCGGCCTTTTTTTACGCCGGCGCGGGCATATGCCCCTTTAAAATACAATTGACAAACTTTCCGTAAATCGCGTGAGTTATCCCTTGATCGACGCGAAAAGCGCGTTACACTTGTTGATATAGTCGACCGCCGCGGGACTGTGCCCACCGAGGACGCACGATACGCTACAGACCCGGATTTACATGCAGCTGTGAGGACGCCATGGATTATTCTAAAACCGTCAATCTGCCGACCACCGATTTCCCCATGCGGGCGAACCTGCCTAAACGCGAGCCCGAAATGCTCGCCCAGTGGTCGAAGGAGAACATCTACCCGACCCTTCTCGCCGCGCGCGAGGGAAAGCCGCTGTACATCCTGCACGACGGCCCTCCGTACGCCAACGGCAACATCCATCTGGGGCATGCCCTCAACAAGATACTCAAAGACATCATCGTTAAGCACAAAACCATGATGGGTTTCAAGGCGCCCTATGTCCCCGGCTGGGACTGCCACGGCCTTCCGATCGAGCTCCAGGTAACCCGTGAGCTCGGCGACAGGGCCGCAAGCATGCCCAAACACGAGATCCGCAAGCTCTGCCGCGAATACGCCGCGAAATATATAAGCATCCAGATGGAGGAGTTCAAAAGGCTCGGGGTTTTCGGCGATTACGAGAATCCGTATCTGACCATGTCGGCCGAGTACGAGGCGAGGATCCTCGACGTCTTCGGCGAACTGTACCGGGAGGGATTCATCACACGCGGGAAGAAACCCATCTACTGGTGTCCCACCTGCGTGACGGCCCTCGCCGAGGCCGAGGTGGAGTACCACGACCATTCATCGCCCTCCATCTTCGTCAAGTTTCCGGTGGATCCGGCCTCGGTCGACATTCCGGGCGTAGGCCCAAAAAGGCTCTTCGTGCTCATCTGGACTACGACACCGTGGACGCTCCCCGCGAACCTCGGCGTGTGCTTCCATCCGGGCTTCCCCTACTCGGCCTACCGCTCCGGCGACGAATATTACATCATGGCCGACGGCCTTGCGGAATCGGTCGCCGGCATTATCGACATGGATAGGGACACCGCCGTCCCCATCTCCAGGGAACAGATCGAAAAACTCTCGGTCCGCCATCCATTCATAGACCGCAAATCGAAGGTCCTTTTCGCCGACTTCGTTACGCTCGACCAGGGCAGCGGCATAGTCCACATCGCGCCCGGGCACGGCATGGAGGACTACCTGCTCGGCATCGAGAACGGGCTCGATGTATACTGCCCTGTGGACGACCAGGGCAGGTTTACCGACGAATTCCCCGAGATGAAGGGCGTCAACGTGTTCGACGCGAACCCCATGGTCATCGAGCTTCTTAAAAAGAAAGGCGTCTTTGTCCATACATCGGAGATTGAACACTCATACCCGCACTGTTGGCGGTGCAAGGAGCCGCTCATCTTCCGCGCCACCGAGCAGTGGTTTTTCATGGTTGACCACCGCGAACTCAGAAAGATGGCCCTCAAGGCCACGGACGACACCACCTGGATCCCCTCCTGGGGCGAATCGCGCTTCCGGGGAATGATAGAAAGCCGGCCCGACTGGTGCCTGTCGCGCCAGCGCTCCTGGGGTGTGCCCATTCCGTCCTTCCGCTGCGCCAAGTGCCGCACCAATCTTATGAACGCCGAAAGCATCCGGCATTTCGCCAAGCTCTCCCTGGAAAAGAGCATCGACGCGTGGTACACACTCGATATCGGCGAGCTCGTACCGCCGGGAACGACATGCTCGTGCGGCGGAACCGAATTCGAAAAGGAGTACGACATCCTCGACGTGTGGTTCGACTCGGGCGTATCGCATTACGCCGTACTGGACAGCTGGAAGGACCACCGCTGGCCCTCGGACCTCTATCTCGAGGGAAGCGACCAGCACCGCGGATGGTTTCAGTCTTCCCTGTGGCCCGCCATAGCGCTCCGGGGACGCGCCCCATACGGCACGGTGCTCACGCACGGCTTCATCCTCGACGAGCAGGGAAAGGCCATGAGCAAATCGATGGGGAACGTCATCCCGCCCGCCAAGCTCATCGAAAAATTCGGCGCGGACATCCTGCGGCTCTGGGTTTCCTCCGAGGATTACCGCAACGACGTGAGCATCGGCTACGACATGATGAACCAGATCGCCGATTCGTACAGGAAGATCCGAAACAGCTTTAAATTCATGATAGGAAATCTCTCGGACTTCGACCATTCCAACTCACTCCCCTACGCCGAGCTCCTCGACATCGACAAATGGATTCTGCACGAGCTATACGAGCTCTCGCGCCAGGTTATAGAACACTACGAGAAGTTCGAATTCCACCTCGTTTACCGCAAGATATTGAACTTCTGCGCGGTGGAGCTCTCGTCGCTGTACTTCGACATCTCCAAGGACACCCTCTATACGGAGGCGGTGGATTCGCCCGTCCGGCGCTCCAGCCAGACCGCGCTTTACGAGATCAACCAGGCCCTCACGCTCCTCGCAGCCCCCGTCCTCTCCTTCACTGCGGAGGAGGTATGGCGCTTCTCCGGAAGAACGGACTCGGTGCACGCGCAGGAATACCACCGGCTCGACGAGGCCTTCCATAATCCGGCCATCGCCGAAAAGATGGACTCGCTCATCGACATCAAGAAGGACGTGCTCAAATCGCTCGAAACGAAGAGAAAGGAAAAAACCATCGGCACCTCCCTCGAGGCGGATATCGAGCTCTATATCGCGAGCGAAAAGACCCGGCGCATGGTCGCGGAGATGGGAGACGGGGCCCGCAGATTTTTCCAGGTTGCCGAAGTGAGCATACGCGACGAGAAGACGGGCGGCATGGAGGATTTCGACGTTTCGTCCATCAGGGTCGAAAAGAGCGCGGGCTCCAAGTGCGTGCGCTGCTGGAATTACTCGCTGCATCTTGGGACGGACGTCGCGCATCCGGAGCTCTGCCCTCGCTGTACCGCTATCATCAAAAGACTCGGCAATAACGGGTAAACCGGGACGGAATACCGATGAAAAAACACGCCACCGCTGCGGGCATTTTCTGCTTTTCGCTCGCCCTCGATATCGTCACCAAGGCCCTCGCGGTCAGGCACATAGGCCTCCACGAGCGCATAGATGTCCTCGGAAGCTTCGTTCAGCTAACGCTCCTCTATAACCGCGGCGGCCTTTTCGGGATTCTTCAGGGATACCAGTCATTCTTTCTCGTAATATCGATCGCGGTATTGGCCCTGCTCGTGGTTTACTACGTGCTGGAAAAACACAAAACGGCGCTTTTCCGCAACGCCATTGCCCTGGTTATGTCGGGGGCGGTGGGCAATATCCTCGACCGGCTTACGGGAAGGCCCGGAGTGGTCGACTTCATCTATATAGGCGACGACGCGGTGTTCCGCTGGCCGGCCTTCAACGTCGCGGACGCGGCGATCGTCGTCGGCGCTCTGCTCCTCCTCGTATTCTACTACCGCGAGGAGGCACGCCGAAAAGCGATGGAAAGAGCCGGTCAGTAGGTATCTATCACCTCGATCTCGGCCTCGCCGAGCACCTCGGAATCCCTGCCGGTAACGGTCACCCTGAACCTCCCCTCGTTATAGAACGATATATTCGTCGTCGCGGATTGCTTCTCTGGATCGACGCTGAAGGTGAAGGTATCGACCAGCTTTTCCTTTACGTCCTGCCTCTCGTGAACCTTCACGCTCAGCGCGTCCACCTCGAAGCGCTTTTTCTGGTTAACCAGCATGGTGACCTCTCCCGTCGTAAACCTGTTCCCGCAGGATATCCCCTTGCCCTCCGGGCTAACCCCTTCACAGAATGAGACCGTCCGGGTCGGTTTGCACGAAACGAACAGCAGCATGGCGGCGCATACGGCCAATGTGTACCTCATCCTATCCTCTCCTGAGAAACTTGTCGGGATGTCCGCGCTAAAGGAGCGATCCCTGCATGTCATCGTCGTCGTCGATCTCGCCCGTGTCCGGCTTCACCCGAACAGCGCGCTTTTCGACCGAGCCGTTTTCTCCCTTCTGGAGTATTTCTATCCGGCGCTCAGCCTCGTCGAGCTTCTCGCGGCAATAGCGTGCAAGCCTGGTGCCGCGCTCGAATTCGGCAATCGATTCCTCGAGACCGAGGCTTCCGTCCTCCAGGCGCTCGGCGATCTTTTCCAGCTCTTCAAGCGCTTTCTCGAAGCTCGGCTTAGCCTTTGCCGATGATTTCTTTTCCACCGCGCACCTCTCGTTGCACTGTATTTACCGTACATCCCATCGAGCCGTCGGCCACCATCACGCCGATCGATTCCCCGGATTTGATCGTCTTCACGGTTTTGATGACGCGTCCCCGCGCGTCGGTCACGAGAGAGTAACCGCGCCGGAGGACTCCCTTCGGCGAGAGCTTGTCGACCGCCCCCCGGGCCAGTTCCAGGCGGGAACGCCGGGAGCGCGCCTCGGTTTTCCACAATCGGTACAGGTCGGGGAGCGAGAGCAGGCGTTGCCTTCCCGCGGAGATGCCTTCCTTGAGCGCCATGGTCATTCTCTGCTCCAGGTCGACCAGCGAGAGCTCGCGCATCGCGACTATTTCGCGAGGGTTTCGAAAACACCGGAGAGCCGCGATCGCGTCCAGCCTTTCGCCAAGCCCGGAGAGCCTGGAGGCGAGCGCGCTTGAGGCCCGTATCGAGAGGTACTCTATCTCCTCCACGAGTTCGCTCTTCACCGGGACCGCTATCTCGGCCGCGGCCGAGGGCGTAGGCGCCGCGTAATCGGCCGCGTCGTCCGAAAGCGGGTGATCGATCTGATGGCCTACGGCCGAGATGACGGGCACGCGGGAGGCGAGCACCGCCCGAACGACCGGCTCCTCGTTGAAGGGCATGAGGTCCTCGAACGAACCGCCGCCCCTGCCGCAGATTATGAGATCGATGCCGTGGGCCGGCCTGTTGAGCTCGTCGAGGGCCCGCACTATGGATTCTGCGGCGTCGGCCCCCTGCACCTTGGCGGGTGCGAGCACAATCTCTATGTTCGGAAAGCGTCTCATCGCCACCTTGATGATGTCCCTTATCGCGGCCCCTGTCGGGGATGTGACCACGCCGATTCTCCGGGGCAGGAAGGGTTTCGCCCTCTTTCGAGACGGATCGAAGGCCCCCTCGTCCAGGAGCTTTTTCTTTAGCCGCTCTATCCGCTTGAGGAGCTCGCCCACCCCTTCCAGGCGAATCTGCGTAACAATAAACTGGTAACTGCCGCGCCTCTCGTAGACGGTGAGCGAGCCCAGCGCTAGCACGCTCATCCCCTCCTCCATCCTGAACCTGAGGTTTTTATTCGCGTACTTAAAGAAGGCGGAGGAGAGCACCGCCTGTTCGTCCTTCAGGGTAAAATAGATGTGCCCGGATGAATGATAGGTGAGGTTGGAGATCTCCCCCTTTACCCATACGCCCGTAAACTCCGGATTGTCCTCGATGCTTTTTTTAAGCATCCGGGTGATCTCGGAAACGCTGTAGCTTCGCTCGTTCATTTCGTACGGACTCTACGCATTAAAAAGCATAATCAAAGATTTTTGACAAAGAATTCCCGCACCGTTCTCTCGGCCCTCTCACGGTCCATCTGCCAGCACTCCACGTGCGGTCCTCCCTTCACCGTCCACATCATCTTTGGATCTTTCGCCGCGGCATACAGGCGCTCGCCGTGATGATAATACACCGCGGTATCGGCGTCTCCATGGATTATATAGACCGGCCTCGGGGCGATCGACCCTATAACGTCCTCGGCGTTCATTTTGTCCGTATCGAGCCCGCAGCGAAGCCCGTACAGCCAGAGGACGAATGGAATCAATGGCCTTCTGGGCAGGCCAAAATCCCGCGCGGCCCCTTCCGCGATCACGTCCGAGGCGTTCGCGAATCCTCCCTCGAATACGCCGGCCCGTATACGGCTATCCCCGGCCATCGCGAGAATGCCTGTGGCCGCACCCTGCGACCACCCGATAAGGCCGATGCGTTTCATCCCCTTGTTCCTTTCTAGAAAATCGATTGCCACGATAATATCCTTTTGTTCATGGAAACCCATCGAATTGAAAGAGCTGTCACTCTCACCGCAATGTCTGAAGTCGAAGGTGAGGACTGCGAATCCCGCATCGTGAAGCGGCCGCGCGAAGCGCATTCCCTCATTTCGGTTGGCGCCGCGTCCGTGCGCGAAAATCACGGCTTTTGTCGACGCACTCGCAGGCATATACCAGCCGCATATCGTGAGGCCGTCCGGACTTTTGAACTCGACATTCTCGAACGGAATCCCCTGCTCCATTGGGTCGCCGCAGAACACGAAGTGCTCCTTCGTGCACTGGAACGGCCCCGGATTCATGAGCACCGAGCTGAAATACCAGGCCGCTCCGAAAAAAAGAGCCGCGGCTATCGCCGCCACTACGATAAGGATCCGAATAAACCCCGCACCAGATTTCATCGTTTAAGACCTCCTTTCGTTGTTTGACCGCGTTGGGCATCGCGCTTGCCGGCATCATCGACCCGCCATCGGAACAGGAGCGCTCTGGATGTCGGCCCGGAACCGGGGTTATATTTAACCGCCTCATACCTCGATATCGCCTATTTCGTTATCATTTCTATCCGAGTTCCCAGGTCGACCGGGCCCTCATATTTGGGAGCCGCCTCGGTAATATCCCTGTCCTCTTCTATCGGCAGCGTCTCGCCCACGCCCTTTTTTTTATTTCCGGTCTTGACGGGAGGCCGTTTGGCCTGCGAATCGAGGAAAGCGCTATCTGCGGCCTCGCGTTCTGAACGACCCGCGCAGGGACCGCATGTTCTAAACATTAAAAGCGCCGCCGCAAGCAGTGCCAAGGCCGCAGCCGCCGGGAACAAGCGCCACCGCCCGTCTTTGCCGGCGGCCGGCCTTCTCCCCGATGGTTTTCGGAGCTGTCCATGCAGGCCCGTTGGATGTCCATGGCTCTTTCGCATTGCACTTTGGCCAGGCGCCGGCAAAGTGAGCTCGGCCGGAAAACCGGCGCGCATTTCGCCCGCATATTTTCCATCGACATCGGTCCGAAGTCAAGACAAAGAAAAAGGCGGGATGGGATTCCCGCCTCGGTTATGGGTAAATGAGAAACCGGCGTTTGGGACTCGCCACTCACTCCGCATACATGGCGTCGATGATATCCTTATAGCGCTGGTTTATGACCTTTCTCTTGATCTTCTGGGTCGCCGTAATCTCGCCGTCCTCCTGGGTGAACTCCTTGGGAAGTAGAGTGAACTTTTTGATCTTTTCAACCTGGCCGAGGTCGCGCGTATAGTAATCTATCTTCTCCCTGTACAGTTTCTGTACCTCCGGGTGCTTAAGCAGCTCCTCGCGCGATGAAAACCGTATATCGTTCTTTTTCGCCCAGTTTACAAGCGGCTCGAATCCGGGCACTATGAGGGCCGAGACGAACTTGCGCTGATCGCCGATCGCCGCCACCTGTTCGAAATATATGTCCTCTTTAAGAAGGGTCTCGATCTGCTGCGGCGAGATATACTTTCCGCCCGATGTCTTGAAGAGTTCCTTTATCCGGTCGGTGATGGTTACGTATCCCTCCTCGTCGATAAAGCCTACATCCCCTGTCTTAATCCAACCGTCCTCCGTAAACATCTCCTTGCTAAGCTCCGGCTTGTTCCAATAGCCCTTCATCATGCTCGGGCTTTTGGCCTGTATCTCGCCCTCGGGCGAGATCCTCACCTGCATCAGCGGAACCACAGGCCCGCATGTGCCGAACTTGTTGTGCTCGGGATTGGCCACGCTGATCACGAAGCACTCGGTCAAGCCGTATCCCTGAAGCAGGAGCACTCCCGCCTTGAAGAAAAATTCGGCGATTTCGCCCGAAAAGGCCGAGCCACCGCAGTTAAACACCTTGTTCCGTCCGCCGAAGATGCTCTTTATCTTTTTGAGCACCAGGGCGTAGGCCACCGCGTGCCTGAACCCGAGCCACGGACCGATAAATCTTTTATCGCGTTTGCGCCCCTGGTATTCGCCTCCGATCGCCAGCGCCCAGTTGAATATCTTCCGCTTCTTTTCCGGGGCGTTCGCCATGCCGTCCTTCACCATGGCGTAGACCTTTTCCCACATCCGGGGAACGCTGCACATGTAGTGCGGCCTGGACTCCTTGAGGAACTCCATGATGGCCTTGGTGTCGTGGCAATAGTCGACCCTTCCATTTCCGCACAGTATGAAATAACTCCACGCGCGCTCGAATACGTGAGACAGCGGCAGAAACGCCAGATTGACATCGGATTCGACTATCGGAATATGGTATCCGGTCGCGAAGAGCATGGCCAGCCAGTTCTTGTGGGTAAGCATGACCCCTTTGGGCTCGCCGGTAGTCCCCGAAGTATAGATGAGCGTCGAGAGGTCCTCCGAATCGAGCTTAGCGACTCGCGACTCCAGATCCGCCTCTTTACCGGCATTCGCGCCGGTTTCCATAAAGTCCTCGAGGTACATCACGTCCTCGTCCGCACCGATTGCGGCCTTCGGGTCGAAGACTATTATTTTTTTAAGGACCTTGGAATTCTTTTTAATCTCCAGCGCCTTCTCGTACTGCTCCTGGTTTCCGACGAAAAGAAACCGGATCCCCGCGTCGTTGACGATATATTCGAGCTCCCGGGCCGAGTTCGTAGCATACACCGGAACCGAGCAGGCGCGGATGCTGAAACAGGCGTAATCCGCCACGGCCCACCAGGCGCTGTTTGCCGCGAAGATGCCGACCATCTCGTTTTCCTTCGCCCCGAGCGCGAGCAGCCCCTTGGCGGTCGATTCTATCATCGAACCGAACTTCGCCCAGGTGTACGAGATCCACTCCCCGTGCGGTTTGTGCCGAACGGCCACCTTTCGGTCACCGTATTTCTTAACACGGCTTCGCACCATGAGACCAAGATGTTTTTCGCGCTCCAGAAACCGATCAAATTCTTTGGAATAATCAACTGGCATACCCCACCTCCGGGCTTATTTACTGCGATCACCGGCCGCGCGCCGGCGGATCCAGGCAATCAATACAAAATTATAAAATCAATTACTAAATTATATCTATCTATATTAAAATACTAAAAAAGCATATTTCCAGGATTATAATTCTGAAATTCGCCCCCAAGCATGTTTTCCGATTGTACCATTCAGCGCCCGATCGTATCTGGAAACACCGAGTCTTCGGGAGGGATATGACTGGGGCAATCCTAAACTTTTTCATGTTCTTCGGGGCGCTTTTCTCGCTCGGTAAATTCATTGAATTATTGCCGTGCTGTTGTACACACGCGCTTGTCAGGGAGGCAAGCGGCCATGTTCGGACAAAGGATCAAAAAAGCCATCATCGATGGCATAAAGAAGCTTTCAATGAGCCGACAGAAGAAGCTCCATGATTACGCGCGGGCCTTGCTCCTTTCCCGTCCCGTTGGAACCCGGGGAATCGACCTGTTGAGATTTTACGGATCATTCGACAAAAAGTCCATAAAGGAGATGATGGAGGCCTTATAACCACGTTCTCTAAACACGTGGGCGTCTCGCCCAGCCGGTAACGCAAGCGCAAGCCCGCCCGCACCGGCGGCGAATCCGGATGATAACTTCGGCCGGCCGGCTATGAGCCAGGATGGGCGCCGCCTCAATCCTAACCCACCGGTATGGCCTCGGTCTCCTTCCCCTCGAGTTTCAACATGATTGAGGCCACCAGGCCGTTCTCGACGTAAAATGAGAGCAGAAAGTCCTTTCCGTTCACCTGTCGCCGTCCTCCGGCGATCCTCCATCTGTACTCATACCATCTTCCGTCAATCGCTTCCGTTATTGCGTACCCTTCCGGATAGGCCTGCAACAGCTCCTCGAGGCTGGAGCCCTTCACTATTCCCCTCGGGGTCCGGAAACCTTCATTAAAAACGAGCTGCGCGAGCTGCGGATTCTTCATGCCCGCGATCTTAATAAAACCCGCCTGCCCGTCCCCCCAGGTGTAGTGAAGTCTGTTTGCGTCCTCCCATCTTCCTCCATTGCCCGTCAGCCTTGTAAAACCATCATAAGAGGTCGCAAAAAGCTCCATGGTTTTAACCCCATTGTAAAAAAGCTTGAGATCATCCCCGTTCAACGCGGCCGTCTCCGCCGAGGCCCTAGTGCCGGGCCCTTGCAAAATTGCGGCCGCCAATAAGATAAGGAAAGGGAATACCCTCGAACCGCGCATATTCCGCATTGAAAAGCCTCCACTTTTAGATATAAAAACGCTTATAAATAAATTGACAGAAGTTAATATATCGACATCATCCATGGTAATCAATTAAGTTATTGCGTAACTGACAAAAATGTCATCGCGAGGAGCGCAGCGACGCGGCGATCTTAAAAAGGCAACAAGTTACGGGCAAAAAATTAGATACTGTATGAGATTGCCACGCCCCGAGACGGCCGGGGCTCGCAATGTACTCAGTAAAGCAACAACTCTAATAATAAAACAGGCGGCACAGTCGGCATATACCGTTCCCCGAATCGCCCGCCCTGACGAATGAGCACCTGAGGAGCGTAATTCTCGAAGGAATTTTATCCCGATTATTCAAAGCGAGGAGGGAAGATGTCCCAAAACGAAATTAACCATCCATTCGACATGGCAATCAGGCTGACAGGAGAGGGTGATCGTTATAGCGGACACACGACGGAACACTACGCCAATATGATCGGCCCATTCGGCGGCATCATCGCAGCCGTCATGCAAAAGGCCATTTTGAGCCATACGTCCAGACAGGGCGACCCGGTAGCCTTTACAGTGAACTACGCGGCTCCCATCTCTAACGGCGCTTTCGAAATAGTCACAAGGCTTGTTAGGAACAATCGTTCCACCCAGCATTGGAGCGTCGAGCTTTTGCAGCAGGAGCATGTTTGCGCCACCGCAACGGCGGTGCTGGCCACAAGGCGCGATACCTGGAGCTCTACGGATTTGTCCTTCCCGGAGGTCCCCGATCTAGACAAAGCCGTGAAGGTTTCGGGCGAGGGGTTTCCTTCATGGGTGTATCGTTACGATATCCGCATGGTCCGGGGAGGGTTTCCTCCGTTTATTTCGATCGAAAACGAGAAAGCCTATGCCTCTTCCGTCACCCTCCAGTGGGTCCGCGATGAGCCGCGCCGGCCTATGGATTTCCCCTCACTTACGGCCCTCTGCGACAGCTTTTTCCCGCGCATCTTCATCAGGCGCGATCGGATCGTTCCCGTGGGCACGGTCTCCTTTACGGTTTACTATCATGCCGACGCCGATGCTCTTCACGAGGCCGGAGATCGGGAGATGGTTGCCGAGGCCCGGGCCAACAGGTTTTTTAAAAACTATTTCGACCAGACCGCCGAGCTCTGGACCCCTGAAGGGATATTGCTTGCCACATCCAGTCAGATATACTATTACAAGGAATGATCCGGAGGCTTTGCTTATACGACAAGTGCTCGGATAATTCACCTTAACCGGAGGGCTTAATGTAAAAGCCGGAATCATATAATATTATAACGGCGCCCCGGACCGCAACCTCTAATGCATGCCATATCGAGGCGCCGGACTCCAAGAGGCGGATATGTATCTCATCCTTGCGATTGATGACGAAAAGCACACGCTTAAGCTTCTCGAAACCCAGATCAAAAAAATGGGCCACAGCGCCGTCGTCGCGTCCTCCGGCCGGGAAGGAATAGAGATGGCCCGTACGGGCAACCCCGATCTGATAATTCTCGATATAATGATGCCTTATATGGATGGCTTCGAGGTCGTAAAGCAGATGAAAAAGGACGAGATCACGCGCGGCATTCCCATCATCATGCTGACATCGAAATCCAAGAAGGAGGACGTCGTAACGGCCATGCGCCATGGCGCCGTCGACTACATAATAAAACCCCATACCTACTCCATGCTCACCCAGAAAATCGACGCGGCGCTTCGAATCGGCCGTATTCAGAAGCTGGAAGAGGCCGCAGAGCGTACGGAACACATAAACATCTCCCGCGGAACGGGCACTACGCTAATTTCATTTAAAACGGGCATAAAAGACAGGGAGGTGCTGGCCGAGGCCAGGAAGGTTTTCAACGCCTTTTTCCTCAAGCTCGTCCGCAATGACAATATAGTGTTCGATCTGCGCTCGCTAGGCGAAGTCGATGCGGAGGACGCGTCGGTGCTATCGGTTATATCGGGCCTTTTTACGGGGAAGGAGGTCAACATCGTCGCAGGGCGGCACTACGGGACCCTGGTCAGCCTGGTCGATTTCGACGAGAGCGTCCGCCTTCATATATCCTTCGGCGATCTCGAGGTATACCTGAACAGCTCGCGGAGGTGAACCACTACTTGCCGTTTATAAGCGAAATCAGCCTTTCCAGCTCCCTCCGGATGTCTGCCGCAAGCTCCCGAAAAGCCGCTTCCCTGCCCTCCTCGGCCGCGCTCTCCAGTTCGCCCGACAGGCCGGACAGCCTTGTGAGCCGGTAGTTTGCCGCCGCGCCTTTTAGTCGGTGGGCCGCAAAGCGAATTTCTTCCCTGCCGCCTCTCTTCACCGACCGTTCGATGAGTTCCAGGTACTCACCGGACGAATCGAGAAATTCCCTTAGCAGTTGATCGAGCTCGGTGCGCTCAATGCCAAGCGAGAGGGCGGTTTCATCCAGATCGGCCATGTCCTGGTCCGCCTCTTTCTCCTTTTGGCTGTCCGAGGCCGCCTCGAGAAATCTCTCCGCGACCCTCCTCAGTGCGGCCATATCGACCGGCTTGGAGACATAGTCGTCCATGCCCGATTCCAGCAGATATTCGCGTTCGCCCTTCAAGGCCCGCGCTGTGAGCGCCACCACCGGCGTATGAGCCCGCCCCTCCTTCGTTTCGATCTCGCGGATACCGGCAGCGGCCCCTATCCCGTCGAGGACCGGCATGCTTACATCCATAAATATGATGTCGTAGCGGCCGCTTCGAAACATCTCCACCGCCTCCGCGCCGTCGCGGGCGATGTGTGCGGTCAGGCCAAGCCGTTCTAGCATTATTTGAATCAGCCTCTGATTTACCGGCGCATCTTCGGCCACCAGGGCGGTCCCCTTGAAGCCCGGCCCCCCATCCGGCTCTGCCCCTTGAACCTTCGCGCCTTCCATCCCCAGAACCCGCTTTATAGCCGCCGTGAATTTTGAGGCCGTCAGCGGGACATAAACCGGAAATACGCTCGATGCGCCAATCGTTTCAAAGATGCCGCGCTGGCGCTCTTCGATAACGAGCACAAGGTTTCCGCCTGCGGCGCTATCTATTACCGAACGAACATTCCGCTCGGATTGGAGACTTACATCGGCGAAAAAAAGTCCCTTCTCCGGTATCCCCCCTTCCCGGGTCCAGGGCTCAATCGGGATATCGAGCGCGCTCAGATATCTCCTGATGGCCTCCTCCTGTCTGGACGGCTCGCCATCGAAGTGCAAAAGACGTGCTGTTCCGGCCATATTCCCGAAGGCTGTCGGCCGTGAAGTCTCTTCCTCCACTCCGAAGTCAAGATCGAAGAAGAACCTGCTGCCCTTCCCCGGAGAGCTTTCGACCCCGATTTCCCCTCCCATAAGCCGCACCAGGCTGGAACTGATGGATAGCCCAAGCCCTGTGCCTCCGTAGCGGCGCGCGATCGAGTTGTCCTCCTGTCTGAAAGATTCGAATATGATCCCCCGCTTTTCGGGGGTTATTCCAATACCCGTGTCGCCTATCGAAAACGACAGCCTGCAGCCGCCCAGGCGCCTCTCTTTAAGGCAGATTTCGATAGTAACCGCTCCCTTCCCCGGCGTGAACTTAATGGCGTTGGAGATGAGATTGTTAAGGACCTGTCGAATACGGAGCGAGTCGCCGATTATCGTTCGAGGGATTCGCGGATCCACGAACGAGACGAGTTCAACGCCCTTTTCGAGCGCGTGGGCCGCGAAGAGCTCCACCGGGCCCTCCAGCGCCGGCCACGAAAGAAAGGCCGCGTGCTCCACATCCATCCGACCGCGCTCTATTTTTGAATAGTCCAGGATATCGCTGATGATTTCGAGGAGGCTGCGGCCGCTCTCCCTTATAATGCCGGCATACTCCCGCTGGGTGGCGTCAAGCCGGGTTTCGAGCAGAAGATCCAGAAAGCCCAGCAGGCTGTTTATTGGCGTGCGGATCTCGTGGCTCATATTGGCCAGAAACTCGCCCTTGGCCCGGTTTGCAGCGTCCGCCTCCTCCTTCGCCCGGCGCAAGTCCTCCTCCGCCAAACGCCTCTGGGTGATGTCGTTGAAGGTGACGACCGCTCCGACGATGAGGCCCTTTTCGAATATGGGAGTCGCTATATATTCCACCGGAAAGAGCGTGCCATCCTTGCGTTTGAAGAGGACACCATCGCCGGTATGCACCCTGCCATCGCGAATTGCCTCGAAATAGAGACACTCCTCCTCCGGGCAAAGCTCGCCATTTGGGTCGCTCTGCCGCACGACCTCGCGGTGGTTTCCGCCTATCATGTCCTCCACGCGCATCCCCATCATGCGCGCGGCGGCGGGGTTTACGAAGGTGATTAGTCCCTCCATGTTTATCCCATATACCCCCTCGCCGGCCGCTTCAAGAATAAGCTCGTTCTGCCTGCTGATCCTGGTCAGCATCTCCTCGTAGTGTTTGCGCTCGGTCACGTCGCGCCAGTTGAGCACAAGCCCCTGTATGGACTCCTCGTCGAGCAGGTTGTTTCCAACGGCCTCGAAGAACAGCCATTCCCCGTTCCTGTGTCTGAATCTGAACTGTGTGAAGAACTGCGTTCCGGCGGTTCTTAGCGTCCGCTCCAGGGCGTTTGAAAAAGCGCGCAGGTCCTCTGGAAATATCCATTCCGCGACGTCCCGGTCCACAAGCTCCCTGGGACGATAGCCCAGCATCTTACCCACGCTGTCGCTGACATAGCGTATCATGCCCTCCCTATTAAGAATGATGATGATGTCGGATGAATTTTTGACCAGCGACTGGTAACGACGCGCGCTGCGAGCGACCTCGTCGATGGCGATCTTGCGCCTCGTAATGTCCTCGATGGCCACGAATACGCTTTCGACCTTTCCGTCAACCCTCACCGGACGGAACTGATATTCGAGCCAGTACTCCTCGCCGCTAGCGCCCTTCACTATCGTAAAGAGCCGGTCCCTCTCGTCGATACCCTTTAGGGCCCTTAGGAAGCCTTCCGAAAAAGTCTCGGCATCCTCGGCCGGCAGAAAGCCGGAGGCCTCATCGCCCGGATCTACGTCTCTGCCATAAACGCTGTGAACAAGGTCACGCGCTAGCGCGTTCATGGCGATGACTTTTCCCTGTCTGTCGACATGCGCCATCGCCTGAAAACTGATGTCGAACGCGGCCTCGAGCCTGGCCCTCAGTTGCCTTTCCGTAGTTTTCATGCTAAAATTCCTTCACTCCGGAGACGGCTAATCCAGATCATCCGTATTTTATCTTGCCGTGCGGCTCCACTAAGTCAATTGTATTTCGCCCGATCTCTCCAGTCCTTAAAACGTGCCGTCCGGCGCCGATAAAGAGAGAGCGAAACGAACATAGCGCTCCCCCGGGCTCATGGCTACATTTGACGCCAAGACTCGTTTTTAACAGGCCCCGATAACGTAAAAGAATTGCGCTCCATATAACAACAATGTTAGTATTACAGGAGAGGCCAGGCATTATTGAATAATGCGGCCCGTGACGCCCTGATGACAGATCACGCCAAACAAGGGATCCTGATCGCATCGGCGGAGAACAGCGCCATTTTGCGCATAGCGGGCGCCCTCGAATCCGCCGGATTTTCCGTTTTTTCGGTCTCGGGTGCTCGCGAAGCCCGGAAGACAATAACACCGGGCATATCTGTCCGGCTCATTCTCGCCGATTCATCATTATTGATGAACCCCGAATTCCGTATGGCACTTGCCGCATCACCCGAGCTTTCTGAAATTCCAGTACTTGTAGCCTTTTCAGGAGATGAGCCGCTTTCAGTCCCGCCCGGAATGGAAACCGCGATCTATGGATATTTAGACCGAAATTCCTGCACGGACGTCCTCCTCCGCTCCGTGGAGACCGCCCTTAGGCTTCATGCCTCGATCGCTTCCGCCAGGGGGCGCAATCAAAGCCGTTCGGTTAACAACCATGTTCCCGCCCCCGGGGAACCCATCGAAAATTTATCAATCAGCGGTGCAAACTTCGACCACTGCCGCACGCTTTTGGATTCGACCGATGACATCGTTTTCGTTAAAGACGAAAACTCCAGATACTTGATGATTAACAGGTCCTGCCGCGATTTTTTCGGAAAATCCGAGCGCGAGATTATAGGCAGGACGGATCATGACCTCTCGGACCCGGAGGCGGCCGGCTATTGCCTTCTCACCGACCGAAAGGCCCTGCGACAGAACCGCCTGGTTGTAAGCTCCGAGGTAATTGAAGGGAGAATCTACGAATCCAGAAAATTCCCTGTTCTCCTCGGCGGAGGCAAAACCGGCGTCGGGGCCTTTATTCGCGATATAACCGAGACCAGGCGCGCGGAGGAGCGCCTTCTTGTTTCGGAAAAAAAGCTCTACCTTCGCAACAGGATTGCGCAGTTGTTTCTAACCGTACCCGGTGACGAGATATACGACGGCATTCTGGAGGTTGTCCGGGAGATGCTCGACAGTCGGCTCGGAGTATTCCGCCACGTGGATTCGGAACAGAGCTTCGTCAGCGCCGCCGCGGCCGGAATTGAAGATGGCCCCTCCGGCGTCGGCAACGCCGATAGCGATTCCCCTCTTTCCCTTCTAAGCGGAGCGTGCGGCCTTTGTCTTGCCGAAGGGCGTTCTTTTTACCGTAACTGCGACCCCTCCCAGCCCGACGGACACCCGGGCATCTCCTGTACGATCAGCTCCCCGATCATGTACGGCGACAGGCCGATCGGAGTCGTCACGCTGGCCAACAGGCCCGGAGGATATGACGACCGCGATCTCGAAGATCTGGAGGAGATGTCGCTCTATATCGCGCCGCTTCTCTTCGCCCGGATGGAGTATGCGAGAAAAGAGAACGAACGGCGCGCCGCCGAAAGCAGGCTTGTCGGATATTCCTCGGATATGGCCTTTCTTTCTCGCACCGCAATGGGCTTTATAGACCTTCCCGCCGGACTCGATATATTCGAGTATATCGCCCAATCCCTGGAGGAACTGCTGCCCGGACTTAAGATACTGGTCAACGAATTCGATCCTGTTGACGGTACGACCGTCATTCGCGCAGTCGCCGGGATAAAGGGATTGGGCGATACCGTGATGAAGCTTCTCGGCAGGAGCCCGGTGGGCCTCAGGACGCCCATGCCCGTAGAGCACCGAAAGGAGCTCCTCAGCCAGAAATTACGGATCGCCCCCGGAAGCTTTTACGAGCTTTCAGGCCGAAAACTGCCCGAACTTGTTTGCCGGGCGATAGACCGCTTGCTCGATATAGGGACCATCTACGGCATGGGCTTCTCACGGCAGGACGTGCTGTACGGGAACGTCCTCCTTGTGGCCCCAAAGGGCACTGACCTTAAAGATGCCTCCATTATAGAGGCCTTTATCAACCAGGCATCGGTGGCTCTTCAGCGCCATCGCGCCGAGGCGGAGCTTGCGAGTTCGCTAAAGGAGAAGGAATTCCTGTTCCGCGAACTGCAGCATCGCGTGAAGAACAGCCTCGCCATGATAAGCTCCCTTGTAAACCTGGAGCTTGCAAGAACGCCAAGCGAGGGCTTGAGGGCGCCGCTTAGCGGAATACGGGATCGAATAGCGACCATCTCCAGACTCTATTCACTCCTGCATCATTCGCGGGGCGCTGACCAGATCCGTCTCGATTCCTATATCGAGCAGATAGTCCGTTCGCTCCTAAGGGCCCACATCGAGGAGGGCAGAAGAATGGAGCTCCATTTTTCGATGGTCGAGGCCGGCATAGATTTCAAGAGGGCCGCTTCGCTTGGAATTATCGTTAACGAGCTCGTCACCAACTCCATCAAATACGCATTGGGGGGGCCAAGCGACGGGAGATTGATTGTTTCGCTCGAGCGTACCGAAAGCTCTCTATCGCTCAGGGTGGTCGACGACGGCCCGGGCCCACCGGAGGGTTTCGACATCAGCTCCTCCCCGGGGCTGGGCCTCGATCTTGTCCGCATGCTTGCAAAGCAGCTTCGGGGGGAAGTGGAATTTGTGCGGAACGGGGATACTTCCTTCAGCGTACGAATTCCCTTCCCCTGAGAAGCGCCCGGAGAGGGGCCCGAATAAGGGCCGCTCAGCGCTCCTTTGCGTATACCACCCTGCCGGAACAGATGGTATACTCCACGGAACCGAAGAGCTCTGCGCCCAGAAACGGAGTGTTCTTGCAGCGGGAGATCAGAAAGGAATCGTCGATAAGGACCTTTTTTTCCGGATCGACGATGGTGATGTCGGCCGCGGCTCCGATTTTAAGCTCTCCCCTGGGGATTCCCAGAATCCTCGACGGATTGACCGTCATCGGCCTGAATGCGTCCGCGAGGGAGAACCCGCTCCCCTTAACGAGCACCGTAATGATTAGGGGCACCGCCGTCTCGAGTCCTATGATTCCGAACGGCGCGTACTCCAGCTCCTGCATCTTCTCGTTCATGAGATGCGGCGCGTGGTCCGTGGCTATCACGTCGATGGCGCCGCTGCGCAGCCCCTCGATCATGGCGACCCGGTCCTCCTCCGTACGCAGCGGCGGGTTCATCTTCGCCATGGAAAGCTGCTCTTCGACCGCGGAGTCGGTCAGGGAGAAATAATGCGGGGCCGTTTCGCACGTCACCCGAGCGCCGCGGGACTTGGCCCAGCGGATGATTTCGATGGAGCCGGCGGATGAAACGTGCGCTATATGGAGCCGGCCCTTCGTGAGGCGCGCCAGCAGGACGTCGCGAGCGATCATCACCTCCTCCGCCTCGCGCGGAATCCCCTTTAGCCCCAGCAGGGTCGATGTAACCCCCTCGTTGATGATGCCGTCGTCGGAGAGGAGGGTGTCCTCCGCGTGGGAGATGATGGGCACGTCGAACATGCGCGCGTATTCGAGCGCCCGCCGCATCAGTATCGAGCTTAGCACCGGCCTTCCGTCGTCGGAAAAGCCGACGGCGCCGCCCTTCACCAGCTCACCCATCTCGGTGATCTCCTCGCCCAGCGCCCCCTTTGTGATGTTCGCTATGGGGAATACGTTGATCGGCCCCTTTTCCGCCTCCAGCCTGATGAAGCGCACCAGGGCCTGGTTGTCTATGACGGGCGTCGTATTCGGCATGGTGCATACCGAGGTAAACCCCCCCTTCGCCGCCACTATGGAGCCGCCGATGATGGTCTCCTTGTCCTCGCTTCCAGGCTCCCGGAAATGCACATGCATGTCAACCAGGCCGGGGAGCACGACGCATCCCTCGGCGTCGATGAGCTCGCATCCTGGTTCGACCTGTATTCCCGGGGCGATCCTCGACACAATTTCGCCCGTGATGTGTACATCCATCACCTCGTCGAGCCCGGAGGCGGGATCGATCACCCTGCCGCTTTTGATTATTATCGCCATCGCTACACCTTATCGATCTCCTCGAGCGGGGTCCCCCCGGCGAGCAGATAGAATATCGACATGCGGACCGCGACTCCGTTGGTGACCTGTTCGTTGATGATGGAGTTTGGACTGTCGGCAACCCGGTGGTCTATCTCTATTCCGCGGTTTATCGGGCCGGGATGCATAACGATGATGTCCGACTTACAGCGGCCGAGCCGGTCCTCGGTGAGGGCATACTGACGATGGTATTCCCTGAGCGACGGGAAGAGAGAACCCTTCTGGCGCTCCCGCTGTATGCGCAGCATGTTGACCACGTCCAGCTCCGGCAGTATCTCGTCCAGATCGTAGGAGATATCCACGTCGTAGATCCTGAACTCGTCCGGGACCAGGGTCGGCGGCCCGCAGAGCACCACGCGCGCCCCGAGCCTCTTGAAAGCCTCTATATCCGACCGGGCCACCCGCGAATGCTTTATGTCTCCGACTATGCCTATGCGCAGTCCTTCCAGGCTCCCCTTTTTTTCGAGGATTGAATAGGTGTCCAGGAGCGCCTGGGTGGGATGGGCGTGAAAACCGTCTCCCGCGTTGATGACCGACGCCTCGATGTTCTTCGATAAAAAATGCGGCGCCAGCGACGCCGCATGTCTCATTACTATGTAATCGGCCTTCATGGCCTCCATGGTGTGCACTGTGTCGATGAGCGACTCCCCCTTTACCACGCTCGAGGTCGCCACCGCCACGTTTATCAAGTCGGCCGAGAGGCGCTTGGCCGCAAGCTCGAAGCTTATCCGCGTCCTAGTCGACGGTTCGTAGAACAGGGTGCATACGGTCTTGCCCCGGAGGATCGGCACGGTCTTGACCGAACGCGTGAAAAGGTCCTTGAAATAACGCGCGGACTGGCAGATAAGGGATATTTCCTCGGTGGAGAGGGATTGCATATCGAGGAGGTCTTTTCGCTTGAGCCCGTTCATCTTAAAACCATAGCTTATCGGAGCATTGAAGATGCTGTCAACGTAAATAATTAAAAAATAACGGACAGGCCATGAAATCATACATAGCCTTTTTCGACCTGGACAATACCATTCTGTCCGGGAGCAGCGGGAGCTACCTTGCCGTATACTCCTACAAAATGGGCCTTCTCGGCCGCGGCGAACTGGCTTATGGAATATACTCCTCGCTTCTATACCGCGCCGGTTTTATGGACAGCGGCGGCATCGTGGACCGCTGGGTCGCAAAATATCGCGGCTGGCCGGAGGAAAAAATCAGGGGCTTGAGTTCCAGTTTTTTTAAGGACGTGCTTGCCGGCATGGTGCGCCGCAGCGCCAGGGAGGCCGTGGAGTTTCATCGCTCCAACGGAGGGAAAACCGTCATCCTCTCCGCCTCGACCACTTATATCTGCGAGCAGGTTCAAAGACACCTGGGAATGGACGATTGTATCTGCACCTCACTGGAGGTGCAAAACGGAGTATTGACCGGCAGGCTGGCCGGAAAATACTGTTATGGAACCGAAAAGCTCAACCGGGTTATACTCTACTGCGCAGCGAAGCGTCGGTCACTGGAGGATGCCTTTTATTACGCCGATTCGCCTGCGGACCTTCCCGTACTCGACAAGGTGGGTTTCCCGATGTGCGTTACCCCACGTCGCCGCCTGAGGCGTGTCGCGCGCCTTCGAGCCTGGCCCGTTTTAAACTGGAAATAGTCGGAAATTGACCACTATTTCGCGAATTGCAGGGAAAAATGATCATTGAATCGGAATTCCGGGCCGAGAATATGGATACAGTGAGACATAACCCGGCAATCCGGAAAATCCATGCGTGTACAGGTGGGCGCCATGAAAAAGACCATCATGATAATCGGCGGCGGACTTCTTCAGACCCCCGCGGTACAGGCCGCGAAGAAAATGGGACACCAGGTCATCGTGACCGATTACAACCCCAACGCCCTCGGCATGAAATACGCCGATATCCCGATCGTAATGTCCACCCGCGATATAGAGGGCTCTGTTCGGATCGCCAAAACCCAGAATGAAATAACCCCCATTCACGCGGTGCTGACCGTGGGCACCGACGCCTCCATGACCGTGGCGGCCGTTGCGAACGCGCTTGGATTGCCCGGAATCAAATTCGACGACGCCGAGGCCTCCACCAATAAACTAAAGATGCGCATGCGCTTCACGGCGCATAATGTCCCCTGCCCGAATTTTCTGCCCGTATGGTCTCTCTCGGACGCCAAGAAGGCCTGCAGGCTTCTGAATTTTCCACTCGTGCTAAAACCGACCGACAACATGGGGGCGCGCGGCGTGATGCGAATCGACAACAAGACCCAGATTGCCGACGCCTTCAAGTTCGCAAAAGCCGCCTCCCCAAGCGGAGAGCTGATAATCGAAGAATACATGGAAGGGCCCGAGCTTTCGATCGACGCAGTCGTCTACAACGGCGAAATAAGCTTCACCGGAATCGCTGATAGAATCATCGAACGCGCCCCGTATTTTATAGAGACGGGGCACACCATGCCCTCCCAGCTTTCTCATGAGGCCCAGCAGGCCGCCTGTGAGGTTATGAAAAAGGGTATCCGTGCGCTCGGTATAGAGAACGGCTGCGCCAAGGGCGATATCAAGCTTACCCCCCACGGCCCCATGATCGGGGAACTCGCGGCGCGGCTTTCCGGCGGCTTCATGTCCGCCTACACCTATCCCCTCTCCACAGGCGTCGATCTCATACGCGCCGCGATCGAGATCGCCCTCGGACAGGAGCCCGGAAACCTCGAACCCCTGCATAACAGGGTGGCGATAGAGCGGGCCATCATCACCCGGCCCGGCATAGTCCGCCGCGTTTCGGGGATCGAGGAAGCGCTTAAAATTCCCGGCATAGCCGAGATATTCATCAACGTAAAACCGGGCGACCGTGTGGTCGAGCCCCGCTCCAATGTGGAAAAGGCCGGACACATCATAGCCGTCGCCGATTCGCTCGCTGGGGCCGAGGAGGCAGTGCGCCGCTGCCGCGATGTGCTAAGCATCGAGGTTTTCGAAGAGGCCGAGCTCTCCATGGAGGTCATACGTGTCGCCGCGCGCGAACGTTTTAAAAAGGCATGCTATGCCTGCAAAACATGCGACGGCAAGGACTGCGCTACCGGCGTGCCCGGGATGGGGGGAGCGGGTACCGGCGCCTCTTTCAGGCGCAACAGCGAGGCATTTCATGGGTACAAGATCAATACCCGGGTCATCCACGCGGTCACGCATCCCGACACCTCGACCACGTTCTTCGGAACGCCTCTTGCCCTGCCCGTAATGGCCGCCCCGATAACCGGAAGCGTCACCAACATGGGCGGCGCCATGGACGAACTTGAATACAATCGGGCGGTCGTGCAGGGCTGCCTGGAGGCCGGAACTATCGCCTTCGTGGGCGACGGGGCCACGCCCGACAAATACAAGATAGGCATACAGGCCCTCCATGAGGCCTCGGGCGCAGGAGTTCCGATTTTCAAGCCCAGGGCCGATAACAGGGAGGTAATGATGCGTCTTGAAGCCGCCGAGAGTATCAACGCCACAGCCGTTGGGATGGATATCGACGCCGTCGTCTTCAAGACAATGGCCATGAAAAACCAGGCCGTCGGCCCAAAGAGCCCGTCGGATCTTCGTGAGCTCATCGGATCGACCCGGGCTCCCTTTATTCTAAAGGGCATCATGACAGCGCGGGACGCGCTGCTGGCCGTGGAGTCCGGAGCGCACGGCATCGTGATATCCAACCACGGCGGCCGCGTGCTGGACGAGATGGCCGGGACCATGGACGTCCTCGAGGAGATCGTGCGCGAGGTGCGCGGGCGGACCCGCATCATGATTGACGGCGGTTTTCGCACCGGCGTCGATGTCCTGAAGGCCCTTGCCCTCGGCGCGGATTATGTGCTCATTGGCCGCCCCATTGCCATTGCGGCCGTCGGAATGGGCCCGCGCGGAGTGAGTTTTTACCTGAACTCGCTAAGGCGCGAGCTGGAGCAGGCCATGATACTCACGGGCTGCGAGCGCCTCGCCGACATCACGAGCGACATAGTCCGTCGCCTGGGGGAGCGTCCGCCGGTATCCGTTTAGCGCCCCACTGCCTTCGTTCCAAAAAAGAATTGCGCCGGCGCCTCCACCGGCCTAATATTCCCGCATGCTTAACCGGGCCATCACCCTCTTTGTCATATTCTGCATTTTTCCCGCGGCGATACTAAGCCCCGCGGAAAAGATCCAACACTCACGCCTGTTTGGAACATGGCGGCTTCTATACAGGGGGGGGTACGGCTATAGCTTTACATTCCAAAAAAACTACCAGTCAATCTGCGTCATCCATTTGAATACGAGCGCCGTAGTATTCAAGGGCATATACACCTTCGAGGGCGACGACGCGCTACGGATAAACATCTACGAGATGAAGAACGACGCCTCCGCGTCCTACCCGCCGGCAGGCGCCGGTTTCACAAAAACCTCATCGACATATTTCGTCTTTAGGGCCTCCTTTACCGGCCCTGCCGCGTCCCCGGTATTGGTTCTCATTCCAACGCGCTGCGTCATCGACGGGCGCTCTTCGGACGGATATTTCGAACCCGAAATACGCCTCTCCCGGTCTCCGTGAACGCGGGCATGGGCCAAAGCTTCAAATCTCTTTAATACTATAAATAAAATAATACCAAAAATGTTATTGTTTAAGTAGCATCTATCTGCTATCATTCAGTGAAAGGGCAGCCCATGAAGATCTTTATAAAGGGAATTTCTAAAAATTTAGTTTAAGATTCCCATAAATTGCAAGAACCGGCAAATTCAGCACTAAGGTTTTTCCGCCTGCCGAAGGCGGGCGGGAAAAACGAATTATAAGAGCTTGCATTAAATCAACATGAAAATCGAAGAAATCGAAATCCATAACGATCGGGGCGACCGTCTTGGAGGACGCCTGTACTCACCCGGGGCAACACCCAGGGGAGGAGTCATCTTCTGCCACGGACTCTTTTCCTCCAAGGATGCGTATAAAATAGTGAACCTTGCGGCGGATATCGTCCGGTCCGAATTCACGCTCCTCACATTCGACTTCTCGTTCATATCGGGAATGCCCGAAAGCTTCCGCGAATTCTCCATAATGAGGGAGGTCCAGGACCTCCAATCCGCCGTATCCTACCTGCTGGAGCGCGGACTGACCCACTTGCACCTGATCGGCTCGAGCATGGGAGGCGTGATCTCCCTCCTCTACGCCGCATCCCGGCCGGAGCCCCTGCGATCTCTCACGCTCATCGCCACACCGGCCGACCTTGCGGGCCTGATAGGCCGCCTGTCGGGCGGGATCGATGTCTCCGGACTCTCCGAAGGGGGGACGACCGTCATCGACGGGGTCCCGATAGGAAATGGTTTTTTCAGGGAGGCTCTGGGCCTCGATATGGATGCCGCCGTCCGCTCTGTGGCCGTACCGACACTGGTCATCCACGGCGCGCGGGACGGCGTGGTGGACGTCAACAATACCGAATTTTTACGGAACGCCCTTACGGTCGAGCGGAGTATCGTCCTCATCCCCGACGGGGACCACAACCTGACCCGCGACGGGGACCTGCGGCTTTTCAAGGCCGAAATCCCCGCCTGGATCGCTTCACATAACCATGGATGTATCGGGGCGGAGCGACGTTGAGCACCCTTTTATCCATACGGACCCGGCGGCGGCTGAACGGGACGATAGTTACGGTTTCCGCGACGATATCTGTCCAGGTGACGGACCAGTCGCCGGATGTGGTCGGGAACCCTGTATCTCAGCTCTTCGAACCGCTTTCCTTCGAGGAGAGGTTATCCTGCCTCGAGGACCTGGAAGACGCCCTCGTCGGCACCATCGAACAATACATATAGGCCGGCGGCCTCCGTCCTCAAACACCGCCTCGCGCCGTGCGCGAAGACCCTTCCGGGTCGGTTATTCGCCGCTTCGCTTAAGCTTCTTCCCGGTTTCCGTTCACTTCCATCTCATCTATTTTGGCCACATCCTCAAAGCGTATATCCAGACCGAGCACGCCCACCAGATTGTCGTTATCGTCGCTTATCGGCCCCGAAACCGTTATCATAAGGCTTCCGGTAATCTTCGAGGTGAAGATGTCGGACACGTAAATCTTGCCGGTCTTGACTACGTTTATAAACCAGTCGCGGTCCGCGTAATTCCTGTCGATGAGGTGCCGGTCGTATTTGGACCTGTCCGAAAGGTGCGTTACGTGTTTGGTCACCTTATCCCCATTGATATCGACTACATAAGCGAAGGACACGAAGGGGAATTCATCGACCAGCTCCTGAAGAAGGACCTCCTGTTCCGCCGGTAGCATGGATTTAATTTTCGGGTTTTCCAGGAAGCGATCGAGCAGCGAAAAGGCGTATTTTTTCTCACGGAATTTGATCCGGTCGAATTCGGAGACGAAAAATTCAGGCAGGTGCTTTCGGGCCAGCTTGGCCAGCTCCTCGTTCGATATCGAGGTTTCCCGCCCGGTCTCGTAAAGCCTCAGGATCTCCCTGTGCATTCCCGCAACGCCGGGGTGTTTTTTATCGATGGCGTTCTCGCCGTCCAGCCTGAGGTGGCTGTTAAGCCAGCGTGAGATCCCGGCCGTACCGCTCTTGTCGGTGATGGCCACGGCAATGGGCCGCTTTAAAAGCTTTTCGGTGTTAAAGATATTGTAAATCTCCTCGTTCTTGATGAGCCCGTCCACGTGAATGCCGGCCCGCGTTACGTTGAAGTCCGCCCCGACAAAGGGATAGTTCTCCGGAATCCTGAAACCGATCGATTCGAAGTAATGGGCCATGTCTGTGATCGCGGTCAGGTCGATTCCCTCGTCATCGCCCGTAAGCGACATATATTCCACGACCATGGCCTCGAGCGGCGTATTGCCCGTGCGCTCGCCGAAGCCCAGAAGCGTAGTGTTGACCGTCTCGCAGCCGAACATCCACGCGTAGGTCGCGTTTGTAAATCCGCGATGGAAGTCGTTATGGCCGTGCCACTCGAGGAGCTCCCCCGGCATTCCCGCCTCGTCGATCATGGCGCGGATCATCCTGGGCACCGAGCGCGGAAGCTCGGCCATCGGATAGGTCACGCCGTAGCCCATGGTGTCGCACAGCCGTATCTTGACCGGGATCTTGCTCTTTTCCATTATCCGCACAAGCTGCTGGGCGAACGGAATGACGAAGCCATAGAAATCCGCCCTGGTGATGTCCTCGAAGTGCAGGCGCGGGATTATATCGTTTTCGAGGGCGGCGTAAACTATCTCCAGGTATTCCTCCATGGCCTCACGGCGGGTCTTGTTCAGCTTGAGGAAGATGTGATAATCCGACACGGAGGTGAGGATGCCCGTCTCCTCTATACCCATCTCCTTGACAAGCTCGAAATCCTTTTTGTTCGCCCTGATCCACGAGGTGATGCGCGGGAAGGAATAGCCCTTCGAGCGGCAGCGCTCAACGGCCTCGCGGTCCTTTTTGGTGTATAGAAAAAACTCCGAGTGGGTTACAAGCCCCTTCGACCCGGACAGACGATGCAGGAAGTCGAAGATGGTCCCTATCTGCTCCACCGTATACGGCGGGCGGGCCTGCTGGCCATCGCGGAAGGTGGTGTCGGAAAGACGGAATTTCGCGGCCGGCACAAGCGGGATCATCTCGCTTCCGAACGGGATGCGGCATACCTTGTCGTACGGAAAAATATCCCGGTAAAGGTTCGGCGCCGGGGCATCGTCCAGCTCGTGGTTTTTTCTCGCCTTGGCGAATTTTACTATCTCTCGTTTCTCAATTGCCATATTTGCCTCAATTCATGATATGCCGCCCTCGATGGGCGGGATCGAACCGCTGTCGGTTCGTTTTTCTTAAAGAAATATATGTCAATAAAAAAAACCAACGAATTTTCCCGCCCGAGCTCATTATTTTCGCTTGATTTCCATGTCCAGGCCCCCACCCATAAGCGCACGAAACGGCGGTGGATAGCGTGCTGGATCTATACATATTCATATTCGGCGGCCTTCTCGTTTTAATGGGATGCATTGAGGCCATCGTGCCGGCGAAGTCGCTGGCCCTCTGGCGCCGCTGGATAAGCCATCGGCTTTTTTTCCTCCATGGCGCCATGCTCATTGTCGCCGGTCTGCCGCTTACCTGCGCCGGCGGCTCGAGCGTGGGATGTATCGTCTTCTGGCTCGGCGTTGTCATGGTCTTTACCGGACCGTTCATCCTTTTATACGCCGATCGGGTGCGTTCACTCTTTCTTTCGACCGTTGATGAACTACGTCCCGCCTCGGCGCGGCGGCTCATCCTTATCGACGCTGCCCTTCGCGCGACCCTCGGCCTGTTCATGGTGTTCTCGTATGCTCACGATGCCGGTTTCTGATTCCGCCCCGCATAAGAGTGCTCTCCCCGAATACGACTTCCCCCTCGACCTCGATGCAGAGCCGGCGATTGGTCTTGTTCAGTATATTGTCGCGCAGCCATCGGGATGCCAAAAACGCCATTTCAAAGGCCGGCTGGCGCACCGTGGTGAGGAAGGGGGCTGCCGCCCTTCGCAGAGGCGAATCGTCGAAACCGGTAACGGACATGTCGTCGGGAACCGCGCAGCCAAGATCTCGCAGATTCCCGATCAGCCTGATCGCCATGAAGTCGTTGAAACATAACACCGCGTCGCACCGGCCATCCGTAAATACGCCGGCGACCCTTTCATCTACCCCGAATATAGTATCCACCCGGGCGTAAACCGAATGCTCCACCCCCGACTCGGTGACGGCCGTTTTGAATCCCCGAAGCCTGTCGATATCGTTCGGGTTCCCCCGGTTGCCAAGGTATCCCAGGCGCCTGTGCCCGGACTCTATCATCATTCGCGTGAGTCCGAGCATGCTTTTATAATAATTGCATGAAACATAATTTTCGCCGGGAATAACGCGGCTGATGAACACGTACGGTATTTTCGTATCCATGAGCCTTTTCCGCTCTTTTTCGCCCACGCTCCTATAGGCGAAGAGCACGCCGTCCACCCCTGGGGCCCCATCCCCAATCGAATCAGCAAAATCGCCGACCGGGACGACCTCCACCCTTTTCTTTTCGTCACGAAAGGCCTCGCCGATCGCACCGACCAGCTCCGAAATGTTCAAAAATGGGTTCGCCGAAAGCTCCTCCCGTTCGGGGACCACCAACAGGAGGTCAAGCATTGCACGAGAGAGGTGGCGCTTTCGGGCGCGCGGCCGGAAGCCCTGCTCCCCGGCCACCGAGAGAACCCGTCTGCGCGTTTCGGCCGATACCCCCGGCCTGTTATTCAGAGCGCGTGACACGGAGCTTATTGAAACCCCGCAGCGGCGCGCTATGTCTTCAAGGCGCCTGGCCCGTTCGCCCTTCATCCCCATCTCGGCAACCTCCGACCTCTATCCTGATGCGCGTTTTATACGGATTCATTTAGACGATCTTCCCACGGCCTCCCAGAGGCCCGCCAGATACATGGCGCCGAGGGCCCTGTCGTAGAGGCCATAACCGGGGCGCCCCCTTTCATCCCATATCATCCTGCCATGATCGGGGCGAATGGCCCCATCGAAGCCCGCGTCCGCAAGCTCGCGGATGATCCTGTATATGTCCACGTCCCCCGATTCCGAGCAATGGGCCGTTTCGTGGAAGGCGCGTTCCCCGGTGCGCCGGATATTACGCGCATGTACGAAGGGAACCCGCCCCTTGCGGACAAAGCGCCCCAGGCTTTTTATTAGATCGATCCCGGCGTTTGGACCGAGCGAGCCAGTACAGAAGCTTATGCCGTTCGAAGGGCTGTCGACGATTTCGGTCAGACGCGCAAGCGCGGCGTCGTCGGTGATGATCCGCGGAAGCCCGAAAACAGGCCATGGCGGATCGTCCGGATGGATTCCCATTCGCACGCCGCTCTCTTCGGCAACCGGCACCACCGCCCTTAAAAAATAATTCAGATTTCTCCACAGGTCCTCCGTGCCGACCCCGGCATAGGCGTCGAGAAGGGAACGAAGCTCTTCCGCCGAGTATGCAGTAGCCCAGCCCGGAAGATCGGGAATTCCGTCCTTAATGTCGATCGCCTCTATGGCCTCATGATCGTATGAGAGCGCAGTAGAGCCGTCCGGAAGCTCCATCGAAAGGTCCGTGCGCATCCAGTCGAAGACCGGCATGAAGTTATAACATAGGATGGGAATGCCGAGAGCGCCCATATTGCGAATGCTTTGACGATACGCGTCTATATAACGGTCCCTGGTCGGCCTGCCGAGCTTGATATCCTCATGCACCGGTATGCTCTCTATCACCGAAAGCGCCAGTCCCTCATCGAGTATCCTTCGTTGAAGCGTAGCCATCCTTTCGAGGGGCCATATCTCCCCCACGGGAACGTCGTACAGGGCGGACACGATCCCTTTTACCACGGGGATCTGGCGGATATGGCGGAGCGGGATCGGATCGCCCTCTCCGTACCACCTGAAGGTCATTATCATGCCATAGCCTCCTACACGCCGGAATAGGCCGAAAAGCCGCCGTCCACCGGGACCACCGCCCCGGAGACAAATCCGGATGATCGTTCGTCCGCCAGCCAGAGGAGGGTTCCCACCAGCTCTTCGGGTACGCCGAAACGGCCCAAGGGCGTATGGGCAATGATCCTGCCGGCCCGCGGAGTATGCGTGCCGTCTGGCCCGACAAGCAGGCTTCGGTTTTGGTCTGTCAGAAAGAAGCCAGGGGCTATCGCGTTGACCCTAATGGCATGCCTCGACAGGTACACCGCAAGCCATTGGGTAAAATTGTTCACCGCGGCCTTGGCAGCGCTGTAGGCCGGAATTCTCGTAAGCGGGCGAAAGGCGTTCATCGATGACATGTTTAGCACCGTCCCGCCCCGCCCCAGCATGTCGCGGGCGAACTCCTGTGTTGTCAACAGCGTACCCGTAAAATTGAGCCCGAAGACGAACTCCACACCCTCCCTGTCGAGATCGAAGAAGGAGCGCCCTCCTTCCGCCCCGGAGAGGACATATCCGGCTTCCAGCCAGTCATGCTCCGTCGTTCCCCTGGGATGATTCCCCCCGGCCCCGTTGACGAGAATATCGCATCTCCCGAACTCCGCCCTCACCCTATCCGCGGCCTTGCGAAGGCTCCCCGCGTCGAGCACGTCGGCCTCCACGCCTATAGCCGTGCCGCCCCCGGAGCCTATCTCCCGGGCCTTTCGGGCCGCGGCCTCCCCCTTAAGGTCCAATACCGCCACCCGTGCCCCGCACTCGGCGAGCGCCGAGGCGAACAAGCCGCAGAGTACGCCCGCCCCGCCGGTCACTACCGCGACCTTACCGTCGAGGCCCACACGAAAAGGAATCTCCATATCGGTCACTCCCCATCAATCGAATAAGCTGTCGTCAATCATCCCCCATGAACGGTTGGCCGGGGCGGCAAAGAAGCGGCCATCGCCCAGGGCAAGGTACGGATACGCGAATGCCGCCGCGTCCGCCCGTATATCCTCCGGCGGAGCGTCCCCCCTGTACGGCGCTATCATCAAGCGGAAGCGCTGAGTCCTCCCATTGAATGAAGGCGCATAGGGCCCGATATGGTCGGAGGCCGAAAAGCGGACCGCCGCCATCCAGCCAAGCCCGCTATAGGTGCCCGGATAGCGGTACTGCCTACCGGTATAGCTTCCGAATGGATTCATTATGACGCGCAGCCCTTCGCGGTCTTTGCGAGTTCTTAGCGGGCAGAAGGCCGGCGAGCAAAGCATATCGGCCGTCTGCGCCACCAGCAGCCCCCGCTCCCCGTTCGAGACGGCCACCCAGCCGTTCGTGATGTGGTTGTTGCAGGAATCGAGCTGTCTGTTTTTCGAAAAGCGCCCGTAATCGAGTGCATAGGAGCTCACATTATCCAAATAATCGTGCTTCCATACACGCAGCTCCCTTTCCGGGGAGCCCCTGAAAGAGGGCTCTATCTCGAGCGGCATTACCTCCCTCCATCTGGTATCCCATTTCCTCTGAAGCCGACGAGCGCGGCCTGGATTGTATCCGAAAAATCCCGTATAGGGATAGTGAACGGTCTGGTCTATATAAAGATAAGGCAGACCGGAGGCGAGGAGGATCTCCCTCTCCACCCAGAGCCTGTGCCTCTCTCCCCGCCCGAAACCGAGCTCGCCGAGCATCCTTATCGCGCCGATAAGGCCGCCCCCCGAAAGATTCTCTTCGACGCTCGACCACCTCTCAATTTCGCGGCGATTGTTGGAGTAGCGAACGCCCGTGCGCATGGAGCCTGCCCCAAAAAAGGTATCGCCATGGAACGAAAGCCCCTTCAGCGAGCCCCTGGAATCGAACGATATGGAGATGGATTCGTTCGAAAGCGAACCGGCCCCGGCGAGCACCGGGCTTTTAATACGGAGCGTCTTCTTCCGGCCTTCGCCGGTCTCGAGGCGGTATGCCTTTTCCCCTCCCGCCCTCATGCGAGTGACGAAAACGAGCTCCTCGCCCCACTCGCCCTTCCTTAACGCGGACGGAACGGCCCGCCCGGACTCATCGGATAAAAAGTGCATGCCGTCACTAAGTACCCCGGGCCTCAACGGAACGCGCACAAGGGCCCTCGACGAGCGCTTTTTGTAACTTATCGAACCATGGTCGACCCCCCGCTTAAAATCTAAAAGCCGTAGGCCTCGAGTCTCGGGCCTTCGCGCTTCGATCATCATGGAAAGCGAAACCTCCGCTTTTACCACCGAGAGCTTCACGATCTCCGCAGCCGCCAAGAGTCTGGCCCGGTTCATCACCGGCGCCGCCATCCCGAAATGCGTGGAGGAAAGGGAACGCAGCCTCTCCTCGAAAGAGGCGGAAAGAAGGCTCCTGGGCTTTCGAGCGGCGCGCTCTGAAGCCTTCTCCATCAGTCGGCGCGCATGCAGCTCAAGCAATCGCGAGCGCTCTATGCCGGTCCACAGGGCCTGGTTCTCCCATTTCTCCGCCCAGCTCGCCATCCCGTCAAAACTCCCGTCCGCCGTATCCTGTCCGATTTCCACGGCGCCGACCGGGGCGTGATCATCCAGATACTTGCAGGGGGTTGTGAATCGGATATAATCCAGATCGAGTACGCTCTCGATAAGCCCGCGAAGCCCTCTCCCCACCGAATAGACTCGGGAGACGAGCGGAACCTCTATACCGCTCCAGAACTCGTCGTCCGCGTCCATGTCCATAAGGATCAACAGATCGACCGGGCTTCGCATGCCAAGCTGCCTCCTTCGCAGGCGCTTCACCCAACGGCGAAGCGAGATATTGTCTATTAGATCGCCTGGATTATATGCCGGCAATAGGACCATCTCCCCCTCGCTTCCTGGAGACCTAAGCCGGAGGGGATTATGCCTTTCCGCAACCGAGAGCGGCCTTACAAAGGCGCTGAACGCGTTGAAGGGGATGGCGCTATAATATAGGCTTATGGCCTCTATCCCGTGCCGGGGATAGAGCGACAGGTGAGACGGATTGTACATCATCTCCTGCGGACGGACCATCGGTGAAAACGAACCGAATATATCCGCCACCCCGGAACCATCGTCGTTGGACAGCGCACGGGAGATCGCCGCGTCGAACTCGGACGCCGTATGTGCGTTTATCATGCCGTTATTGTAAGACATCACCTGTATCTCGTCCGATCCCTTACGAACACGCCTCGATATGGAATCGATGATATCCGGGCAGTGCTTGGGCATTATGAGCTGCAGCGAAAAATAGTTCTCGAAATCCCAGGTCCCCCTTACCGGAACCCCACTCGAATTATAATAATCGAGGACCTCTATGATGCGGCGAATCACGCGGATGTCCTTTCCGAATCCGAGTTCATCGGCCGTATCGCCGCGGTAGGAATGGTAAAAATTGACATGGAAACGAAAGGCGATATGGATCGAGGGGCTGTCGACTTTCATTCTGACACTCCGATTGGCGAACGACAAGGTAACGGACCCTTATTGCGCTCGTTCATATATCGAAAATAATATATTTGCGCGCAAATAACGCAACTCCTTATTCATAAAAAAGCCGGGATTAACCCGGCCTTTTCGCTGGTGAGGCCTTATCCGTTTATTTAACGACGATATTGACGAGCTTCCCCGGAACGACTATTACCTTAACAACCTGTTTTCCCGCGATAAAATCGCCGATTCGCTGGTCCGCGAGCGCAAGCCTTTCCATCTCATCCTTCGAGATGTCCGGCGCGACCGGGGCCTTGGAGCGGTTCTTGCCGTTTACCTGGAAGACGATCTCGATCTCATCTCTGACCGAAAGCGCCTCTATGTAGGCGGGCCAGGGTTGATTTACAAGGAGCTCCTTGTGCCCAAGCATGGCCCACATCTCCTCGGCGACATGGGGTACGAAGGGTGAGAGCATTGGAATCAGGCTGTCGAAGACCTCGGAAAGGACTTTTTTGCCGTCCGGCGTGGCCGCCTCGGAGTCGGGAAGCTGGTAGAGCGCGTTTACAAGCTCCATCAATCGGGCTATGGCGGTATTGTATTGCAGGCGTTCCTCGATATCGTGGGTAACGATCTTCATGGTGCGGTGGAGCTCTATGCGCAGCGCCCGAAGCTCGTCCGAAAGGGCCGCTTCCGCGGCGCAACGCTCGGCCGTATAGTCGGCGGCGTATTTGGAAACTACGCGCCATACCCGTCCAATAAAACGGGAACAGCCCTCAACGCCCTTGTCGGACCAGTCGAGGTCTTTCTCCGGCGGAGAGGCGAATAGCATGAAAAGCCGCGCCGTGTCCGCGCCGTATTCCTCGATTATTTTATCGGGGTCCACTATGTTCCCCTTGGACTTGCTCATCTTGGCGCCTTCCTTTATCACCATCCCCTGGGTGAGGAGCCTGGTGAAGGGCTCGCGGCAGTTTACGACCCCCAGGTCGTTTAGCACCATGTTGAAAAAGCGCGCGTACAGGAGGTGCAAACACGCATGCTCTATGCCGCCGATGTACTGGTCCACCGGCATCCAGTAGTTAACCTCCTCTTGGTCGAACATGCCGCTGGATTTCGGCGAGGTGAATTTGGCGAAGTACCACGACGAGTCCACAAAGGTGTCCATGGTGTCCGTCTCCCGCCTCGCGGCGCCCCCGCATTTGGGACAGCTCGTCTTGATAAAATCATCCATAAAGATGAGAGGGGAACGCGAATCGCCCCGGAACTCCACATCGGTGGGAAGTACAACCGGCAGCTCCTCCTCCTTTACCGGCTGGGGCCCGCATTTATCGCAATAGACCACGGGAATGGGGCAGCCCCAGTAGCGCTGGCGGGAGATCAGCCAGTCCCGAAGGCGGTAGGTTACGGCGCGTTTTCCAAAGCCCTTTTCCTCGGCGTAGTCCGAGATCTTCGACATGGCCTCGCGGTTTCCAAGGCCGTCGAAGGGACCGGAGTTCACGCATACGCCGTCCTCCACATAGGCGTCCTCCATGGTCGATACCGACAGGGATTCGCCGGGGCGGTCGATTACGAGCTTTACCGGAATCCCGTATTTCTTCGCGAAGGCGAAGTCGCGCGTGTCGTGCGCCGGAACCGCCATGATCGCCCCTGTACCGTACTCCATCAGCACGAAGTTGCCGACGTAAAGCGGGACGATGTCGCCATTAAAGGGATTGATCACCTTGAGGCCGGTGTCCACGCCTTCCTTTTCCTTTTCGTCCGAAAGCCGGTCGACCAGCGGCTGCGACTTGAAGCGCTCGATGAATTCGCGGACCCTGGGGTCCCCGACTCGGTCCAGAAGTGAATGTTCGGGCGCAATGACCATAAAGGTAACGCCGAATACCGTATCCGGCCTGGTCGTATAGATGGGGAAATCCTCCCCGCTCTCGAGCCTGAATTTAACCGTAAGGCCGGTCGAACGCCCTATCCAGTTGCGCTGCATGGTCACGACCCGCTCGGGCCAGCCGTCGCCAAGCTCATCATGCCCTTTGAGCAGGTCCTCGGCGTAATCGGTAATCTTGAAGAACCATTGCTCCAGCTCCTTCTGCAAAACGTTCGACTCGCAGCGCCAGCACAGCCCGTCCACCACCTGTTCGTTGGCGAGCACCGTATTGCACGAAGGGCACCAGTTCACCGAGGCCTTCTTTTTATACGCCAGCCCCCTCTCGTACATCTTCAGAAAAACCCACTGGTTCCAGCGGTAATAATTGGGGTCGCAGGTGGCAAACTCCCTCGTCCAGTCGTATGACACCCCCAGCTTGCCGAACTGCTCCTTCATGTGGCCGATATTGTCGAGCGTCCAGCGGAACGGCGGGATGCCCTCCTTTATCGCCGCGTTCTCGGCCGGAAGCCCGAACGCGTCCCAGCCGATGGGGTGCAGTACGTTGTATCCGCGCATGCGCTTGAAGCGCGCCATGAGATCGCCTATGGAATAATTTCGTACATGGCCCATGTGAAGCCGGCCCGACGGATAGGGAAACATCTCCAGCAGATAATACTTTTTTCTGTCGGGGTCGCGCCGCGATTCGAATACCCTGTCATCCTCCCAGCGCTTCCGCCATTTGGATTCTATATCCTTGAATAAATATCCGCGCTCCGTCATGGAACACCTCACAGCTCAATATTTTGGCAATCTCTGATTATCAAGATTTTTCGCCCGCCTGAGGCGGGGGAAGCGCCAGCGCTGATTTTGCCGACTTTACAATTTATGGGATCTTAAAAGTTAATCTTTAGAGATTCCCTTTTGTCGCTTTAATTCTTTTTACGATGAATAAAAGTCAAGTACAATGCCGAAAAACGCGGGGTCAGCCTCGTTCGCGCCTCGTGTCCGTCAGGAATTGGTCGGTAGCCCACACGTCCAGAAGCCTGTTATAGGCCTGTATGATATCGCGATGCGTCAGCACGCCCGTCACAATGCGCTCATTCTCCGACTTCAACACCGGAATGGTCTCCAGATCGTATTCCTCGATTTTCTGCATGGCGAGCGACACGGGATCGTCCTCCGTAACCACCGGCACCTCGTCGATGACGTCCCCCGCGATCAATAGATCCGTGAGCTCATTCGACATGATGGCCTGCCTGACCTGCCGAAGGGATATCACGCCGGCGAGCTCCTTGCGGTCATCCAGCACGAACACATCGCCGTAGGTCGAGTGCATAAGGATTTTGGAAAGTTTCGCGAACGGAGTGCGATGGCTAACCGTGTCGAAGTCGGCCTTTCGCAGCTCTTTAACCTTGATCTTGCCCAGAAGATCCATCTCCCCCCGTCTGGAGACATCGATCCCCTCCTTCAGCAGTTCGAGCGCATAGGTGCTCCCGCGGTTTACGTAGATCACCACCAAATAGGATATAATGGAAACGAACATTAGCGGCAGTATGAAGTGATAGTCCCCAGTCACCTCGAACACCAGCAGGATGGAGGTCAGAGGGATGGAGTTGATTCCGGCGAGCACCCCTCCCATTCCGACCAGCGCGAAGACCACCGGGTCGAGCGACAGGGCGAACAGGGAGTTTAGCGTGAGCGCGAAGGAGTGGCCCATCAGAACGCCGATCATAAGCGATGGCGCGAAGGTCCCTCCGTAGGAGCCGGCCTCCAGGAACAGGGCCATGAATACGAGCTTGAGAAACAGGAGCGCCAGTACGAACGCGAGCGAATGGTGCCTGTTTAGGACCTCGTTAATGGTATTGTATCCTATGCCATAGAGCTCGTGGAAATGGAGAAGCGCTATTCCGAAAAGCGCGGCTACCGGGAGCAGCCGTACAAATTCGTTCCGCAGGCCGAGCTTTTTTGTTAAAAGAAATCCGGATGCGCGGCGGAGCTGAAAGAAGAGGAGCGAGACCACGCCGCACAGAATGGCCAGCATCAGGAAATACGGGAACTCGCCGACTTCTCCGGTAACGTACTGGGGTATCCTGAACACGTGCTTGTTCCCGTGCACCGCCCGGGAGAACACGTCCGCGACCACGGAGGAGATTACCAGCGCGCTCATCGCCTGGTTCTTGAGGTCGTTCAATAGGATCACCTCGATCCCGAAAAAGACCCCGGCTATCGGCGCATTGAACACGGCCGCGATGGCCGCGCCGGCGCCTGCCACCGTGTACATTCGCATCTCACGCTGGTTGAGCCGAAAGAACTGCGACATGAGCGAACCCAGGCCGCTACCCATCTTTGCGGCCGGCCCCTCGGGGCCAAGAGGGGCCCCTGAACCGATCGATATGATCGGAGCGAAAAAATGGAAGAGCGTTACCCTGAAAGGTATAAATCCGTTTCGAAGCAGCACGGCCTTGATGACGCTGGTTACATCGCGTTCCCTGGCCAGCGCGGGCAGGTAGCGCGTCATGGCCGCCACTATCAGAGCCCCTACGACCGGGAATACGAAGACCAGGTTTACATCCACCCCCAGGTAGGACCTCAGATTGAAGAATTCGAAGAAATGGCGTGTCCCTTCCAGCATCGAATGAAACGCGACCGCTCCGGCGCCGGCGAAGAGCCCCAGGACCACCGAGAATACGATATGAGAGATGTATTTGGAAATGTCGGTGCTGGTGTAGCGGGCCCTCAAGCCCCGCTGCGCCTTCCACAGCCCGGCCCAGTTAATGCGTCTTCTACCCGACATCATTCCACTGAAAGTATCTCCATTATTTCCCCGGGACCGGCGGCATTGATGATCTCGGCCCGCCTTTTTTCGTCCTTCAGGATGGACATTATTCTGGAAAGGAGCGTCAGGTAGTCCTTGTGCTGCCGGTCGCCTGCCGCGACCAGGATGATGAGGTTTACGGGCTTGCCGTCCATGGAATCGAAATCGATTCCGGCCCGCGATATTCCGATGGAGAAGGCGATATCCTTCACCGACTTGATCTTAGCGTGAGGAATGGCCAGGCCGAAACCTATCCCCGTGCTCATGATCTTCTCCCTTTCGACGAGGGCGGTTACCAGCTCGTCTATATCGGAGCAAACCTGTGCGCCATCGAAAAGCCTCGCGAGCTCCTCGATCGCCTTGTACTTGTTCCTGGCCCTTAGCCTTTTTATGAATTTCTCGTTCGTATACTCGCTGAGCTTTTCCATAGAATCCGCTGTACTCCATATAGTAATGCCCTATGCGCCACGCGCCGTCATACCGAATGCCTCTTCAACGAGCCGGGCGGCTGGAGAGAACGCATGCATATAATCTTCGCGCCCCTTGCCCCGCGCAAGCTCCCTGTCATTTTTATCATATATTTTGCGTAAATCCATAAGGAAAAAACTCCCACGGCGGCCCGGCTCATCCGCATCAATCGCCGGGTTGGACCGCCGTCTGAAAAATCCAGCCGAAGTATTTTCTAACATCCTCGACAGTCATTCCGTATCCCAGATAGAAGCCGTCAACCCATATCTCGAAATGCAGATGAGCGCCGTAGCGCTTTCCTTCGGCCTCTCCGAAAAGTCCGGAGTTTCCGACATGGCCAATCCGCTGCCCCCTGGATACCCTGGCCCCCTGTACGACCTTCCTGTCGATGGCCGACAGATGATTATAGGTCGTTACGACCCCGTTGCCGTGGTCCAGCCACACCTGTCTGCCGCCGAAAGAGCGAAGAACGAATGTGCGCGGATTGCTCCTGGTATATTCGGATTGTTCCCTCCACTGGCTTGGCGTCATCGGCTCGTAGCTCCAGTCCGCGCGGATGACGGTCCCTCCATCCGCCGCGTACACAGGGGTACTGAAATCAACCGGAACCTGCTCGTAGCTCCCCTCGGCGAAAGAATTATAGATATCCAGTCCCGCATGAATGCCCCCCCTGTACCCTCGTGGTGCGTTCGGATATGACGCGTCGTTCGGAGGGAGAAGGGCGTTTCTCACGGGAACGCACAGCCCCTTAAGCCTCCCATCGAAATATCTCAACGCGATCGATCCGACATAGCACTCCACCTCCGCTATCGCCGCCCTGCCGTCGACCATTGCGTCGGGAGGCGCCAGAATCCGGAAGGTACTTGCATCCACTCCCCCCAATTCCACAACTGCTCGGTCGGCGGACCCCGAGCGGTCTCCTAACAGCCTGGAGAATACGCCCCTGCGCTCTTTTCCGCCGAAATCGACGCGCTTGAAATCGAACCATTCGCCATTATGAAGGAACTGCACGACGCAATAGCGGAGCATGCGGTAGTTGTCCCTATAGCCCGGCACCACCACTATTCTGGTGAGCAGGCGCTTCGCGCCGAAATCGACCTGCAGCCATTGCGCCGAGTCGGACCTCGCGGACATCCACGAGCTCTCCGGATCGCTGTCGAGGGCCATAAGGCCCGAATTGCCAGGTCCATGGCTGGAGCTCACCTCCCAGCGAACCTTTTGCGCGGTATTTGAGCCGATTACGAAATAGTCATTGTTTTGCGCCCCTCCCCCCACCGGAAGCGCGCAGTAAACCAGAATTATGGACGCCAAGATCATGGTACGATTTTTCAAATTATTTATCATAAGCCCCACCCGCTCATCTCGAGCTCCATCCATTCGTCCACGGCTGGACGCTTTCTAAGGCTTGACTGCGCGTTCAAGCAGGGATAGTCTTAGCCCCCGGCACGGGCCGGTAAACAATTATTTCGAGGCTCACGATGGAAAAGCATATAGTAATCTTCTGCACCACGCCTTCGAGAGAGGTGGCGGTCGCCATTGCCGAATCGCTTGTCCCCGACCGGCTGGCCGCGTGCGCGAACGTAATCGGAGGAATATCGTCTTTCTATACCTGGAAAGGAGAGCTGTGCAGGGATGAGGAATGCCTCATGATAATAAAAACACGAGGAGAACTCTTCGGACGGCTCCGGGAACGCATAGAATCGCTACACCCATACGAGGTGCCGGAGATCATCGCACTGCCTATCGTGGAAGGGAACGCTCCATACCTGCAATGGATTGACGACTCGACCGGCTGAAGCGCCTTTTAAGGCCGGGCAAAAACCCTCGAGAACGGAAAACCCCAAAATACCCGGCGGGAGGCCTACAGGCACACGATATCTTCGAATTCGAGCGCCCTTTCATTGAAGAGGGCTCGCACGCGCTCCTCGAAGGCTCCCGCGAAACGCAGGCATACGCCGCAGTCCGAACTTAAGCGGCGCGGAACGGGGATCAGCTTTACGGGTATCCCCTCGGCCCGACACAGCTTCTCTCCCCGGAGCGCAAGGCTTGTAGAATGGAACAGCGCCACGCATTGTCCTTCATTCACCGGGCGCCTCCTTCGCTTACGATTACGCGCACCGCATCAATTGCCGCCCGGATCTCCTCCTCCGTGGTAAACAAACCCGCGCTTAAACGAACCGTGCCGTCCGGAAAGCTGCCCAGCGTATTGTGGGCCGCCGGGCTGCAGTGAAGCCCCACCCTGCAGAGAACTCCAAATTCCTCGTCGAGCCGTAGCCCGATCTCGTCCGGCGGGAGCGTATCTCCGGTAAAGGAAACCGTCGGCAGACGGCTGCCGCCAGAGCCGGAGAAAATGCGCAGGCCGTTGACCTCGGCAAGGCCCTCTGTCAGCACGTCGGCAAGCGCATCCTCCCGGCGGCGTATGGCCGTAACCCCGGTTTCGAGTATGAAGCGAACGCCCTCCAGAAGCCCCGCAATGCCCACGGTGTTGGGCGTGCCGCTCTCGTAGCGGTCCGGCAGAAAATCGGGCTGAGTCTCGTACTCTGAGCGGCTTCCGGTTCCGCCGAAGACTATAGGCCTCATTCGCTCGACCGGCACCCTCCCCCCAAGGACAAGCCCGCCAGTTCCCTGCGGCCCGTACAGGGCCTTGTGGCCGGTAAACGCCAGGAGATCGATGTTGTCTTCCGCCATATCTATCTCCACGCAACCGGCCGTCTGGGCCGCGTCAACAAGAAAGAGGGCCCCGGCCTCGCGCGCGGCGGCCCCCAGCGCGCGGACTGGCTGAATACAGCCATTGACGTTCGAGCCGTGGTTGACGACGACCATCGCGGTCCTCTCGGAAAGTGTTCGCCGCAGTTCATCCGGGTCGAGCAGGCCTTGAGAGGAGCATGGAACGGTCGCTACGCGGATACCGGAAGCCTCGAGGAAGCGAAGCGGTCTCATCACCGAATTATGCTCCATCCCGCTCGTCACGACCCTATCCCCGGCCGACAGAAGGCCCAGCAAGGCCTGGTTCAGCCCTACGGTTGCGTTGGCGGTAAAAATCACCCTTAGCGGATCGCGGATTTTGAAGAGAGAGGCAAGAGCCTCTCGCGCATCGTATATGGTTCGACCCGCCTCGACCGAAAGGCGGTGCCCCGACCGCCCCGGGTTTGCGCCGATCTCCCGCGCGAATTCGGTCATGGCATCGACGACCCGGGCTGGCTTGGGAAATGAGGTCGCCGCGTTATCGAGATAGATCATGGCGATAAAAAGCCTCCCCGAAAGCGAACGCGTCCGCCTTCCAGTGCGCCCATTTATTGCCTCTTCAGGGTTAACAGGAATTCACCCTCTTTTTCCTTTACCGAGACGGACCAACCCCTGTTCTCGGCCAGCCGCGTGACGTTCTCGCGCGCCGCGCCCGAGTCCACAAGCACATCGAGCACGCCCGATCCCATCGCCTCGATTTTTTTCTTCGTCTCGTAGACCGGCTGCGGGCACGAAAGCCCGCGCATATCCAGCTTATCCGCCATAGAATCCTCCTTCGATCACGCCTTCTGGCGCATGGTAAAACCGATTACAAGGCACACGACAAGCCCCGCAATCACCGAGGCCGGCCCCCAGAGTCCGGGACCTTCGGACGTGCTTGCCGCGGCGAAATTGTGCGCGAAAGCGGCCCCGACGATCATCCCCATCACAAAGATGGCGGCATCTCCATCGCCCTCCCCTGAAAGGAAGAGCTGTCTTCCGGGGCAACCCCCGGCAAGCGCGAAGGCGAGGCCCGAGAGCGCCATTCCGCCGAAATTCCAGGTGTGCGCGGTATGCGCCACCGGCTGACCGGCAAAACCGGGGTTGAATTGTCCGAACGCGTAATTGGTCGCGAACGCGCCCAGGACGAGCGCTACCACGCCCCACATCAGATGCATGTCCCCAATAAGAAGGACGTCTCGGAGCGCCCCCATGGTGCAAAAACGGGTGCGCTGCGCGAGGAAGCCGATGACGAGGGCGATTCCAAGTGAAATGAGAACCGGAGCGTGCTGGGAGCCCGGCCCCTTTGCGCTGAAAAACGGCGCAAAGCTGTCCGGCTCCGCATACAGCAATGCTTTCGAGGCGCCCCAAACGGTATTCCCAAGCAGGAGCAGCATAAGGGCGATCATCATCACCGGCATTATCCAGCCTGCGGAGGTATGGGTCTTTTTACTCGCACCGAGGCTGTAACCGTTCTTTATAAAAAATACCCCTATCGCGACACCGATGGCAAGCCCGGCAAGGCCGACGATTGCGTTTCCGTCGCCTCCCGAAAGGCGCAGCAATGCGCGCCAGGGGCAGCCAAGGAAGACCAGAGCCCCCAGCATGGCGAAGAACCCGAGTACGAAGCGCACCATGGGAGCCGAGCCGGACCGGGCACGGAACTCCCCGAAAGAGAGAGCGGCGATAAGAGCACCGAATATTAGGCCTATGATCTCGGGCCTGATGTATTGTGCCGCGGCCGCCCTGTGAAAGCCCAGGGCCCCTGCAATATCGCGCTCCATGCAGGCCACACAGATGCCCATGTTCGCGGGATTCCCCAATTTCTGCAGCAGTGCGGCCCCCATGCCTATTAGAAAGCCGGTCGCGATAATGGCTTTTCTTGAACCGAAAAAGTCCGCCAGTCCCTTCATAATCCTCCATCCTACCTTCAGTGAATAGAAATGCTCCTTAAGTCCGCGGGAGTAAAATTCATTCGACCGAGAACGACCCTAAAAATTGAAACTCGTGACAATCCAAATCCGGGGGCTGTCAAAATAAATCATTAGGCAATCTCTAAAAATTAGGTTTTCCCGCCCGCCGAAGACGGGCGGGAAAACCCAAGCGCTTAATTTGCCAGTAGTTGCAATTTATATGAATCTTAAAAATTTAACCTCTGGAAAATCCATTAATAATTACAATATTATAAATCATAAATATGAATAAATAGGCCAAGCATATTTTTTAAAAAACAAATTTTATTAATTAAATATTTGAACTATTGACCAATGTGTTCGAATGTGCTATCTTTATTGAATTCGCAAATACAATCGGGAACACGCAATGGCCGAAGGCGATACGGACAGGAAGCCGCGGACACATGAAATCCTACAGGCCGCGCAGGAGGCGTTCGCGCGGCACGGCTACAAGAAGACGACGATAGAAGACATCGCCGACAGGCTCGGCATGGTGAAGAGCGCGCTGTACTATTATTATCGCAATAAACAGGAGCTCTTCTTTGCCGTGCTCGAGCACGAAGTGGACCTATTCTTCACCAAAGTCCGGGGCCTGCTTTCAAGCGCCAATACCGTGGAGGAAAAGTTGATCGTCTATGCGAGCCACAGCAATAAGTTCCATCAGGACTTTCACAATCTTTACAACCTTACGGTCGATGAGATATTCCAGAACTTCGAGGACCTCATACGCATACGGAATATCTTTTTAAGCCAGAATATCCAGCTCATAATGGAGGTCCTCGAGTCGGACGACGGTAATCCCATTATGCCGCCCTCCAGGGCGGCCCGCCTGTTTATGGATATGCTTGGGGGGGTTTTACAGAGTTACCATTTGGAAAAACAAACGGTCCCGGAAAAAGACCTGATGGCGTTCATTTCAATTTTTTACAGAGGGCTTTATCGATGACATCCACGCGCCTTGCCCTTGCGGCTTTAATCTTTCCCGCCATGGCGGCCTCCGCTGTTTCCGCCGCGGAGACCTTATCCCTTCGCGAAGCGGTTCGCCTGGCCATCGAAAACAACAACAATTACAAAATATCCATCGAGGCCGTGGAGGAGAGCAGACAGAAGGTACGCGAGTCATGGGGAATGCTGTGGCCGACCCTTTCCACGGACGTCGCCTATACGCGCCAGGGCGCCGACGCGGGCTTCAGCTCGAATATCAAGGCCAACTACGACGTCAAGTTCATAAACGGCCAGATCGCGATTAACCCGGGCGTCTTTTACAACAGCCTCCTGGCCACCCGAAACGCGCATATCATAGCCGAAAACAACGTTCGAAAGCAGAGGAGCGAAACGGTGGTGCGCTCCATACAGTCATATTACAGGCTGCTCCTGGCCCGGGAAGCCGAAGCCATGCGCATGGAATCCCTCAAGGCGCTCGAGGAAAACCTAAAAACAGTGACGATAGGATACAACAAGGGAATTTTCTCCCGCCTGGACTATCTGCGCGCCCAGGTGGCTTTTTCCAATGAAAAGACCCAGTTCATAAACGCCGGCAACGACGCCCTTTCGGCCATGGCCGACCTTAACATTCAGATAGGGAACGATATCTTCATGCGCATAGAACCGGACCCGGCGGAGATGCAGATAGACAAGGCCCTTCTCGAGGCCCTGCCCTCCGATGCGGAGAGGGAGCGCAAGCTCCTCGTCTCCATGATAGGAGAGGCCCTGAAACACCGGCCTGAGGTCATCCAGATCAGAAAAACCAGGGAGATGAAGGAGGACATCGCCTCGGCGGCGGAGGCCATATATCTATGGCCAACGTTCTTCGTGAGCGGCAGTTACGGCACCTCAAAGACCGAAAGCTCGGACTCCGGTTCACCCCCTCCCACGAGCCCCGATCCATTGACCAACATGCTAAACCAGATGATATATGGAATGCGCGAGAATTTAGCGCCCTCCGGCTGGAACAAGTCGTGGAACGTTACGGTCGGCGCGACCTACCGCTGGGGTGCGCTTTCACCGCTCGACACATCGCACGCCAAAGCCAAGCAATCGCGCAGTTCCGCCAAACAGACCGAACACCAGATGGACGACTTTATAAAGGGCGTAAAGCTCGAGATACAGAGGGGCTACCTCAAGCTTAAAGCCGCCCATGTCTCCCTTTCGTCCCAGCAGGGCAACGTCGCAACTGCCGAAGAGGGGCTAAAGGCCGCCATTACCCAGTTTCGCAACGGCATAATCGACAACACCAAGCTTCTCGAGGCCAATGTCCAGCTTATCACCGCGCGGACGCTTTACATACAATCTCTTTACGATTTCCAGGTCGCGCGCGCCGAACTCAATCGCGCGATTGGGGTCGAATTCTTTCCGGTGCGTTGACAGGCTTCCAACGGAGAATACACGATGAAAAAGAGTACCAAACGAATACTCACCGCCATCCTGATCGTTATCCTGCTAATTGCGGGATACCGGGTCAGCAAGATCATTATAAACCGCATACAGGCCTCCCGGAAAACCGAGGAAACCAGGAAGATCCCCGTAAAGGCCGAGGCTGTGCGCCGTACCGACATGCAGAGCACCCTCAAACTGACCGGGGATATCATAGGCACCGAGGTCGTAAATGTCTTTCCTCCCGCCCCGGGTAAAATCGAGTCCATCTTGATCAAGGAGGGAAATTTCGTCCGCAAGGGGGCCGTGGTTTTCAAGATCGACAGGGATATCGTGGGCATGGAATACAATCTCGCGATCGTCGAGTCGCCCATAACCGGTCACGTAGGGAAGATCATGGTCGACCGCGGCATGACCGTCACCAATGCCACGCCCCTGGCCCAGATAGTCAACATGTCCTCGGTCGAAGCGGTCATACGCATCATGGAGGAGAATATCAATCGTGTGGACATTGGGATGCGCGCCCTCATTACCGTTGAATCTTTTCCTGGCCGTATCTTCTCCGGCCGCATCTACAAGAAGAGCGCCGTACTCGACCAGCTAAGCCGCACCCAGGAGGTGCGTATAAGGCTCGACAATCCCGGCATGAACCTCAAGCACGGCATGTTCGCGAATATCGAGATCGTGCTGAGCTCCAGACCCGGCGTGGTAGCGGCCCCTGTCGACGCCATCTTGAGCGGGCTTTCGGGCGAGTCGGATGTTTTCGTGGTGGAGGACGGCCGTGCGCATAAGCGGACGATAAGGACCGGCATAACGACCGGCCGCCTTACCGAGGTGACGAGCGGGTTAAGGGCGGGTGAGATAGTGGTGACTCTTGGCCAGGAGACCCTGGCCGACGGCGATGAGCTACTGGTATACCGCGAGGACGAGGGCCCGCCCGCCGTGGCGACACAGAAAAAGACCGGAGACTGACCATGAAAATAACAGAAATGTCCGTCAACCGGCCCATCACGGCCATGATGATCTTCGTTGCGCTCATCGTGCTCGGATACGTCGGCTTTTCCAAGATGCCCCTCGACCTCCTTCCCGATATCGAGTTTCCCATAGCGGCGGTCATAACCGAATATAAGGGAGTAGGCCCCAAAGAGATCGAGAGCACCGTCACCAGGCGGCTCGAGGAGTCACTTGCCGGAATCAACAACATCGACTACATCACCTCCACCTCCAAGGAGGGCATGTCGCTGATCGGCGTGCGCTTCATCTGGGGAACCGACATGTCCCTCGCCGTATCGGACATAAGGGAGCGCATAGATATCATCAAAAAATTCCTGCCCGAAGGAATTGAGACCCCTGTGGTTCTTAAATTCGACGTTTCGATGATGCCGATAATGGTCCTTTCGGTATCAGGAAGCAAGGACTCGAGCTACCTTCGCGAGTACGCCGAGGACAACCTGAAAAACCTGCTCGAACAGATCGACGGCGTCGCCTCGGCGGTGCCGATAGGCGGCCAGAAGCGCGAGGTAAGGGTTGAACTCGTCAAAAATCGCATGGAGGCCTACGACATCTCCATCGAAACCGTTGTCGGCATGGTGGGGCTGGAGAACATGAACGTGGCGGGCGGAGACATCAAATCGCCGCATCGCAAATATACCCTGCGCACCAAGGGCGAGTTCGAATCGCTGGAGGACATCCGAAACATGGTGGTGAGCGTAAAGAACGGCACCCCCATATACCTGAAGGATGTCGCTCGCGTATACGACGCCCCGGCGGAACGCAAGGAACTGGTCCGGCTGAATGGAGAGAACGGCGTCGTGATCCGGATGACAAAGCAGTCCGACAAGAACACGGTCATCGTCGCGCGGGACATCATGAAACAGCTCGAGGTGATACGGAAGACCCTCCCCCGGGGCATGGAAATCACCCCCATTTTCAACCAGGCCGAATACATAGAGCGCTCCATAGATAACGTGATCGACAGCGCCTGGCAGGGGGGGATAATAGCCATCCTCGTCGTATTCATTATGCTTCGAAACCTGCGCTCCGCGCTGATCCTCGGCCTCTCGATTCCGGTCTCCATTGTCGCCACCTTCATAGCCATGTATTACTTCGATATATCCCTGAACATGATGTCCATGGGAGGACTCGCCCTTGGCGTCGGCATGCTCATCGACAACTCTATCGTCATATTGGAAAACATCTTCCGTTTCAGGGAAAAGGGGGCGCGCCCCAACGAGGCGGCCAGGCTCGGTGCGGACGAGATGGCGATGGCCATCACCGCCTCCACCCTCACCAACCTGTGCGTTTTCATTCCCTTCTTCTTCACCACGGGGCTCGCCGGCCAGCTCTTCCGTCAGATGGCGCTTACGATCACCTTCTCGCAGCTCTGCTCTCTGGCGGTCGCTCTAACCCTCGTGCCCATGATGTCCGCCAGATTCATAAAGACCATCACCGTCCGCCACACCGGGAGGACCGCCTTTTTAAACGACCTCTTCTCGTGGAGCGAGGGCATGTTTACGCGCCTTGAACGCTTCTACGCCCTTACTATCCGCTGGGCCCTTGGCCATAGACGACGCGTGGTTTTATTCTCCGCCCTTGCGGTTGTCGCGGGTCTCGCCCTCATACCGCTCGCGGGCATGGAGTTCATGCCTGAGCAGGACCAGGAGCAGGTCGTCTTTACCGCCAAGCTGCCTATAGGCACAAACCTCGATACCACCGAAAGCGTCATGCGCATGGTTGAGGAAAGGGTGCTCAAGGTGGTTCGCCGCAACGAATACCGGGTGGTCAGCGTGCGCGCCGGATACGGCGAGGGCTTCGCGGCCGCCTTTGGCGAAACGACCGACCATACGGCCAAGATCGAGATGCGCCTGGTCTCGGTTTCCAAAAGGGATCGCTCCGAACACGATATCCGGGAGGCGGTTCGAAAGGCCGTAGCGGACGTACCGGGCGTCACCTTTAACTTCGCCGTTGAGGGCCAGGGGCTCTCCATGGGAGGCGGCCCTCAAATATCCATAGAGATATATGGCTACGATTTCGACCAGGCACAGGAATACAGCCAGCAGATTAAAAACGCGATCACCGGAATCCCCGGCCTCAAGGACGCCGAAATAAGCCGCGAGGAGGGCCTTCCCGAGCTCGTCATAGTGGTCAATCGCGAGAAGGCCTCCAAGATGGGCCTCAACGCCTCTTATGTCGCGAATCTCATCAAGGACAATGTGGCGGGCAAGATCGCATCGATATATCGCCATGAGGGCAAGGAATACGACATCTTCGTGCGCCTGCGGGAGGAGGACCGAAAAAGCCTCGACGACATCAAATCGCTCCTTGTCCGCACCCCGGTGGGCGCCTCGGTGCCGCTTGGCAACATCATCGAAGTCAGTTCATCCAGCGGCCCCACCACCATACAGCGGAAGAAGCAGGAGCGCGTAATATACATCAACTGCAAGGCCGTAGGCCGCGACCTCAACTCCGTGGCCAGGGACATACAGGCGAAAATCGACACCCTGCCCAAACCCCGGAATTTCTACGTCCAAATAGCCGGGGCGTTCAAAGACATGCAGGAATCCTTCAGGGACCTTGGGCTTGCGCTTCTCCTCGCCATAGTGCTGATATACATCATTATGGCCGCCCAGTTCGAATCATATCTGTATCCATTTATCATCATGTTTTCGGTCCCCACCCTCATCTTCGGCGTGATGATCTTTCTGTTCCTCACGGGAACCACCTTCAATGTCGTATCGTTCATGGGGATACTCATGCTTTCGGGAATTGTGGTCAACAACTCGATAGTGCTTGTGGACTATACAAACATCCTCAAGGCGCGGGGGCTTCCTACACGCGAGGCCCTTATGGAGGCCGGAAGCAAGAGGCTTCGGCCGATCCTCATGACCACGTTTACCACGATCCTTGCGCTTGTCCCGATGTCCCTGGGTCTGGGCGAGGGAGCGGAGCTTTCGGCGCCCCTGGCCCGCACGGTCATGGGGGGAATGAGCTCCTCGTTCATTTTCACGCTGCTTTTTGTGCCGGTGGTCTACTCCCTTTTCGAGGACCTCTCGGCGAGAGTAAAGAAGAGTTTTTCAGGGAGAGGTTAAACCAATGAACCTCATGTTCATCGTATACAGTAACGCCGTCGACGACGAGATGGTCGAGACGATACGCCGCGCCGCGGACGGATATACGCGCTTTCTGGGGGTACACGGGGAGGGACGAGGAGAACCCCATCTCGGTTCGCACATCTGGCCGGGGGTCAACAACTGTATAATGACGGTTGTCGACAAAAACCAGGAAAAGTCCCTGGTCGAAGAGATGCGGGACCTAAAGAAGCGGTTTCCCGGAGTGGGCATACACGCCTTTACCGTACCGCTCAAAACAATGTATTGAAAGCGAGCGGAGTCCATCAGGAGACGGGCAGGCGGCCCTGGGGGCGGTTCCCAACAAAAAATAAAAATTATTGACGCGCAAGCCTTCGGGTAGCAAGCTACCTGACGGCTATCGCAATACCAAACTATAGGAACGAGGAGCTGTCAAATGAAGAAAATAGGATATCTGGTAATGCTGACGATATTCTGCGCCTCATCGATCGCGCTCGCCAATCCCGAAATTCAAAAAAAGCACAAAGGCCATAAAAAGGACGGCAAGGTTATCAATTGCGCCTACTGCCACACCACCGCCAAAATCGAGAAAAAGAAGGGGTATGGAATCGCGCTCGTTAACAAGAACCCGCTGTGTATGGGAGCGGGATGCCATCCCTTGAAATAATCCGGGTCATTTCGGCCTGCCGGAAAAAGCATGTCCCCCGGGGGCATGCTTTTTTTATTTGACTCGCCGCCGGAAACGATATGTCATACCCAAGCTCGGAGACCGTACAAATCCAATGCCCGGAATTATAACGCACAGCAGGCTTTTTCACGAATCCCTTTCGTCCCTTCAAAGGACGAAAGACCCAACCCCGTACAACAGGTCCACACAGGCCCTTTTCGCCCCACCCGAACGGCGAAGGGCCGGTTTGTTCGGGGCGCTCGGGCCCGACATTTTCGACTACCTCCCCGTAAGACGCAGGGATTTCTTCGGAACCGGACTCACCATGCGGCTCCACTCCCCTTCGATGGCCGACAGCCTCTCCTCTCTTCTTTCCCGCACGCTTCTGGTCGGTGATTTCAACAACGAATGGTCGGCGACCCGCCGCGCCTATTGCTATGGGTACGTATCCCATCTTATCGGCGACGCTGTATTCCATCCCTTCGTATACTACTGGGCCGGTTTCCCCGACGGCGGCAGCCGCAGGGATATATTCCACTATCGGGAGCAGTTGCTCCTGTTCCAGTACAACATGGACTTGTTTTTTCAGTATCACTACAACAACCATGTATTCGAATTCAGCCTCGATGATTCGCTGCCGGTGGAACATACCCCATGGGGATTTCGGGTGCTCGACGGGAGGATAAAGAGCCTCCTCCTCGAGGTGCTGGCCGACTCGTGTCCCGCAGAGCTCCCCCGGTTGGCCCGTAAGACCCCGCCACAGCGCCAGGAGAATGATCGATGGGGAAGAGGCCTTGTCGACTTGCTGCCGCACCTTATCGGAATAAGCTACCGGATCAAGCGCACGGGTAACGCGACAATCCGAAGGATTATGGATCGTATTAGGGTGCGGCGCAGACTCTTCCCGGACTATGTGACGCGCTACCCCGAGCCCAGGCGCATGAACCGTCACGCCTTGAACCTGCACCGCGAACGCTGGTTCCACCCGACCGGCGCCGCAGGCCTGCACTATGAATCGGTCGAGGACCTTTTCAAGATCGCGCGCGAGCGCACCGTCGCGGCCTGGGAACGGATGGAATCGGGCCTCTACACCGGTAAGGCCGACATAAACGCCATCATTTCGGAATTCATGGCCGATTCACACACCGGCGAGGCGGGCGCCGGCCCATCGTCACTTAGAATTAAAAAGCCGCTTCGAATGCGCCTGTAAGGCGGAGACACGGGTGCCCCCCCCCCCCCC
>Ga0208040_1000306_pt1 | contig 62640 bp, 48 predicted proteins | sample AD_UKC083_MetaG_FD_184431 | JGI IMG/M metagenome (GOLD analysis project Ga0208040, IMG submission 184431) | Active sludge microbial communities of municipal wastewater-treating anaerobic digesters from USA - AD_UKC083_MetaG (SPAdes) (version 2) | ecosystem: Engineered > Bioreactor > Anaerobic >...
TGTTACCGCTACATTAACCAATACCCAGGTTACGGGAGATAACTGCGGCTGGACTGTTACCTATACCTTCAAAGTTTCAGATGTCTGTGGTAATGAACTAAGTGGACAGACTATTGTGCATTCCGGCGGTAATCAGACTGCTCCTTCGGGAACTGCTCCGGATGGAACCACCGGTATCGATGCCTGCTATGTTGATGCAGTTACTCCTCCGGATGGTACACCTGTTTTTGATGCTGAGGCTGCTGCAGCCGGTTACAATAGCGCGTGCGGCGGCGCTGTTACTGCTGTGCTTACGGGTACTGCCGTAACAGGAGATGACTGCGGCTGGACTGTTACCTATACTTTCACGATAATAGATGAGTGCGGCAATGAACTAACGGGTCAGATCATTCAGCATTCCGGTAGTGACCAGACTCCGCCTGAATTCACAGTTCCGGCCGATATTGTTATTTGTCGCACTGCTGATTGCAGCTACGATATTTCACCTGATGTAACAGGTGATGTTAATGATGAAACAGATAATTGTTCTACCGGATTAGAAGCTACATATACTGATGATGATTCAGGACTTGTTGATTGTGATCAGGCCGGGTTTATAAAGAGGACCTGGACATTAACAGATAACTGTAACAATACAACAACTAAAATCCAGACAATCTGGATTGAGCCTGTCCCCCGGCTTACACTACTCCCTTCGCAGGATACAATTTGCAGTGGGCAGTCCACCAATATTAAGATTGAATCTCCTACCCAGCCAATTTTCCCGGTGAGATTTGATTACCATATAGACGTTGATGAACCTGACAGCCTTCAGATAACAACATCGGGTTCCGGCTCATCTCTTCTAAACGGAGCTTTTATTAATGAGACTTTTAATAATTTGAGCAATAAGGCACAACGAATTATTATTACCTTTACTCCTTATACTGTTGATGAATCAGATGAAGTCAGGTGTACCGGTAAACAGACAACCATGGAAGTATGGGTTGAGCCCGTACTGACAATGTATTTTATACCTGTACAGGATACTATCTGCGATAATGATGTGACTCAAATTGAAATGAGGAGCATTACCAATCCGACACTGCCCGTGCAGTTTGCTTATTCGGTATACACAGCTTTCCCGGATAGTGTAAATATTATTAATATGCAAGACGGAAGAACAGGCTATCTGTCAGGCGGAAAAATAATGGAACGTATCGATAATCTCAGTAACCAGGCACAGAGGCTTACCTATACGGTAGTACCTTATACCGTAACACAGTCTGGGACTGTACGATGCACAGGATCTGCCTATGATATTGATATCTGGGTTGAGCCGACACCAACTGTGTATTTGGTGACAGAGGATAACATAATATGTGACAGTACCATAACAAATACTGAAATACGCAGCATAACCCAGGCAACTTTACCCCTGAGATTCGATTACACTGTCGTAGCCGAGTTTCCGGATAGTGTTAACATATCTAATACACAAGCCGGCACGATTGGGTATCTGACAGGGGAAAAGATACTGGAATTAATTGATAATATCAGCGACCGGCCACAAAAGGTCACCTATACTGTATCACCCTATATTGTAACACGGTCTGGAGCTATAAGGTGCTCAGGATCACCTTATAGTGCAGATATATGGGTGAATCCCACCCCGCGGGCAGTGCCAGTCAATGTAAATCCTGCCATCTGCTATGGCGAACTTACGGCCATACGGCTCGAATCACCCACTGTAATGACTTCCGGTGAGATAAGGTTTGATTATGACATAGCTGTTCCGTCGGGAGTTGTGACAGAAGATCCCGGCCCTGGCACCGGAATGATCCCGGGAGATGTTCTGTCCTTTAAGTATAGTAATACAAACGATACAGTTCAGTCGGTATTCTTCAGTATAACTCCTAAAGTTGAAGGACTTAACTGTCCGGCCGGAAAACCAGTCGTTCAGGAGGTTCAGCTTCATCCCAGGCCAGTCAGGGGCATTGATATCCTTGAGCCTTTCACCTGTGAAAGCATTGGTGGTCGTGCAACCCTTATGGCAAGAATCTCAAGAGGTGCCGGTCCTTATTCCATCGACTGGAGAGGACCTGTTGGTTACACCATGAAAGACTCACTTGTTATTGCCAACCTTTATGCAGGGTACTACTGGCTGAATGTAACTGACAACCTTGGTTGCGAGGGCGATTCTTCCATCAGTATCGCCAATCTGAGCGCCAGTCCAAGGATCATACCGATTCCTGTTCTTCCGAATATCCATGTTTCATGTCCCGGCGGAAGTGACGGACTGGCAAGGATTTATGTAAGGGACGGGATCACTTACCCATATGAATACTGGCTTGTCCGGAATGGTACAGATACATTGCACACCGGCGTTTTCTCAGGAAATTATGATACGGACATTCCAACGACATTCAGGGTTTGTGAAAACCTTAGAGCCGGGACTTACACTCTTATGGTCAGGGATATAAACGGCTGTGAAACGATAAGGCAGGTAAATCTGAATGAACCGGATCCGATACAGCTTAGCATGGAAGTCAGTTACTACGGGGAGTCGAATATCTCATGCCGCGGGTATAGCGATGGCTTTGTTACCGCCATGGCTACTGGCGGGACTGCTCCTTACACGTACTTCTGGTATCCTGAATCCGGATCGCTGACGGTAAGTAACAATGAAAGCACGCTCGACAGCATTCCGGCAGGCAAGTATTATGTGCTGGTCACCGATTTCATGGGATGCACAAAAACTGACAGCATAACGCTGGAAGATCCTCCCGGAATGGAACTTGTCTCCAGCGAGGTGTCGCTCAGCAACGACATGGCGTTCAACATCTCATGCAACGGGGCAAGCGACGGATATATTAATATCCAGGTCACCGGAGGATCAGGTAATTATACCTATTCATGGACGGGAGACAACGGATTTTCTGCAAATACCCGTGATATATCGGGGTTGAAGGCAGGCACATACACATGTATGGTTACGGATATCAATGGATGCATCCTCACTCCTATGCCGGAATTTACTCTTGAGGAGCCTGAGCTACTTGTGCCCGGTGTCACTTCATCCGTCTCTGACGATGGTTCCTTCAACATCAACTGTAACGGAGGCACAGGCAGCGCATATCTGACTGTTTCAGGGGGAAGTGGAAGTTCTTACAGCTACGTCTGGACTAGCTCCGACGGATCGGGGATAGTGGACGGCGAGCAGGATCAGACCAGTCTTACGGCAGGAACCTACCACATTCTGGTCACCGATCTCAACGGATGCGTTGCCGAAACGGACATCACACTGACAGAGCCTTCTGCAATAGACATTAAACTGATACCCAGTCATATAACATGTCAGACTTCAGATTTCGACAATGGTTCAATAGAACTGGAAGTCACCGGAGGAATAGAACCATATACATATTTGTGGTCGAATGACGCAGTGACAAAGGATATTTCGGGCTTAACCCGGGGTGAATATCATGTTGTGGTTACCGATGCCAACGCTTGTGAGAAATCCGCCAGCATTATGATCGAAGATCCTCCTCTGCTCACGTACGAACCTGTTGTGTCGGATTATAACGGATTCAATATCACCTGTTATGGTCATTCCGACGGTTCCATCCAGATAAATCCCACCAGCGGAACGCCTCCGTATGTCTATTCATGGGAGGGTCCGGACGGATTCACATCAACAAACAGCATCATTTCAGGACTAAAGGCGGGAAGATATATTCTGAACATTACCGACAGCAAGATGTGCAGCGTAACCGACACAATTTATCTTGAAGAACCGGGTCTTTTTGGGATTACGTTTACAACTTCAGAGAGCCTTACCGGAGAATATAATATTAATTGTGCCGGTGGAAAAACGGGTTCAATATCCGTTGAAGTCGTCAATAATGCGGGAAGTGTCGATTATCTGTGGTCTGATGGCGAGGTTGGAAGTAATCGCGGCGGGCTTGCGGCAGGTTATTACAAAGTTATAACGGTCGATTCGAACGGATGTACGGCCGACACCACTATTCTGCTTACCGAACCCGACTCAATTGCTATATCATTTGCCGTTACCCGGCCTCAGTGTACCGACATGCCCAACGGCCGGATACGAACCATGGTAACCGGTGGTGTCGGCTCAGCTTATACCTACCTGTGGTCGGACAATTCGACAATGCCTGATATAAGTGATGTGGTGAGCGGTGTGTATACCCTGAGCGTTACGGATGCAAACGGGTGCAGTGTAAGCAGCTCCGTTACAATTGAAGCGGTGAGTGACCTGTGTCTGCAAATTCCGAATGCAATTTCACCCAACGGCGACAATATCAATGACGTCTGGAACATAGGACTCAGGGAGCTCTATCCCGAAATGGAGGTTACCATATTCAACAGGTGGGGTGAAACCATCTGGAAGTCGGGCAGGGGATATCCCGTGCCCTGGGACGGAAGGAGCAACGGCACGCTTCTGCCGATGGATTCCTATCATTACATAATTAATCTGCATAACGGAAGGAAACCCATCATAGGCAACATTACCATTGTGAAATAATTAACAGAAACTGATTTGAAGAAACTGGCTTTATTTTCGGCATTGATACTCTGTACTGCGCTCGCATCGGGACAGCAGCTGCCATTGTACAGCCAGTATCTTTACAACAAGTTTCTTATAAATCCCGCCGTGGCAGGTTCCGACGGTTATTCAAGCGTTAACCTTACAGCCAGGGAACAATGGATAGGTTATATAGGCGCTCCACGGACATTCTCATTCAGCGGTCAGGGCAGATTCCTGAAGAAAAAATACCATCTCAGAAGTACTTCCAGAGGAAATGTCTACCGGCCCAAGACTGACGGCAAGGTAGGACTCGGAGGCTATGTTTTCAGCGACAGGAACGGAATTGTCCACCGCACGGGTTTCCAGGGGACATACTCTTACCACATGTGGATAAAGAGCAACACTCAGCTTTCTATGGGTCTTGCTGCTACAGCTTATCATTTCAAGATAAATGAAAAGGAAATAATTTTTGAAGATCCAAGCGATCCCTGGTTGAACAATGAGCTTCGCAGGGGTGTCTTTGTTACCGACGCCGATTTCGGGATATATATTCTCAATCCCAGTTACAATGCAGGGTTTTCAACCCAGCAGATATTCGGTGCGGCTGCCAAAATAGGCAATGAAGCCTACCGGAATTTCAGTATGGACAGGCATTATTACCTTTTCGGGTCATATTTCTTTTATGTAGCCGATAAAACGGAACTGTCTCCCTCCGCTCTAATAATGATGTCGGAACAATTGAAGCCTCTGGCTGACATTGGTCTTAATTATATTTATGACCAGAGGATATGGGCAGGTCTTTCATACAGGACGACAAAAGCCCTCATTGCCAATTTCGGGTTGAGCTATACCAATATTCACATAGGATATTCATTCGACTTCACTCTTCAGGAGATACAGCGTATTACCTACGGCACTCATGAATTTACTGTTGCAGTCAAGTTTGGCGACAGTGCCCGCAAGTACAGATGGCTCGACCGTTATTAGAATTGTGAGTAAATCCCGGTCAGTCTTTTGTTTCAAGAAAATAGATCAGTGAGCTGTTTTTTTCCTTGTCACATAAAGATTTAAGCGAAAAAACCAAAGCCTTTATCATTCCTTTCACAAAAGGCATCAGCGATCGTCTGTTCTTTTCACTCAGGGCAGAGATATAGAAAACATCGAGGGGAAGCGGAACCGTATTTCGGATGATAAATCCTGCCTTTTCAGCAAAGATTCTGAAGGTGGCGGGAGTGAAGTGCCACAGATGCCGGGGTACATCCCATGCAGCCCAATCTTTCCCGTAATGCATGGCATCGTACGAGATGCAGTTAGGCAGGGCGGCAATGCACAAGCCTCCCGGCTTCAAAAGTCTTTTTATCTCAAATATATAATTTACAGGATTGTTAAAATGTTCAAGGACATGCCACATTGTAATGCAGTCGAAGTTTTCTCCGGGCAGTTCGGAAATTGCTGAAGGATGCAGAACATCTATGCCGGCATGGGCTGATGCAAAATCCCCGGCCTTCCCGTTAGGCTCAATCCCTGTGACTTTCCAGCCGGCTTTTTTCATAGTTCCGGCGAACCATCCGGTTCCGCATCCTATGTCAAGTATGCTTCCTCCGCTAATCCCTGTGTTCTTCTCAACCAGTTGTTTCTTGCGGGCAAGCATTATTTTCCTTGCCTGAAGGTATATCATGTTCACAAATCCCCCGGCCTTGTCGTCGTGGGATATGTATTCCGGAGAGTCGTAATACCGGCCTGAATCTTCTTCAGCGGGAGGGTTATGGGTAAAAACAAAACCGCATTGAGGGCATTTATAAAGGTCGAAGCTTTCCATGCTCACCAGGTAGTCGGTACATGTGAGATACCGGGAAGGCCCGGCGGATGAGCATAACGGACATGTCAGGCCCTTTGTCATCCCTCGCTTCTCTTATTTTTTAAGAATCCGGCAGCGAAGTATCCTGCAACAAGCAGGATCAGGATAATCGAGCTTGCCAGCGATATCTTGTTGCCGTTGATATAGCTTGGGGGTTCGAATACGAATTTCAGCTCGTGGCTGCCTCCGGGAAGGACCATTGCCCTTAGAACGTAGTTTGCCCTGAAATGATCACTTTCGTTTCCGTCGACATAACAAAGCCATCCTTCAGGATAATAAATATCCGAGAAGACAGCAAGTCTTTCTCCTCCTGTTTCATACCTGTATATCAGTTCGTTTGGCTGGTATGACAGCAGTTCGATCCGGTCGCTTTCCGAAACTTCGTATTGAGCAGCCCTGACATATTCACTAAACCTTGAGTCAATTACTGCTTCAGTGGCGGGATTGATAGTTTTTAAGGCGGCAAGCTCCTCATTTGCATTGGCGGCCATATGTGCTTTTGCCACGAACCATGCATTTCCGAGGGCATTCGGATTTATAACCGGCGGCGACTGTGGATCGACAATGACATATTTTGTATTCAGCATGTTCAGGGCTGTCGTGTTGCTGAAGACAGGTATCAGGTGGTCACTCAGTTCTTCCACGGTCCTTATTTGTCCGGCATTCTGAAAGGCGGTCTGGAACATTCCCAGTTCGCGGCTTATGGTTGAATCGATAAGTTCCTGATATCTTTTAAGCTTTGCCCCGTGATAACCTCCTATCGATTTGTGGAACCACGAGGTGGGAGAGTTATCATTGAACACAGAGGTGGTAAGGTTTAGCACTCGTTTGTATGACTGGTCTTTAAGTATTTCATTGTCGGCAATTCCGGGGGTGAATGATTTCTGTATCACTGAAGGCCTTTCAAAGCGGTCGGCTCCCAGGTATCTTTTTCCTGCTCCCCACAGATCGAAAAGTATCAGAGCTCCCAGTAGTAGGGTCGCGTATTCTTTTTTCAGCTTACCCTCAACAAAAGCGAACAGTGTTCCGGCGCCAAGCACGATGAAAAGGAGAGACCTGAAGCTGTCGGCTCTCAGCAAACCTTTGCGATCGCTTACAAGTGCATCCTTAAGCCAGTCGGGTAAACCGTTCTCCATTGGGTTCAGGAACGAACCGGCAATTCCCGGGAAGATCAGCACAAGAAGAACTATCCCTCCTGTGATCCCGGCAGCCGTTTTAAGTCCTTTCAGCAGGGTTTTCTTCGGCAGGAAGCCGTTCATATAGTTCCGCAGCGCCAGGAAGCCGAGAAGCGGGATGCAGAACTGGGCCATCACCAGAGTCATTGAAACGGCCCTGAACTTGTTGTAGCCGGGGAAGAAATCGATGAAAAGGTTGGTGAAGGGCATGAAATTCTTACCCCACGACAGCATCACCGACAACACTGTGGCTGTCAGAAGCCACCATTTTTCCCTTCCTTTTACTACAACCAGTCCAAGGACGAACAGGAAAATCACTATCGCACCCATGTAATGAGGTCCATCTGTAAAGGGTTGTGTTCCCCAGTACTTCAGCATCTGGTTAGAGTACTCAGCCGCGTTGTTCTGTCTGAGTACCTTTACCGTTTCCGAATCCCTGTCGAAGGGCTTTGAGGAGCCGCCCTTGTAGTTGGGGATAAGAAGGTTCATTGTTTCGTCAACTCCGTAGCTCCAGTGAACTATATAATCCCTGTCGAGTCCGGCCGACACATTACTGTGTTCCGCCTGCAGTTCCGACTTGCCCCTGATCGAGTATTTGCCATACTCCCTCACGGTATTGAGGTTGGCGAAGTTGATACCCACAGCCAGTGCAAGCGGGATAAGCATAATAAGTGATGTCTTCAGAAACTTCGGGAAGGCTTTTTCCTTCAATGACCAGATGAATTCGGTAATAATGAACACAAGGATGATCATAGCAGCGTAGTAGCTTATCTGAAGATGGTTCGCGATAAGCTCAAGGGTCAGGAAGAAAGCTGTGATCAAGGCTCCCCTTATTGCATCGCGGCGGTAGGCGTACCAGACTCCCCCTATCACAGGAGCCATGTATGCCAGCGCGATAGCCTGTGTGTTGTGTCCGGCAGCAAGTATCTGAAAGAAGAATGAAGAAAAGGCAAAGGCAATTGCTCCTGCAATGGAAAGCCGTTGGTTAAGTCCGAACATCAGCAGCAGAAGATAGAATCCTGCCATTGACAGGAAGAGGACAGATACCGGCATCTTGAAAACTCTGAGAGCGTTGTCGGCATGTTTTAACAGGTTGCCGGGGTATTTGGTAGATATCAGGTAAGCAGGCATCCCGCTGAATATGGAGTTTGTCCAGAGAGCTTCCTTGTTGTACTTTTCACGGTAATCCCTTATTTCCTTCGCGTTGATGTTTGATACCGTGGTGTCGTTTGCCTGAAGCACCTTTCCTTCGAGCACCGGGTAGAAGTACACGAACGCCAGGAGGGTGAAAAGCGCCAGTGCAATGATGTGCGGCAGTGCCGGCTTGATCCTTTCTTTTAATTCCATAATCAATGGGTATATCTGGCAAAATTACCTAATTAAGCTGTATTATGCAGGCCTGATCGCGGCAGCCTTTTAAATTTCTTCCTCAGTGTCCCTGAGCGACCTCAGATTTTCGCCCAGCTTCCGGATATCGGACCATTTTCGTACAAGTCCTTTTACAACCTGCAGTTCAGCCGGTTCATAGAAGTTGAGGACATACAGGATGAATGGAAATCCGGCAATACACATTAACTTCAGAAGAAGTCGCGGCACAAGGTTAATTTCGTTAAGCACCAGCCCTGCAAACGACAGTATTGTTCCTGTTACAAACATCATTGTCATTTTCCTGAGTTCGTAAGGGATAAAATACTCTTTCTGGGAAAAATGGTAGTTCAGCTGCCAGTAAACAAACTGAGTCAGGAGGGTGGCTATAGCCGTTCCGAAAACATTCCATACCGGAATAAGCAGGATGTTGAGTATAATGTTGAGTACTGTCGCGATCACTACATTGATCCCGATCACTTTTGAATTCCTTTTGATCAGCAGGCCGTAACTGGTAGTCTCCCTCATATTCACAAAGAATACCGAAAGGGCAAGGATGGGCACCACCATCCAGGCGCTCCAGAAACTGGCCGATTTGGCTATTATCTTAAGTATTTCGTATGAAAAAAGGGAAATTGTGATTATACCCAGCATCAAAACGTATGATGAATACAGCATTGACTTTTTGTAGAACAGGTGGTTGTCGGTGGTGTTCATCTTTTTCAGTGCCATGGGAGTGAGAGCCATCTTTATCGAATCGACTATCACCAGTTTCAGCACCGATGCTATTTTGTAGGCCATGGTATAAATGGCCACAAATTTCAGCAGGGCCATTGAGTTAAGCGCGTACCTGTCGACGGCAGTCAGAACGGCTGTTGCCAGGTTTGCCATCATCAGGGGGAAGCCGAAACGGCTCATTGAAGCCATCAGGGCACGGTTGAAAAAGGGTTTGCAGTTCCGTGTTGTATAAGCTGACAGGAAAACTACAAACAGCAGGTTACCGATAACCTGGGCAAGATAGATACCCTTTATTCCCATGCCCCTGGCCGTGATAAAATATATTGTAAGGCCAAGCACGGTTATCAGCTTCAGCAGGTTTGACACTGAAAAGAGAGCCGCCCTTGCCTGTACCCTCATCAGGGAGTTTATAAGGTTGTTTATTGCCTGAAGTGCGGAGGATAAAACCAGCAGTTTGATGGCATCCGACATGATATCCGTGTCGAAGATAGCTCTTGACAGGGGACGGCTTGCAGGAATCAGCAGGGTGCAGAACAATAAACTTATCAGTATCTGGATGGAGAGCGACATGAAGAAGATTCCCTTCCTGTCGGATGAGTAATCCTTGTCCCAATACCATCTCATCATGCTCTGGGGAAGCCCGGAAGCCATAAGGGAGATAAGTATCAGTCCGGAGATATCGAGAACGGCAATTATCCCGAAGTCATCCACCGAAAAGTACCTGGGATCGGTATAAAGAGGGATCAGGAGAAATCCCACAACCTTGACGGCTATGTTTCCCAGTCCGTAAATGACAGACCCTTTAATGCTTTGCCTGATCGGATTCAACATAAGCGAAAATGGCAGCTATCAAAACCTAAAAGTAAGTGAAACAAATGAATTTCCGATCCAGGTATAGTAAAAGGAATTGACCGGCAGTATCCCTTCATTCTTCTGAGTCGGCTTGTAATATCTGTTTTTCGGCATAAACGATATAAAACCTTGGGTAAAATCTTCGTAGCAAAGGCCTTATGCCCCACGATTTATCGTAGGATTTCCAGAGTTGATAGTCTTTTATTTTCCATCCTGTCCTTTCAAGCAGATGGTTGAACTGCCTGATTGAAAACTCATGATAATGGCAGTCCCGCCTGTCATTGACATTCCAGTATTCCTTTGCAAACCATAGTCTTAAAGGTACTGACGCTATCAATTTTCCTTCGGATGAATTCAACAGGTTGAAGGGAGCGAACATATGCTCGAAAATCTGGAAAGCCGTTATGGCCCGATACTTTGTAACAATTTGAAAATCAACATCCAGATCCTCGCCGCTTGTATTTGCCAGATTAACATAGCCGTTCTGCCTGAGAAAATCGGACAGTTTATTTGTTTTTCCAAGATCAAGTATTGCTTCGTCAGTTTTAAGGTGTTTTTTTACAAAACTGAGAGTTTTTTCGAATCTTTTTTGTCTTACCTTATTCATAGGGCTTTTTTGTTCAGGTTTTATGAAAGGCAGTCTGAAGTTCGTCATACAGGCTGATAAGCTCTTTTTTTACCATGGCCAGATTGAAATGTTCAGTTACAGCCTTATAGGCATTATCCCCCATTTCTTTCCTGAGTACCGGATCGGCGGACAATGTTTCAATTGCCACCTTCAGTTCCTCATTGTTTCTGTAGACTATCCCGCATTTGAACTTTTCAACAATTTCCGCCTGCGGTTTGCAATCCGAAACGATCAAAGGCCTTTTCCCGAGCATGTAGTCGAAAACCTTGTTTGCGACTCCCGATTCATGCTGAGGATTCTTGTGAAACGGAGCGATGCAGATATCTGAAATGTCGAGATAAACCATCAGTTCCGACAGGTCGATCCAGGGGATGTAATACACTATGTTGTCGAGATTTTCAGAGTTTATGATTTCAAAAAACCTTTGCCTGTCGGCTTTGTCCACCGGACCGATTATCAGGAATCTCGACGGATGGTTTTCCCTCGCTAGTTTTTCAAATACCTTAAGAACATCGAAAATACCGCGCCGTTCAGCAACTACACCGAAATACAGTACCACCGGCCTGCTTCTGTCCGGTACTATTCCCGGCGCTGTTTCTGAGACGGAGTCTGTTTGCAGGAGGTCGGGCACATTGGGGAAGACAACGAATCTTTCCTTTTCAAGTGATGGATATCTTTCAGTAAGAGTATTCCTGAAATCCTCGCTCAGCACTATTATTTTATAGGCATAGCCGAGATATTCCCTTTCCTTGCGCTGCCAGGCAAGAGGTCTGGCTATCAGGTTCCTGAGGAATCCCTTTGTCCAGTTGTATGATGTAACCGCGTAGGGGTAATTCTCATGAAGATCAAGTACAATGGGAATGCTCCTCCCCGCCTTTTTAATTCCTTTTGCAGCTGCCTTCGACATGTATAGATCATGTACATGCAGCACTTCGATCCGGTTTACGGAGATGAAAGTGCTGATTTTTCTGCTCCACATCCATTCGTAGACGGGAATGCTGTTCAGAAGGAAGAAAAGGATGTTTTTCAGGCGTTTGCTGATCCTGATCCTGCTTACGGCAAAATCACCGGGTGCCGGATATTCCTTATTGTCAAATCCGAAGCAGAGCGCCGCAACCTGGTGTCCGGCTTCCTGCAGGATATGGATCTCCTTCAGAACACGCTTGTCATCATTAAGCTCATTATCGACTACAACACCGATTCTCATTTTTCAAGAAGTTCTGCAACTCTTTTTGCAATATTATTCCGTGAATACGACTCAGGGGGAGGCATGTGTGAAGGGTTCCTGTTCAGCGCCAGTTTTTCGATATATCCGGCAATCCCGGCCGTGTCGTTGTAATCAAAGGTTTTGCCATGACCCGTTTCATTCAGTATTCCTGCAGCATCGCCGTCGGGCGGGCCAAGGCATATGACTGGTTTGCCCGCGGCAAGATACTCGAATATTTTCCCCGTAATTATACTCCGGGAGCTCCCGTGATCCGGTATTATCAGAAGCAATGCACTGGCTTCGAGCATGTTTTTCAATGCTGTCGGATGGCTTGAGAAGGGAGTGAAGCTGATATTGGCCTCACCGGCACAGCGGCTGAGAGTATTCCTGATATCGGGAGGCACAGGGCCGGTAAAGCATAAGTTATATTGAATGCCTTTTCCTGAAACGATTCTGAGGGCATCAAGGAAACCGTCTACCGGCTGAATGGCGGAAAGGGAACCAATGTAGGATATTGTGAAAATTTCGGGGAAAACGGCACTCATTCCCCTGAAATCATCCGGATCGTACCCGTTTGATACGACATGAATCTTTTCCTCTATTCCTTCAGCTTTCGATCCCAGCAGAGTTTTAAGAGATCCTCCGACTGTTGTAATTATATCAGCCTTTTGAAGCACTCTTTTTTCCCATGAGCTGTCGATCATCCTTGAAAGCGGGGTGGGGTAGAATTTTTTGTAATAGTAGATATCAGTCCAGGGGTCACGCAGATCTGCGATCCAGCGTATTCCCGGGTATTTCTTCCTGAGTCTGTATCCTATCAGCTGGGTGGAGTGGGGCGGACTGGTGGTTATAATCCTGTCGATTTTTTCCGATTCAATTATTTCGCAGGCTTTTCTGAAGGCATATCCGTTCCAGCCTCTTCTTGGATCGGGGATGAAGAAGTTTCCCCTGATGAAGCGCGATACTTTGTCTTTGAACGAATTGCCGGTATTCATCGCGAATCCGGCCGACGGAATTTTTGATTTGTCTTTCGACAGAAGCCTGAACCAGTCGACAGCCCTGGTTTTATGGACCTCAACCGGTGGAATATCCCCGAGGAGGGAAAAGTCGGTAGCAGGATATGTGGCGTATTCAGGGTCGACTGTGAGAATAACCGGTTCCCAGCCGTATTCAGGAAGGTATTTCGAGAATTTGAGCCATCTCTGCACGCCTATTCCGCCCGATGGAGGCCAGTTATAGCTTATCACCAGGACTTTTTTCATTTCATATTTTTCTCAGTATGCTAATGATGCTTACCTTTTCCTTAATAATATCGCGGAGCGCTTCGATTTTCACCCGTTCCTGTCCCATAGAGTCGCGATATCTTATAGTAACCGATCCGTCGTCGATGGTTTGGTGGTCTATTGTAATGCAGTATGGTGTTCCTATTGCATCCTGCCGGCGGTATCTTCTTCCTATTGAATCCTTGTCGTCGTACTGGCAGTTGAATTCAAACCTGAGATCCTGAACTATTTTTTCAGCTATTTCAGGAAGTCCGTCTTTTTTCACAAGAGGCATAACTGCAAGTTTGACCGGAGCCAGGCATGCCGGGAGCCTAAGCACAACGCGGGTATCGGAGGAGCCGTCTTCTTTTGCAAGAACCTCCTCGGCGTATGAGGCTGACAGAACCTGAAGGAACATCCTGTCGACCCCGATGGATGTCTCGACCACGTATGGCACGTATGACTCGCCTCTTTCGGGGTCGAAGTACTGAATTTTCTTACCGCTGAATTTCTGGTGCTGGCTCAGGTCATAATCGGTTCGGGAATGGATACCCTCCACCTCCTTGAATCCGAAGGGGAACCTGTACTCGATATCAGTTGCCGCGTTAGCATAGTGCGCGAGCTTTGTATGGTCGTGAAAGCGGTAATTGCCGGCTCCGAATCCAAGGGCCTGGTGCCATTTCATTCTGGCTTCCTTCCATATGTCAAACCATTCCAGTTCGGTTCCGGGTTGTACGAAATACTGCATTTCCATTTGTTCGAATTCCCTCATTCTGAATATGAACTGCCTGGCAACTATCTCATTGCGGAAGGCCTTTCCGATCTGGGCTATTCCGAAGGGTATCTTCATCCTTCCGGTTTTCTGGACGTTCAGGAAGTTGACGAATATCCCCTGCGCGGTTTCGGGCCTCAGGTATATCTTGCTTGATCCCTCGAGGGTTGATCCCATTTCGGTTGAGAACATAAGGTTGAACTGCCTTACTTCGGTCCAGTTCCTGCTGCCCGAAACGGGGCAGACTATCTCATTGTCGATTATGATCTGCCGCAGTCCGGCAAGATCGTTATCGTTCATTGCCTTTGAGAACCTTACATTCAGTTCGTCGATCTTAGTCTGGTTTTCAAGAACCCTCTGGTTGGTTTCTCTGAATTTCTTCTCATCGAAAGCTTCACCAAATCTTCGCCTGGCCTTTTCAACCTCTTTGCTTATTTTATCCTCTATCTTCGCGAGATGTTCTTCAATAAGTACGTCGGCCCTGTATCTTTTTTTGGAATCCCTGTTGTCGATAAGCGGGTCGTTAAAGGCGTCGACATGTCCGGATGCTTTCCAGATGGTTGGGTGCATGAAGATAGCAGAATCGAGGCCTGCTATGTTATCATTCAGAAGCACCATGCTGTCCCACCAGTATTTCTTAATGTTGTTCTTCAGTTCAACCCCGTATTGTCCATAGTCGTAAACTGCGCTTAAACCGTCATAAATCTCGCTTGAGGGGAAGACATAGCCGTATTCCTTACTGTGGGCCACCAGTTTCTTGAAAACATCATCCTGAGCCATAAGTCGTTTAGTTTTTTGGTGAACAAAAATATATTAAAATGTCCGGTTTAGCAATCTTGTTTTATATTGAACCCCCTGGTGTTGTGCTTCAGCTCAGGCGGCTGACCCGGCGGAAAGCATTAATTTAGTATATTTAAAGCTCGAAAAAAACAACCGGTGCAATGAAAAAACGGACGGATTTCCTGGTAATAGGATCAGGTATAGCGGGATTGACTTTCGCGTTAAAGGCGGCGTCATTCGGAAAAGTTGCAATTGTTACCAAATCGGTACTTGATGATTCCAATACTAAGTATGCCCAGGGTGGCATAGCGGCAGTTTTCAGGAAGCCCGACAATTTTGAAAAGCATGTCAGGGATACCCTGATTGCCGGTGACGGGATATGCAACGAGAAAGTTGTCAGGATGGTTGTTCAGGAAGCCCCGGAGAGGATTCAGGACCTGATTGACATAGGTGTTCCCTTCGACAAGAATAAGGATGGAACCTACGACCTTGCCAAGGAGGGCGGACACACCGAGTACAGGATCCTTCATGCCAAGGACAAGACCGGTGAAGTGATAGAAGACACTCTGATCACCAAGATAAGGAATCATCCCAACATCGAGATTTACGAGCATCATTTTGCAATTGAGATACTGACTCAGCATCATCTCGGGATAGAGGTCAAGAGGAGTTTTCAGGATATAAAGTGTTACGGAGCTTATGTGGCCGATCTCATGCAGAAGAAGGTATATACCTTTCTTGCAAAGATCACGGTTATGGCTACGGGCGGACTGGGGAATGCCTATATGTCGACCACGAATCCAGAGGTTGCGACCGGCGATGGTGTTGCCATGGTTTACAGGGCCAAGGGCGCCATTGAGAATATGGAATTCATCCAGTTTCATCCGACTTCACTTTATGATCCGGAGAAAAAGCCATCGTTTCTTATTACTGAGGCTTTAAGGGGATACGGGGCTATTCTCAGGAACATGGCAGGCGAGCAGTTCATGAACAGGTACGACAGTCGCGGTTCGCTTGCTCCCAGGGATATAGTTGCAAGAGCCATTGACAATGAACTAAAGATATGGGGAGAGGATCATGTATGGCTCGACTGCACTCATCTGGATCCGGCCGGGCTGAAGGATCATTTTCCGAATGTTTATGAACACTGCCTGACCAGGGGTATCGACATTACAAAGGATAAGATCCCGGTGGTACCCTGCGTGCATTATTCATGCGGCGGGATAAAGGTCGACATGGACGGGCAGAGCAACATCGACAGGCTCTATGCTCTCGGAGAGGTTTCATCGACGGGGCTTCACGGTGCCAACCGGCTGGCTTCAAATTCACTGGTCGAAGCCGTGGTCTATTCTCACAGGGCGGTGATGCACTCATCTTCACGCCTGAAAAAGCTTGATTTTGAAGAGAATCTGCCCGATTGGGACTACAAGGGTACGGCGCACCTCGAGGAGATGGTGCTTATTACACAGAGCCAGAAGGAACTACAGTCGATAATGAGCAATTATGTCGGAATAGTAAGGTCCGACCTTCGTCTCGAGAGGGCAATGGTCAGGCTTCAAATACTGTTCAGGGAAACAGAGAGCCTTTACAAGCGATCGCTGATCTCAAAACAGATCTGTGAACTCCGTAACCTTATTAATGTAGGGTACCTGATAATCAAGATGGCGATGAACAGGAAAGAGAGCATAGGCCTTCATTATTCAATAGATTATCCCAAAAGAACAAGTTCCATAAAGTAATACAACATCATAATGAATCATCTGGAATCATCATTCACCGGCAGAAACGGAGCATGGAGATATTTACTGATGTTAGTAACCATTCTGCTGGCTACAAACACGATAGGAGCCCTGCCCCTCCTGGTGGGATATTTTTCAAAAGTTGCCGGTGATCCCGACATTCTCAGTAAAATCGCTGATGATCCCGCTAACATGGGGGTTCTTGGATTTGACTCGAATATAGCTCTTCTTATGAACCTGTTCCCTTTTATCATAGGTATTCTGGCTTTTGCACTTCTTATTAAACCGCTTAATCAGAGGACTTTCGGCGCAGTGATAAACGGTGGCCGCGGTTTCAGGTGGAAAAGGTTCTTTATTTCGGCATCGGTATGGCTGATTCTCTCGGCACTTTACCTTTTTGTTTCCATGAAGGCCGATCCCTCCAATTTCAGGCTTAACAACAGCTCGGGCACCCTATTGCCGCTTATCCTTATCTGTCTGGCCCTTATCCCTTTCCAGGCAGCCTTCGAGGAGATTCTTTTCCGCGGTTATCTGATGCAGGGATTTACCGTCCTTTCCCGCAACAGATGGCTTCCCATTTTGATGACTTCGATATTGTTCGGGCTTATGCATTCCTTTAACCCGGAGGTCAGCGAGTTCGGATTCATGATGATGATGCCCCAGTATATCTTCTTCGGGCTTATCTTCGCGGTGGTTACGGTTTTCGATGACGGTATCGAGGCCGCGATCGGAGCTCACGCGGCGAACAACATATTCCTGTGCATCATGGTTACGCATAAGTCGTCGGCTCTGCAAACCGATGCTGTGTTTGAGCAGCTTAAGCTCTATCCCATGATAGAATTAGCCGGGTTGATCATTACCGGACTGATTTTCATAATTATAATGAAGAAGATTTTGAAGTGGGGATCATGGTCGCTGCTCACGGCCCGTGTTGAACCGCCTGCCGTGATTGATCAGACTCCGTATACCGATGTCCTGTCGTCGGTGCGGTAGCTGCCCCAGCGTAAGCCTATCTCATTTATTATTTCCCTAATCTCTTCAGGTTCAAGGCTTGTAAGAAGTTTCAGCCTTGTATCCCTGAAGTGGGGCAGACCCTTGAAATAATTTGAGAGATGTCTCCTCATCTCAAAGATAGCCCTTTTTCCTTCCTTGAATTCTATGGATTTGTCGAGATGAAGCAGTGCCAGTTTTGTTTTTTCAGATACGGTCGGTTCGGGCAGGAGTTCTCCGGTGCTGAGGTAGTGACTTATCTCCCTGAATATCCAGGGCCGGCCGACCGATGCCCTTCCTATCATGATACCGTCGACGCCGTACCTGTTGAACATCTCCCTGGCTTTTTCCGGACTGTCAATATCGCCGTTTCCGATTACTGGGATCTTCATCCTGGGATTGTTTTTTACCTCGCCGATAAGGGTCCAGTCGGCAACGCCTTTGTAAAGCTGTGATTTTGTTCTTCCGTGAATGGTAAGTGCGCTTATGCCTGTATCCTGAAGTCTCTCGGCCACTTCCACTATGTTTTTGCTTTCCTCATCCCATCCCAGCCGGGTTTTTACCGTTACGGGAAGCTTAACCGCCTTTACGATGGCTTCAGTCATTGAGATCATCAGGGGGATATCGCGAAGCATCCCCGCACCGGCTCCCCTGTTGGCGATTTTTTTCACGGGGCATCCGAAATTGATGTCGATGAGTTCGGGCGCTGCGGTTTCGGCTATGATCGCGGCCTTCACCATGGCTTCGGTAAGATGTCCGTACAACTGTATGCCAATGGGTCGCTCGAAGTCGTAAATATCAAGTTTCCTGACACTTTTTTCCCCGTCCCTTATCAGCCCGTCGGATGATATGAATTCGGTGTACATGAAATCCGCACCGTTCATCTTGCATAAATACCTGAACGATGGATCAGTGATATCCTCCATTGGAGCAAGGAACAAAGGATATTCTCCGAGCTGTATATTACCTATGTTCAAGAACTTATTTGTTAGGGCCGGATTTAGCTTTGGGCCTTTGCAGCCGATTCTGCCTTGTTGAGTTCACCTTTTCTGTAGAAATAGACTATGCCGTAATTCTCGCTTGCCGGCAGTCTTTTATCTTCGGGAAGTGTGCTGTGAGTATTTTCAATCTCATTCCAGACCTGCAGTATAAGATCGTCGGCTTCTTTTCTCAGTTCGTAGTTCTTTTCCGTATAATCAAGGGTTCTTTTCGCGAGTGTTTTCTGAAAATGATGTGCATCGAGGAAGTTCTGGTATCTTACCTTCACCACGGCAATGGTGGGATTTGTAATAGGAGTTCCGCCTTTCCTGATGCGGAATTCTTCGCCTTCAATAATTCTTTTTCCCCAGCTTATAAGCTCGTTTTCGGTGTTCATCGACGGTACTGTCGATTCATTGGTAGCCAGTCCGTAGAAAGCCCTCGTCTCCGCGGGGAGTTCAGCCCTGAAAATCGCCATGTTCATCACCCTTATGAAATGAGTGATGTAAAGCCTTGCTTTTCTGACAGTCTCGGCGTAATCCTTGCTTTTATTGTTCTGGGAAGCATAAGACTGGCGTTGCAATGTTATCATGTTCTCAAACTGTGGAAGGAATCTCTGCAACTTGACGATCAGTTTCGGCGAATAGGCCATTTGGTTTGGAGGAACCTCACGGCCTCTTTCGAGCGCGATTCTCATCGCCCTGATGCGCGCGGCATCAGTATTCGGCAATCTACGGTAAGGCATACGATCGGGCGTTGTTAATAAGGTGTTGATAACTTTGCTGCGAATATAATAACGTTTTGTTAATATCCAATAGTATTCGCACAACAAAATATTTGATAACAACGTGTTCTGCTTACAGAAATTAGGGTTTTATTGTTAATAAGTTTATTTCGCCTGATTTTAACTGTCTGAAAAATGGGATTTTCCCTCCGGGGATATTAACTTAGCTGCATTGTCGGATCAGTAAAAAAATAGATATGTTCAAGAAAGAAGTTTATTCTAACAGGAGGGCAAGGCTTCATAGTATTATGAAATCGGGTCTCGCCCTTTTTCCGGGGAATGTGGATTCCCCAATGAATTATCCTGCCAATCAGTATCATTTCAGGCAGGACAGTGATTTTCTCTATTATTTTGGTCTTGATCTTCCCGGATTTGCCGGGCTTATGGATTTTGACACCGGGCAGGACTGGATATTCGGGAATGATGTTGACATTGACGATATCATCTGGATGGGTCCTCAGCCTACTGTAAAGGAGCTTGCACTGAGATGCGGCGTGGTCAATGCCGCTCCCCCGGCGAAACTTGAAAGTCTGATAGGGGATGCCCTGTCAAAAAAACGCGAAATTCATTTTCTTCCTCCCTACAGGGCTGAAAACAAGATGATGCTGGGAACTCTTCTCAGGGAGAATCCCTGCCAGATGAAGACAAAGGCATCGGTTGAACTTATAAAGGCTGTTGTTTCCATGCGCTCAATAAAGGAACAGGTCGAGATTGATGAAATAGAAAAGGCTGTGGAGATAGCTTACGAGATGCATACAACCGCGATGAAGATGTGCAAGCCCGGTGTGAAGGAGCAGGAGATTTTCGGAACTATCGAAGGCATTGCATTGTCGCGCGGAGGCGGATCTGCATTTCCTATTATTCTGAGCATCAACGGACAGACTCTTCATAATCACAATCACGATAATATCTTGGTAAAGGGCAGGATGATGGTGACTGATGCCGGCGCCGAATCGAACATGCACTACAGTTCCGATATCACCCGCAGCACTCCGGTTGGAGGGAAATTCAGCCCCAGGCAGAAGGATATTTACGAGATTGTTCTGAAGGCAAACACGGAGTCTATCAGGCTTGCAAAGCCGGGAATCTCAAACCTCGATCTTCACATGAATGCCTGTACCATCATTGCCTCATCTCTGAAGGAGCTTGGACTGATGAAGGGTGACACGGCCGAAGCTGTGGAGCAGGGAGCCCATGCCCTTTTCATGCCTCATGGGCTTGGCCATATGATGGGACTGGATGTTCACGACATGGAAGGTCTTGGAGAAGATTATGTAGGTTACAATGACGAGGTAAAGAGAAGCCGGCAATTCGGGCTGGCCTTCCTGCGCTTTGCTCTTCCTTACAAACCAGGTCATGTTTTCACGGTTGAACCAGGAATTTATTTTATACCCGAGCTGATAAGCAAATGGGAGGCAGAAGGGAAGTTCAGGGATTTCATAAACTTCGAGAAGCTGGCCGACTGGATGGATATCGGCGGCATAAGAATTGAGGATGATGTACTTATCACTGAAGATGGGCACAAGCTTCTTGGCAAACCGATACCAAAAACCGTTGCCGAGATAGAGGAATTATGTTCATAGGATAACAGCCGGCCGGGATAATTGCCTTATCAGTATGCTTTGTAGTATTCCCTGTTGAGGCGGGCTATATTTACGAGTTTAACCTGTTTGGGGCATTCGGCTTCGCAGGCTCCGGTATTCGAGCAGTTGCCGAATCCTAGTTCATCCATCTTCTCGACCATGGCTCTTACTCTTTCCTTTGCCTCAAGTCTTCCCTGTGGCAGGAGAGCATACTGTGAGATTCTGGCTGAAACGAAAAGCATGGCCGAGGCATTTTTGCATGCAGCCACGCAGGCCCCGCATCCTATGCATGCTGCAGCGTCGAATGCTTCCTCGGCGTTCTTCTTCGGAACAAGTATCGAGTTGGCGTCGGGTGCGGCTCCGGTATTAACTGAAATATAGCCTCCGGCTACCTGTATTTTATCCATCGCGCTTCTGTCGACTATAAGATCCCTGATAACCGGGAATGGTTTGGCTCTCCACGGTTCAACGGTTATGGTGTCGCCGTCGCTGAAATACCTCATCGACAGCATGCAGGTGGTCACAGCCGGAACAGGACCGTGGGGATGGCCGTTTATATACATTCCGCACGTTCCGCAAATCCCTTCCCGGCAGTCGTGTTCGAAGGCCACCGGATCGCCGCCTGATTCCACAAGCTTTTTGTTAAGTGCGTCGAGCATCTCCAGGAACGACATCTCGGGCGATACATCAGCCATTTTGTATGTCACAAATTTCCCCTTTGACTTTGCATCCTTCTGTCTCCAGATTTTCAGTGTAAGATTCATGATATCCTGATTAAACTCGTTTCATTTATAGCTTCTGACCTTCATCTCCACCTCTTCAAACTTAAGCTCTTCCCGGTGGAGTATTGGAGCTTTCCCTTCGCCGGCATATTCCCATGCCGCCACGCAGGTATATTCAGCGTCATTTCTCAGCGTCTCACCGTCGGCAGTCTGGTATTCCTCCCTGAAATGGGCTCCGCACGATTCCTTTCTGAAGAGGGCATCAGCGATGAGCAGGTCGGCCAGTTCGAGGAAATCGGCTATTCTGGCTGCTTTTTCAAGTTCCTGGTTCAGTTCCTTAAGCGAACCCGGCACTCTCAGGTCCTTCCAGAACTCTTCCCTCAGGTTTTTTACCAGGTCGAGTGCTTTAAGCAGTCCCTTTTCGTTTCTCGACATCCCGCAGTAGTCCCACATGATCTTGCCCAGGCGTTTGTGGAAGCTGGTGGCGCTTTGTTTGCCTCCAATGGAAACAAGTTTTTCAAGCCTTTCTTTAACCGATTTTTCTGCTTCATCAAATTCCCTGCCTTCGACCGGTATGGAGGGAACTTTTATCTGCCCGGCCAGGTAGTTATTGATGGTCACGGGAAGAATGAAATAGCCATCGGCTGCTATCTGCATCAGTGAACTTGCCCCGAGGCGGTTAGCGCCATGGTCGGCGAAGTTGGCTTCGCCGATGGCATATAGGCCGGGTATGGTTGTCATAAGCTCATAGTCGACCCATAGGCCTCCCATTGTATAATGTCCTGCCGGATAGATTCTCATCGGTTCCGTATAGGGATCAGTGCCGGTTATCGTTTTGTACATATCGAAGAGGTTGCCGTATTTCTCTTCTATAGCTTTTTTACCCTGTTTGGCCAATGCATCCCTGAAATCGAGGTAAACGGAAAGTCCGGCAGGACCGACTCCGTAACCGGCATCGCACCTTTCCTTTGCTGCTCTTGATGCGATATCCCTTGGCACGAGGTTGCCGAAGGCAGGATAGCGTCGTTCGAGATAATAGTCCCGTTCATTCTCCGGTATGTCATTGGGCGGTCGTTTATCTCCCTTTTCCTTTGGAACCCAGATCCTTCCGTCATTTCTCAGCGACTCCGACATAAGTGTCAGTTTGGCCTGGAATTCGTTCATCTGGGGTATTGAGGTGGGGTGAATCTGGACAAAGCTGGGATTGGCGAAGAAGGCTCCCTTTTTATAGGATTTCCATGCGGCGGTTGCGTTTGAGTTCACTGCAAGGGTTGACAGGTAGAAGATGGTTCCGTAACCGCCGGTTGCCAGCACCACGGCATGGGCTGAATGTCGTTCTATTTCACCGCTTATCATGTTTCGGGCAATTATGCCTCGTGCCCTTCCGTCGATCACAACCAGATCGAGCATCTCCCTGTAAGGGTACATTGTAACCGTTCCGTTTTTTATCTGGCGGTTGAGGGATGCATAGGAAGCGAGAAGGCATTGCTGGCCTGTCTGCCCCTTGGCGTAGAAGGTTCTGGACACCTGTACTCCTCCGAACGACCGGGTATTGAGAGTGCCCCCGTAATCGCGGGCAAAGGGTACTCCCAGTGCGGTGAAATGGTCAATCACCTGGTTGCTCACCTCGGCGGCCCTGTATACATTGGCTTCGCGGGCTCTGTAGTCGCCTCCCTTTATCATATCAATGAAGAGACGGTAAACACTGTCACCGTCGTTACGGTAATTCTTGGCGGCATTGATACCCCCCTGTGAAGCAACGCTATGGGCTCTTCTCGGAGTATCGTGATAGCTGAATGTTTTCACATTGTATCCCAGTTCGCCGAGGGTTGATGCTGCAGCTGCTCCCGCGACCCCTGTTCCGACAACAATTATATCGATCTTCCTTTTGTTGGCAGGATTGACCAGTTTTACCGAAGCCTTGTATTTTGTCCATTTCAGGGCAAGGGGGCCGTCGGGGATATGAGCGTTAAGTTTTTCCATGTTCCTGGTATTTTCTATCTGAACAACCATATTGTTATTGAAATAACAGCAAAACCGGCAGGGATGACAATGGCGTATATCAAGGCAAATGCCTTAACTACGGGGGTCCAGAACCTGTGGTTGAGTCCGAGAGTCTGAAATGCCGAAATGATGGCATGATACAGGTGCAGTCCGAGAAGTATGAAACATACAAGATAGATATAGTTGTAGGCCGGTATTTTGAAAAGCCTGTGAGCCACCGAATAGAAGTCATCAGGATTTCCCTCTGCCAGACCCAGCCGTATAAAGTAGAAATTGAAGAAATGAATGATAAGGAAGGTAAACACCGCGGCTCCGGTCCAGATCATGAATTTTGAGAAGAAGGATGTTTTTGTCTTTATGCTTACCGCATACCGTGTCGGCCGGGCCATCCAGTTTTGAATCTGGATGTAAATGCCGTAGCAGATGTGGATAATGATGGCAGCGATCAGTACGATTTCAATTATTCTGATCAGGGGAAAGCTTACCATGAAACGTGCGGCTTCATTGAAAGGCTGCGGATCGCTTTTCAGAAGCATGAAGTTGATGAAAAGATGTACAGGCAGAAACAGGATCAGGAACAGACCCGCCAGTGCCATCACAAATTTTTTGGAAACGGAGGAGAAAAGTAGTTTATCCATAAACCCTGAGTTTTTGTGGAATTTCCGACCGGAACAATATTATAAAATTAATAAAAATTAACAATATTATCAATCACTGAGATTAAGTATCTTTCGGGGAAGAACGGTACGCGGCATTTTGCCCCGCGCCCTGTGCCCTGCGCCCTGCACTCTGTGCCCTGCGCCCTGTGCCCTACGCGGCGTTTTTAGAATTAAAATTATATTATGATGAAGAAGTACATCAATTACAACGAAGGCAAGATTTACTACAGTGATAATGGAGAGGGAGAGGTCGTTATTCTTCTTCACGGCTATCTCGAGACATCTGAGATATGGGCCGGTTTTGCAGATAAGCTTTCCGGGAAGTTCCGTGTAATCTGTGTTGATCTTCCGGGGCATGGTCTTTCGGAGGTTTACAGCGTGAATCACAGCATGGAATTCATGGCCGGGGCTATTGCTTGTCTTATGGAGAACCTGAATCTGCCGAAGGCATTCATCACAGGTCATTCATTGGGAGGCTATGTAGCTCTTGCTTTTCTTGAACTCTATCCGGACATGCTTTCGGCTTATTGCCTTTTTCATTCCCATCCTTTTGCCGATAGGCCGGGAGTCGTTGCAAACAGGAAAAGGGAGATAAAGGTTGTGAGAGCAGCAAAAAAACATCTGTTATACCCCGGCAACATATCCCGGATGTATGCCACCGTTAATCTCGAAAAGTTCGGAGACGATCTCCGGCGGTCGGAGGAAATTGCCGCCACAATAAGCGATGAGGGAATCATTTCGGTTCTCAACGGGATGATGAACAGACCTTCGAGGCTTAAGGTGATGGAGCAGGGGAGGGTTCCCTGCCTGTGGATTCTTGGCAGGCATGATAATTACATTTCTTGCGATGACATTATCCCGAAGGTCAGTCTGCCTGCAAATGCCAGGCTGGAGATACTTGAGAATTCGGGGCATATGGGATTCATCGAGGAGCAGGATCTTTCGGTAAAGCTGGTATCGGATTTTGTCAGTGGGATATAATCCGGAGATGCTTGAAAGCAGATAACCCTCGACCCCCAACATTAACATACCCCCTTTACCCTATTATCTGTTATCCCTTGCATTCACATACCCCCTTTCCCTCCCGTCCCGATAGCTATCGGGAGTTATCGGGATCCCCCTAAAAGGGGGCAAAAGAGCAACAGGCTTTTTGCGGTTAATCTTTTTCCAGGTAATCCACCGCGAACTTCAAGGTAGTGTCGAGCTCTTTCCAGATAGGATAGAATCCCTTGTTGTCGAGTATGTTGCGGGCAATATAGGCTTTCAGCTGAATTGAAATCACCTGACCGGAGAGCTTAATTCCTTCCGTGTCCCTCTTTACACCGTTCTTTTCGGCGAAGCTGATGAAGTTATTGAGAAGGCCTTGCCGGTCGAGATATTTCTCCATTTCCCCCGGTTCGGTGAATTTATTAAGTGTCTCCCTGTTCTTTTCGGTATAGTTGAGGGCATATCTGTATATCAGGGGTCTTACCGCGATGAAATATGCAGAACGGCCCGTGGTGTCGACCGGAACAAATATGTCGGGCATTATTCCTCCGCCTCCATAGACGGTCTTTCCCCCCTTTGTAGTGAATTTCAGCGAGTCGGCAAACTGGATGCTGTCCGACGCCGTGAATTCACCCCTCTCGAACCGTGAATTGAGGTCGTCGAAGTATTCATCGAAGCCATTATTGTAAGGTTTCTGTATCGACCTTCCGGTAGGAGTATAATATCTTGCTACCGTAAGTCTCATTCCCGATCCGTCGTTAAAGGGAACAGGTTCCTGGACGAGTCCCTTGCCGAAGGAGCGTCTTCCGATTATGGTACCCCTGTCGTTATCCTGTATTGCTCCTGCCAGGATTTCGCTTGCAGATGCGCTCCATTCGTCTATAAGGAGAACCAGGTCGCCTGATTCAAATTCCCCGTTACCCTTTGCCCTTGTCTCATTTTTGGGTTGCGACCTGCCAAGGGTATAAACAATCATTTCTCCTTCCTTGAGGAATTCGTCCGCTATTCTGGTAGCTGCCTCCATAACGCCACCGGAGTTTTCTCTTAGATCAAGTATGAGTTTTTGCATTCCCACCGACTTCAGTTCTCTGATGCTTTTAAGGAATTCCTCATAGGTAGTCATCGCGAAGTTGTTGATCTTTATGTATCCGGTTTTGTCATTGATCATATAGCTCACGTCTACACTGGCAATCGGTATCTTGTCGCGCGTAATGTCAAAGGGGATAAGATCGCTGTATCCTTTTCGCATAAGCTTGATACTGACCACGGTGCCTCTTGGTCCCTTGAGCATGCCCATTACTTTCTCGTCGCTCAGCTTTCTTCCGGCCACCAGGGAGTCGTTTACATATATAATCTTGTCACCAGCCATCAGTCCCACCTTTTCGGAGGGTCCTCCAGGAATAGTGCTTATTACCAGTATTGTATCCGTGAGCATGTTGAATGATATGCCTATGCCGTCGAAGTTGCCCTGTAGCGGTTCGTTGGCTCGCTGGAGGTCTTTAGCCGGGATATAAACCGAATGCGGATCAAGTTTCTTCAGTATTGCCGGTATAGCGGCTTCCACCAGTTCGGCGCGGTTAACTGTGTCAACGTAGTCCGCTTCAATAATGTTAAGGATGCTGTTTATCTTGTCGCTTTTTACTCTGAAACCGGTTTGCTGGGGGACACTGTTTCTGCCCGGCAGGTAAATGCCGATCACGATTCCGGCTGCAAGGGCAAATGCAGCAACCAATGGCAGAATGATGTCTCTCCTGGTATTATTGTACTTCATAGATATCGTTATCAGGATCAATATAAACAATCTCAATTCCTGCACGTTTCAGCAAGTCGAGCCCATCGGTAACACGATACCTGTTACAGTAAACTACCCGTCCAATTCCCGACTGAATGATCAACTTTGCGCACTCCATGCATGGTGATGTCGTTACATACAACGTTGAATTCTCGCTGGAATTGTTTGACTTTGCAACTTTTGTTATAGCATTGGCTTCAGCATGAAGAACATACGGTTTAGTCACATTATTTTCATCCTCGCAGACGTTTTCGAATCCCGCGGGAGTGCCGTTATAACCGTCCGAAATTATCATTTTGTCCTTGACGATAAGAGCTCCTACCTGCCTGCGTTTGCAGTAGGAATTCTGAGCCCATATCCTGGCCATCTGCAGGTATCTTTTGTCGAAGATCTTTTGCTTGTCCCCGTAGGGTTTGAGACTGTCTGTCACTTGATTCACATTATTTCCCGAATTGCCAAAGTTAAATAAAATTGGGAATGAATGATACAAAATGACAGCTTAAGGCAATGTCTGGTCACTTCGCTTACAGATCATTTCTTTCCGTCGAAGCTGAAGGCCTTCAGTATCTTTTTGGGCACATCGGTATTGTCATAGATGCCGGTAAAGTTCTCAGCGCCGGGGCCGTATGCATAAACCGGAATCATAACGGCTGAATGGCTTGTTGTTGAGAAATTGAGCTGTACCTGTTTTGATTTGATGTCGCCTCCCAGTATAGTGACACCGCCGGTTTCATGATCGGCCGTAATAACTACCAGGGTATTGCCGTCAGCTTTGGCAAAATCAATAGCGGCTCCGACAGCCCTGTCAAAATCGAGAGTCTCATCGATTGTGATTTCAGCATCGTTTGCATGGGCTGCCCAGTCGATCTGTGATCCTTCAATCATAAGGAAGAAGCCTTTGCGGTTCCGGTTCAGAATATCGATAGCTTTTCTGGTTGCCTCATAGAGCATGTCACCTCTGCCCTGAAGCCTGTAGGGTGGCTGATCAGGGTACAGCAGAGCAGCCAGTTTCATAGGAAAAACAGAATTCTTAAGTGCTTCGGCCGAGGTTATTACCTCATAACCTTTAGCAGTCAGGCTGTCGATAAGGTTGAGTCCGTCAGCCCTTTTTGCAAAATGATCGTAACCTCCGCCGATAAACACATCAATATCAGTCCTGAGAAAATCTCTGGCAATGTCTTCATAACTGCTTCTTGAAGCCTGGTGTGCGATAAATGCTGCCGGAGTTGCGTGAGTAATTGAAGCAGTGGCAACAAGTCCGGTTGCAAGGCAGTTTTCCTCTGCAATTTCCAGTATGGTTTTTAGCCTGTTTTCATGGGGATCCACGCCGATCATTCCGTTATTTGTTTTTTTACCTGTCGACAGTGCTGTTCCCGCCGCGGCTGAATCAGTAACATAGTTATCTGCCGAGTGGCTGGTCTGCAGTCCGGTTACTTCAGCCCTTTGAATATTAAGGGGGACACCGGCCACTGTCATTGCTGCATTAACATGAGGCAGGCCCATCCCGTCGCCGATCATCAGGATAACATTTCTGACTTCGTTATCGGTCTGGGAAGCCCCCATCCTTGAAGGGGAACACGATACAACAGTTGCTCCGGCGATAAGGAGTACAAACAGTTTTATTCCATTTTTCATTTCTCGCTGGTTTACTTAAGACAGATTATGATGGTTCGAAAAATAGTAATTCTTCGGGACAAAATGCCGCTTTTATAATAAAAACAATAATGTATTTGGTATTGAGATTGCCCATCCCTAAAGGCTTGCAGCCGTGTATCTTTGAAAAGCCGGAATAATATTTTTGCAACAATCCGGCCTTTCATACGTTTTATTGGTGATATGGCTTATGTAAAAAGTCAGAGCAGGAATTTCAATATTCACAAATCACTTTTATGAGATATCTTAACATATCTTGTTTAATAGCCCTGGTTTTCCTTTTGTCATCATGCAGCAAGGAAGACGGACCGGGAATCGTTTCGGGCGATGGTTTCATTATTGACCACTCATGCACGAAGCTGGCTGCTATCCCTTCGGAGTGGATTGAAGAGGCAAAATCGAATCTTCACATTGCCTATGGGCATACTTCGCATGGAAGCCAGCTTACCGAGGGTATGTCAGGCCTGGTTTCATTCAAGGGTCCTACATTCTCGTGGAACAACGGAGGGACCGGGGGATCGCTCGATCTGCACGACTATGCAATGAGCGGCGACCTTGGAAATCCTGACCGGACATCGTGGGCCGAGAGGACCAGGACCTACCTGGCCGCCAATCCGGATGTAAACGTGATAATCTGGTCGTGGTGCGGTCAGGTTTCAGATGCTACCGAATCGAATATCAACACCTATCTCAGTCTGATGGAAGGTCTTGAGAATGATTATCCGGGTGTTGCTTTCGTTTATATGACCGGGCACCTCGACGGCAGCGGCCTAAATGGAAACCTTCAGGAATGAGCAGATAAGATAAGATCGTTTTGCAGGCGTAACGGCAAGATACTGTATGATTTTGCAGATATAGAATCCTACAATCCCGACGGGGTCTGGTTTGGGGACAGGAATGCCGACGATGGATGCAACTACGATACCGACGGCAACGGCACTCTCGACGGCAACTGGGCCGTGGAATGGCAGAACGCTCATACCCGCGGAGTCGACTGGTACGATTGCACTGCTGCACACACCCAGCCCCTCAATGCCAATCAGAAAGCCTATGCAGCCTGGTGGCTATGGGCAAGGATTGCCGGCTGGGACGGGAACTAATCCTCACTCGGTAATTTCGTACACCACGCTGGTAAGCGGGGTGGATGAACCGGCGTTTAGTCCGACATTCATCAGGTAGTCGCCTGTGTAGCTCCGTCCGTTTTCACTCCCTCCGCGGAAACGGCCTTCATTCGGCACATTGATCTCCCTGATATTGTAAGTCTTGTCCGGATCAAGCCCCTGGAGCCTTACGCGGTTAATTGTTTCGCCGTATCGTGTATTCAGGGTGTAGCTGAAAAGAACAGCCTTTGTTTTTTCCTGGTTCACATACATCAGGGCTGCCCTGTTTTCCTTGTAGGGTGATATCAGGCGGTAAAGGTCGCCTTTGTATATCACATCCTTAATCCTGTTATAGTTTGCAATTGCATCCTGGCAGAACTTGAGTTCATTTTCGGTAAGCTTGTCAACCTCGATGTCAAAACCCATTTTCCCCATCATGGCCACGTCGGTTTTGTATTTAAGTGACTGCTTTCCCCAGGAGGTAACGTGGTTGCAGACCGAGATTGCAGGGAAGAAATAAGAATAACCCCACTGCATGTAAATTCTTTCGAGTGGATCGGTATTGTCGCTGGCCCAGAATTCGGTAAAATACTTCAGCGCTCCGTAATCGACCCTTCCGCCGCCACCGGAGCAAAGCATTATGGGAAGATCGGGATATTTCGAGCGCAGTCGTTCCAGAACTCCGTAAAGGCTGTTGACATAGTCGATGTACAGATGCGACTGCTTGTCCTTCAGGTAGGTAGAATACATGTTGGTCATCATCCTGTTGCAGTCCCATTTGATGAATGCAATCCCGGGATTTGCAGTGAGCATTCCGTCGACAACATTGTAAACGAATTCCTGTACTTTCGGGTTGGTAAGATCGAGAACAAGCTGATTCCTGAAATAATGCTCGGGACGGTTCGGGAGTTTCAGGATCCATTCGGGATGGTTTTCATACAGTTCGCTTCTGGGATTGACCATTTCCGGTTCTATCCAGATCCCGAATTTCACTCCCCTGGCATCTGCTTCCTTTACCAGATAACCCAGTCCGCCAGGAAGCTTCGCCTTATTCTCCTGCCAGTCGCCAAGTCCTGCCCTGTCGTGGTTCCTTGGATATTTATTTGCAAACCAGCCGTCGTCGAGAAGGAATACATCGAGACCCATCTTTTTTGTATCGTCGAGGATTGAAGTAAGTTTCTTCTCATCAAAGTTAAAGCCGGTGGCTTCCCAGTTGTTCAGGAGAGTGTAACGTGATCCCGTTCCGTTGAGGACACCGTGGTTTATTGCCCAGCGGTGAAGGTTACGGCTTGCCTGGCCGGTTCCCGAGTTTGAAAAGGTAAAGATCATGGAAGGTGTCTTGAAAACCTTGCCCGGCTGGAGAGAATACTCCGATGCAAAAGGATTAATTCCTGATATCACCCTGAGGGAGTTTTTCTCATCCACTTCGAACAGGAAGCGGAAATTTCCCGACCAGCCAAGAGTGCCGGCGAGTACCTGTCCGCTGTTTTCTTCAGCTTTCTCATTAAGTGAAAGCAGGAAGACAGGAGTCTGATACATGTGTGCCCTGCTTCCAAGTTTGCTGTCGAGTATCTTTATTCCTGCCGTCAGTTCGCTTTCCCTGGCTTTCATTTCCTCGGCCCAGTCGCCGTGGAACTGCGTAAGCCAGTACCTTTCGGCATCGAAATGCAGCATTGAGGAAGCATAATTATAAATGGTAACCGGCTTCTTCTCGGTATGCCTGATCTCGGCCCATTGTTCGAATACATCCGTGGCAGTAAAAGCCTTGCAGAAAAGGGTTACTTCGAATGGGTACTGTGGATCCCTGAGCAATATTCTGGTAAGAGTTGCATCGTTGCCGGCATTGGCCGTCTCATGGCTTACATAGATAAGTTCGAGTGAGGGATTTCCGTCGTTATGAAGAACCCTTATAGCCGGTTCAAAGAGATTGTCAGTGCCGAACGTGGCATATGCCAGATGATTCTCGTTCCCCCGCTGGTTGAAACTCTCGGTGCTGCTGAGCCTTGGGCCGAGATACAAGTGGTACAGCCGTCCGTCGCGGCCGCTAACCTTAAGCACCAGGCTTGATTTAGCCGTTTCGATGGAAATGATTTTGTCGGGATCGGACTTTGGCTGCTGGCCTCCTATGGGAGACCGGGCGATATCCTGGGCATTAAGGGTCAATGAGATAGAAAAAACAGTCAAGAGATAAAAGAGCTTTTTCATGATATGTATTTTAATTTATATTCCTGTAGCTTCATATTTCTATAGCCTGGCTCCTAAATATACCAAATTATTCACTTCATCTGATTTGTATAATCATTATCTGTGAATCTCATGTTTTTTTAATCTGGACAAAACAGTATTTTTGGGAACTCTTAACCTAAATAAAATGATGGGAAACAATATCAAAGGGAAAGGTCTGACGGCCTTATTGATAATAATTTGTTATTTATCAGCCGGTTTAAACAACAACTCTCAGGGGCAGGTTCTTACAGCTCAGGATTCAGCTGCCTTGCAGGGGCAGAAGCTGAAACAGCCGGTATACGTTACCACTCGTCTTGTTACGGAAAGGCCTGTCATTGATGGGAAGCTTGACGATGAATGCTGGAAGCATGGCAACTGGGCAGGCGACTACAACCAGTTTATTCCTCATGAAGGCGCCAAACCGACATTCGAGACCGAGCACAACATCCAGTATGACGACAAATACCTTTACATAGCTTTCAGGGCCCACGACCCGGAACCTCACAAGGTTCACAGGTATGCTGATGCAAGGGACAACATAGTGGGCGATATGGTCGGAGTCAATTTCGACAGTTACCGGGATTACCGTACAGGATTCGAGTTTACAGTCACGGCCTGGGGGCAGAAGGTAGATCTTGTGCTTTTCAATCCTGAGAACTGGGATTTCAACTGGAATGCCGTATGGAGATGCAAGGTTGGCCTGGAAGACTCAGCATGGGTGGCAGAAATAGAAGTTCCGCTCAGCCAGCTTCGTTACAGCAACAAGGATGAGCAGGTATGGGGTATGCATACATGGAGGTGGATTGACAGGCTGCAGGAGGAAAGCAATTGGGAAAGGCAGACAAAGACAGGTCCGGGTATGCTTTACAACTACGGGGAGTTCATCGGTCTCAAGGGGCTTAAGAAATCGCGCCGGCTCGAGATCTTGCCCTACTCGCTCGGGAAGCTCAATACCCTTGAAGAGATACCGGGGAGTCCATATACAAAGAATGGAAGGGTATGGGGAGCCAATCTTGGCCTTGATGCCAAGATCGGTGTTTCGAGCAACTTCACTGTCGACCTTACTGTCAATCCCGATTTCGGTCAGGTCGAATCCGATCCTTCGGTAATGAACCTGACAGCATTCGAAACCTTTTATGAAGAAAAAAGGCCTTTCTTCCTTGAAGGCCTGACAATATTCGATTACAAGTTCGATCAGCAGAGCCTGTTCTATTCAAGGCGTATAGGACATTCGCCGTCCAGGACAGTCCCGGCTCTGGGCGACCGCTATGTGAAGTCGCCCGACATGACCAAGATCATCAGTGCTGCCAAATTCAGCGGAACTACATCCGAAGGTCTTTCGGTAGGGCTGATTCAGAGTGTGACGGCAAATGAATTTGCCAGGGTAAGTGATGCTCTGGGGAATGAATCAAAAGTGAAGGTGGAACCGCTTACAAACTATCTTGTCGGACGAATTCAGAAAGGCTACAATGCCGGCAACACGATGATAGGAGGGATGTTCACATCCACGAACCGCATGATTGATGATCCGGAGCTGGAGTTTCTTGCAGACAATGCTTTTACCGGTGGATTTGATATCCTTCACCATTGGAACGACAAGAAGTTTTTTATCAATGCAAAGCTTGTCGGGAGCTACATCAATGGCAGCAAGGAGGCAATGACCATGCTGCAGGAGTCATCGGCAAGGTACTACCAGAGGCCCGGCGCCGATTATCTTGATTACGACCTGAACAGGACCAGTCTCAGCGGAACAGGGGGCAAGGTGGAGATTGGAAAGGGAGCAGGGGGGAACTGGAAGTATTCAACTGCAATTTCATTTCTCACACCCGGTCTTGAGCTTAACGACCTCGGTTATATGAGAACTGCCGACGAGATAGAGAATAGGAACGAGATATTGTATCAGACCACAAAGCCCGTATCAATTTTCCGGACGTTCAGTGTCGGATTTGAACAGCGCAACTCCTGGACCTTTGGCGGAGCCTCCCTTGGTTCAGACGGGGAACTGTCGTTCGTTTCAACATTCAAGAACCAATGGAGTCTGCATGCCGAAGCCGCTTTCCATACAAAGGATATTGACACCAAGATACTGAGGGGAGGTTACGACATGATGATGCCCGCGAGTTACGAAATCGGGGGAATGCTGAGCACCGATGCCTCGAAAAGGTTTATTGCAACCTTTGGCGGAGTTTATGATAAGGGAGCAAATAATTCGGCTTCGTCATGGACTATTAAGCCCGGTATCTCGGTCCGCCCCTTCAGGATACTTAAACTTGGAATTACAGCCGATTATGAGAAGAACCATGATGAGCTGCAATATGTTGCCACTGCCACGGACCCTATTCCCGGGGCAACGAGGTATATTCTCGGGACAATCGATCAAACAACACTTGGACTGACTTTCAGGGCCGATGTTAACCTGACTCCCGAGTTTTCAATTCAGTATTACGGAAGCCCTTTCATTTCGAGGGGCAAGTATACCGATCTGAAAAGGGTTACCAGTCCTGAGGCAAAAAACTACAGCGACAGGTTTGCAGTTTATCAGAATCCCGTATATGCAAATGGTGTTTATTTCCTGAGCGACAACGACAACGGTGTGCCGGTGAATGTTACGGCAGCTAATCCCGATTTCAACTTTCATCAGTTCAGGTCAAACCTGGTTGCAAAGTGGGAATATCGTCTGGGTTCATTCATTTACCTTGTATGGTCGAGCGACAGGACAGGAAGCAACATGTTTCCGGGCGCATCAATGCGGGATTCATACAGGTATCTTGGCGACATTTATCCCAACAACATTTTCATAGTTAAACTTAATTACTGGTTCTCACTGTAGATTACGTACAGGGACTAATAGAGTAAGTACTGAGCAGCCGGATAAGTGCCCCGGAATGCCGGGAACTGACTGAAAACTTCCTGTATTGATTGTATTCGTGACAATAATTGAGGTGATAATTGAGTTTTATAATCTGATTAAGCCTGATTAGCTTAATCTGACCAGGGAATGCCCTGACCGGCAGCATTGGAACCGTCTAAACCGGGGAAGTGCTGATGTCATCGGCAGTAATGTGGCCCTGGATAGGGGAAAAAGATGCATAATGGGTTATAATTTAGTCACATAAAACTGTTACGTTAGTCGTCGAAAATGTACAGGAGGTCAAATATCAATACATTTCTTTTGCGGGGCTAAATATTTTCCCCAAATTTGACCCTACTATCAGCATATAATCGGCGGAGCATGATTTTGTTAGTTAATCTTAATCCTGTGTTCTGATAATGAAGATATTGATTTGTGAAGACAATCCTATGGCAATGAAAACTCTCTCGGTTATTCTTGAGAGGGAAGGATTTGATGCTGATGTGGCAGAAGACGGCAATGAGGGGATTGAGATGCTGCAGAAGAATGATTATGATTTGCTGGTTATTGACATACACCTGCCCTACAGGAGCGGTCTCGAACTGATAAAGTTTGTAAGGTCGGAACAGGGCAAGGATACTCCGGTCATCATACTTACTGCATTCAGCGACTACCAGATGCAGCGTCAGGCAGGAGAGCTGGGGATCAGCGATTACATAGTGAAGCCTTTTAACCCCATTGACCTGGTTTCGAGGATTAAATCAATACTCAACAAATAGGTTATGAGAAGATTCGTCATATTGCTTTTTGTTGGGGGCCTGATAGCGGTTTTATCGGGACTTAATCCGCTTTCTGCCCAGGAAGCTGCTAATCAGGAAATCATCAATCCTGAAGCCGAATATCTCAGGATAAGAACCATAGCTTTTGAAGGCAAGCTTGAAGAAGCCGCGGCTGATGCAAGAAAACTGCTTAAGGCTTATCCCGAATATGGTGATGTAAGGATACTCCTGGGAAGGATTCTTGCCTGGCAGAAGAACTATGATGAAGCAGCAGCCGTTATCGACACACTTCTTCTTACAGAACCGGACAATGCTGATGCACTGTCGGCCAGGCGCGACATCTCTCTATGGTCGAAGGACAATACTGCTGTGGAAACAGATTTCCGGACAGGCTATTCATTTGATTATTTCGAAGAACCCTATACCAGGTTCTGGCAGGTTTTCAGTGTCGGTGCAGGCCACCGTTTCGGGTGGGGTCCTGCAGCGGCCGGAATCAATATCGGCAACCTGATAACGGATCCTGAAACAAATATCTATGCCACCGAGTTCCAGGTTGAGGCGGAGGCCTATCCCAGGATCTCCGATAAGAATTATGCTTATGTCGCCTATGCCTATAGCCCGGGCAATTACTTCCCTACACACAGGGGAGCATTCGAACTCTGGCAAATCCTTCCCAAAGGCTGGGGGATTTCGGCAGGGCTCAACTACTATTACTTCGACAGGAACATCTTTATAGGACTTGCATCCGTTGAGAAGTATATCAGCAAGTACTGGTTGTCGGGCAAGTGTTACGTGTATTTCAAGGATGACGGTCCGAGGACATCCTTTTATTTGAATGCACGCCGCTATTTCACCGATTTCAATTACTTGCAGCTTACCCTTGGCACCGGGACAGCTCCGGACGAACCATATGATATAAGGGAAGATATTAACAGGCTGAATGCCCACAGCGTGAGACTAGCCTATAACTTCGCGGTTAACGGGCGATTTACTATCAGGCTGGGAACAGGATATTCGCGCGAACAATACGACGGGGAGGCTGGTCCGGCCTGGAGAAACAGATTTGAAGGCAATGCCCACCTTATTTACGCAATTAAAATGAAGTGATGAAACACCGTGTAATTGCAATATTGTCACTTCTTGTGTTCAGTGTCCTGCGGGCAGGCAATTCAGCCGACTATTCCCCAATCAAAAGAATACATCCCGAACCGGTTTACGTCGCCGACGGGGCTTTTCTGATTACCTCAGGGAACGATGAGGAGAAGTTAAATGACATAGTTGATCTTTCGAAGGATTTCTTTCCGATTCAGATTGGCGCATTCCGGGTGAAGTCGAATGCCGAGAAGATGTACGATGAAGTTTCCGGAGTGATAGGGGATGATGTTGCAATAATTGAGGAAGGCGGTTTCTTCAAGGTTAGGGTCACAAAGCTTAATCTCGACAAGGTCAGGGCTTATCTTGATCCCCCGGAGGAAGAAGCCGGACGGCAGGAAGCGCTTGCGAAACAACAGCTTGTTGCTGACGACACTGTTAATACCGCCGCCGCTGAGGCCGATACGCTTCAGGAGGAAGGCCGGGTGGCTGTTCCTCCCCTTGTTGAAATGCCTGAACCGGCTGTGGAACCTGTTGTGGTAGAGCCGCCAAATTTCTTCCTTCTGAATTCCGACAGTCCCTGGCTCAAGAGGATCAACTATTTTGGCAAGTCGTATACTCTTGTCAATGCCCTGATAATTACCATCTTCATTTCATTTACCACGATGTTAATCCTGCTGACGGTAATTCTTCTTAACAGGCGAAGGATGGAGAAGGAGCAGGATCTCAGGCAGTATCTTGCCGAGACCTATCAGGGGATGATCATTGACTACCTGTTCACGGGAAGCAGCCCGGACAAATTCCGGAGCATTGCCTCAGACAACTACAGAAGGCTGGCGCTGATCGATCAGATGATAGATGTCAGTGTTAACCTGAAGGGAGATGCCGCCGAGAAGCTTAGCAGCCTGTATCTTTATCTCGGTCTTGACAGGGATTCCATCAGGCGTGCCCACGACTATCGCTGGCACAAGAAGATAAAGGGTTTCCGGGAACTTGCCTTTATGAATATAAAGGATGCCAATGATGCTATGTACAAGGCTCTGAACTCCAGGAATGAGATTCTCAGGATGGAGGCCCAGATAGCCCTTGTCAGGCTTACCAATGAGGATCCGTTCGGCTTCCTCTTCCATTTGGTAAGGCCCTTCTCATTATGGGAGCAGATAACACTTCATGAGCTTATTATTCAGCATGACCTGCCTGTACCCGAGTTTAAGAAGTTCCTCAGGGCAGCAAATCCTACTGTTGTAATGTTCGCTCTACGTATGATAAGGGAATTCAAGCAGCTTGAAGCAGAGGATGATGTCAGGGAGACACTGGAACATCCGTCGCAGAAAGTCCGCAAGCTGGCTGTTGAAGTTTCCGGCGATCTGGAATTCCGTTCCACCCTGGAGGTGTTGAAGAGGATGTACAAGTCGCAGGATAACGCCACCTGTCTTGAGATCATCAAGGCTATGGCCAAAATGCCTGATCCTTCACTTCTGGGATTCCTTAAGCTTGTTCTCGACAAGGAGGATGATGTGCAGCTTCAGATCGAAGCCACAAAGGCTATTGAGAACAACGGCGAGGAAGGTGTCAAGACTCTTGTCAAGCTGATGAAGTCGGAGTACAAGAACTACAACATTATCGTCAGGCACGTGCTTGACCGAAGAATTTTCTAGAAGCCATGGGAATACTTTTTGCACATATAATATTTTATCTGACACTGTTCCTCTTTGCAAGCTACCTGATTTTAGGAATCTTTTCGGCGATAGCGCTGAGAAAGTATCTCCGCAAGAACAGCTTTGTCAATTACAACTCGCTCGTGCTGTCGCCCCTCAGTCCGAAGATCTCCATCATCGCGCCCGCCTTTAATGAAAGCAAGACTATAATTGACAACGTACGCACCCTTTTATCGCTCTACTACAACAACTTTGAGGTTATAATCGTGAACGACGGTTCAACTGACGACACCTTTGAGTTGATGAAGGATGCATACGATCTTGTTAAGGTTAATTATTATTTTGATTACAGGATTCCCTGTGAAAGAATAAGGGGTGTTTACCGCTCAAAGAATCCGTCTTACAACCGGCTCACCATTATCGACAAGAATAACGGGGGCAAGGCCGATTCGCTCAATGCCGGAATAAACATCTGCCACAGCGACCTTTTTGTATCTATTGATGCCGACTCTATCATTGAAGCCGATTCCATACTGAAGCTGGTAAAGCCTTTTCTTGAGGAGAAGGATAAGAAAGTCATCGGTACAGGCGGTGTTATCAGGATCGTCAATTCCTGCGATGTTGAGAGGGGACATATAAAGGAGATAAAGATTCCTTCCAACTTCCTGCCTCGTCTTCAGGTTCTTGAGTACACAAGGGCATTTCTTCTGGGACGAATGGCATGGAGCCAGCTCGACGGGCTGATGCTTATTTCGGGAGCAATGGGTCTGTTCGACAGGGAAACGGTTATCAAGGCCGGTGGTTACAGCGTAAAGACTGTCGGCGAAGACATGGAACTGGTTCTCAGGATGAGGCGTTACATGGCTGAGAGTGACACCAAATACGAAGTTACATATATACCCGATCCGCTTTGCTGGACTGAAGTTCCTTCCGATCTTAAGTCGATGCGGAGACAGAGGACCCGATGGACCCGCGGGCTTATCGAATCGCTCCGCACTCACCGCAAGATGTTCTTTAACAGTCAGTACGGGCGGCTTGGCCTTCTGGGTTATCCCTACTGGTTCTTCTTTGAATGGATGGCGCCTCTCATTGCTTTCGCGGGTTTTATCTATACCATATATCTTATTATACGCGATGCACTGAACTGGCCTTTCTATCTTCTGCTCTTCCTGTTCGTCTACTCCTTTGCCGTCAGCCTTTCGACCTGGGCCATACTGTTTGAGGAGATCACTTTCCACAAGTACAAGAGCAAGAGAGATGTTCTGAAGCTTGTCGGTATAGCCTTCCTCGAGCCTTTCTTCTACCCCGTTCATACATACTTTGCAGTGAGGGGTAACATAGACGCCCTGAGGGGCAAGAAAGGATGGGGAAAAGCCGAGCGTTCAGGCTTCAGTAAGAAGAAGAAAGCCCGCACCAGAGTTATTGACGGTGGTAGTTTCAGTCGCTAAACCGCGGGATTGCTGTCAATCCGCTTCTTACTATTTCAAGCGATTTCTTTTCCCTCGACACTGTTGACGGCACTATCAGCCATTTCTCCCAATTGTACCTGCTGACTGTTGAAGTTACCTTTTTATCGAGATAGACCGATACTGCAATGCCGTCGGATTCAGCCGTGGAGATGACATAATTGTATCCGCCATCGTATGATACGGCTCCGTCGATCACTTTCATCTGTGTGGGATCGTAGAAGTAAAGTAGGGTCCACGGAACCCGGATCCTTATTTTGTTTCCGCTCCATGCCACCGCCGTCATTTCACCGAAAGTGAAATCCGGAGAGTTTTCCATCGGGAACTTGCCTATATACTGTCCTTCATGTCTAAAACCGTCGTTGTACCAGTGCATCAGAACCCAGGGAGCCCCATCGGTGACAGTGCTCCTGTACCGCTGGACAGCATGGTTTGAAAGATCAAAACGCGGAGTGAGTCCGTTCATGTCATAGGCCTGGGTAACATGATAAAACGCGGTGTCCCGCGATAATACCATTGTCATGAGGAATTCCGACCTGTTGTCAAGTATTTTGCCGTTGGGAAGCCTCGATTCGCCGAGACCGGCCAGATAAGTATCGAAGGCAACCATTACTGTATCACCGGCTTCAAGCTGCCTTCCTGCTTCAATGTCGAGAAAGAAGAAGCTGTTATCGTGTGTCGCGTTTATTTTTCGCACCGGGCCGCCGGGCTGACTGATCTGGTATGCAATGAAGGGATCGACGTTTCTCTGGTCGAATGAAACAAGGCCGAAATTCTGTTCCGGCGAAGTAAGATTATGCCAGAGCTGCCTTGTTGGTATAAGGTTCCCGCCAATATTGCTTCCATAGGCTTCGAGATAGCTGACAATCCAGGTAGGCTTGAACCATTCGTCCATCCAGGCAAACATGAATCCACCCGCGCAGCCCGCCTCGAGAATATTATGCATCAGCCTCATGTTCTTTTCTCCCTGCTGCTTTTCCGAGTAGCCTCCGTGATGCATATCGCTGTACGACTGGTGAGCGCTTCCCCAGCTCGACGGCACCCCGAATTCGGCTATTACCAGGGGCATACCGGAATAATGATCCTTAAGATCGTGCAGATAACCAAGATAGCTGTTGGGCCCGTGCTCGTCGCTGTAGCCAAGGTAGGAAGGCTGTTCGCTTATGAAATTCGGGTAATAGGGATAGGCATGGTAGGATGCAAATATTCCAGATTCAGGCATGTTGAGACTGATCTTTGTTATATCGTAGTGTGCCTTGTCCTCATCAGTATGGATCTCTGTCGGATGTGACAGCGGATCGAGGGTCGGCCAGCTCGAAATGCTGACAGGTCTCCTTGTTGAATAGTTGTTGGCTTCATATATAATGGTCTGTTCCAGCATCCTCGCGCAGAAAACTTCACTGGCCTTTCCTCCGCTGATGCTCAGGTACCTTCCGTTGAAAGATGTCACTGATGGATTCCTGGTATCGGTTGTGTCAACTTCCTGAGGGCTTATCTCCCTTCCAATCACATAACCCGCGGTCCATCTCGACACGTCGGTAAGATATCTTCCATAAGCCTTGCCGTACCTGTAACCTATGTCGCCCTTTCCGTTGACGCAATCGATGATCTCCTTTATGTCTTTTCTGAAATTGTTTTCCCGGTTTAGCAGGTCGTACGATTCGGGATTACGCGGATCCTCAACCTCGTCGAGCCAGATCCCCTGGAAAAGGAGCAGGGGTTTATCGGGATGCCTTTCGTTGTAATTTGCAAGTTTTTCGTAGAAAACAGGCGGATGGAGGGTATATACCCTTATGCTGTTGAATCCGGCTTCAGCCATTTCCTTTATCCAGTTCTCATATACCATGGGAGCAAGAGCATAGCCTATCTCGCCGGGGAAATACCCGGGAGGTGAGGAGCCCAGGTTAATTCCCTTCAGAATCAGCGGCCGGTATCCGTTACCGGTATGCATCGCGATATAGTTGCCCGATGTCTTGAAAGGCAGTTCCTGCCTGAGGGTAAGTTCAAAGTCGATAATGGTGTCGCGGGCTATGGTTATGTCGGTAAGCCTGACGGGATAGTAATTGTTACACTGAACAGTGGTTGTCACGGGGAACCTGAATTCTCCGGGAGTGGTTGGTATGGCGGGCGGCATCATGTCGGGCTCAATGGCCGTACCCGCGGAATAAGCTGAAAATCCCCGGGCCTTGACAAGCTTGCCCGAGAGGGTTTTACCGCCAAAGCTGATAGAGTAGAAATATAAACCATTTGGCTGGGGAGCCCCACCCTGGTTGCAACCGTCCCATATTATGTGATAACTTCCGGCCTCAACCGACCTGAAAAGCTCTTCCATCACCTTCTTCCCTGAATAGTTGTAGACAGACAGCCTGATATCCCCGCGGCTGTTTATTATAAAAGGTATGTTGACCGAAAAGCTGAAGGGATTGGGATAAGCTGCTCCGACTTCCATCAGATGCGAAATATTCTCATAAATATTTGATATCCTGAGTGAATAGCTGCCGTCGGTTTTGCTTATGGCCGAATATTCGGCGGTGCCGGCAATCATCGAGACCCTCGCGTTGGGAATTGAAGCGCCGTTACGGTCGGTCACCACTCCTGTGACGTAATAGTCGCGGCCCGACAAATCAGCGCCCTGGAATGCCGTTGGCACGATCGTCATTAAAAGAATCAAAAAAGTCCGTGACAATATTGCAATTGTTCCTTTTGCAGCCGCCGGGGCTATATTGTTGTAAAACATACGGTCAAGTAGCATTAATTTGTAATTCCATGATCATCAAATCAGGGAGAGTGCCAATATATGGATACTAACGGAGTTTAATGCAGGAATATTGAGAAGAAAGACAACAAACAGCTTACAAAACTTATAAAAAGAGCTGTTTTCGCGGACTTTGGAAATGCTATATACCGGGAAGAGTTTATTACGAGTTGATATATAATATGCCACCGGGATTCACCCGTATAAACCATGTTCCCGGAAGCATGGGCCATCCTTGTCGCAATTTCCGGATAATAAAGTAATTATAGCACGTTATAACAATGTTATAACGTCATTTATGGACTATTTCAGCAACTCCTCCTCCCGATAAATCCCGATAGCTCCCGATAGCTCCCGATAGCTCCCGATAGCTATCGGGACGGGACGGGACGGGATGGAAAGGGGGTAAGTGAATGCAGGAGGAAACAAGAACTGAAAATGATAACGGATTTCAAAGTTCCCTTTATATTGGGGTAGGGGTTTTGGGGTAGCCCCTGGGGGAAACCGGAAAGGAAGTCAATACTCCACATTTCTCATACCGGAGCTGCAGTTTCTGCAAATGGGTATTGATCTTCTGCCGGAGAGCACTCTGTGCCTGAATTCCCTGAACTTGCTGCCGTGCCATATTTCCCTGAATGACTGGGAGCTGAGATCGCCCATAACATATTCCGCATCCTTGTCGAAGCAGCAGGGCAGAACCTTTCCGTCCCAGCTTATGACAGGGTTCAGCCAGAGCCTGAGGCATCGCGACGGCATGGCATTTTTTATGGCAAATCTCTTATCCTTCATCTCATACCGGGCGTATTTAGTTTCCGACGGCATCCATTTACCGGCATCACGACTGTTGATGACCTGCATTGATTTTAGTTTCAGGGAAGCTTTTACCTCGCGGGCAAATGATTCGGCCATGGCGATCTGGTGTTCATTGTATCTGTTCACAAGGAACTGAATTTCAAGCTTCATCGGCGAACTGAGCCTTTCCCTTTCCCGGCTTACATTCCTTATCCCGGCCATTACCGTTTCGAGATTCCCTTTCACCCTGTATTTTGAATATGTTTCCTGGTCCATTCCGTCGAGCGATACAATCAGCTTGTATATGCCTGACCTCACTGTTTCGCCTGAATTGGATCCGTCGAGGAAGTGACCGTTTGTGCTTATTATAACCTTTGTATTTTCGCACATCCGGATAAAGGAGAATAATTCCGGATGCAGGTATGGTTCTCCCTGGAAGTAGAGGCTCGTGTACCATAGCCAGGGCTTGAGTTCGCCGATGGCTTTTTCAAAAAGCGCGGGATCCATGAATCCTCTATCCCTGAGCATCATTCCCGATCCCGATGCACATTCCGGGCACCGGAGATTGCAATGGTTGGTAAGTTCGAAGGATACGGTGGCAGGCATCCCTGCTATCAACGGTAGTCCTGTTACGGAGCTTGCAGCCCAGGAGAATGCTGACTTTACCGCGTTTACCGATTTAACAATTTTTTCTTTTTTCATCCGTATATAATTTTATTTTAAAGGTCGGATGGAACCCACATGTTTGAAAAATATATACATAAGTGTTTGTGTATGCAATACATGTGGGTTTCATATATTTTACCGGGATGGATGCCTGAATCATCCTTTTAGTTAAAAAACCTTAACCGGATAGGGTAAAGATACGGTCATTCGGTCATAGGGATGAAACAAACTTTAAAAAGATTACTTAAAAACTTAATACTCATATGCTATGAAAACCATCAGGTATCTGTCACTAATCGCACTGCTTCTGTTGCCTGTCTTCACTGCTTCAACAGTTTACGCGGGAGTTTCTCCCGAAAAGAAGAAGAACCCACAGGAAACCGTTCTTACCTTCAAGGGAAAGGTAGTTGATTCCGAAACCAGAGCTCCGCTTGTATTTGTATCCGTTGCCGTCAAGGAGACCAACGTTGCCACTGTTACCAATATCGACGGGGAGTTCTCGATAAAGGTTTACGAGACCCAGGTATCCAAAAACCTTGAGGTGAGTTTCCTTGGTTACACGAACAAGATAGTTCCGCTTGAAGAACTGAGGGAGGATGGCTACAGGAATGTGATTGAGCTCACTCCCGCGCCTATACCCATAAAGGAGATCATCGTCAAGCCTATTGATCCTGAACACATAGTAAGGAATGCAATCGGAAGGATAGGCAGGAATTATAGCAACGAAGCTAACCTGATGACTGCCTTCTACAGGGAGACAATCAGGAAAAACAGGACCTATGTATCAATAGGCGAGGCTGTTGTTGAGATCTTCAAGGCTCCCTATGCCAACGATATACGCTTCGACGGGGCAAGGATATACAAGGGCAGAAAGGGCTCGGATGTTGAAAGGATGGATACTGTACTTTTCAAGCTTCAGGGCGGTCCGGTCACGATGCTTCAGCTCGACCTGGCCAAGAACACAGAGTCAATATTGACCATGGATGCCATGCAGTATTATGACTATTCTCTGACGACTGTCATAGAGATAGATGGCATGCCTCATTATGTGATTTCATTCAAGCAGAAACCTCATGTTGACATGCCTCTGTTCATGGGCTACCTTTATATAGCCACCGACTCGTATGCGCTTACCGAGGCCGAATTCGGTTTCAACCTCGAGGACAAGGCTGCCGCTTCGTCGATATTCATCAAGAAGAAGCCGCTCGGAATGGAAGTGACACCTGAAATAGCAAGCTACAGAACAAAGTATCGCGAACAGGACGGTAAATGGTATTTTGCATATTCGAGGGCTGAAGTGAAATTCAAGGTTAACTGGAAGAGGAAGCTCTTTAATACCTTTTACACAACCATGTCGGAAATGGCTATAACCGACCGCACCAACGAAGAAGTGATTAAATTTGCAGGAAAGGAGAAACTAAAATACAGTGATGTGTTCTCCGAAAAGGTGAGCGCATTCACCGATCCCGCGTTCTGGGGCGACTACAACGTGATAGAACCCGACCAGAGCATTGAATCGGCTATCAGGCGCCTCAGCAGGAAACTAAAATTCAGCGACAGGGACGATCTTGAAAAGTAATTAAAACGAATGCCGGGGGATTATAAAATAGCAAGGAGGATCAGGCAAGGTGATAAAAAACAGTTTGAATCACTTTTCCGTTCCTTCTATGTTTCCCTGGTAAGATATGCCGGAACGATGATAAAGGATCAGGACACTGCTGAGGAAATAGTTCAGGATCTCTTTTTTACACTCTGGAAGGACAGGGAAAAACTGCAGATTAAAAGTTCCCTGAACGGATACCTTTTCAGGGCTGTTCATAACCGCTGCCTTCATCATATCAGTCACAGCAAGGTAGTTGAGAAGCATGCCCGGGAAACGTTGGTATTAGGCTCAACTGTAGATGAAGACACGGCAAACCTGGTAAATTTCAATGATCTCCAGGAAAAAGTCGCCGGCATATTGGAGCGGCTTCCCCCGAGATGCGGACAGATTTTCTGCATGAACAGGTTTGAAGGGCTGAAGTATTCCGAGATCGCCGAGCGACTGGCTATATCGGTCAAGACCGTTGAGGCAAACATGGGAAGGGCCCTGAAGGAATTCAGAAAAGCACTCACAGAACAATGAAAAAAACAAATAATATGGAAATATTCACCGACAGGGAATGGGAAGAGCTGGCAGCTCATCTGTCGGGAGAAAGGAGCGGCAACGGGGAGATTTTCAGCCGTTTTGCCGAAGAGGATAATTATAATACCGGGAAATACTGGAATGATTTGAGAGAGATGAATAGTGAAAGGGAAATAAATCCGGATCGGGCCTGGGACAGGCTTTACTCGCGGCTCAGGGATAACGAATTGATGAATGATGAACCGGAAGTAAAAAAACGCTTTCTGAGACCTGTTTATTACAGGGTAGCAGCCGCGGTGCTTCTTGTAATCGCGATAGGGTCCGCCTTGCTTTACATGAACAGAAACGAGCTCTTCAGCCGCAGGACAATAGTTGCCACCGGCGGGAACCAGAAGAACCTTGAGCACACACTTCCCGACGGGAGCACAGTCATACTAAACCGTAACACACGCATTACCTACCCGCGCAGTTTCAGCATGGGAGAAAGGAATGTCACCCTCGAAGGTGAAGCATTCTTCAGTATTGTCCGTGATGATGAAAGCCCCTTCACCGTTGATGCAGGAAAAGTAAGGATAAGAGCACTTGGGACATCCTTTAACGTCAGGACGAGCGATCAGGATTCGCCCGTCGAGATTTTTGTAAAGACCGGACAGGTTCTCGTTACCTGTATCGATACGGGCAGTGATATTGTTCTTGATTCCGGATTTATAGGGAGCGTTTATTCGGACAAAACCGGGAAAGCCTTAAATACCGATCCGAATTACATGTCGTGGAACACCGGCCTGCTTGTTTACGACGGTCAGACGCTCGACATTGTTTTCAGGGATCTCAAGAGAGTCTATAATATGAATATTGTGGCTGATGATCCGGAAATCCTTTCAAACACATGGACCTCGCCGATCGATAATCAGGCTCAGGAGACTATAATTCGCTTAATTTGTGCTAGCTTTAACCTTGCTTATGAAAAGGATGGCGATGTTTACCATCTGACAAGGAAATAACAAACAAAAAATAAAATGCCGGTCAATGGCACAGTATCGAAGATTCTCAGGGCCATTGCATTGCTGATGTTTCTGGTGCCGCCGCAGAAACTGGTTTGCCAGGAAGGTATTCTGGATTCTGTGTTTACCTTCAGGGCCGGATCAATGAAGACAGTCAATGCCCTTGGCATTATTACAAGGGAAACGGGATATCATTTCACCTACGACAGCCGCCTTGTCAATCCTGAAAAGAGGGTCGACATGAACTTCAGGCAGACTGTCCTGAGAACCGTTCTCGACAGCATTCTTAAAGGCGATTCACTTGTTTATTCCGTCATCGACGAATTCATAATCATTTCAAGGGAAATACCCCGTCCGCGGCGTGCCATGACCGACACACTTGCCCTTCCGCTTCTCCAGGAAATCACGGGGTTGATAGTCGACGGGGAATCGTCCGATCCCCTGCCCTATGCCACTATCGGACTGAAGAACACCGGCAGGGGAACAGTTTCGAACAATAACGGGGAATTCGGATTAAGGATGCACCGCCGGGATTATGACGACACCCTGGTTGTTTCTTACCTTGGGTATTATACCAGGGAGATACCGGTAAGGCATTCCCTGGGCAATTTCTTCAGGATCGAAATGAGGAGGGAATTCATAGCGATTCCCGGGATCATAATAAAAAATCAGATTCCCTGGGATATTGTCAACAAGGTTCGTTTTAACCTGGCAAAGAATTATGGAAATACACCTGCCCGTATGACCGCTTTCTATCGCGAGGGTGTGATGAAAAAGAATGAGCTTCAGACATATTCGGAGGCGGTTATTCAGATTTATAAGAGCGCTTATACGGGAACTCGTCTGAATGATCAGATTAAGGTTCTGAAAAGCAGAAAGATAGAGAATCTTGACAGTGGTGACACTTTGGCTGTCAGGCTGAAGGCGGGTTTGAGTACCTGCCTTCAGCTTGACGGTATAAGGCATGGTTTTGATTTTATCTCCGGAGAAAACATGTTGGATTATAGCTACAGACTTACGGATATTGTATCTTATGATGAAGCGTCGGCATATGAGATTGAGTTCACTCCCGGCCCGGGGGCCGATGTACCGATGTATCACGGCTCACTGTTCATACATACAAACGATTTTGCACTTCTGAGGGCAGAGTTCCATATAACCCCGGAATATCTGAAGGAGATGAGGTCGTTGTTTATCTCAAATCCTTCGAAGAAATTTGCAACCTGGCCTGTTTCAGTGAATTATTCTGTAGCATACAGGAAAGTGGCAGAAAGGTATTACCTTAATCATGTCAGGGGCGACCTTCGTTTCGAGTCGAGGCAGAAAAAAAGACTATTCCGGAATCAGTTTGATGTATTCTTCGAGATGGCAGTCACCAATTCGAGCCTTGACAATGTGGAACGCTTTGAAAGGGAAGATCTTGCTCCCGTTCATTCGGTTTTTTCAAGAACCATAAACAGTTATGATCCTGTTTTCTGGGGCGATCAGGAATTTCTCAAGCCCGAGGAAAATTTGCTCAATGCCCTGAAGAACATGAAGGTGAAGCTTCAGGAATTCAGCGAATGAAATACCGGCAAGCTTATCCTGCCACGGTCAGTGTTGATTAATAAGATTATACAGTTCGGTCAGGTCGGGAGTGAGTATGATCTCAGTTCTCCTGTTCTTCTGCCGTGCTTCGGGGGTATCGCCGGTTTCAACCGGGACAAACTCACCTCTTCCCGAGGCAGTCAGGCGTGAGGGGTTTATTTTTGATCCTTCGAGAAGAGTTCTTACAACCGTAGTTGCCCTTTTCACGCTGAGGTCCCAGTTATCCGAAAGGTTTCCGCTTCCCGGGCGGTACGGGACATTGTCGGTATGTCCTTCGATTGTGATCTGGATGCCCGGATTCCTTTCAAGGACTGCTGCAAGCTTTTTAAGGGCATTTCGGCCATTGGCATCTATATCCCAGCTTGCGGATTTGAAAAGCAACTTCTCGTCGAGCGAGAGATATACCTTCCCGTCGCGGTTGGTGACTGTAAGGCCTTTGTTTTCAAATCCCATCAGGGCTTCCGAGACTTTCGTCTTAAGGTCCTCTACTATTTTCTTTTGGGTATCGAGGACTTTTTCCAGTTCAGCCATCCTGGCGTTCTTTTTCTCAAGTTCCAGGTTAAGTTCGTCAAGGGAAATTTTCCTGAGGTCCATGGAATGTTCGAGCTGTCTCATTATATCCTCTTTCTGGCGGAGATTATCCTGGGCGGCCTGAAGTTCGGCCAGAAGCTTTTTTGTCTCGGTCAGGTTCCCTCTCACAAGGTCTTCCTGTGCATTCTGGAGAGCATAATATCTGTCGGAGATTGTATTAAGTTCCTCCCTGGCCTTGTTTCTTTCTATTTCAGCAAGGGCAATATCCTGTTTCGTCCTGGTCATCTCAGCTTCAAGGGTAGCGATCCTTGTCGCGGTTTCCCTGTTCTGCATTGAGAGCGTGAGATTCTCGGTCTTGTAATCATCCCTGTCCATCATATTCTGTCTGCTTGCATTCTGAAGTTCCCGGTATTTGCTGGCCGGAACGCACGACAGTATCGAAATTGACAGGAGAATGACGATTAGTGAAAGGGGCTTGTTCATATTCAGGATCAGCTTAGTTTGGTTCAGTAGTCGCAAAAATAAGAAAAACCGCTTTAAGCCCCGGCAAACATAAGGCAATAATAATTGTTATATTTGCAGAATCTTTATTACCTGTTTCGGAATGCGCGAGGAGGAGAATCTTCTGTTTCATATCTCAACCCCCGAAGACCTCAGAAAACTAAAGCCCGATGAACTAATCAGGCTTAGCGGTGAACTGAGGCAGTATATCATTGATATGGTAAGCAAGAACCCGGGTCACCTTGGAGCAAGTCTCGGTGTGGTTGAACTTACGGTGGCGCTGCATTATGTTTTCAATACACCGTACGACAAGCTTATCTGGGATGTAGGCCATCAGGCCTATGGTCACAAGATACTGACAGGACGGCGCGACAGGTTTTACACTAACCGGACCTACAAGGGGATTAGCGGTTTCCCGAAAATGTCGGAGAGTGAATACGATGCCTTCGGAACAGGGCATTCATCGACATCCATCTCCGCTGCTCTTGGCATGGCAGTGGCATTTAAGAAACTGGGAGAAAAGCGCCATGTGGTTGCCGTGATAGGTGATGGAGCCATGACGGCCGGCCAGGCTTTTGAGGGCCTTAACAATGCAGGCATAGCTCAGGCGGATCTGCTGGTCATTCTGAACGACAACAACATTGCCATTGATCAAAATGTAGGAGCCCTGAGGGAGTATCTTCTTGATATCACCACAAGTAAGACATATAACCGCTTCAGGAACAAGGTGTGGAAACTACTTGGAAGCTTTGGCAGGTTCAGCCCCAATGCCCGGACCATTGCCAGCCAGATACAGTCGGGTCTGAAGAGCACGATCCTCGACAAGAGCAATCTTTTTGAGGGCTTGAATTTCAGATATTTCGGACCGATCGACGGTCATGATATACTTCACCTTGTAAGCGTACTTCAGGATATGAAGAGGATCCCCGGTCCTAAGCTGCTTCATTGCATGACAGTCAAGGGAAAAGGACTAAGGCAGGCAGAGCAGAACCAGACCGCCTACCATGCACCGGGAATTTTCGACAGGGAAACGGGACTTATTATTAAAACAACCGATGCGGGAGTGCCGGCCACCTATCAGGAGGTTTTCGGAGAGACAATACTGGAGCTGGCAAGGAAGAATACCCGGATTGTTGGTATTACTCCTGCCATGATAACCGGATGTGCGCTCCGAACCATGAAAATGGAGATACCAGAAAGGGTTTTTGATGTGGGAATAGCAGAACAGCATGCTGTTACCTTTTCTGCCGGGCTGGCGACCCAGGGGATGATACCTTACTGCAATATCTATTCATCATTTCTGCAGAGGGCGCTTGACCAGCTGATTCACGATGTAGCCCTTCAGAACCTGCATGTGGTTTTCTGTGTCGACAGGGGAGGGCTGGTCGGCACCGACGGTGCAACCCATCACGGATTCTTCGACCTGGCTTTTATGCGGTCGATACCCAACATGGTAGTGGCGGCTCCGATGAACAGCCTTGAACTGAGGAACATGCTCTACACTGCACAGCTTGAAAAAAACAAGGGACCTTTCTCCATACGTTATCCTAAGGGTTCGGGAATGATCAATGACTGGAATAAGCCATTTGAGGAAATTGAGCCTGGCAAGGCCAGGTTGATCGGTGAAGGCAGTGATCTGGCTGTACTCAGCATGGGAAATCCAGGGAATTTCGTGGTAAAGGCTGCGGAAATTCTTGAACCGGAGGGTATTAGCTTTACTCACTACGACATGAGATTCCTGGCGCCGCTTGATGAGGATGCATTGCATTCCGTTTTCCGCGGCTTCAAAAATATAATCACCGTTGAGGACGGAGTGCTGAAGGGAGGACTTGGAACGGCAGTGATTGAATTCATGTGCGACAACGGATACAGTGCCAGGATCAGAAGGCTTGGGATCCCCGATTATTTTGTGGAACAAGGTACTCAGGACGAATTGATAAGGGAATGCGGCTTTGACACTGACAGTATAGTCAGGGTAATCAGGGAAATGGTTTGATGCTGAAGACAAAAATTCACATGAACTAAGAGGAAATCGATTTAATTATTTATTTTCGCATTTCTCAGGTCTGACCATTGCAGATTCCATTAAGCCCGGATGGCGGAATAGGTAGACGCGCTGGTCTCAAACACCAGTGGCAGCGATGCTGTGCCGGTTCGATCCCGGCTCCGGGTACAAAAAAAGATTGAGGAAAAGCACAGAGCTCTAGGCACAGAGCTCAGGGCTCAGGGCGAAAGAATTGCATGCGGCAAGCGGTATACGGGAAAGCATAAACCTTCTTTGGTCTCTCTTTTTTCATATCCATCGTAGCTGTTCATACTGATAAAAAGGGATTTGATAATCTATCCAACTCCAGCTACACAATAATCACAGAATATGGAAATTATGTATTATGTTGGTAAAACAGATAAACCGGTTGTGGTTAATTACATGTCTTCAAACAATAAGCGAACTAAATGGGTAAAAAATTGTAATTTTGTAAAAAGCTCAAATATGAGTACAGTCGAATTAAGGCATATAATTATTGAAAAACTCTCTCAGATTGAGGACGTCTCATTCCTGAGAGCCATTAAAACCATTGTAGAGTCAAAGGCTAATGAAGATGTCTACAAGTTATCTGATTTCCAGAAGAAAAGAATAAAAGAAAGTCGTGAACAGGTAAAACTGGGACAGACTATCTCAAACAATGCTTTACAGAAGGAGATCAAGGAATGGCTAAGTACAAAATAGAATGGTCAGTTGAAGCCAGGCTGGATCTGCTTGATATTCTTGGTTTCTACATTGAAAGAAATAAATCTGCTTCATACAGTAATAAGCTTAACACCTAGATATCAAGGAGTATAAAACTCATAGGGCAAAATCCGTTGATCGGTATAAAAACTGAAGTCGATTCTGTAAGAGCCCTAATTACTGGTGATTATCAAATCATTTATGAAATTCACGATAAATTAATTGTTGTAGTAATGATTTGGGACTGCCGTCGTGATCCTGAAGACAAAATCGTCGACTTCAGAGTAAAGAATAAATAAGACAACTAACCGCAACAGGTTGGTATATGTCATGGTGTTTCGCACCGCGAGTGCAAAAACACGCGCCACCACAACTCTGCACCATCGCCAAATACCGCCAAACCGTCATATTGTGCAAAAACTCTGATGGTTTGTTTATAACCTATTACCAAATGATTGAATAAGATGCAGTAAATCTGTAAATTGTCGTGAAAAAACAATAATGGCTCACAAACCTGGAACTGACAGAAATCAGCTACTTTTATTTCCTCCCGGTCTCGATGAGTATATTGGTAAAGATAACCCGGTAAAGGACATTGATGTATTCGTTGATTCACCGGGCTTGAAAATGGCAGGTTTTAAAAACAGCATTCCGTTGGAGAAAAGCTGCCCTCCATATAATTCAGGCCACTTGCCTAATATAAATATATATGTAGCTCCGCGAGAAAACATCGCGGAGAACAAGATACCAGCACCCGGATATCCGGGTAATAAATTCAGATATGACTCTTACTGTCTTCAATTAATTACTCTTTTAAAACAAGAGCAATTATAGAAACGTCGTAACAGCCTGTGGATTAATATAGACTGCCATTGGCGTTCATTGGAGGGAATCCGGAGACAGCATTGAAATATTGATAAAAGAAGAAAACAAAATAAATATTCAATTAAAAAAGGGAAGTCAGAAATGCAACACAAACGATTAAAATTAAGTGTCGTATTCTTGTTAGGACTTGGATTGATAGGATTGCAAGCACAGGAAAATGTAAATGCCACAGGTGGCAATGCTTCGGGTAGCGGAGGCTCGGCGAGCTATTCCGTTGGACAAGTTGTTTACACCAGCAACACAGAAACAGACGGTTCTGTAACACAAGGAGTACAGCAACCTTATGAAATTTGGGTAGCAACAGCCATTGAAGAAGCCCAGGCCATAAACCTTTTGGTTACAGCCTATCCAAACCCAACTACCGATTATCTTACATTGCGTATTGATGAATTTGATATTTCAAATTTATCATATCAATTGTATGACATACAGGGAAAACTTTTGAGAGACGAAAAAATCACAAGCAACCATACAAGCATTGTTATGAGCAATCTTGTAGCTGCCACTTATTTTCTAAAAGTTGTTCAGGGAAACAGAGAGATAAAAACATTTAAAATCGTTAAAAATTAGGGAGAACAGTACATACCGCTAAAATCAAAATTATATTATGATGAAAACAGTATTTACAATTATGGTAGCCGTATTATTAACGGCAATTGTATCTGCTCAATCGCCTGAAAAAATGAGCTATCAGGCGGTAATTCGTAACAGTAGCAACCAGTTGGTAACAAATCAAACTGTTGGTATGCAAATAAGTATTTTGCAAGGTTCTCCAAGTGGAACAGCTGTTTACGTGGAAATCCATGAGCCAGTTTCTAATGCCAATGGATTGGTAAGTTTAGAAATTGGCTCGGGTACAGTTGTTTCAGGAAACTTCTCTTCAATCGATTGGGCAAATGGAACATATTTTATTAAAACAGAAACGGATCTGAATGGTGGCACAAATTACACCATTACCGGCACCAGCCAGTTATTAAGCGTGCCTTATGCTTTGCATGCAAAAACTGCCGAAACTATTACAAGTGCAGTAACTGAAACCGATCCTGTTTTTAATGCATCCGCTGCAAGGGGCATAAGCGCAACTGACGTTACTAACTGGAACAACAAATTAGATAGCTACACTGAAACCGACCCTGTTTTTGATGTATCCGTTGCAAGTGGCATAACCGCGACTGACACTACTAACTGGAACAACAAATTAGACAGTTACACCGAAACTCAAAATCTCTCAGAGGTCTTAACATTAAGCAACGATGCTAATGGGATTCAAATCAAAAATATTGCCGATCCTACGGATAGTCAGGATGCAGCAACCAAAGCCTATGTAGATTTATTGATATCCCAAATAGAAGCTTTGGGGGGCAGTAATTTGATATTATGGAATAAACTGGGATCAACCGATGAAGTTGAACATAGTGTAGTCGGGCCTGATGGTACTATTGTTGGCAATGTTAATTTTAATAATACTGTGAAGTTTAGTAAAGGAATTACTCCTAATACTGGTAGAGCAGGAAGTGGAGTTGATTTTCCAACAACAGTTGTTGATCCTGAAAGAGGTTGTGTTGAGATGTGGGTAAAATTTTACTATGCCCCTGTTGCATATTCATATGGTGTATATGGTTTTATCAATGTTCATCATTGGACCCATAATGTAATGTTATTTTCATGGCATAATGACCGTAGTTTGCTTCAGTTTTCATTACAGTTTAATGGAACTGCCAGACATGCTGAATTAACAGGTTTTAACCCTGCTTTAGATACGCCCATACATATTGCATGTGTTTGGGACAGAAGCGGCATTGATGGAACTTCTGAATACATGAGGATTTATGTAAATGGGGGTAAAGTAGCTGTAAATGACACAAATAATGATTGGGGAACAAATAACACATCCGGCAGTTTCAGAGTAGCAGCTCCATGGGATTCAAATTTTTCAACAGACAGATATACTGTTGATAATATTAAGATATGGAATTATGCTAAAACTACTTTTGAGTTAAATAAAGAATAAACACAACTAAACGCCAGCAAAGTGTATATGCCATAAGAGTTTCACGGGATATTCAATCGCTGTAGCCTCCTGACTTCTGACATTTAGTGCGGTAGCATATCTTCAATATTTTCGTATTTAAAAAATTTAATACCGCACTAAAAAACAGAAGTGTCAGAAATCAGGACTCATGGGCATATAAAGCTGTCCAGTTGTAAAGTCTCATTTTAAGAGACCGCAAGACTGCACGACCGCACGACAATGTATTATGTGTCAGAACCCACCCCAAACCCCTCCGGCGGAGGGGATCCTTCTAATGCAAACCCGCACTCCGCTTGCCATTCTTTGCCCTGCGCCCTGAGCCCTGAGCCCTGTGCCCTGAGCCCTGAGCCCTGCGCCCTGAGCCCTGTACTCTGTACTCAGTTTCTTCTTATTCCGATTTAGCTATCAGTTCCTTTCCGACAAGCCTGAATTTGGATCCATCTTCGGGAGTGATGACGAAAACATTGCAGCCGGGTTCAACGCCTTCCTTGATTATGATATGCTTATCGTTCATTTCGCCAAGTACGACTATCTGTTTTGTCCTGTTCTTTTTATAAACAAAGGGGATACCGTCGGCGTCGGCGTGAACACATTCGACAGGAATTGACACCACATCGTCGAAGGTATTGATTATGATCTTATTGGATGTTGTCATTGCAGGTCTCAGTTCAGGATTGTTGCCATCTACCTTTATAATGACCTCGAACATTTTAGATTCCGAGTTTCCTAATTGTTCGCCAATATTTGCAACGTTTGTCACCGTTCCCGTAAAGGTTTTACCCGGAATGGCATCAATGGTTATGTTCACTTTCTGGCCGGGCTTTACCTTGTTGACTTCTATCTCACTGACATATGTTGTTGATATCATTGATGTAAGGTCGGGCAGTGTGGCTATTACCCTATCGAAGGGATTGACGGTAGAACCGGATTTTCTTTTTGAACCGTTGAATTCTTCCTTGTAGATGACCATACCAGCTGATGGAGCTGTAATTGTAAACTGTGAAAGGAAGTGTTGCAGAGTGTTTACCAGTTCCTGGCCTTCATCGCGAAGTCTTTTCTTATCTCTGATGTTGGCAAGGGCTTTTGCTTTCTGAAGTTCATAGTTTTTCTTCCTTTGCTCCAGGGCTCTTATCTGTTTGTTTAGGTTGATTTCAGCCTGACGGATGGTAGCCGGCGGTTCATATCTTGATTCCTGCAGTGTTATTTCAGCCTGCTCAACGGTAATATACTGGTTTCTAATGGCATCTCTCAGATTTGTAAGCATCACGGCTGTGTCGAGGATTGCCATTTCGAGGTTTGACTGGAGGGTATTCTGATTTTCGAGAGCCGTTTTCAGAGAGTTGTCATATTCCGTTCTGTCGAGTTGGGCTATGTAATCCCCGGCTTTCACTTCAGTCCCTTCCGCTACTATATCCTGTATCTTGAAGCTGCTGATTCGCATTCCAGGACCTCCCCTGCCTCCGCCTCCGCGCTGTGGTCCCTGTTGCATGCTTTGCATGATATCCGGACCCATTATATCGACCGATCTTTCGGCTGTTAGTTCTCCTGCATTTGAAACTGAAATTTCAAAGGGGCCCTTTACTGCAACGGCATAATTGGCGGCGGCTTCCTTCATCTTCCCAATTCTGCTGAAAACTACCATTGCAATGATGATCAGCCCTGCCACGATACCGGTGATGAAAATTGTTCTTCTCATTTAGAAAAAGATTTGATTAAAAAGGTTATGCGTAACCTGAAGTTCCTGATTCATTAATTTCATTCACCTAATAGACAAATGAAAGGCAGGTTTTATTTCGCAGATGGAAAAAATTCAATGGAGTTTTATATTATTTCATCCGTATATAATTTTATTTTAAAGGTCCCCGCTCAAGCGGGGGAACCCACATGTTTGAGAATTATATGCATAAGTGTTTGTGTATTTGATACATGTGGGTTTCAGTGATGGATATTATTCCCGTAAAGGCGGGATTATCCACCGGTATTAGCAGACCTTCAGTCCGAAGGGAATTCAGACGGTCATTACTTCCTTTTCCTTGGCTGTTATTGCCTTTTCGACCTTCGCCGTGAAATCCCTCACCAGTTCCTGAATATTTTCGGCTGCATTTTCCTCTGTATCTTCGGGAAGGCCTTCCTTAAGCATTCTTTTCAGTTCATCGAGACCCCATTTGCGGGCGTTTCGTATACTTATCCTGGCCACTTCGCCCTCGTTTCTGACCTGCTTGACAAGCTGGTGCCTTCTCTCTTCAGTGAGGGCGGGGATGTTGATCCTTATTATCTCTCCGTTATTGATGGGGGTGAGACCAATATTGGCAGCCATTATTGCTTTTTCGATAACATTGAGCATACTCTTTTCCCATGCCTGTATAATTATGGTTTTGGCGTCGGGAGTATGGATGTTCGAAACCTGATTCAGCGGTGAGTTCACACCGTAGTAATCGACGGTTATGCCGTCGAGCAGAAGAGGAGTGGCCCGTCCGGCACGCAAATGGGCAAGTTCGTTCTCAAGATAGCTGAGAGCCTTTTGCATTCTTTCGGTGGTTTCTTCCATTATAAGGTCAACTTCTTCATTCATAGCTCAGAGTGTTGTTATTTTTGACTTTTCTTCCTTTAATAAAAACGCTTGCCGGTTTTCTGAAAAGCAAATCAGGATCAAAAATAATAAAAATATATTTTATTGAAGTAATTCAATCAATTGCTTACAATGGTTCCTGTTTTGATGCCGCTAACCACCTTCTTCAGGTTTCCCCTTTTATTCATGTCGAATACGATTACCGGCATGTTGTTTTCGCGGCACATGGTAAAGGCTGTTGAATCCATTACTTTCAGCTGTCGTTCTATTGCTTCGGCGAAAGTCAGGGTATCAAATCTGACAGCATTCGGATTTTTCTCCGGATCATCAGTGTAGACCCCGTCGACCCTGGTTCCCTTGAGAAGTATTTCGGCGCCGGTTTCCACAGCCCTGAGTGCGGCGGCGGTATCGGTGGTAAAGAAGGGGTTGCCTGTTCCGCCCGACAGGATGCAGATAGTTCCTTTTGAAAGTTCATCCTTTACTTTGTCGCTTGAATATAGTTCGCCGACCGGTTCCATACGGATTGCCGTAAAGACTTTTGCCCGGCCACCGGTATTACGGATTGCACTTTCGAGAGCGAGGCTGTTGATAACGGTGGCAAGCATTCCCATCTGGTCGCCCTTGACCCGGTCGACGCCCGCTTTGGTTCCGCTGAGCCCCCTGAAAATGTTTCCTCCCCCGATAACAATAGCAAGCTCGCAGCCAAGTCCTGCAATTTCGCCAAGCTGTGAGGCATAATCTTCGAGGACGCTGCTGCTGATGCCCTGTCCGTCATCGCCTGCAAGCGACTCGCCGCTGAGTTTCAGTAGGATCCTTTTGTATTTCATCCGTATATTGTTTTATTATAATGCTAAGATGGCTGCCCGTTCAAGCGAGGGGATCCAAATGACAGAAAATTATATATATACATGTTTGTGCATTTGAGACAAGTGAGTTTCATGTAATGATTGGTAGAACAGGCTGGAAGCCCGTAAATTGGCATCCGGCGAGACGAATATAGCAAAAAAATGGCGCCAATCGGCGCCACCTTGATATTGAATTTATGCACTTATATTTACTGGTTGAGGTTAAAGCGTTTGAAGGCGGTGATTTTCAACTGCTTATCGACTGACTCAAGGTACTGTCTGATGTTTATTTTACTATCTTTGATGAATTCCTGATTAAGGAGAGTGTTTTCCTTGTAGAATTTTGCAAGTTTACCCTGGGCAATTTTGTCAATCATATTCTCGGGTTTGCCATCGCGTCTTGCCTGATCCCTACCGATCTCCAGTTCCTGCTCGATTACTTGTGCAGGTACATCATCCTTGTCGATGGCAACGGGGTTCATGGCGGCTATCTGCATCACCACATCCTTATATACCTGAATATCGACACCTGCCTTTGAAAAACCCGCGAGGGATGCCAGCTTGTTTCCCGGGTGGATATAGGCCTGGACAAAGGGAGCTTCTATTTTTTCATAGAAAGCCAGTTCAAGTTTCTCGCCGATGATACCCATGTATTCGGTTACCTTTCCTTCCGCGGTTGAATTTTCGAGAGGGAGTGATTTAAGGGTTTCGAGGTCGGCAGGTTTTTTTGTTAAAGCAAGATCAAGTATTTTACCAGCCAGGGCAATGAAATCGTTATTCTTTGCCACAAAGTCGGTTTCGCTGTTTAGAACTATCAGAGCTCCCGTGCTTGAATCGGCGTTGGTTTTTGCCAGAACGACTCCCTCGGTAGCTTCCCTGTCAGCTCTTTTGCTGGCAACAGCCTGTCCCTTTTTCCGTATTATTTCAACAGCCTTGTCAAAATCGCCGTTCGATTCTTCAAGAGCCTTTTTGCAGTCCATCATGCCGGCCAGAGTCATTTTCCTCAGCCTTGCAACATCTGCAGCACTTATATTAGCCATTTTATTGATTACTTTAAAGTTAAAACTGAATCATTACTCTTCATCATCCTCTTCGGTATCGGCAACTATTTCATCATCTTCCTCGACGAAATCTTCCTCCTCTTCCCCGGTTTCTTCTTCTTCCTCTTCCTCTGCAAGGTCTTCGATCACTGAATCAGACAGATCCTTTGTTTCAATATTTTTCCTCGTTACCTTTCTTTCTTTCTGGGCTGCCGGCTCTTTGTCTTTCTCGAGTTTCCTTTCGTTGAGACCTTCCTCGATAGCGTCGCAGAGAAGGCCGACGATAAGAGAAATTGACTTTGAGGCGTCGTCGTTGGCAGGGATCGGGAATTCGATATCCGACGGATCGGAGTTTGTATCAACCATGGCAAAAACAGGTATGCCAAGTCGTTTTGCTTCCTTTAGAGCGATACGTTCCTTGCACACATCAACTATGAAAAGTGCGGAAGGAAGGCGGGTAAGGTCGACGATGCTTCCCAGGTTCTTTTCGAGTTTGGCTCTCTGGCGGGTAACCTGGAGTTTTTCGCGTTTTGAAAGGTTGTTGAAAGTTCCGTCGGCAGCCATTTTGTCGATGTTTCCCATCTTCTTCACTGCCTTGCGGATCGTGGGGAAGTTGGTAAGCATACCGCCCGGCCAGCGTTCGGTAACGTAAGGCATGTTAACCTTTTTCACTCTTTCGGCTACTATTTCCTTGGCCTGTTTCTTTGTTGCAACAAAGAGAATCTTCTTGCCCGAACGGGCAATCTGTTTCATGGCTGCAGCAGCCTCTTCAATTTTTACGATTGTCTTCTCGAGGTCGATGATATGAATCCCGTTGCGTTCCATAAAGATATAGGGAGCCATTGCAGGATTCCATTTTCTTTTCAGATGTCCGAAATGAACACCCGCGTCAAGCAGTTCCTGGAAATTTGTTCTTGCCATTTTCTTGTTTTTAAAGTTTACATTCTGTTTTATCAATCGCAGGGTAGCCCCGGTACGGGAGTCTCTGCAATTTAGATACTAAACCTGCATCTATATTTGGTTGATAAGATAAGTCCTAACGTTTGCTGAACTGGAATCTTTTGCGTGCCTTGGGCTGGCCCGACTTCTTTCTTTCGACCTCGCGGGGATCGCGTGTCACGAAGCCGTTTGCCTTGAGTACAGTTTTGTTTTCAGCATCGATCTTTATCAGAGCCCTGGTAATCCCAAGTCTGAGTGCTTCAGCCTGTCCTTTCACTCCGCCTCCGGTGAGATTGACGTTGATATCATATTTATTGGTGGCATCGAGGACAACGAGCGGCTGTGTAACCACAAACTGCAATGTTTCGGCGCCGAAATATTCTTTATAATCCCTGTCGTTAACCGTAATTTTACCCTTGCCGTCACTTAATCTTACTCTGGCAACGGCTGCTTTTCTTCTTCCAAGTGCATTTACTGGCTCCATATTTGTTCCTTAGTGTATTATAATTCTAGTTTTTTGGGCTTCTGGGCTTCATGCGGATGCTCCGGACCAACGTAAACATACATATTCCTGTATAAAGCTCTGCCAAGCCTGTTTTTCGGGAGCATTCCCTTTACTGCCTCTTCAACGAGTCTTATAGGGCTTTTCCTGTGCATCTCCTTTGCGACGGTAATCCTCTGTCCTCCCGGGTATCCGGTATGACGGACATATTCTTTCTGGTCCCACTTGTTGCCGGAAAGAGTTACTTTTTCAGCATTGATAACAACAACATTATCGCCGCAATCAACATGAGGCGTGAAATTTGTCTTATGTTTCCCCCTGAGGGTTGATGCAACCACGCTTGCCAGACGTCCGAGAGTCGCTCCTTCAGCGTCAACAATCACCCACTCCTTGTTAACAGTCGCCTTGTTCGCTGAAACAGTCTTGTAACTTAAGGTGTTCACTTTTAATCTGTTTTTATAATTGAAACACTTGAAAACAACACAAAACCCCTTATTTTGGGTTTGCAAAAATACGACATATTTCTTAATAAAAAAGAATATTGTACAGATTTTTTGTTTGGTAAAGCGGCCGGAGTATTTTTGCGTATGTCTTCAATGAAAAGCAGTTATGATATGGATTCCCGTAGGGGGATAATAAAGCTGGGACGGGATTTTTACACCGGCGATGTTCTGGATGTCGCTCCCGGCTTACTGGGCAAAACACTGGTAATAAGGCCGGCTGACGGTATTGTTAAACGATTCACAATAACTGAAACCGAGGCTTACAGCGGAAGGGACGACAAGGCCTGTCATGCCAGCCGTGGACGAACACCGAGAACCGATGTGATGTTCCATGAAGGAGGAAAGCTTTATGTGTACTTTGTTTACGGCATGTACTGGATGCTGAATGTTGTCACCGGGAAGGAGGAT
>Ga0208040_1000311_pt1 | contig 61598 bp, 60 predicted proteins | sample AD_UKC083_MetaG_FD_184431 | JGI IMG/M metagenome (GOLD analysis project Ga0208040, IMG submission 184431) | Active sludge microbial communities of municipal wastewater-treating anaerobic digesters from USA - AD_UKC083_MetaG (SPAdes) (version 2) | ecosystem: Engineered > Bioreactor > Anaerobic >...
GCAGGACCACGCGGTTGTGTCCGCGCGCTCATTATTGCGCCGACGCGCGAGTTGAGCGAGCAAACCCGTACGGCCATTATGCAACTGGGACGAAAAACGAAATTGCGCAGCGTATCCATTTACGGCGGCGTGAATATCAATGGTCAAATTAACAAACTGCGGAATAATGTGGAAATCATCTCCGCCTGTCCCGGTCGCCTGCTGGATCACATCAACCGCGGCACCGTGGATTTATCCCGGATAGAAGTACTGGTCCTCGACGAGGCCGACCACATGTTTGATATGGGCTTTCTGCCCGATGTCCGAAAAATCGTGAAGCATCTTCCCGCCAAGCGTCAGACCCTGCTGTTTTCCGCGACCATGCCGGAAGACATCCGGTCGCTGGCCAATGATCTGTTGATCAATCCGGTAAATATAAAAATCGGCCATACGGCGCCGGTCGAAACCGTGTCGCATAAATTTTATCCGGTGCAGATGAGCTCTAAAACGGATCTGCTGAAAGATATTCTTGATAAAACAGATATGGATTCGGTTCTGATTTTTACGAGGACCAAATCGCGTGCAAAGAGCGTGGCTCTGCAACTGGGCAAATCGGGATACAAAGTGACGTCACTGCATGGCAATTTGACTCAGCAGAAACGTCAGCATGCGCTCGACGGATTTCGCGAGGGCCGTTATGAAATCATGGTCGCCACCGACATCGCCGCTCGCGGCATTGACGTGAACAGCATTTCCCATGTGATTAATTATGATATGCCCTCAACGACCGATGCCTACACGCATCGTATCGGCCGGACGGGACGCGCCGCCAAAACCGGCGATGCCTTTACCTTTGTAACCGGAGACGACCGGGGGATTGCCCAATCTCTGGAAAGGGTGCTTGGCGGAAAGCTTCAATACCAAAACGTTGACGGATTAACGATGAGTATGCCCGTTGACGATAGAGTCTCCGCCAGCCGCAACAGCAGAGAAAGGAGCATGAAGCCTCATAACGACAGGAAGAAGTTTTCTCCCAAAGCGCGGGCCAACAGCAGACTGAATCGGCGTTCTTTTGATTCTTCCAACCGCAGTCAGTGGGCGCATTAAACGAAATATATCCCTGAGGATTGCGAAGGAGGAATTGTTATAAAAACAATTCCTCCTTCGCTTTAATTCAGTCCTGTAAAAAGTATATTATTTGTTGATCTGTTTATCTGGAATTTCATCGTAAAATCGGTCAGATATGTCCAGTCTGTCTCAAACCGCCGGCAGGCGAAATGTTCACCCACAACAAATCCTGCAAACTCTGCTCACAGCAAGTACGTCCGATGTTCAGAACGCCTTTTCCCAAAATTCTAGCTGATGATTTGTTTGCCGAGTGAAAAAGGGACTAAGCGGTTACTCTATTCTTTTCTACTCGGCGCGGCCTACGGCGGAACTAAGCTACCGCTTTTCAATTCCTTCTTGGCGCCTGATTGCATTTACGCCTTGCGATATTTTAGTTAATTGATATAAACAAAATCAAGCTTTGCACGCTAATTCGCGCGTTGTCAACAAATCACTGAAGACTATTGGCATTTCACCTCCACCGGAAGCTCCGCTTCCAGCATGTTCATGCTGCCGCGTAATTCCGCCATTTTATGCATGGACATGTGCACCGTTCCGAAGATTTCATATTTTGCTTTTTCAGACGTCTGGAGACGTGTGACGATGCCCCAGAAAGCGGCGAGATAATCTCTGTTCCGGTAACATTTCCACCAATACTCCAGCATGTCATTTTCATCGAAAGAATGCATGTGAGACGACTGCTCTCCGAATTTCTGCTACAAAAAAGATTGATTCTGAATGAAAGCCGGTTTTTATTGCCTGCACTGGCTACAAGCAGTTCATGAATTTCGAAGGAATTTTTATCTTTCGAAGGTATGCCGGCTTTTTTCAGAAGAGCGATCTGCTCGGACCCGGTCAGACAGATACCAATAACCGGACAACGAAACATCGAGTCAATCTCCCAGAAACGCAGGGCGGTTTTTCCCGAAGATGAGGTAGATACCTGTAAAATATCTCGTGCCATAGCAAGTACTCCTCAGCGTTCTTTTTTATTCCGGCATGTGCAATTGGCGCACGGTTTCAGGCAGGAGCAGTCCTGACGGCTGTCTGCACAACCGCATACGTTTCCCTTATCTTCCTGATGTTTTTGTTTATAAGAAACAGCCTTCATTTCTTTTTCCAAAAGCGAAATCAATGGTGACATTTTTTATTCTCCTTTCTTAATATGAATATGACACTCGTTATCAATAAAAGCGCAGATTAAAACCGGATTGTCAAACCTGTCATTGCCGGCGATACCGGAATAGTTGCGACGACGGGTTTGGTACTCTTGAGACGAGCAACAGGCTTTGCGTGATGACAAAACCAGTTGCTCTTTCGCTTATGGCGAGCATCTACTCATTGAAAACGTACATTTCACCGTACGCCCTCCTGATACTGCACCGGCATCCCAAGACCCTGCTCATAGAAATGAAATCGGCACACCGGCCTTTCTCTTCCACTCTCAGTTTGCCGAGGTTGACGAGAACTCCGAGTATTTCTTTGGCTTGTTCTTCGTCGATCTGTAATCTCAGGACCACTTCATGGATATTGAGCCGCTTTTTTTCCTCGAACACTTCCAATGCTTTGTCCAGCATAACATGATTTCTCGTCACGGGTTGGTCGGGAAAAGACTTCCCGATCCCGTACGACCCACGGACAGTTCTGTGAAAGAGTTTTTTCTGGTATTGCTCATCTGTCACCTTGAAGTTCTTTTCAAAATTATACGGATTCTTCATGATTTCTTTTCTTGCCTTATCTTCCGCATTGTCAAATTTGCTCAACCCTTCTCCTGTTAAAATGTCAATGCCAGTCTGACAAAGACCTCGTCTGAGTTATCGTGTGCGGTGCTTGCAACTGCCTTTTCGTAGTTACTCCTGCGATACTCGAGCATAAGTGTTGCAGCGAAAGGATCGCTTTTGAAAAGAGTGTAGTTGGCACCGATAGAATACCGGCTTTCCAGATGCCCATCCTGGTCGCCGTCGACATCGTCATTAAAGCCCTCATATCGAGCCGCTATTTCCAGCGGATCGATGACATGGCAGACGATTGCCGCAAACCATGCGGATTCTTTATGCTCCTCATTAGTCAACGCATTCTTTTCTCTGTTTAAAGCCCTGATATATTCGATATCGAAATCAAAGATGCTGATTTTGTATTCGACAGTGCCGCCCACTGTTTTATTGCGATCTCCCTGGCCCGGTTCCGAATCAAAGAAGGCGCTGAGATTCAAACCATCGATGGGCGCAAGAGAGACATTAAAAATATAGGAATTGACATCATCTGTCGGGTCGGGATTAGGATTGGGATCTCTTTCCCAGCCGTAACCGACTTCCGTCAACTTATCGGCAAGGACCTCCCCCTTGTATATTGTGCCCGATATGTCGAGTCCCAGGAAATCGTGAGCAAAACCTATAGTCGCTCCTGTCTTGTTTATTTCGTAGCAATCTTGGGTGATGGGATCATTAATGAGGTGGCTGTTGAAAACGCCGAAGGGCTGCCCTCTTTTTCCGCCGACAAAATACAGCGGGAACCCCTCGTTTTGTATGGTGATCGTCGCCTCGTCCCAGAACACCCTGTCATCATCACCGTCAAGCTCTTCTCCTTTGAGGATGAAATTACCGGTGACCCAATTGTGAAATCGTATCTCTGCGCCCAGTTCCGCCGTTCCTATATCGAGGCTGGAAGTGGAATCGCTTTGGGGGTTGGTCATATCGCTCGGTTCGACATAGGAAAAATCCAGTTCAATGGCGCCGCTGAACGTTACATGATCGTCAAGTTTCCCTAAAATATCAACCGATGTTTGTTCATGTTTTTCCAGCTTCTCTTCCAATCCTTTGATGCGGTTAGACAGGGCTTCTATATCTTCTGCATATACACCGGGAACGGTTATAAACGTAAGACCAACCATGAGGGTGATTGCCATTTTGAGTAGTTTTTTCATGTCTTTGTTCTCCTTTTCATTACAGCATAAACCGTTTCATTGTTAATTATTTCAGGACAACTGGATCAGCCGGTCTTTTCCGTCGTCATTCTTTACACCGCAGGAACGCGAGGCGCAGCTCGGACATCCCGTGCAATGCCCTTTTTTTTTGATAAAACTTTTGTAGAATAACCATCCCGCCGCGGCCAGAATTCCGGCGGCCAGGAAAATATCCATTAAACTCATTTCAATCTCCTTGTGCTTTGTTGTTCGAACATCAGCTTAGCCCGATAAGTCGTCCTCCCTGATAAATAATAAATGCCACAATCCAGGCCAACACCGTTTGATAGGCGATGGTCACACCCGCCCATTTCCATGTGCCGAATTCGTGCCGCATGGCCACCAGCACAATGAAGCAGGGCAGGTACAAGAGCACAAAAACCATGAAGGCGTATGCCGAAAGTGGCGTAAAGGTTTTTGCCAGAACGCTTTTCAGACCCGCTGTATCCTCCTCTTCTTCCGCGCTCATTGTGGCAATGCCGAATGTAGAGAAAACATTATTTGCCGCATCGACGAACGCTCCTCCGAAAGAGACGGCAATTTCACGAACGTCTTCGCCCAGTGAACGCGTTTCTTCATTTGCTTCCTCTGCATTGGGCACATACACTTCGCCCATGGTCGAAACCACGATTTCCTTGGCAACCACACCGGTCAGCAGCGAAGCGGCAGCCTCCCAGGTGCCAAATCCCAGCGGTTCAAAAACCGGCGCCAGAATCTGACCCGTTTTCCCCAGATAAGAATCTTTCTTGGATTCGACGCCCCAGGGCAGATTGAGGCCGAACCAGACAAACACCGAAATGGCCAGAATCCAGGTGCCGGCTTTGATCAGATAGTGTTTGCCTTTCTCCCACGTATGGATCATCAGGTTTTTTACCGTGGGCATACGGTAGGGCGGAAGTTCCATGATGAACACAGGAGCCTCGCCGCGAAAGAGAGTTTTTTTAAACAAAAGTCCCATTAAAATTGCCAGGACAACGCCCAAAATGTAGAGCGACCATAAAACTGTTCCCGCATAGGCGGAAAAGAACGCGGCGGTGAAAACCACATAGACCGGAAGCCTTGCCCCGCAGGACATGAGCGGTATGATCAGCGCCGTCAGCGCCTTGTCGCGCGGATTTTCCAGCGTGCGTGTGGCGTAAATTGCCGGCACGTTGCAGCCGAATCCCAGCAGGAGAGGAATGAAAGATTTTCCGTGCAGGCCAATGGCGTGCATCATCCTGTCCATGACAAATGCCGCCCGTGCCATGTAGCCGCTCGCTTCCAGAAGCGTAATGAAAAACATCATCGCAAAAATCGGTGGCAGAAAGACCAGCACTGCGCCGACGCCGGCAATGATGCCGTCAGTAACAAGCGAAACAACCCAGCCAGGCGTGGAAATTGCGGCAAGTACGGCAGCAGCCCAGCGCATGAGCGGTCCGGCAACGACGCCATCGAGCCAATCAGTAAAGGGACCGGAGATATCGAACGTCAGTTTGAACATCAACCACATGGCCAAAAGAAAAATAGGAATGCCGGCATAACGGTTGAGCGCGACGGCGTCAATCCGTTCAGTTAGTTCACTTTTTCTTTTTTCTGGCTTTTGGAGCGCTTCCCGGGTCAGTCCCGCCGCCATGCCGTAGCGTGTGTCGGCCATCAACGCTTCGAGGTCTCCCCCATGCGCGGATCGCAAATGACGCGTCGCATTTTCGGCAACCGCCGCATATTGCCCCGCTTTATAATTCTCAATGGCACGGGCATCGCCTTCGATTATTTTTAAGGCCATCCAGCGCAAAGGCAGATGCCCGGCCAAAATATCCGGATGATCTTTCAGATTTTTTTCTATGGCTGATACGGCTTTTTCGATATCGTCACCGTAAGAAATCACGACGGGCCGGTGCGCTTCGAATGAATCCGTAAAGGCCACGGCTGTTTCCATCAGTCTGTCGACGCCTTCGCCTTTGGTGGCCACGGTCGGAATCACCGCGCAGCCCAGGATGGAGGCCATCTTTTCTTCGTCGATGCGGAAGCCTTTCTCGACCGCTTCATCGTGCATGTTGAGCGCCATCACCAAAGGGATGCCCAGTTCCAGAAGTTGCAGAGAAAAGTAAAGATTGCGCTCAAGATTGGTGGCGTCCACAACATTGATAATGACATCCGGCTTTTCGCGTACCAGATAGTCCTGTGCGATGATTTCTTCCTGAGTGTAGGGACTCATGCTGTAAGTGCCCGGCAGATCGACCAGCGTAATTTTACGTCCCTGAAAGTCAAACGACGCAGATTTTTTCTCCACGGTGACACCGGGCCAGTTTCCCACCTGAAGTCGCGAACCGGCAATGGAGTTGATCAGCGTCGATTTGCCCGAGTTGGGGTTACCTGCGACTGCAATCGTCAGATTATTTTTTGTAGCTTTATGCTCTTGATTAACAAATGGCGTGTTCTGTTTATTCATGATTTTTGATTTCCTCCACTTCAATTTGGCGCGCTTCTCCAAGACGCAAAGACAGCGCATAGCTTTTGATGCGCACCTCGATGGGATCGCCCAGAGGAGCCACTTTTCCCACGATCACCTCCGTACCTGCCACCACACCCATATCCATCAGACGTCGCTTAAGCGCGCCAGACACCTGAATTTTAACAATTATTCCGCTTTTTCCGGTTCTCAAATCCGCAAGTGTCATTCTCCATTCCTCCGAACATAAATTTTCATGGCCGCGCCTCGTCCGATCGCGATGCGACATTCATCCACGCGCAGGATCAGTGGGCCTGTGCCGCTGTTGCTGATCATTTCCACCTTTTTTCCGGGATGCAGTCCCATGTCCTGCAGATGCGTATGTCTTTGCTTATTAAATCTGCCGCTTTCGTAATGACTGTGTGAATAATCCGCGCAGGTTCCTTCGCGAGAAAAGCCTCCCCGACGACAGTGCCGATGTTTGTACTGGTGCGTGATAAATCCATTACCCGCCGTGTCTATGATTTCGGCAATTTCTCCTTCCTGTAACAACCCTAATGGGGACATTATTTAATCTCCTTTCGTTCTGCAATTGCAAATGATAATCATTATCATTATAAGGTTCAAAAAATAGCGGTTTCACCCGCCTGAACCTTCTCTTTCTAACAGTTAAATACACTTAAAGACCCATGGATACTTCCTTGTTGTTTATTTCTTTTTTTTCTTGCGGCAATCCGGACATAAGCCATAGAGATACATTTCATGATCCGTTAGCTCAAAACCGAAGTTTTCTGCAACACGTTTCTGTAATTCTTCGATCACTGAATCCATTACCTCGACCGTTTTACCGCACCCCCGGCATACAAGGTGATCATGATGGGGATGATTGTAACTATGTTCATAACGTATCACACCATCTCCGAAATCCACTTCGCGGGCAAGCCCTGCTTCGCAAACGAGTTTGAGTACGCGATACACAGTGGCCTGGCCAATTGAATGATCACGTTTCTTGACAATATCGTAAAGTTGTTCGGCCGTGATATGTTCTTCGTGCTTCAAGAAAGTATCGAGAATCATTAAACGCTGCGGCGTTTCTCGGAGATTATTTTTAAGAAGATAATCTTCAAAAACATCTTTTTCGTTTTTCATTACTTCCTCATTAAACGCTAATGATAATCATTATCGTTAGTGTTCTTTATAAGAAACTCCGTGCCTGTGTCAAGAAATATTTTAATAAATTGTTGTCTGTTTCAAGAAAAACAACCTGTCTTCATATTCTTGATACTAAAATTATTAATCCTTTTCGTTGAATCAAGAGGCTTAGGATATTTGCGGATATATCTATATCAGACGATATCTAAATGGTTTTTAAATATACTATCTTAAACATTAAGATCAGTTTTTCAAGTTTATTTACTGCTGAAATATATTAGAGCCTTTTCCCGCTGATCTCCCGTATGCGCACGCGAATAATCAGGGTTTTTTTCATTGCTTCTTCCGAAAAATCTCCGGCGTCACTTCCATACTGACGCATAATGCATTCCAGAGCGGCTTTTTTGTCCTCCACGTCGTTTATGATTTCCGCCGTGCCAGAGCCAATCACACTTTCGTATTTCGCACTCCACGCGCAGGGCTGTTCCGCCTCAAGGATTTCATGAAGGAGATCAAATTCGAATCCGACGCGATTATTTCTTTTAAGGATATCGATTTTTCTTCCTTCGGGTGCGGCATGAAAATAGAGGCAAAAGCCGTCATAGCCGAAGTTGAGGGGAACAATATACGGTTGATCATCGTCGGCCATGGCCAGACGGCACACCCAACAACGACGGATGATCCCGTCAATATCTTTTCTGTCTTTTATTTCTCTTTCTTTTTTTCGCATTTTCAATCTGATCCGATCGGGGCCGATGATGATTTGTCCGGCAATTATTTGTAGCCGGTGGCTTTAAAAAACGTATAGCAGAAGACGCCGTCCGGTTCGGCAGTGCGATATAAATCGCGGATACCCTGATCGAAAACGTTTTTTCCGATGATTCCCGCGTCGATTGCCTCTGTACGCACACCTTCAATCATGGCGGTGAACGTTTTTTTGATGAATCCGTCCACCAGTTGCGGTTTGCCGGAATCCACATAAACCATGCGGGGAGATACGCAAACAGATCGGAAACCCGCCTGATTCAGCAACGGATACAGTTCTCTGCCGATGTTGGCGTTACCCCCGGCGCGCCGCTGCAGTTCCACCTGACTCTCAATGGCCTTGTGCGCTGCTTCGCTGTCCGGATAAAAATACGCCGAGCCGTGGTCGCCTTCGATGACGGTGATCGTGCCGTTTTTCTTTAAATACTTTTTAAGCATGATCAACGTTTCAACGGGCTGCGGCAGATGTTCCAGAACAAAACAGAGAAAGATATGATCAAACGATTGCGATGCATAGGATAAATTAAAAATATCAGCCTGTTCGAAATGAACATTTTGAATGCCGGCCGCTTCGGTTTTTCTTCTGGCTTCATCGACGGAGGCTGCGGAAATGTCGATGGAGGTGATCAACGCGCCGGGACTGTTTTTCGCCAGGGTGATGGTCTGCGCGCCGACGCCGCAACCGGCTTCCAGCACCGTACTGCCCGCCGCATAAGCGGTGTCGACATGCAGCAATTCTACCAGTGTGGAAGCCTGATCCTGAAGCCTTATGTTTTCGACCGGATCATAACCGTGAACGTATGATTTACTCATCTGTTCGTATACCTATACTGTTAACGAAGGAATCTTTCTCTGCATATTATGGCATTAAATAGCATAGCCTTTTTTTTCTTTAAAGGAGAAAGTTTCCAAATCTTTGCCTGCTTAACCGGAATGTGATATTGATGATTACCAATTGAAAAACAGGACCGGGAGGTGGATGTTTTGGTAATACGTAACGACTTGGAAAAATTTGCAGATATGGACAAAATATTCGATCCCGAAAGTATTGCAGTTGTCGGAGTTTCTGCCGAAGGATTCGGTTTTGGCCGCGGTATTTTTCTTTCACTCCGTTCCATCGGCTATGAGGGGAAACTGTATCCCGTGAATAAACGGGGCGGCTCCATTGCAGGAATGAAAATCTATCCTTCCATAGAAGACATCCCTGATAAAATAGATTTCGCCATTATCGCGGTTCCGGCACGACTTGTTCCGTCGGCGCTGGAAGCCTGCCGGGTAAAAGGTGCGGCGGGCGCCGAAATTCTTTCTGCGGGTTTTAGGGAAACAGGAACGCCGGAAGGCGTGGCTCTTGAAGAAGACCTAAAGACGATTGCCGGACGAGGCATTCGGGTGATTGGTCCTAATTGTTTTGGAATCTACTGCCCGAAATCCGGACTCACCATGCTGCCCGGACCGGACCTTTCGCGAAAACCGGGAGGCGTGGCCGTGCTTTCACAGAGCGGCGGCCTTTCCATAGACTTCGGTTATATGGGAAAATGGCGGGGAATACACTTCTCAAAAGTCGTCAGCTTCGGCAATGGTTGCGATCTTCGAGAAACAGAGATGCTTCGTTACCTCCGTCATGATTCTCAAACAAAAGTAATCTGCATGTATGTCGAAGGCGTTGCCGACGGCCGTGATTTTTTCACCTCCCTCAAGAAAGCAGCTGCGGAAAAGCCCGTCATTGTAATGAAGGGAGGCCTTTCGGAATCCGGCAGCAGGGCGGTGGCCAGTCATACGGCATCGATGGGAGGGACGAAAGCCATCTGGGAAGCCGCGTTGCGTCAATGTCATATTACCCAGGTGGAAAATCTCGAAGAAATGAGCGACGCAGCCTTGGCTTTTTCACTGCTGCCGATGCGCGACTATCAAGGATGTTCCGTCATGGGCGGCGGTGGCGCATTAGGGATAGCGGCGGCGGATACGGCGGAATGCTTTGGAATCAGAGTCCCGAGCCTGAGAAATGATTTACAGGCGGCAATTCTGGACGTCCTGCCCAAACCCGGCTCCAGCGCCACCAATCCGATAGATATTGCCAACCCTTATGTCAGCCCTAAATTCATCGGCGAGATTCTTCTTCATGCTTCCCGAGATGAAAACGTTGACTTTCACATTGTCATTCAGCTTTTGTATCATTACAAAGCACTGCAGTTGGCGATGGGTGATGTTAAACTGAGCGACATTACTCCCTACAAAGAACTGGCGAAGGTCTGCCGCGAAGCAATGGACGTTGGAAAAAAACCGGTCATCCTTATTCTGCCGAATATCAGGCAGGACGAAGATGACATTGAGATCGAAAAAGTCAACCGGGAGACCCGCCGTTTGTTTACTGAAGCAGGGATGCCCGTCTTTGATAATGTAAAGAATGCTTTCAGTGCTGTTGCTGCGGTTTCCAGATATTACCGGTCCCGCTGACAGAATTACGATTCTGTTTTCTGCTTCCGGATATGTTGGCCTTATATCGAAACAACCGGACTATTATAAACGATCGGCGCTAAATGTATCGCAGGCGCCGATATTGCCCTGTTCGAAGCCGCGTTGAAACCAGCTGACCCGCTGCGCCGAACTTCCGTGCGTGAAGCCGTCCGGCACCACGTAACCCTGCGTCTGTTTCTGGATGCGGTCATCTCCGACGGCGCTGGCGGCATTCAGCCCTTCTTCAACATCGCCGGCTTCCAGAATATTTCTTTTCTTGTCGGCCTGATGCGCCCACATGCCCGCGAGGCAATCCGCCTGCAACTCCATCTTGACGGATAACTTATTTCTTTCGGATTTCCCTGCCTGCGATTGGAGCTCGCGAACCTTTTCGGAAATACCCAAAAGCGTCTGCACATGATGGCCTACTTCATGGGCAATAACATACGCCTGGGCGAAATCGCCGGATGCGCCGAAGCGTGAATGCAACTCCTCAAAGAAAGCAAGATCAAGATATACCTTATGATCGCCCGGACAATAAAAAGGCCCCATGGCCGAATCAGCCATACCGCAGGCGGAGTCAACAGCCCCGGAAAAAAGAACCAACCGGGGTTCCTCATACGTTTTCCCCGCTTGTTGAAACGTATCATTCCAGACATCTTCCGTTTCCGCCAGAACCACTGCCACAAAGTTGCGCATATCGTCATTGGCGGCTGTGGTTGCGCTTTGTTCAACGGATATGGAGGAAGGCTGTGTGTTCTGTTCCACGACCTGTAAGATTGAACTCGGATCGACGCCCATTAACATACTGATGACCACGATGGCCACCAGACCCAGCCCGCCGATGCCGCCGACCTTTGCGCCGCGGGAAATCGACATTCCTCTGCGGTCTTCCACGTTGTCGCTCTGCCTTTCGCCTCTCCAACGCATTGTTCTTCTCCTTTTTCGGGTTACGTCAAGGATAATAATTATGATTACAGTCCGGGTGACCGGACTCAAACATTATGCTTTGCCTGTCAGTATAGAACAAGGTTTTCGGCTGTCAAGACAATTCATCTTCGTTGATTTCATTGGAGAAAACAGTCATCAATCAACCCGATGCGGACATGCTTATGCTTCTGGAAATATATCCGGAATTATTCAGAGAGGGGTTGACGAGCAGACCGCGGAAATTAGACCGCAATCTGCTCGCAGCCTTTGTTCTAATGCAGTCTTTCTTCAGACAAAAACAAATGATCTGTCTCGATTTCCACCAGCGCTTCAAAAAGCTGCCGGATCCGCGGATGATCCGCTTCAACGGCTGACTGTCTGTAGAATTCGATAGCCCGTGTTTCTCTTGCGTGGGACTCTTTCAGATTCTCAACATTTTCCATGTGGCAGGTCTCGTTTCCCGGAGGCAAAGCGTCCAGTTTGAGAATCTTCCGCCAGATAGACGCATGCTCCGCTTCAATCTTACCCAGCGCCTTGAATAAAATCTTTCCTTCGGGATCATCGGTTTTGCCGGCAGCGCACGAATAAAACGTCGCGTTGCTGATTTCCACTTTCAGCGCATGTTCGGCATTGGCCCGATCCTTTGCGCTCAGAGGCACATCAAAGTTCACGACCGCCTCTTTTGCCTCCATAATATATTCCATGTGAGCGCCGCAGAACGGGCAGTTCGCCGGAGGACTGGCGCCGATATACGCGTCGCCGCATATTATGCATCGGTATAATTTGACCATGTGTTCTCCTTATAAAATAATAATTCCGCTTTGGCTTACGCTTTCCACAGGCCGTGAAGATTGCAGTATTCGCGCGCCGTAATGCTGGTTGCTTCAATGGGGAAAACCGCCTCGGGCGCCTGGCCGGGCGCTAAATACTGGCGGTAGATTTTCCCGTCCGCGATGACTTCAATCCATTCAATGTAGTGCTTTTCTTCCATGGGATGCGCCACGCTGCCAACGGTCACCTTGAAGCCGCCGCTTACTTTTTCCACCACGGGGACATGTTTTTCCTTGGCTGCATCCGTCGTGTTTTCCATCATGAGTTTCATGGGCTGATCGCAACACACCAGTTTTCCCACACCCGCGTGAAGTATTTCCACAATGTTGCCGCATACGTTACATTTGTAAACTTCGTTTCTGTTGGCCATGATAAATCTCCTTATTTTATTATGATTAATCTACTTTCTTGAACATCTTTCCCTTGGCGCCGCAGACCGGACAGGTTTCCGGCGCTTCGTTTTCCACGGTATAACCGCAGACCGGACAAACATAATAGCTGTAAGCTTCCTGTGCGCCGTCCAGATGATCCAGCGCCTTCTGATAGAGGGCGGCGTGAATTTTTTCCACTTCGTTGGCAAAGTTGAAAGACCGCTCCGCTTCTTTATGACCCTCGGCTTTGGCCGCCTCAATCATGGCCGGATACATGCTTTTGAATTCATGGGTTTCTCCGGCAATGGCTTCCTGAAGGTTTTCCTTTGTGGAACGGATGCCTTTCATCGCCCTCAAATGGGCGTGGGCGTGAACGGTTTCCGCTTCCGCCGCCGCCCGGAATAATTTTGCCGCCTGGGCAAATCCTTCCTGATCGGCCTTGGCCGCAAAGGCCAGATATTTCCGGTTGGCCTGTGATTCTCCTGCAAAAGCTTCCTTTAATGCTTCTTCTGTTTTTGACATTTTGATTTTCTCCTTTCTTTTAATGATTTATTAAAATCCCTTAATCCTTGTTGTCTTCTAGATAATCTGGAATGATTCTGAATTATTTTAAAAAACCGATCATCGTGCTTCCTTCACCATTTGTTGAATGTGCCGCGAGACTGCGCAATAAGAAAATTCAGCCGGGGCGCTTCAGGCAATCCCGGCAATACCCGTGAAACTCCAGCCTGGTTTCCATCACGACAAAGCCCGATTTCCGGGCAATGTCCCTGGGTTCTAGCGATGCAGGGATGTAGTAGTCCAAAATCTTTCCACACCGGTTGCAGATGAGATTCACATGGTCGGAGATATCCACATCGTAGCGGTTCTCCATCCTGTCGAATTCCAGTTGTCGAATCAGGCCGTTTTCAGAAAATTCTTTCAACGTAGCATAAACCGTGGATAAGCTTACACGACGGGCTTTCTTACGCGCTTCTTCGTAAATCAAAGTCGCGCCGGGATGAGCCTCGCGATTTTCCACCAGCGCGTCAATAATTGCCAGACGCTGCGGGGTTATCTTGAGACCTTTATCCTTTAATTGACCGATTAAACTGTCTTTGCTGATCATATCTACTCTGGAATCATTCCAATTTATAAGCACGATACAATCCTATATATAATTTGTCAAGGTATATTTTCTAAAGTAATTAACCGGCGGGATTGACAAACAAACTTATCAATTATATGAAACAACCAATACATTTGAGAGATTTTATATGCCGGTTTATTTACAAGTAATGCTTCTGGCGGCGGTCTTTATCGCCATTGTGATCATTTTTCTTTACATCGGCGGCCTGGCTGTGCGGCGGGCCAGCTTTCAGATTATTGCCGAAATGGAAGAAGCCAGAGCCTTCAAAGAGGGAAGGGCGATAAAAATTCAGGATGAGCGAAAAAACTTCTTTCGTGTGGGCACCAAAAATATCCGCCCCCGGGCGCTGAACCTGCTCATTGCCGATGGCCTTGTGATCAAAACCAATAACGGGAAATATTATCTGGACAAAGAAAAACTTGCCCAGGCCAAAGCGCAGTTAGGTTCTAAAACCAAATAAATGAGAAATAAATATGTCTGCCCCTTTATTCTTGTCCCAATGACCGGTTGAGCATTTCAAAAATTTTCCTAATTATGCCTGACTCCGAACATATTGGATTCGGCACAATGAGAGACGAGGAAATGGATTCCGGTCGGAAATAACGTCTATAAGGAACTCCATCAGTTGACAGAATTGCGGACTGTCCCTTTCTTGTCATAGCTGGAGAGCGGGCAAACAATATAAAGCCAACAACAACAGGGTCGAGTATTTTATGTATTATGGGAACAATTTTTCTTTCCATCAAATCGCCTAGATAGTTTACAGAATCTTCAGCAGAACCTGTCTCGATAAGCGTGCCAATAGGACGTATAACGGCTGAGCAATCAAGGCCAACAATTCCTGCCTCGTTACCACTTGTTGACTCCATAAGCTGTTTACGGGCTTCTTTAATTCGTTTCTGAATTTGATTTAAGCGTAGAGGCCTTTTGCACTGAATATCGATTACGGCTTGATTGTGGCAAAGAGTTATATCCGCGTTACTCTTTAATAGACTATTATCTACAACAATTCCATCAACAGCAACAACTTTAATGCCAGCTTTTACAAGTTTGCCAGCCAAAAGATAAACGAACGCATCATTCCGCGAACGACTGCTCGAGTTAGCTGGGTTTTCATATTCATGCAGGAGAGAACCCTTGCCGAACACCAGTCGAATTTTTCGTTCAAGACCAGAAAAATAATCAATCTGTGTCTTCCACAATTCATATATTTCGGTGATTTCACAACTTTCATTGTAGGCAAGAATATGTTCTCGGGAACGTTCATCATCTTCAAAAAACTGCTTAATTAGAGATTGGTATTGTTTCGCTCTGCCTTTGTCAATATCCATCCATTCACATGCATCATTGAGAAGCTGTATATGATTCTGGTAATTGGATACTCGGTGATGGGACTTATCGTATTCCATAATCCTAATCATTTTTAGCACGTCTAATTTCTTTATTTGCTTAATTCACTGGTAAGTTCATTTTTTTTCATCATAATGAGCACAGCCGAAATTGCGCCTTCGGTCATGCCGGGAATGCGCTCCATCTGGCCTAATGTTTGCGGGGCGATTTTGGTGAGCTTTAATTTTAATTCGTTGGAAAGGCCGGGCACGGAGTTGTAGTCAAAGTCCGGCGGGATTTTCTTTTTTTCTTGGTCCTTTAATTTTTTCACGGCATCAAACTGGCGTTTGATATAGCCTTCATATTTGGTTTCGATTTCAATCTGCTGTTTGACAAAGGCATCAGGCTGCGGTTCCCAGCCGGGAAAAACGGAAAGGTTGTCGTAAGACAGTTCATACCTTTTTAAAAGTCCATGGAGCGTTGTGTGATTGCTCAAAGGCGGAGAATTAAGTGTTGCCAGCTTTTCATTTGTGTCTACCGTGGGTTTCACGGGCGACGTTTTGAGATGTTCAATTCCCTGTTCTATTTTTTTAATCTTGCCCTGAAGGTCAAGATAATTTGCTTTGTCAACCAGTCCCAATTCGCAGCCCTTGCCCATCAGGCGGATGGTTGCATTGTCTTCGCGTAAAATCAGGCGGTATTCGGCGCGCGAGGTAAACATGCGGTAAGGTTCATCCACGCCGCGGGTCACAAGATCATCGATCATCACCGCCATGTAGGCCTCGGAACGATCCAATAGGAAAGCGGGGGCTCCCTGCATAGCGCAGGCGGCATTGATGCCCGCCCAGAGGCCCTGTGCCGCAGCCTCTTCATAACCCGATGTGCCGTTTATCTGGCCGGCCAGATAAAGGCCTTCAACCAATTTCGTTTCCAGTGTGGGTTTGAGCTGCGTCGGCTGGACAAAATCATACTCGATAGCATAGGCCGGACGCATGATTTGCGCCTGTTCCAGTCCTTTGACGCTACGCACAATCTTGTACTGTAATTCCAGCGGCAGACAGTTACCCAGACCTTTGGCGTAAACTTCCTGCGTGTCGAGCCCTTCATGTTCCAGCACCACCGGATGACTCTGGCGTTCGGCAAAGCGCATGACCTTGTCCTCCAGCGATGGACAGTATCGGGCGCTAACGCCTTTGATGATGCCGGAGTATAAAGGAGAATGTTGAATGTTTTCCCGGATCACGCGGTGCGTTTCGGCGGATGTTGCGGAAAAATAAGACGGCAGTCGCTCGGTGCGCAGTTTTTCGGTCGTGAAAGAAAAGGGCCGGGGATCGGGATCGCTGTCCTGCCGTTCCAGCCGGGAAAAATCAATGGAAGAGGCGCGAAGCCTGGGCGGCGTTCCCGTTTTCATTCGGCCGATATCGAAGCCCAGCTCTTTAAGATGGTTGGCCAATCCGATGGACGCCAGTTCACCGGCGCGTCCCGATGGAGTTTGCGAAGCTCCGACGTGCACCAACCCGTTTAAGAAGGTGCCGGTTGTGATAATAATTTTTTTAGCTCCGTAAAAATGATCACTTTGATCCAGAACGCCGATGACCCGGCCGTTTTCAATCACCAGTTTTTCAATCATTGCCTGCCGGACATAAAGGTTGGGTTGGTTTTCGACCACGGCCTTCATCGTTAGGCGGTAGAGTTGTTTGTCGCACTGCATGCGGGAAGAATGCACCGCCGGACCTTTGGAGGCATTCAGCATACGAAAATGCACGGCGGTTTTATCGGTGACCTTGCCCATCTCGCCGCCGAGGGCGTCAATTTCCTTGACGAGTTGTCCTTTGGCCAGTCCGCCGATGGCCGGATTGCAGGACATCAACGCAATGGCATCCAGATTGATGTTGAAAAGAATCGTCCGGCAGCCCGTGCGCGCACAGGCCAGCGCCGCTTCGCAGCCGGCATGTCCGCCGCCGATTACCGCAACATCATAATTGTCTGTTAAGTTAATCATTCTTTCAATCAAATACTTGCTCTTGTTTTAAATCAATAGTAAAAGTTTTATCGTATTCCGGTCTTTGAGACTGCTTGGTGATAATATCAACTGTCATTGCGCAGTGTGCCCTACAGGGTAAATCCGAATTTATCGGGATGAGGAATCTTTAAGATTTCTCGCTTCGCTTCGAAATGACAATAAAGCGAATCATGGCACTGTCCTTCAACCGGAATAACAAACTTTTTTTACGGCATAGTCTGTAAAAATACAACATAAAAAAGAGGTTGATTTGCCCAAACCGGATTTTTGGAAGAACAACAAAAACTACTACGACCTGAAAAGTTACTGGCGCAATCTGTTCGGCTGCAGCGTGCACAAGCTGCAAATTGACGCAGGATTTACCTGTCCCAACCGCGACGGTCATGTGGCTCTGGGCGGCTGCATCTATTGCGATGGCAGAGGGTCGAAACTGCGCCGGCAGGGTCAACTGCCTTCGGTGAGCGAGCAAATTGCCGCCGGAAAAAAATATTATTCAAAACAGGCCGGAAAGTTCATCGCTTATTTTCAGACATTTACGAATACGTATGCTCCGGTGGAGAAACTGCGCGCGCTCTATGATGAAGCGGTCAATCAAAAAGATGTTATCGGTCTTTCCATCGGCACCAGGCCGGACTGCCTGGGTTCTGATGTTGTCGAGTTGTTGAGCGGCTACGCGCAAAAGTATCATGTCTGGGTCGAGCTGGGGCTGCAATCGGTTCATGATAAAACGTTAAAGTTGATCAACCGCGGTCATAATTTTCAGCAATTCGGGGATGCGGTAAATACTCTGGCCGGACGCGGCCTGAATATTTGCGTGCACATCATTATCGGTCTACCCGGCGAAAGCGGCGAAGATGTACTGGCCACGGCCAAAACGCTTTCGGCCATGCCGATTCATGGCATCAAAATCCATTCCCTGCTGGCCCTGGACGGAACGGCTCTTGGTGAAATGTATAAGAAAGGAAGCATCCACATGATTACCAAAGAAAAATATGTTTCGCTGGTGGCCGATGTTCTGGAGGTGCTGCCGCCGCAAACCGTGATTCAGCGTCTCACCGCGGACGGTTACCACGATATTTTCCTCGCGCCGGACTGGGCGATGAACAAGCTGGATGTGTTAAACTCTATTCATAAAGAGTTGGAACGACGCTCGTCGTATCAGGGGAAAAAGCACCGGATAAATAATACTAACCTTTAAAACCGTTTTAAAAATCCCGACCGAATTGACGGCATACTATAATGAAGAATAATCCGACCGCGTTGCCGGAAGCGAATCCATGCATGAATTTCTCATAGGCGGCAAGAGCAAACATTTCCTGTGACGCTGGCACAGATTCCGTAGTAAGGTTATGGCGTTCGAACGAAAAAATTAAAAATCCGTGCCGCTAATTAACAAACGGAACAGACTGATGAGTATTGAAAATGTTAGTAAAATTAAGTATAAAACAGTAAATATCTCGGGAGCCCTGAAGTCTTTTATTTTTTTATTCATTAAATCATTTAACTTTCCGTCCTTGTAAATCCACCAGAGAAATGTCACGGAAAACAATATGATAATAATCCACATTATTGCATCGTTCATAGTATTAGTCTTCCATATACGGTTTTACAAGAACATTCCATTCTGTTTCAGATTTGCATGTCTTTTCCAGAACATTACATGTAATCGTTGTGCCGTCTTTCTGGGAACGAATCGCCCCGTATATTTTATTTTCCTTAATTTCTTTCAAAACCTTTAACGGTTTTTTTGTATAGTTTAACAAGATGAAACATTTATCCAGTCTCGCGTTGTAATGGCTTTGATGGGTAAATTTATCTCTGAAAAGCTTTCTTTCATCAGCCCTGACCCATGCTTCGCAATCCTTTCCGCATTGCGTCCTTGAAGCATCTATTTTCTCACGGTTCTCCGGAGTTGCGCAAATTTTTTTGTATAGTTCGTCCAATTTGCTGTCAGATATAATACCTGTCCATTCGCTGTTTTCATATGTTTCTTCGTACAGAACGTTTTTCTTGTTATCATAATTTGCCAATTTTTTTATTTTCCTCATTTTTTGTCTGCAATCAATGTCCAGCAACATAACCTGGTGGTCAAGGTTCTGATATTTGGTGGATTTTTCCAGATCGGATTTTCTAAAATGCTCAATCAAATATTTTCTTTCATCATCGGGAATGATTCTGTACGTCCATACGGATATAATGTCGGATGATTTGGCCAGATTTGTTTTATTATAATATAGACTATCACTTAAATGTTCCCATACTTCCGGGTTCGGTTGCTCCGAAAAGCAAATTGATGGCGATGTCATCACCGATATGATGACCGAAACAACAAGAAGGGATAGAAATAATTTTTTCATTATGTTGATCTCCAGACAATTAATTTCCAACTGATTTCCTCCTTTATTTTAAAAAGAGAGAAATATCAACTTTGTAATGAGAGGAGGCGGGTTTGCGTTTAGCCTGAATGACGGAAAAACACGGCAAAACAGCCGAAATATGTCTGGAAAGTTTGAACGGGTACAAAATTGTATTTATTGCTGATTAATCTATAAAATAATAAAAATTTAGCTGTAAATTGAGCACAAAAATTGCTAAAGGCATATTCCATAAATCGTTGGAAGAGATAAGAAATGATAGCCATCATTGACTATAACGCCGGAAATATCACAAGTGTAGCGCGTGCGTTGCAGAGTATCGGGCAGGACTTTGTCATTACGGATGATACAAAAAAGCTCGATGCGGCATCACGGGTGATTTTTCCCGGTGTCGGCGCGGCGGGTGAAGCCATGGCTTATCTGCGCCAGAAGAAACTTGATGTCTGGCTGCGAAGTTACATCAAAACCGGCAAGCCTCTTCTGGGCATTTGTCTGGGGACGCAGATTATTCTGGATTATTCCGAGGAAAACGACACCGAATGCATTGGTCTTGTTCCCGGTTCAACAAAGCGCTTCCCCGAAAAATTGACCGAAGGAAGCGCATTGTTAAAAATTCCTCAAATGGGCTGGAATAGCGTCAGGCTGCTGCGCAGTCACCCGGTGTTTGATGATGTTTCGCCGGCGGCTGAATTTTATTTTGTGCATTCCTATTATCCTGCGCCCGCCGATAAAGAGGTGGTTTTAGGCGTCACCGAATACGGAATGACGTTTTGCTCGGTGCTTGCCAAGAACAATCTTGTGGCCATGCAGTTTCACCCGGAAAAAAGCGGTCGTCCGGGCCTTCAGATTTTAAAGAATTTCTGCACATGGAGGCCGTCATGATCAGCAAGAGAATCATTCCCTGCCTTGATGTGCGCGACGGCAAGCTCACCAAGGGGATCAAGTTTAAAGGCAACGTGGATATCGGCGATCCGGTGGAAGCGGCGCGGGAGTATTACGAACAGGGCGCGGACGAAATTGTATTTTACGATATTACGGCGTCATCGGATAAGCGTGACATCATGATCGATGTGGTGCGGCGGGTGGCGGAAACGATTTTCATTCCTTTCTCTGTCGGAGGCGGCATCCGTAATCTGGATGATATGCGGAACGTGATCCATGCGGGAGCGGAGAAAGTCAGCGTGAATTCCGCCGCGGTGGAAAATCCGCAAATTATCACGCAGGGGGCAAAAGCTTTCGGCAGCCAGTGCGTCGTTTTGGGAATGGATGTAAAAAAGGTGGACGTGTCCGATGCCATTCCATCGGGGTATGAAATCGTCATTCACGGCGGCCGGATTTATACCGGGATTGACGCGCTGTGGTGGGCAAAGGAAGCGGAGAAACTCGGCGCCGGGGAAATTTGTCTGAATTCCATCGACGCCGACGGGGTGCAAACGGGCTATGAGTTGAATTTAACCTGGCTGATCTCCGAAAACGTGCATATTCCGGTCATCGCTTCCGGGGGCGCGGGGAAACCCGAACATCTGGCGGACGTGCTGACCAAAGGGAAAGCCGATGCGGCGCTGATTGCTTCCATGGTGCATTACCGCACCTATACCATCGCTGAAATCAAACACTATTTGAGCGAGAAGCAAATCAAGACAAGATTGTTCTGGTAATTTTTGTTTTTTTTCACTAGGAAACAGTATTGCGAAGTATTATAATATTAACAGTTTTACGCTAGGAGGCGATATAAAGTGGATAAAAAGAGGTATGAATTGAATGTCCAGTTGGCGCAAATGCTCAAAGGCGGCGTCATTATGGATGTAACCAATGTTGAACAGGCAAAAATCGCGGAAGAGGCGGGTGCGGTGTCCGTCATGGCTCTCGAACGCGTGCCTGCGGATATTCGTAAAGACGGCGGCGTGGCCAGGATGTCGGATCCTTCGATGATTGCCGCGATTAAAAAAGCAGTGTCGATTCCCGTCATGGCCAAGGCGCGCATCGGTCATTTTGTCGAAGCGCAGATTCTCGAAGCCCTGCGCATTGATTATATTGATGAAAGTGAAGTGCTGACCCCGGCGGATGAAGAATGCCATATTGACAAGACAAAATTTTCGATTCCTTTTGTCTGCGGTGCGCGTAACCTGGGTGAAGCGCTGCGCCGGATCGCTGAAGGCGCGGCCATGATCCGTACGAAAGGGGAAGCGGGAACGGGCAATGTGGTCGAAGCGGTACGGCATATGAGAGCCATGAACCGTGAAATAGGACAATTGGTTCAGATGCCGGTGGAAGAAGTGACCGGATTCTGCAAAGCCAACGGCATTCCCTATGAACTGGCCTTGAAGGTCAAGGAATTAGGCCGTCTGCCGGTGGTGAATTTCGCGGCGGGCGGCATTGCCACGCCGGCGGATGCGGCGTTGATGATGCAACTCGGCTGCGATGGTATTTTTGTCGGCTCCGGGATATTCAAGTCAGCCGATCCGGCCAGACGGGCGCGGGCGATTGTCAAGGCGACCGCTTATTTCAACGATCCGCAAAAAGTGCTGGAAGCGTCAATGGATCTGGGAGAGGCCATGCCGGGGCTGGAAATTTCGCAAATTCCGCCGGAACAAATATTGGCTGGACGCGGCTGGTAAATCTTTATGTTACTGCGTTTAGTGAGCGATAAGCCTTCTGTTATCGGTGTGCTTGATTTACAGGGCGGTGTTCATGAGCATCTGGAGCATCTGGAGCGGTTGGGTGTCGCCTGTAAAAGAGTAAAGCAGACGGAAGATTTTAACGATCTGGCGGGCCTGATTATTCCCGGCGGAGAAAGTTCCTGTCTTTCCCGGTTGCTGACTATTTTCGACATGAAGGATGTTTTGCTTGCGGCCAACAGCAGGGGAATGAAAATCTGGGGGACCTGCGCCGGAGCGATCTTGCTGGCCAAAAACGTTGTCGGTGAAAATTCCTGCCTTAATCTCATCAACATTACGATCGAGCGCAACAGTTTCGGCTCTCAACTGGACAGTTTTGCCGGCGAGGCGCTGATCCCGGCTGTTTCCCCCGATCCTGTTCCGCTGACGTTCATCCGCGCTCCTAAAATACTGGAAGCCGAATCCGATGTTCAGGTGCTTTTGAGGATGGACGACTACATAGCGGCGGCGGAAAATGAATCCATCCTGGTGACGGTCTTTCATCCGGAATTAACCGGATGCCTCGCCCTGCATCATTACTTTGCCGTTAAATGCGGCCTGAAAACGACGCTGAAAAACAATGAATATGCTGATCCTCTCTGGAGCATATCCAGTTGGACAAAGCATTCCGGCATTGCCTGAAAGCATGGATGCCGACTGCCCTTGTAAATTTTAATTCATGATTACAGGAACCGTCCGTCTTCAAAAATCATGGGAAAAACAAAGGGGGTGCCGCTGAATGAATTTTATCATCCGACACATGGATCAATTTGAGGCGGTTCAATCGTCTTTCAGGTAAAAAGCTTTAGAAAAACAGTTGCCAGCGTCAGATAAGAAAAGAAGCCAAACGCATCCGTAAATGCGGTCAACAGAATATTGGAGCCCAGCGCCGGATCGAGGTTAAGCTTTTTCAGGGCAAGAGGAATAAGAACTCCGGCCATGGTTCCGGCAAAAATACTGAAAATCATCGCCATGCCCAGAATCAAACCGAGGATGGGGATCCCTTTCCAGAAATAGGCAATGATGGCGATGACAACGCCAACGGCAACGCCGTTGGCAATGCCCACGGCAATCTGCCTCAGCAGAGCGCGTTTTGCGTTTTCAAAAGTTATTTCACCCAGCGCCATACCACGGATGATCAGGGCCAGCGTCTGTCCTCCTGAATTTCCGCCGAGCCCGGCGACAACCGGCATAAAGAAAACAAGAGCAACCATCATCTTGATGGTATCTTCAAAAAATCCAATGACCAGAACGGATGTAAGGGCTGTCAAAAGATTGAGCAAAAGCCAGGGAAGCCTTTTCCTTACCGATTCGGTTGTTTTGTGAAAAATAGTGTCGTCCTGACCCAAACCGGCGATACGATAAATATCTTCGGATGTTTCTTCCTGAATGGCGTCGACAACGTCATCGATGGTGATTCGTCCCAGCAGATGCTGCTGTTTATCCACAACACCGATGGACACCAGATCGTATTTCTTGAAAAGGCGGGCCACCTCCTCCTGATCCATGTTGGCGGGAACGCTGGGAATATCCTCGTCGATAACGTCCATGATCGGCGTAAACCGTTTTGTTGTAATGATTCTTTGCAGAGGAACCGTGCCGATCAGTTTATCGTCTTCGTCAACGACGAAAATGTTGTGAATGTTTTCAATATCATCTTTGGCCTCCGCAACGGCCTGGAAGGCGTCGTTGATCGTGGCATCTTTTTTCACGGAAACCAGTTCCGACTGCATGATGCCGCCGGCGGTATCGTCGGCATATTTGAGCAGTTCCTGAACTTCCTGCGATTCTTCCGGCTCAATGGAATCGAGAACGGCTTTGGCCTGATCATCGGACAGTTCGGCGATAATATCCGCCTTGTCGTCGGATTCCATTTCTTCGATAATGTCGGTGAGCTTTTCGTTGGAAAGATCTTCAATCAGCTGTTCACGCGATTTATCGGACAGTTCCAGAATAACGTCGGAAGCTTTATCGACATCCAGCAGCGAAAAGAGATGCAATCGGTCTTCTTCTTCAAGTTCATCGATGAGGTCGGCGATATCCGCCGGATGCATATCGGAAAAAAGATCGATGATGTCGAATTCACGATTGCGACTGATCAGATCTTTCAGCCGTTCCAGCGTAGTCGGTTCTTGTTTCTTGACCTTTTGCATAGGATCGCCTGTTTTGATAGTCGTTTAAAAATGATTATGATGGTTCGGCAATAAACAAAAATCATTGCCCATGCGCCTTACTGGAAAGAAGATTCTTTTCTGAAAATATCGCGCATGAAGATTCGTATCCCGGCAGCGGGACTATAAGGACATTAAATAGATATGTCAATATTTTTCTGTGAAAAATCCGTAAAAAATATAAAATCCTGCATTGAAAAATACGGCGTTTCCGACGCGAACTTTCCAGAGATCAATGTTCATATTGTCGGCAGGATATTTTCCCATTGACAGAAGAATTTTCTTGCCTGTATTCTGACCCGAGAGGCATCATTGAGTCTATCAGAAAAGGGGGCGTTTCCGATCACGATAGAGAATATTGAAAACAATTTTTTTGCTGTCAGCCGTTACTGGGGGAGGCTGAATGCATCTTTAAAAAAAGCCGGACCGGTGTGGGCCATGAGCACCGGTGTGGCCGTTTCCGATATTAACTGGGCGTGGAACGAAGAACCCTTGAAAAAAGAAGATCAAGCGTCTGTCCTGGAGATTAGAGAATATTACAAAGAAAAGAACCTGCCCTTCTGGTGGTGGGTGTATCCGCGGGGACAATCCCTCGAAACAATCGGCGTTTTACGGGCAGCCGGATTGAAATATTTTGCCGGCGTTCCCGGCATGGCGGCGGACTTGCATCAATCCCCGGGAAAATTCCATCCGGCGGACAACATCACAATAATCCCCGTTGAAAATCGGGACGATCTGATGCTCTGGCAGAATATTTCTTTCGATGGTTTTGAGATGCCTCCTCACGCCAGAACGTCATACGCGGCCTTTGTATCCTCATTTGAAGCCGGGGCTCAATCGTCACAAAGGCTTTTTCTTGCCTGTATGGACGGTAAACCCGCGGCCACGTCCCTGCTTTTTATTGATCAGAATACGGCGGGAATATATTACGTGTCGACGCTGCCCGCTTTCCGGAATAAAGGGTGCGGATTGAAAATCACGCAGGCGGCGATGCAATCGGCGCGGGAAGCGGGATGCAAAAATGTCATTTTACAAGCGACTCCGATGGGAGAGAGGCTTTACAGGCGTTTGAATTTCCGGCCGCACTGTCAGGCTGAAATTTATACATTGTGACACCTGGTACGGCTGGTGTTTCCGGGAAGCGCTTCCCGGACGTGTCATGGGAAATATTCTCAAATATGATCTTGACAGGCCAGGTCGCGTTACGTATATTCCGCCGGACATGACGGTCTTGATCGGAAATTCACACGGCTAAGTTTCAGCAATAGCCATGGTCAATATTTCCATGGTGGAGACGGTCGATGAAAAAAACGATTCTCATGGATCATGCCGAGACAGGTGTAATGAATCATAAGGATAACTTCATATCATTCGTGTCGAAGGAAATATCCTCGAGCCTTGCCTGGTTTATGACGGATAACGCTTTGTATCCAGGCGTGAATCAATGGTCGTCATCCTGGCGGCATCAAAACTGGGATGGAAGAATCAGCCGTTATATTTCTCCGGAAGAAGCCGAGTCCATCATGAAGGTTTTCCTGTCTCCGGACAGAGACAAAAAATTTCGCCTCTTCTTTGTCAGTGATTACAAGGATACCTATCGGGGAGAAAAATTACTGCATGACGGTTGCGACGTTTATCTGAAACATTACCGCATGAACGATGCGCCCCGGGAAATTCGCATCAGGAATGTTATCCGCCGGTGTCTGGCCCGGAAAAATTTCAATGCCTTTTACCAATTGCAGAAGAAAAACATCGAAGCCGTTTATCCCTTATTCTATGTCATGAAAAAAGGCCGCTGGATTCCCGATGAAGTCATCGCCGTCAGCAAAGGGGCTGCCGGCAACAGAACGATTGAGAACATCATGGCGGACGGCCGGGACAATGATGCGTTGCATCTGCTGGCTGTGAACCTCGGTTCGTATGTCGCCGAGCTTCAATTCAAAGAAATTCTTTTCAAAGAATTGTACCGCAATCTGATCGCGATCCAGAAGGCGACGCATTGGGAGTTTATTCTCTGTGATCTGGATGAGATCCGCTCGGTTTCGGAAAGAAGATTCTCCAAACATAAAAAGCATGTTGAAAAATTGCGCAAGAAAATAAAACGCTACGGCGATTCTTTTCTTCATGCCTTTGATCAGGGGTACCAAAAGACGGTGCGCGAGAAGCGCGGCTCTGTTTAGACGGTGATTGACCGGGGCATGTTTTTCGAAGGGATGACGATAAAAAAACCGGCAAGGGGTTGCCGGTTAAATTCTTCCATACAGATCTTCAAAACGTTCTATATCGCTGTCATCGCAGCGCGTTCCCGTTTGAATTTCAATAATGACCAGATGGCCATCCGCATGGTTCCGGACGCGGTGCTTGACCTTCAGCGGAATGTCCACCGATTCGCCGGCGCTCAGCGATATAACCTTATCTCCCACGGTCACTTCTCCGGATCCGGCAACGACAAACCAGTGCTCGGAACGGAAATGGTGGAGCTGCAGACTCAGGCATCCTCCCGGTTCTACAATTATTCTTTTAACCTTATGACCGGTAGCTTCCGATAAAACTTCAAAACTGCCCCAGGGGCATTTGATGATTTTTCCCATTTCGACCGCCTGAAAAATTTGCGGTTTAACTAACACAAATTTCGAAAGGAGAAAAGCTCTCTTTTGAGTTTTCCATACTCGCTTTAGAATTTAAATTATGATATTTACACGCATTGTCTATCGATAATATTGACGGAAAGCAACGCGGATTGATGAACACAACCTATACGGTTAAGCGAAGCAGAAAAAGGAAAAAAACAATTTCGCTGCAGGTGAGTGCCGATGCGAAAATCATTGTATCTGCTCCCTGCTTTACACCCGCCGATGAAATCCGACGTTTTGTGGGAGAAAAACAAGGATGGATTGATAAAACGGTGGCGAGGCAAAAGAAGGAGAACGCTCAACGCCAAGATAAAGACTATGAAACCGGCGAGCAATTTCTTTATCTGGGCCAGTTCTATCCGCTGGAAGCGTTCTTTGAGCCTTTTGAAAATGCGGGAATTGTTTTCCGGAACGATCGCTTTTATCTCAACTGTCGCCGGGATAAAGCGTTGCGAAAACATTATTTTGTTTCATGGTATAAGAGGAAAGCGGACGCATTGATTCGTCATCGTGTTGATTTTTTCAGCAGAATGCTTAATTTGCCTTATAAAAGGATCCGGATAACCTGCGCCGAAAGCCGGTGGGGGTCCTGTTCGGAAGATAACCGCATGGCTTTCAGTTATCGCCTGATCATGGCGCCGCCGGATATCATTGATTACGTAATCGTACATGAATTGATGCATATCCGGGAGAAGAATCATTCGTCGAGATTCTGGCAAAACGTGGAAGAGGTTATGCCTTCGTACAAAGCGCAACGCCGCTGGCTTAAAGATAACCATGAAAAATTTGTACTGTGAGCGGACTGAAGAAAGGAATTGATAACGTATTGACATGGAGCACATTGAAACCATTGATTTGAAACACCGTGATGGCTTGGCGGAGCGTTTCCGGCAAATGCATCTGCAGATTTCCGATTATACCTTTGCCAATGTTTATCTTTTTCGCAACACCAGCCATTACGAATTTGTGACCAGGGAATGCGGTCTGTTCGTTTCCGGCCGGAATAAACAAAAGCAAAGCTATGTGATGCCGTTGAACGATCCGCGCGGGTGTGATTTCAAAACATTCGGAGAAATTCTGGGAGAAAAAGATTTTTTCTTCCCCATCCCTGAAGCGTGGCTTGTTTATTTCCCGAATGACAAATTTAGCGTCAGTTTCGACGAAGGTGAATCCGATTATTTGTACCTTACCGAAAACATGGCCGGTTTTAAGGGAAAACAATACTTGCGCCACCGTAATCATTTAAAACAATTTCTTGCATCCTACAGACCCGAGGGAGTGTCCGTATCCGCTAATAACGTCAGCGATGCGATGGCTGTCCTGCAGGAATGGCAGGATGATTCCCGCATGTCCTCCGATAAAACGGACTTCGAGCAATGCGGTGAAGCCCTGCAGAAATATTCCGGCCTTGCGCTCTGGGGAAGAATATATTACATTGCGGGCCAACCGGCCGGATTTATCATCGGCGAAGCGCTGACGGATGATACGTTCTGCCTGCATTTCGCCAAAGCATCGAAAAAGTACCACGGCATTTACGAATATATGTTTAATGACACGGCCAACAGACTCAAGTCTGAGTATAAGTATCTTAATCTGGAAGAGGACATGGGCAATAAGAATTTACGCCGGACAAAAAGTTCCTACGGTCCGGAATTTCTGCTGAAGAAATACCGTGTCGGTGTCAAATAATCTGGAAAGACTGCATCGATGAGCGATTTGGTTAATATAACATTACTGCAGGAAGGCGATCAGGGCGTGATTCATTCCATTGAAGGCGGTTCGGCCATTACCAGCCGCTTTGCCGGTATGGGGATCGTCGCCAACGCCAGATTCCGTATCGCACAGGTCAGCGGCGGTCTGGTTGTGATTCAGGTTGCCAATACCCGCATTGCGCTGGGAAGAGGCGAAGCGTCAAAGATCACGGTGTCCAGAATTGCTCCGGAGGCAGAAGTTTGCCTGCCGCCTGTCGAAAAAGAAATTCCGGTCGCTCTTGTCGGTCAACCCAATGTCGGCAAATCAACCGTTTTCAATATTTTGACCGGTTTGTCCCAGCACGTCGGCAACTGGCCCGGAAAAACGGTGGAGAAAAAAGAGGGCACCCATCGCGCCGACAGTGTTTTAATCAAAATCGTTGATTTGCCCGGGACATACAGCCTGACCGCGTTCTCCGAAGAAGAAAGGATTACCCGTGATTTCATCATTCAAGAGAAGCCCGGACTGGTTGTGCTGGTGTTGAACGCAACAGCTCTGGAACGGGGCCTTTATCTTTTGGCCGAAGTGCTGTTGCTCAATCGGCCGGTCATCGTGGCGCTGAATATGCTCGATGTCGCTTCCGATCAAAACATCGAAATCAACACCCGCGCATTGGAAGATGCTCTGGGAATTCCGGTTATTCCCATGGTGGCCAAGCGCAACAGCGGCATCCGGGAACTGGTTTCCCAGATCGCTTCGATCGCTTCCTGCGAATACAGGTTTAAACCCGCCATGCCGGAAGTTTCCGCCGATCATCAGCAGATCTACCGGGATATTCTGCAACTGGTCAGGCCGTATATTCACGAGCCTTACACACCGGAATGGGTGGCGGTAAAATTGATGGAGGGCGACCCGGAAGTTACGACTCTTGTCGAACGGCAGGTTCAAAAACCGGCGCGCGATCAAATAGAAAAACTGCTCATCAAACATGAGGACGCCCTGCATGCCGTTGTGAACGGCCGCTATGACTGGATTGAAGCAATCACCCGTTCCGTTGTTTCCCGCTTTAAGATGGGACAGGTGGTGTTGACCGACAGAATCGATCATATCCTGACCCGCCCGGTTTTCGGGATTCCCATCCTCCTGGCGGTGATGGCCCTGGTTTTCTTCCTTACCTACAGGGTGGGCGTGCCGCTTCAGGGGTGGCTGAGCGATCGTATTCAGCAATTGATCGGATTTGCCGAACCCTTCGCAATAGCCTGGCCTTCATGGTTGAGCGGATTGCTGCTCAACGGCGTTATCGGCGGTGTCGGCTCGGTGCTGACGTTTCTACCGGTCCTGTTGATCTTTTTTGCCATCATGGCTCTTCTGGAGGATGTCGGTTACATGGCGCGCGCCGCGTTTGTGATGGACAAGATCATGCATCTGGTTGGATTGCACGGAAAGAGTTTTATTCCGATGTGTCTGGGGTTCGGCTGCAATGTGCCTGCCGTTCTGGGCGCCCGGATCATTGAAACAAAAAAAGCCAGAATGATCACGCTGCTTCTGATCCCCTTCGTTCCCTGCACCGCGCGGCTGGCCGTGCTGACGCTGGTATCTGCCGCCATTTTCGGCCAAAACGGCGCCTACGTTGCGTGGAGCCTTGTGGCCCTGAACATCGCCGTGCTGGGCATTGCCGGCGTTTTTGTCAATAAAACGCTCTGGAAACAGGATGCGCCTTTCATCATGGAGCTGCCCATTTATCACACGCCCGATGTCAAAACGATTATGATGGTTGTCTGGACCAGAACACTTTCGTTCATCCGCAAAGCCGGAACCGTGATCCTCGCGGTTTCGCTGATCGTCTGGCTGCTTTCATATTTCCCGAATGGAAACGTCGAGGAAAGTCTGCTGGCCTCCTTCGGCAGAGTGCTTCAGCCCCTGGGTATTCCGCTGGGGCTGGACTGGAAAATGATTACGGCGCTGTTGACCGGCCTGGTGGCGAAAGAAAATGTCGTGGCCACCTTGGGCGTTCTTTATGCCGTGGGCAGAGACGGCCTTTCCGATATCCTGCCGACCATCATGAGTCCGGAATCGGCTGCGGCGTTTCTCGTGGTCATGATGCTTTTCATTCCCTGTGCCGCCACGATTGCCGTTTTAAAAAAAGAAATGAACAACAATAAATGGTTTTATACCTCGATTGTTATGACGCTGCTGATTTCCTATATGGGCGGCATTGCGGCGTATAATTTCGTCAAATGGCTGGGAATATAATCAACATCAATAACCGATTTCTCTGACAACCGGCCGGTAGAGAAACATATTGCGGCGAAGAAAGCTGTCCTGCTTCTCAAGATCTTCTGACGAATTGCATACGTAAGTCACGACAAGATTTTTCCCCCTGGAAAATTCGACATGCTCTTTTCCCGCGTAACAAAAATTTCCCTTTTCGTACAGAGCGCTTCGGGGATCCACTTCCGGAACGGGGGAGCCCAGAGGTTTCGCTTCACTCCACGGACCTTCCAGTTTGTCGGAGGTCTGATACAGCAACCGGTCCCCTTTGTTTTGGGTGCTTAAATAAACGGCGATCCATTTTTGATCATCCTCATGATAGCGGACGCTTAATTCCGAGACGCTGGCATCGAGAACGATTTGAACTTTTTGCGGGTTCAACCGGTTTTCCCAGGTTCCGTCCTTGGTGTAATATTCTATCGCCCCGACAGGACGATCGATTTTGTCGACAGGAATGCGGGCCAGAATATTTCCGAAGATATTCAAGTCGTTTTTGACATGAACATAGAAGGGAAAGAAAAAAACATAGCGATCATGCACAACGGACGTGGCGGCAAAGGCGGCAATTTCCGGAGGCAGCGCGGGCGTCAAATCGACGTAATCATAATTCCATCTGCGCGGGTCGGCTGCGGAAAAATCTTTTATCCGGACGAATTTGTGACCGGCGACTTTGAAATTGAATACGTCATCTTTTTTGTCTCCCGGCACAATCGCTATCAATGGAATGTATAAAACCCCGTTGGCGATAAACGGATCCTGCGGCCAGAGCCATTCATCCTTGCCGAACGATGACGTGAATTTGCCGCCGCCATGTTTCAGGTAATAGGTGATCTGAAATTCGCGGTTTGACGGGCAGGAGGAAATCGCAACGGTGGTGCCCAGGACAACGTCCATGTCAACGCGGTCGCGTCTGCATCCCGGGCAACCGACAAACGTATCGCCGAAAACCCAGAGCGTTCGCTCCTTGTCCAGTTTGATGGAGTAGGCGCCGTCGCCGCCATACCAGCCGTCCCTGTCGGGGAAAACAGGCAGGCAATGATCCCGGGAAACATTCGTGCCGTATCTTCCGGCCATAAGCGTCGAGCAGGAAAGAAGAGAAATAATGAAGAGAAGAAGAATCAATCCCCTGAACGATTTTTTTATACGTGTCTGATCGGTCATTAAAGTTACAAAAGATGGTCCATAAGAATTTTGATGCCAATGGCGACTAGAACGATGCCGCCGAATATTTCCACTTTCCGGCCGAATAATTTTGCCAGCGCCTTGCCGAAGATCATGCCTGTGATCGTCATGACGAAGCATACGACGCCGATAATCAGCGCGGGAACGAGGATCTCCATTTTCAATAACGAAAAACTGAATCCGACAGCCAGGGCGTCGATGCTGGTGGCAACAGAGAGCATCAGCAACGGCCAGCCGCGTGTCTGGTCGGCTTTGTCCTTCTCCTTTTCTTTTTCGAAGCCTTCCGCAATCATTTTCCCGCCCACCAGCGCCAGGAGAGCGAAAGCAATCCAGTGGTCGAACGAAGCGATAATTTCAACAACCGTCAAACCGGCCAGCCAGCCGACAATCGGCATGGCGAACTGAAACAGTCCGAAAGCCGCTGCCAGTCTGAGCACCGGAGACCATGATTTTTTGTCATGGGTCGCGCCGATGCCGATGGCCACCGAAAAAGCGTCGACGCCAAGCCCGACCGCTATAAAGAGAACGGTGATTAAACTCATTTTGAATTATTCCGTCTTCCCGTGATGATGCGCGTGTGCAAAGATCTTCTCCGCCAAAGCCTTACCAATTCCCGGAACTTTTTGCAATGCTTCCATCGATGCTTCCTTCACCGCTCTGGCGGAACCGAAGTGCTTCAGTAACCGAGTTCGACGCTCTGCGCCGATATCGGGGATGTCGTCAAGAACAGAACGGAGATCGTCAGTCTGTTTGATCCGGTGATGGTAACGCAAGGCGAAACGGTGGGCTTCATCGCGCGCCTGCTGGAGAATGCGCAGAGCCTGCGGCCATGCGGATAAATAAAGGGCGTCTTTCCGTCCCGGCAGATAAACACGATCTTCCGATTTTCCGGATTTTCTTTTTGCGATGCTTTTACCCGGCCGCAAGGCGCGTTCCTCTTTGGCGAGGCCGATAACATCCGTTTTTATTTTTAAATCTTGAAACACGGCAAGGGCAATGCCGAGTTGTCCTTTCCCGCCGTCAACGACAACCAGATCCGGTGGGTTTTCTCCGCTGACGAAACGGCGGGAGAGCATCTCATGCATCATGCCGTAATCGTCCGGCTCGTCCAGTGACGTTATCCGGTAGCGCCGGTAACTGTTTTTGTCCGGCTCCCCGTCCTGGAGAACGACCATGGAGCCGACAGCGTGCTTGCCGCTGAGGTTGGAAATATCATAGCACTCGATGCGGCGCGGCAATCTCGCCAGCGATAATTTCTCCTGAAGAAGGGCCAGGGCGAAGGTTTTCTGCTCCTGACTTTTATGTGAGGCCTCCCAGAGATGACGGGCGTTGTCATTGGCCAGGGCCAGTAAAGCGTTTTTTGTCCCGATGGACGGCGCCGTCAAACGGATTTTACCTCCTTTTCTTTCGCTCAACCATTCGGTGATCACGTCTTCATCGGACAGACGGCAGGGAATGATGATTTCGTCGGGAAGGACGACGTCGCTGTCGTAATACTGCGTCAGGCAGGATGAGATGATTGCGTTGATGTCTTCTTTGGTTTTCATCGGAGCGAATGATTTACTGCCCAGCAGTTTGCCTCCGCGCACGAATAAAATACAAATCTGAAAATTATTGTCCTGAACGAAAAAGCCGAGCACATCCTGATCGGTATGGCCGGCCGATTCGACATTTTGTTTTTCCAGCGCGTGCTCCAGCGCGGCAATCCGATCGCGCAGCCGTGCGGCGTCTTCATAATTGAGCGCCTGCGACGCTTCATGCATTTGTTTTTTCAAGTCGGAGATCAGTTCGCGACTGCGTCCCTGAAGGAAGGAGACGGCGTTGTCGACCAGTTTCCGGTAGGCCTCCCCGTCGATCAGGCCGCTGCACGGAGCAAGGCATCGGCCGATCTGGTATTCCAGACAGGGTCGGGGACGCAGTTTGAAATCCCGGTTGCGGCAGGAACGCAGCGGAAATATCTGCTGAACGAAACGCAGGGTTTCTTTAGCCGCCAGCCCCGAAGGGTAGGGACCAAAATAGAGCGCAGCGTTATTCAATCGTTTGCGCACCAGTTGCAGGCGGGGGAATTTGTCCGTCGGGTCCAATGACAGATGATAATACGTTTTATCGTCGCGCAGGGTGACATTATAGCGCGGATGATGACGCTTGATGATATTATTTTCCAGAATCAAGGCTTCTTTTGCCGTGGCGGTGTTGATGAATTCGATATCATGCACACGCGCCATCAGAAACGGCGCCATGGGACGGGAATCTTTTCCGGTGAAGTAGGAGGCAACTCGGCTTTTCAAATCATTCGCCTTGCCGACATAAATGATCTTTTGCGCCTGGTCCTTCATTAAATAGACGCCGGGGCTCCGCGGAAACGCGGATACTTTGTTCCTGAGAATGTTGTTTTCTTCCATCATTTCATTCAAAGTCCGTCATCATGACGTTTTGCGGTTGAACGCACGAACTGGGTTTAATTCCTGAAAAATTATCTGATCATTGCGAGGATGATACAAAACGAGGCTCCTCCGATTCCCCCTGTTGTTGTCAGAAAGGTCATCGTGCTGATGACACTGAAAAGACTCCCCGGCTTTCTGTTGACATCCGGTTTGAAGGCGAGAAATAAGAACAGGGAGGGATTTGCCAGCGCTCCCGCGCAGGAAAGTAAAATGACAGGAAAAGGCAAATCCGCGCCGGTCAAAAAGAAAACAAGAAGAATAAGGCCCATGATCACGAAATCAATATGAGCTTTAACAAGTTTTTCGTCATCACGGATCGCTCTTTCCATAAATTGCAGAGATAAATATTTTTTGACGATGGTCAGCCAGGCGGTGGCGATGGACAGCAGAATAAGCAGAGCTCCGGATATTGCCAGTAGTTTCATTGTGTTTTCTCCTTGAGGCGTTGCATAATCATTTGCAGGTTAATTCCGGCCTTGTCTTTTTTTGATCTTGTCCACCAGCCGGTCACAGATGGCCAGGGCGACTTTATTATTGGCGACAGCGTTAATATGAATATAATCGGTAAAAACAGCTTCTCCCGAATCGTAAAATATTCCACTGAGATCATAGAAGTCAAAAGGAAAACGATTTTGCTCTTCTTTTACTTTTTTCAGAATACGGACGCGTACGTCATGGGTATACGGCCGGACGATATTTGCTTCGTCCCGCGGCCAGCCCTTCAGTATGTTTTTTTCCGTTTCAGAGACCGCGTTGCGCTTATAAAAGATTATCGGTTGGAAAAAAGCGACATATTCGACATTATAGGCGCGGCATATTTGCCCCGCTTTTGCCAGATTGCCGGCATAAATTCCGGCTATTTTTCCCGACCAGGCGAATGACCCGTGTTCCGCCGTCAGTCTCAGGCTGGAAAAATGACCGAATTTTTCAAAAAAGTAACTGCGGAATAAATGTCGCATCATTTGGCTTCCGTACGCGAGAAGCGCAGACCAGGGATAATCGCCGGTTTCCTGAAACAGAACATTGTTCTCATAGGCGAGGAAGTTGAACGGATAACCTGGACGCGGATCATAAAGCAACGGGTCCATAATGTCGTTGCCCCCGTCATAAATGACAACCATATCCGGTTGGGAGTCGAGCACGTGAAAGACAAGATGCGCCAGCTCCTGGCTGGAATTCTGCGATATGACGCCGTAGTTCAGGACGCGCACGTTTTTAAATCCGCGGTGTTTAAGTTCCTGTTCGACATACACCGGCAGAGGCGGATTGCCGTATTCCACCGTCGAGCCGCCGAGCATGAATATTCTGAACTCGTCCCGGGCTTTCGCGGGTTCCCGGCCTCCGTATTCAAATCGGCTGAACATCGTATAAGGACTTGCGTAGCGGACCGCAATGCGGTCGTTGAAGGGAACGATCCAGGGGTATACATAACGGAAAAATAATTCACCAATGATAAAAAGAACAAGCAGGAATATGAAAATCAAAAACAGCCATTTTATCTTCCCGGACATGGGCTCACCCTCGGCTGATTATTCGATGAACTGGGGGATGTAGCTTTTGAACATTTTTTTTATCTCGGGGTTTTTTTCCGTGTCGTAAAGCCGTTCCATGATTCCTCTGACTCCGTGTCTGGAGTGCACAAGGGATTCTCCCTGTTCTTTATACAGGGCGACAGCCGTCTGGGAAACCGCCGAGCAGACGGCGTCTATGTATCTTTGCCAGACGTGGAATCCGCTGCCTTTGCCGGTGGGATGCAGGAATGATCTGATGAAAATAATCGCGGAATTTATCGAGGCTCTAACCGGCGCGCCGACTTTTTTGGATATTTCGTAAACCATTGACGCGATCACCAGCGGACTGTTGTGCAGGGTATCGGGCGGAATTTTATTTGTTTCAGCAAGATCGGCAATGGATAAGGACAGGAAATAATCCATGGTGCCTTTTTTCCCGTAGATGTACCGGTTGTTTTCCTGGCTGTCGTTGAAGAACATGGAGCCGGGCAGATCTACAATGGTGCTCGGCTGGGCGCCGATTCTGTTTCTGATGCAGAATTTTGCGATATTCACCCCGGTGTTGTCCGTGGGGGAATTATAATAGTCAAAGGGCAGTCCGATGATAAAAGATCCGTGAACGGATATGCCGTGATCGTGAATGATTTTGATTTTGGAGGCGTAATATCGTGCCACGGACATACCGCTTTTTTCGATATCTTTAACGATATGTTTGTTGATGTGCTGCAAATTGCGCAGATCCAAAGATTCCAGACCGATGAAGAAATGCGTTCCTCCGGACGCGCGAATCAGCCGGAGCAGTTCCTCATCGTCCGCCACTTCAATGGATATCTGTACGGCGTAATTGATGCGCAGATCGCTCGCTATGATTTTTTTCAAAAAAGCAATCAACTCCCGTTTGTTGGAAAACAGATTGTCCGGCGTAAAAAAATAGTAGCGGTTTTTGAAATTAATTTTCTCCTTTTGATAATATAGGAGTTCTTTTACAAAATCGTCCGGGTCACGGAATTGAATCGATTTGTATTTGCTCGGCATGGTCGAGATTGAACAGAATTTGCAGGAGAAGATGCATCCGGTAAACGGCGCCACGGGATTGATCCGGAAATCTTTCAGAGGCGTGTATTTGATAATTGGCAGTCTGTTGAGCAGATTGATTTTCAGGGGTTCCAGCGGCTCAAGATTTTCATAATGGCCCCAGACGCCGTTTTCAATCAGTTTAAAACCGGAATATTCGCTTTTCAGAGAATGGTTGTCCAAGTCCGCCAAGATTTCCGTCATCACGGTGGAGTCACCCGCACCTTTGACCAGGGCGATCAGTTCCGGATGTGGAGAATGTTTGCGGATGAACGTATCAATATCCCCGGGCGTGGTTGAAACATGTATGCCGCCGATGATCACCGGTATTTTTGCATAATTAAACACGAGAGCGGCAGCGGCGGCGGCGGGAAAGCTGGAACTGATTGTGGAGATAAAAACAGCCCGTGGCGGTTTTTTCTTCTCTTTGATGACCTGCGAAAAATTTTTACGCTTGCCGTCAACCATGACGACCGAATGATCCTTGGCCAGTCGGGCCAGTTGGTTCTGAATGTATATGCCCGCGTACATTTCGATGGCCAGAGCGTCAACCATGGTCGCCCGCTGTTTATAGGGCTGGAAATCGACAAAACGCAGATAATTTTCAGATGTCATTTCGTGAGCGTTTTGATCCGTGAGATACGAAATAACATCCAGAGGCGTAATGGAGCCGGCAGGCATCAGGTCCATCAATTGATAGGTGAGTGGATTGTAAACGATAAAATAATTTGCGGACATTGTTTAATTGAGCCCTTTCTCATATTTTCAATAAAGACATTCCGGCGCGTATATTGAACCGTTGGGTGTATCGTGAGGCCGATGCCCATTGAAGCGGGCATGTATCCGGATTTGCTAAATCGCCAGTCTCAATGTCTTTCTTGAGTGTTTATGACTTTTTATTGTACGAGACATAGCACAGAGTGGTTTCCTCAAACAAGCTTAATTTTCATCATCTCTTCGATTTTTTTGTTTTTCTTGCGCCAGGATGGTTATTTTTGAGGCGGCTGCATTTTCAGGAGATATTGGTCATGCAATTTTGTCAGGGTCAGAAGAGCCAAGATCGAACCGACCAGACACAAAAACATATCGGTTTGAGTATCCCAGAGATAGCCCTGGGTTCCGAGAAAAGCTTCCGTGTCATTCGGATTGGAAAGCGACGCTGCCCATTCCAGAATTTCGTATAAAGCAGAAAAGGCCAGAGGAACGGCAACGGAGAAAAGAACCAACCAGCTCCCCTTTTTGACCGGTGATGTTCTGGCGATAATCTCACGCACGTATATGGCAGGGCCGAAACCCTGCATCAGATGACCGATTTTGTCGTAATTATTGCGGGTCCAACCGAATAAATCCTCCATCCAGAAACCAAGTGGAACTTTCGCATAGGAATAATGCCCTCCCAGCATCAGGATCATGGCATGAATGGCTATCAGCGTGTAGGTAAGATCCGTCAATCTGAATCTGTGATAGGTAAACAGTATGATCGGCAGGGCAATCATGACGGGCAGGGTTTCCAAAAACCACGTCAGATAAGTATCGTGGGGTTTTATTCCGGACCATACCCAAAATGCTAATACAACGAGCAACAGGATCAGGTGATATTTCTTTAATGGCATATTATTATTCCGATTTATTTCAGCGTACTTTATTCAACAGAAAAAATAAAGAAAGATTTATGCAATCGTATTTCCTGTGATTTAGATCCCTTTTTTGCGTTATTTTGTGCTAAGAATAATCGCATGTTTTAAAAGATTCTTCGTGATGAAAAGGAACTACGGATGAAAAGGCGTTTGGTCAAATCAAATCTTCCACTTGTTGTATTAATTTTCATGTTTATTTTCGGTATCTTCTGCCTCGTTCACCCCGAAGAATCCGGATCGAATGCTGCCTCTGCAGCTTCGGAGAAGGAACTGTTAATTCTTTTTACGCATGACCTGCATTCCTATTTTATTCCTCATCATCTATTGACGGAAGACGGCAGACCATTGCAACAGGGTGGATACGCAAGGATTGCCTATCTGATCAACGAACAAAAACGCCTGCATCACGACAAAACCTTGCTGGTCGACGCCGGCGATTTTTCCATGGGCACCCTTTTTCATACCGCTTTGATGGATGAAGCGTTCGAATTACGATTGATGGGGAAAATGGGTTACGACGTCACCACGTTCGGCAATCATGATCTCGATTTTCATCCCGAGGGTCTGGCCAGGATGCTGATATCCGCACGAGCCAAAGGCGGGCGATTACCGGCAATCGTCGCGTCCAATATCGTCTTGAGCAGGAATAATCAGGGCGATACAATGTTAAAAAAGCCGTTTGATGATTATCCGGTACGAGACTATGTCGTTATTGAAAAAAATGGCCTGCGTATCGGCGTATTCGGCGTCATGGGCAAAGACGCAGTTGAGAACGCACCGTTCGCCAAACCGGTCACCTTTTCCGATCCGATAGAAACAAGCAAACGTCTGGCGGATGTGCTGAAAAATAAAGAAAAAGCCGATATTGTCCTTTGCCTCTCCCACAGCGGAACATCTGCCGATCCGGGCAGGTCTGAGGATGAAATGCTGGCCGAATCGGTGCCGCAAATTGATGTGATCATTAGCGGACATTCGCACACTATTTTAACCAAGCCGAAAATGATCGGAAAAACAATGATTGTTTCCTGCGGCCGTTACGGCAGATATCTGGGAATGTTGAAAATCGTCTGTCAAACGAAAGGCGCGGTGAGGCTGGAGTCCTATGCGTTGAAAAATGTATCCTCCGACATTCCCGAAGAGAAGGCGATTGCCTCCGACATTTCCGATTATAAAAAAATTGTTAATCAAAAATTTCTTGCGCCGTATCATCTGTCTTACGATCAGGTTATTGCCGAATCCGGATATTCCATGGAAACGTTGTATTCCGCCTATGAGAATCCGCGGGAACTGGGATTGGGTAATCTGATCACGGACGCTTACCGTTATGCCGTCAGACAGGCGGAGGGAGAACATTACCGGCATCTTCATTTTGCGCTTCAGCCGCTGGGGGTGATTCGTGATTCTCTGCGAAAAGGAAAAATAACCGTAGCGGATGTCTTTCAAGTGCTGTCTCTGGGCATAGGACCGGATCGGGTCGCGGGATATCCGCTGGTTTCTTTCTACATCAGCGGCCGGGAACTCAAAGACATTCTGGAAGTTCATACAACGATCGCTCCGATGAAAAAGGACGATGCCTATCTGCAGGTATCCGGCGTGAAATTTACATACAATCCCAAACGGATCTGGTTTGACCGGGTGACGTCCGTTTATGTACAGGATGAAGATGGAACATATCAATCACTCGACAAAAACAAGCTTTATCGAGCCTGCGCCAATTTATATACTGCGGCATTGATAGACTATGTCAGTGCCGCCAGTTACGGTTTAATTAAGGTGCAGCCCAAAGATCGTTCCGGGAAACTTCTTAATAATCTGGAATCGTCCATCATTTATACGAATAAAAATAAGGAACTCAAAGAATGGATGGCGCTGGCCGTTTATTTGCGTTCTTTTCAAGAGCAGGGGACTTCACACATGGCAACGGTTCCGGTTAGATACAGCAAACCGGAGGGCCGATATATTGCGCAGCCATCTTTTAATCCGATTAAGATTTTCGGGTCGGGGAATATCGTCACTAACGGTTTTCTATTAACAATCATTGTTATTTCGGTGGTCTGTGCGGCGATCATTTGTATGATAATTAGAAAAATAAGGAAAAAACAGACCTGAAGAAGAGACAAAACTCCGGGAAAGAACCACTTCCCGGAAGAAGACGCCTTTTTTAAAATAAATCAATAATTACAATTATATATAAAATCATCCCTCATAAACATTATTATAAATATAGTAAAAAAAGCTTGCTTTTCTGTTCTTGATAATGCATAATTGGTCCAATGGTAGTACCAATATTAGAAATTACGTCAGAATTATAAATAGTTATTTCGGCTATCTCATTTCTAAATGCGGTTACTTCCTCGAACGTAACATCATTAGTGGTTGAACAATGGAGATATGAATGAATCTGGAACTGGCTCCTGTCGAAAAAATGAAAGCTCCCGAGCAAATTGCCGAAATGCTGTTGAAATACATTTTAGGCGGAGGTGTCAGCCCCGGGGAAAAATTACCTCCGGAAAGAGTGCTGGCTGCGCAATTAAACGTGACACGCGCTACTCTGCGTGAGGCCCTCAAAAAACTCGAACAGCTCAAACTCATTGTCATTCATCAGGGAAAAGGAATTATCGTTGAGGATTTTCACAAAGCATCTATTGATTTGATATTTTCTTTACTGGTCATCAATGGCCAGATTGATCTGAAAATTCTGGAAAATATTCTGGAGGCCAGAGAGCTTTTTGGAACCGACGTTGCCAGATGCGCCGCGCGCCGCGCCGAACAGAAAGATATCGAGCAAATGAAGACACTCATGGAGAAACTCATCCTAACAACCGATCCCGGTAAGCTTCAGCAACTGGATTTCGAGTTTTTCCGTCAACTGGCGCTGGCCAGCAAAAACATTGTTTACATTCTTTTGATGAACACCATTAAAACCATCCATGACACACATCTGGATCTGTTTCTTCCTCTCACCACGAATCTGGACACAACGCTGCAGCAGGCAATATTACAGGCGGTCATAGACGGAAATGAGGAAGAAGCCGCCGAAAAAGCCCGGACTTTTCTGCAGGCCGGCATGGAGTTGCTTAAATTTTTAAATTCCGTGGAAAAAAACTCAAAGGAGTAGAATATGCAAACAGCCAGAAAGTATGATGATTATCCGATCGAAACAACAGAAAAACTGAATGTCTTGAAAATTCAACGCACCTGTGTTCATGACGGTCCCGGTATCCGGACAACGATTTTCTTTCAGGGATGCCGGCTGAGATGCCTCTGGTGTCAGAATCCCGAAGCGTTGTCTTTGAAATCTGTTCCATCCACCGACAATCATTATACGATTGCCGACATTATGGATGTTGTTCTGCGGGACAAGGATTATTATTTCAAGACCGGTGGCGGCGTGACATTCAGCGGAGGCGATCCGCTTCTGCAGAATCCGGACAGCCTGATCAATCTTCTGCGATTGCTGCGGAATGAAAAGATTCATGTTGCTGTGGAAACGTCTCTGCATGTGCCCTGGGAAAATATCAGCCAAATGGCGCCCTACATCGATTTGTTTCTGGTTGATCTGAAAGTTGTTGGCGATGATGAGCTGCACAGGAAATGCACGAAGCAGGACAGTCATTTGATCCACAGCAATATCAGAAAGCTGATGGAGTTGAATGCCCACATGAAATTCCGTATGGTGATGGTGCCGGGTTACAATGATGGGGAAGAGCAGATCAAAGCGACTGCCGATTTCTTAAAATCCGTCCATCATAAATCGATTGAATTGCTGAAATATCACAACATGTATGAAGACAAAGCCAAGCGGTTGGGCCTGGTGCGGGAATCCCTGAACATTACGCCGGAGCAGAGCCTTGCCTCGATCAAACGCGCTGTCGCGTCATTCAAGTCCCTGGACATTGTCGCCGGTTGCTATGATCTCGATGCTTACCGCCAGCAGGCCGTATTTACCGACCGTGTTTATGAAGTGCAAAAGGACATCCGGGAAAGCGATTATCATTTGTGTTTTGAAGTCTCCAGGCTGAAAACAGATTTCTATAAGAAAAACGGTTTCAAAGAACCAACGCATCTTCACCGGGCAAAGCGCCTCGATTACGTATTAAAAAACAAACAGGTCATTATCTATCCTCGAGAACTGCTCGTCGGTAATTTCACGTCCAAGAGAGTCGGCGGCCAGGTCTGGGAAGAGCATTACGGTGTTCTTTTTGGCTCCATTCTGCATCAAATCCACCGCCAGACGCCGGTTTCATTCAAATGTTCCTGGAAGGATAAGCTTGATTTTTATTTCAAAATATTTCCCTTCTGGTGGAGGCACAGTCTTCTAACCAAGGTGAATCCGAAGCTGTCAGATTTGCGATTAACCATTGCCCGCTGTTCGGAAATGAATGCTGGATTCAATAACAACATGGCAGCCATAGCGCATTTTATCGTCAACTTCGAACGCATGTTGACTCTCGGCACAACCGGTATCATCAAGGAAATCGAAGCGAAACGAAAAGAAAAACCGCAGAACAATCAGGATTTCTATGAAAGCGCGATCATTACTCTTCATGCGCTGGAGGCGTTTGCCGAACGGTATGCGGATGCTTTGTCCGACATGAGCACAAAGGAAACAAACCCGGAACGCCGTAAAGAACTTGAAACCATGGCCGAAATCTGCCGGCGTGTTCCCCGTTATCCCGCCCGCACCTATCATGAAGCGATCCAGTCGATGATGTTTCTGCAAGTCGCGCTTTGCATCGAATCTTACGAAAACGCCGTATCGTTCGGACGTGTCGATCAAATACTGTATCCGTACTACAAGAGAGATAAGGAAACGGGAATCATTACCTATGAAAAAGCAAAAGAACTGCTGGCGCTGTTCGTATTGAAAATGGACGAGGCCGTTCTGGTTAATGACGGCGACACCTATCTGGGCATCGGCAGGCTTTTTGAAACGCAGTCTACGGATCAGGCCCTGACCTTCGGCGGTGTCGGCAGGGACGGGCAGGACGCCACGAACGATCTGACGTACATGCTGGTGGACATCTGCGAACTTCAGCCGTTGGCCGTGAACATGACGGCCAGAATCCATCAGGACAGCCCGTCTCGTTATCTGGACCGCCTTGCGGAAGTCTATATCAACGGCGCGCCCATGCCGGAATTGTTCAATGACGATATTTACATCAAATCCCTGCAAAGGCATTATCCCACCGGTATCGAAAACGCAAGAGACTATGCGATCGTCGGGTGCGTCGAACCCAAAGCCTCCGATGATCATTACGGTAATACCGACTGCGCCAATATGAACGTCGTGCTGCCTTTGTTGCAGGCGCTGAAGGGCGAAGACGATGATTTATGGAACTTCGATCTTTCCGATCAGATGGAGAAGATCATCACTAAAGTTGTCGAGTACAATTTCCGCGGGGGCAATAAATTTTCCCGATTTGTTGCCGATCGTTACAGCAAGATGCGTAAGAGGTATAAGGATAGAAGGACTGCCAAGCCCAATCCCCCCGCCAACATGGAGGAACTGCTTCAACGCTACCAGACCCGCTTGAATGCTCTGGCCCGCTCCGTGCTCGCTGACCATCAGCGCATTGAAAAGATCATCTGCAAAGACTTTACCACGCCGCTGGCGTCATCGCTTTCCCGAGGATGCATCGACAGTGGAAAAGACGTCAATGAAGGTGGCTGTCAGTTTAACAGCAGCGGCATTCAGGCGGTGGGCATAACAGATGCCGCTGATTCCCTGCATGCCATCAACGAAGTCGTATACAGGCAAAAACGCTATTCGATCGATGAAATTATCAGCGCGATCGATAATGACTTCGAAGGAGAATCTTATCAGGAAATCCGGGAGGCGTTGCTGGCTGTGCCGAAGCTGGGACAGGATGAATCTCCGGAAGCAACCCGGTGGGTCAATAAAACACTGGAAATTTATTGCAACGCCTTGAAGCAGGTTCCCGACTGTCCGCGAGGCGGCATATACACCGCCGGATATTACGCGCTGAATGTCAGCGATGTTTACGGCAAGAAAACGCCTTCGCTCCCTTCGGGAAGACTCAAAGGTGTCCCGCTGGCCAACAGTATTGCTCCTCATTACGGAATGCAGATGTCGGATTTATTATCGTCTCTGAACTCCGTCGCCGGCGTTGATTTCGAACAATATGCTCCCAATGGTACTACGGTGACGTTCACGATCGATTCGGCCCTGTTTCAGGGACCCGACGGAGTGAAAAATCTTTCCGGCATTTTCAGTACGTATTTTAAGAAAGGCGGCATGCAGTTTCAACCCAACGTTATCAACCGGGAAATATTGCTGGATGCCTACAACCATCCGGAGAAATATCCGTACCTGCTGGTGCGCGTCGCCGGTTACTGCGCCTATTTTAATCATCTGTCCGATGATCTAAAGAAGGTTATCATTAACAGGACCTGTTATTCCTGAGCGACGCTTTTTACATCACATGCAGGCCGGGTTTCATGATTTCCTCGAGTCGCAGTCTCTGGCGTTCGAATTCGTCTTCGCTCGGGCCGGATGATACATCCAGCATTTCTCCGAAACGAAGTGTTACGCGTGAAAAAGGTTTCGGCAGCATGAAGCGGTCCCAGCTGTTGAAATACCATGCTCGTTCGGCGGAAATGTAGAAAGGGACAACCAGCGCCCCGCTGGCTTCGGCTAATTTTATGACTCCGGCTTTGACGATGCCGGCGGGACCTCTCGGACCGTCCACGACGTGGCCGGCAAAACGGGAATTTTTCAGATATTCGATCATCTCTCTCAACGCTTTGCTTCCGTCCCGTGATGATGACCCCCGCACGGTATGCCAGCCTGTTTTTTCGGCAATTCTGGCGATAATATCACCGTCTTTACTTTGACTGATCATCAGGGCGGGATGATACGGGGCATAGGTTTTAAAATGACGGATGGCAGAGAAGAACTGCTGATGCCAGCAGCAGATCAAAATCCGGCCTCCCTGTTTCAGGTGATTCATCCAGGGGGCTTCATTCTCAACGTGAAAGCGAAAAGTCCAACTGTAGGCGCGTATGAGGTAATAAAGAAAATCCTGAAGATGATCTGTTAATTTATATCGATATTTTTTGAGCATACTGTTTCCTTTATGGGATTTTTATGTTGTTTGCAGACGGGTCACCGGATCGGCAAACTTCATTTTTAAGCTTTTCATTAATGGAACCGGGAAGAATGTTCTGCCAATTCGTATGGATGATCGATGAGGAAAAAAGCAAAACATCTTTTTCATCATAAATATTTATAGATACGATTCTGTATTTATCTTTGGCGCAATCGAATTCCAGCAGGGTGGATTCCTGATTCAAGACATTCGGATTTCCCGCCGCTTTATTCTGTTTTTTCAAAAATGCCCAGGCGTCTGCTTTGCCTTTTTCATTGTATAGGGTGACCGTCCATACCTGTCGGATGGGATCATCAATTGTTCTAATGCTGCTTTTATCATAATATCCGGTGCCCCGGGGCAGCAGTCCTCGGAAACCCCATTCAGCCGTCCAGGACGAATTGGCGGCCAGAACGAACCATAATGAAAAAAACGTTAAATAAATAATTTTTACTTTCATGCTTTCAATTTTAAATTGGGTGTTCTGCTTCGATCAGCTTTTCTATCCTTAAATGCTGTATTTGTGCAACAATAAATTATCAGTCCTTTGACAGGAGAGATTCCGCCGTGAGTCATTCAGACTCTGCCCATGAAACATGAAAAAATCGTTGCCTCGTGATGAGCATGACGGCGGCTATCAGCGGCGATAATGTTGATCACGATCATTTGGGAATATGGAAACACGTGTTTCTTTTATCATTGCTGTATGATATATTCAAAATAATAAATTAAATCACAGCCGTTATTGCGAAAGGAGTACGTTATGAAAAAAAGAAGCATCTGTTTGTTCGGCCTGATCATCTTTGTTTGCGGGTTGATTTTTGTTCAAGGGTGTTCTCAAAGTGCCAATCCGAAGTTCCAGAGCGAGTATCAGGCTATCCTGTTGACAACCGGTCAGGTATTTTTCGGGAAAGTTGAATTTTTAGGGAAAGAATATATCCAGGTGAAGAATGTTTTTTATATCCGCAGCCTGGTCAATCAGCAAACAAAGGAAGTCAGCAACACCCTGATCAAGAAGGGCAATGAATTGCACGGCGCGGATCGGATGTTCATCAATACCCGCCACATTATCATGATGGAGCCGGTTTCTCCGGAATCTCAGTTAGGCAAGAAGATTAAAGAACAGGAATCCCAGAAACCGACGGAGCAGAAGTAACGATCAGCATTCCCGGGTTGTCATTCCATACAAAGAAAAAGCCCGCTGCTTTCGGCAGCGGGCTTTTTAATACAACGCAAATTTACTTTACTTCAGTCCTGCGGCCTGGCGAAGCGCATCCACCCGGTCTGTTTTTTCCCAGGGGAAGCCTTTGCGTCCGAAATGACCGTAGTTACAGGCTTTGCGATAGCTCCAACCTTTCGGCGTCGTGAGCCCCAGATCCTTAATCATCATGGCCGGACGGAAATCGAAAATATCCCCTTCGGTGAGAATTTTTTCAATCTTGTTTTCAGGAATCACGCCGGTGCCGTACGTACTGACATTAATGCTGAGCGGTTTGGCGACGCCGATCGCGTAAGCAATTTGAATTTCGCATTTGTCGGCCAGTCTTGCCGCGACGATATTTTTAGCGGCATAGCGCGCGTAGTAAGCGGCAGAACGATCCACTTTGGAAGGATCCTTGCCTGAAAATGCTCCGCCTCCGTGAGAACCGACGCCGCCGTAGGAATCCACAATAATTTTTCGTCCGGTGACGCCGGAATCGCCGGCCGGTCCGCCGATGACAAATCGCCCCGTCGGGTTAATAAAAAATTCGGTCTTGTTGGTCAGCATGCCTGTTTTATCAAGAACCTGATGCGCGACGTCAATCAAGTCTTTACGAATTCTTCTCAATGGAACATCACGGGTCTGGTGTGAGATGACGACGGTTGTAATTTTAACGGCTTTCCCATCCTCATGAAGCACGCTGACCTGGGATTTTGAATCCGGCCGAAGGTATTCTATCGCATTTGCTTTGCGCAGGCTGGTAAGCTCTTCCAGCAAGAGATGCGCAAAATAAATTGGCGCGGGCATCATTTGCGGCGTGGCATACGATGCATAACCGAACATCATGCCCTGGTCGCCGGCGCCTTGATTTTCAGGCCGATCCCGATCAACGCCCTGTTTGATATCCGGCGACTGACCGTGAATGGCGGAGACGTAATTAAAAGTATCCCAACTGAAGTTTTCACAGGGATCATCGTAGCCGATGTCTTTGACGACTTGTCGTGCAATGGCCTGCGGATTGATCTTATTCCAGTTCTTGCAGGTGATTTCTCCGAGATTGACGACCAGATTCGGTCCGACGGCCGTTTCGCAGCCGACATGGGCGTGTTTGTCCTGTTCCAAACAGGCATCCAGAATGGCATCGGAAATCTGATCACATACTTTGTCCGGGTGTCCTTCTGAAACGGATTCCGAAGTGTAAATGTGACGTGTGTGCAGTTTACTCATTTCTTCTTATAACCTCTCTTTTTAAATTTTATTTTTTTAAACCAAATATTTCTAAACGTCAAAAAAACAAAAAGCCCGCGCCAAAAGGCAACGGGCTCATTTTCATTGACACCAGCCTTTAGCACATTTTTAGAGCGGAGCAATTAACTTGATTAAATCACCGCTTGTCGTTAAAATACTCATTCATCAGAATTTGTCAACCATTATTTTCACTTCTTCCTTTTCCCGCCGTTTTCTTTTGCCGTTCCGGAGATCGCGGTAAAAATTCATCAGTGATTTCAGTCATTCAGACGATTTGCTGTTTGCCGGAAGAAATATTGCATCGATGTTTGCTCATTTTTCCGCATCGATTGTTTTGAAGGGGGATGACAAAAAACCGGCTTTGATTCTTGCGATATCAAAGCCGGTTTCACGAATAAGTGAATGAATTTTTAGCAACGCAACATCGTGTTCATCGGTTATCGTCGATCCTCTCTGCCGGGACGTCGATTCTCGCGGTAATCTTTCTTGTATTTGATGACGGTCTTTGATTTCCTGACCTCACGCTTGTATTGAGTGTCGGGACGACGATCTTTCCATTCTCTTACACCCCAGCTTTGTTTTTCCCAGCGTTTTTCTTTCTTCCATCCACGCCAGTTCCGTTGAAGTTCGTGATGCGGTATCCTCCTGTATTCCCATCGGTGTCCTTTCCAGTTCCGGTCACGGTAATGGTCTCTCCATCCGGGAGGAATGGTCTGGTGGAAATACGGAGGGTTGTGATAATAAACCCAACCCCTGTCGTAATAACGTGAACGGTACCAGCGGCCGTTCCACGGACGCCACCACCATCCGGAATAGAAGAATATATCGTCCTGGATGTCAGGCACGGCGTAGACGTCTGTTTCCGGTATGACCACCAACTGAGGCGGCACCGGGAAAATAATCGGCGGCGGCAGAGGGATATCGATGTGAACACTTACCCCCGCCAATACTGAAACCGGAGCGAAAACCACCAATGTTAAAAATATGATTTTGGAAATTAATTTTTTCATCGGGTTGCCTCCTTTGTGGTTCGTTACATAAGATTGGTTGAAAAATGCTGCCGCATGTCTGATGTTGTGAACTATAAGAAACAAGATCTTGCCTGTCAAGCGGAAAGCAGGCTTTTGCCGCCGGACGGCTGCGCCATTTTTGTCGGTCCTTCGAAAATCACATTTTTTTCTTGTCAAGCCTTTCGCGGAAATTTAAATAATTATCGGCGGATGCCTCCGGTTGTTCAATCATCGGCAGGTGACCCAGCCCCTTCATTATAATAACCTCGGAATTCGGTATGAGCTTGTGCAGTATATCCGCCGTGGCCGGATGAATGGCGCGGTCTTTATCGCCGAAAACGATCAACGTCGGTGTCTTGAGGCCTTTCACATAATTTTCAGCTGAGTCAGAGGTTAATTCTTTGAAGATGCGTTTTTCCAGATCATAATTTCTAATACGTTCCTGCGCCATGACATTCAGGATCGGACGCGGAATAAACGGATGATCCGCCATGACAAATGCGAATATCCTGGCGAATTCATCTTCATTTCTGGCCATGAGCGGATTTTCGCCGGTTTGGATGATGATCTCCCCGAGTTCACTTCGCGGCGCGCTCCAGATTCCACCCGGATCGAGCAGCCAGAGACTCTTGACGTCATCGGGGTAAAGAGCCGCATACATCATGGAGATATGGCCGCCCATGGAACTTCCGCCCAGATGCACTTTCGTTATGCCCAATGCTTTGGCCAGCATTCTGATCCTGGCTGCCTGGACTCCGGAAAAATAACTGGCATCCTGCGGATGGCTGGATTCGCCGAATCCGATATGGTCGGGGATGATGACTCTGTAATGGGGAGTCAGGAATCTGGCAACTCTGGTGAAATTGTCTTTATCGGCTCCGAAACCGTGCAGGAGAATCAGCGGTTCGCCCCGGCCGCCTTCCAGATAAACGTAATGCAGTTCGCCCGGCAGGTTGATTTCCTTGCGTTCAAGGCCGGAGCGCTTGCGTTCCGCATCCAATGCCAGCTTGGTAAATTTTTCCGGTGCCAGGTAAAGAAAACCGACGCCTGTCACGATGCAAATGATAATAAAAACAATAACAGCTTTGACGATTCGCATTTTATCCTCCTGTTTTCTGATCGGATTTAATCTTAATTTTTACCATAGCAATTACTGGTAAAAATTGAAAATCAATGATTATCCGTTTCTTCCGGACCGATATTTCTTGCTGCCGGTTTTTTCAGACTGCCGGCATAAAGCTCATACTCAAGAAGACGGCATTCGATTTCGCCGTTATACAAGATCACGCGCCTTTTTGTTCTCAATCCGATTTTCTTGATCATATCCGGATTGCCGGTAAAAACATACCCTTGATAGCCGCCGCCGGTTCTTTTGAAAAAATCGCCGATACCCTGATAAAGTGCTTCCAGCTTTTTTATTTCCCTTTCCCTGCTCCGGTTGATGCCGGCGGATTTGTCGAAGGATTTGTGAAGAATGATTTTACGGTCTTGTCCGGTGGTTTCTCTGCTGGGGCGGAAATATTTTGCTGCCGGTCCCGGTCGGCCAGAGCCCATGCGTTCGCCGTAAGGCGGATTTAAAACAATGATGCCTTCACCTGCCGGAACGAAAGTTTTTTCAAAAGGACAGAGATTGAATTCGATCAAATGATCAACGCCGGCGGTTTGCGCGTTTTGTCGGGCCGCCGTTATCGCTTCGTGATCGATATCGGTGGCGATAATTCTGGCCGGCAATTGCTTGCGGGACGCTGCTCTGGCTTTTTTACGCAGATCCTGCCAGAAATCTTCGGGGAAGTTCCTGATGTGCATGAAGCCGTAGTTATGCCGCAGCAGTCCCGGCGCGCGGTTCAACGCAATGGATGCGGCTTCAATGGCCAGCGTTCCGCTGCCGCACATCGGATTGATAAAGTTTTTTTCGCCGGTCCAGCCCGCGGCCATAATCACCGCCGCAGCAAGCGTTTCCTGCATGGGCGCTAAAAGAGGAATCTTGCGGTATCCACGCAGAGACAAACGCTCTCCCGACGTGTCCAGATAAACATCCGCATGATTGTTTTTCCAGTAAACGTGGATTACGGCTTTGTTTTTATCCGGGCCGGAATCAGGACGGCTGCCGCATTGGGCGCGCATGCGGTCGGCAATGGCGTCTTTGACCTTGACATTGACAAAACGCGAATCGGTAATCGAAGGATTGTCGGCTATGGAGGTCACGCAAAAATAAGCCGCGGGGCCGGAGGCGTGCAGAAGATTTTCCCAAGGCATGGCATTGATCCTTTGATAAAGCACTCCCGGCGTGCCGACGATAAAAGTCTCCATCTTGTAAAGGACCCGCTGAGCGGTGCGCAGACGCAGGTTGAGAACCAGGGTATCCCGGAGCGTTCCTTCCGTTTGAATGGCCGTGTCCCATTCAGACAGAACGGGAAAATCCAGAGCCTGAATTTCCTGCTTTAAATATGGCGACACACCTTTCGGACACGTGACCAGAATTTTATTTTTCTTATTCCAGATCGACATGGATTGCTTCTAGCACAGGAAAATGTTTTTGATAAGCGATATCCTGCAACGGTGTCCCGAAAAGACTGTGCACAACAAAGAAATTAACGGGTATCATCACAGATATTTATTTCTAAGAAAAAGATTTAGTGATAAGAGATCGGCCAAGAGCGTTATTGTCGTTGATGCAGGATTTTATTGATGAAAGATCATCACAACATATTCTGGGGCTGGTACATTGTCGGCGGCGCCTTTCTGGTTATGGCCATGAATTACGGCGCGCGGTACTGCTTCGGTGTTTTTCTCAAGCCGATGGCGGCTGAATTCGCTTTGTCGCGTTCCGTCATATCCCTGGCGGCGGCCATCAACATGCTGGTTTATTCATTCGGTTCAATTTTTGTCGGCAGAATGCTGGACCGAGTCGCGCCGCGCTGGATCACAACGGTCGGCGCCGGTGTTGCTGCCTGCGGCTACCTTCTGACCGGTTTTGTCGATACCCCGCTCGGGTTGTATATCAGCTATGGCGTCATCGTCGGTTTGGGTTCCGCCGGGATGGGAGTCGTTGCCTGCAGTTCTTCCGTCAGCAAATGGTTTGTCAGCAAGCGAGGCATCGCCGTCGGTATCGCATCCATGGGCATCAGTCTGGGCACCGTTATGCTGACACCGCTTGCGGGATATATTGTGATGACATTCAGTTGGCGATTCGGATTGGTGGCCTTGAGTTTTATCATGCTGATCGTAGGCATTCTTGTTTCTCAGACGCTGATGAGAAAAACCAACCCGGAAGCCTATGGTCTCTTGCCGGACGGGCAAAGCATATCAATCGTGCATTCGTCTGCCAAGGCGTCTACGGTTTCTAAAATTTCCACCCTGACGCTTTTTCGGGACTCCCGTTTTTGGACGCTGGCCGTCTGTCAGGGGCTGGCTGTCATGATCAGCATGGCCGTTTTTGTTCATCAGGTGGCGTACGCCACCGATAACGGTATTTCCAAAATGGCGGCGGCATCGTCTCTGGCCGCTATCAGCCTGACCGGTTTTATGGGTCAATTTTTTTTCGGCTGGATAACCGATAAAATCAGCGACCCCAAATACGGTTCTTTCATCGGCGTTTCTTTCATGCTGGCGGGGACGATCATCCTGCTGAACGTGGAGAGCATCCTTCATCTTTATATTGCCGCTCTCGTCTACGGATTCGGATACGGATCTCTTGCGCCCATGCTGCCTTTGATTATCGCCAATCGTTTCGGCCGGCAGTTTATGGGATCGATTTACGGCCTGCTGACCTTCTTCATCGGCACCGGCGGCGCCGTCGGTCCGGTTCTCGGAGGCTTTATTTACGACCATTTCGGATCGTATCATTATTTGTGGCTGATGAATATCGTTGTGTTGAGTCTGATTGCGATTGCTTTTCTGACTCTTAAAAAAGGCAGACCATACGCCGCATGATACGATCAAGCGGGAAAGTTAACGGGCGTGAAGCAGTATCTGTCTGATAACGTCTTTCGTGTAGCCTTCATAGCGCCAGACCTGTGAAAGGGCGAACGCATTTCCGGCGATTGCGTCAATGTCGCTTTCGGGAATTTTAACCGCCTGTAAAGACACCGGACAACCGATGGATTCAAGCCAGAGCTTCAGGCAGGCGATGCCCTTTTCCGCGACGGATGTCGAGCCTCGCCCCTTCACATGAAAAATTTCCCGCGCAAATTTTGCCAGCCGGTCCGCCTCTTTGTCCAACGCATAAGACATCCAGGCCGGTAAAATAATAGACAGTCCGGCGCCGTGAGCAATATCATAAATTGCGCTCAACGAATGTTCGATCATATGCGCGGGCATGCGCACCCGACCCATGCCCGCCGTCGTTAATCCGTTAAACGCGAGAATGGCGCTCCACATCATATTGGCCCGGGCATTATAGTTCTCCGGTTCCTCCATGATCATTTCCGTACTTTCCATGACGGTTTTCATCAGCGACTCGACCAGTCTGTCCTGCAGAGGGCTGGATGAAGAGGTGTTGTTGAAATAGCCTTCCAGCATATGCGTAATGACATCGACGGCGCTGTAGGCGCTGTACTCGGGACTGAGCGAAAAAAGGACGGTGGGATCCAGAATGGAAACTTTCGGTTGAATGAAAGGCGATACGATACAGTATTTCTGACAGCCGTCTTCCCGGGTGACGACGGCGCCGGCATTCATTTCAGACGCGCTGGCCGAAACGGTGACAACCGTCAGGACGGGAAGGGCGCCGGCGACGGGCCGGCTGAAGGTAAAAAAGTCCCAGACATCGTGATGAGCCATGACGCCGGCGGCAATGGCTTTTGCGGCATCCATCACGCTGCCGCCGCCGACCGCCAGAATAACGTCAACGTTTTCCCGGCGCGCCAGGTCAATTCCCTTGCGCACATGCGAAAGAACCGGATTGGATTTTACGCCGGGAAAATCTATGCGCTCAATGCCGGCTTTCTGAAGCGAATCGGCAACCTGATCGTAAATACCGTTTTTTAAAATGCTGCCCATGCCGTAAACCAGCATGGCCTTGCGCCCGAATCGGGCTGTTTCTTTGCCGATCCCCGGAATCTGACCCTTGCCGAAAATAATTTTAGTCGGGTTTTCAAAAATGAAATTCTGCATGGCTTTTCACCTTTTTGATGCTGCGTTTCCGGATAATATGTGTTTATCGTGTTGCCGTTTAATGGAACATCGTTTGGATGCTGTGTAAATCATTCACAATGCTTGAATTTTAATCCATATTTTATCGTGTATTAAATGACATTCACCCCTTGCGCTGTACGACCATCTTAAAGATACGCTCCCATAGTCAAGGAGCCTAAATCCAGGCTGAAATCCAGTTTGGTATGAATGAGTTCTCTGGCGCCCATGGTAAACGGATGAAGCACCAGCGAATAGTCTCCCAGTGTAAAATGAAGAGAGGCGGTTACTTCGGCCAGATGTCTTTTGTCGGCCATTAAACTGCTCAGGGTAACGAGGGAACAATCGAATGCTTCGCTGACGGGCAGTGTCACCTGATGGATCTTGCGGTTGGGGAAGTCTGCCGTTAAATCACCGGGAGCCGGCGTCGCTGTCAATTGCCTGCACCAGCGCAGAAATAAAGCGGGATTAAGTTTGAACGCCGGAGCGTGAAAATAAAAAGGCGTTTTATTCCAGATTTCCGCGGGAGCCTTGGGCAGATTAGCCACTCTGATCAAGTCGGCATAGTTTTCCAGTTGGAGGCCTTCAACGTTTACCTTCAGTTGCCAGAAGGGAAGATAAATAACGTCATTTTCTTTTTCCGGCCATGTCGCAAATTTTATATTGATGAAATTATTTTTCGAAGGGTTCCAGGCGCGGTGGCAATTTTCACAAAAAACAATCAACGCGTCTTTTTCGCCGGGCAGGTCTGCGCCGCATTCGGGACACAGCAAAGGTAAAAAATCAACGCGCCATTTTTCTTCCGGAGCGGAAATAAGTTTTTCCTCCATCTCCGCATCTTTCTTTTGTAAATAAACCGGTTTCTTTAAAACAGCATCGTAGAGGCGGCCTTGCGCAAAATAAACCGGTGTGTATATGACGCTGGCCGTTTCGCCGATTAATATTTCCTGAAGCACGCCGGCTTGCGTTCCGGATTTTTTCAGCACATTTTCTTTTGTTTTTTGAGACGGAGCGATAAATTTTCCTTCATGATCGGCGTTGCCCACAAATTTTAACTTCATCGCCTGGGGTCTGAGGCCCAGAGAATAAGGCAGCGGAGCAGAATCAAAAGAAAGAGCGTTCACATCAAAATATTTATGGGAAACATCATGGGGCCTGATGGCGTAAGACAGACCTTTAAGGCGCCGGTAGGGAATGAAATAGATTTTTTCAGAAATTCCCTGAGCCGGGGGAATGTAAAAACGGAAGTGGTCATCGGTGGCCAGATAAACACGCGTCCGACAAAACCGGCACGAAAGAATACGATCCGTCTCATCGAGAATGATCGGCGCGCCGCATTGAGGACATTGTTGTTCGATCTGAAAGTTAGAGCCGTTCACCGCACTTATTGCAATACATTGAGTCCGGCATATTTTCAAAACCGCACTTGGTGCATTGTTTCCCGGGAGGTTTGATGTTTGCCGGTTTGCCGCAGTTGACGCAGAAATTGGCGTTGACCGGTAAATTTCTTCCGCAGTGCGCGCACTTGCTGACAATCAGGATCTGATGACCGCACGAGGGGCAGAAGTGCGCTTCTTTCGGGACAATCTGTTTGCAGTCGGGACAGGTGAACGCTTCCGCCGGAATCGTCGGCGAATTGGCACCCCTGAAGGCCTCCATGAGCATTCCCGGCATCATAACACCCATGCCCATGCCCAGTCCTGCGCCGGCTTCCGATTGTGTCTGCGCGGCGGTTTCCACAGCCATCGCCGTTTTCATCTTTAAAAGCTTGTTGAGATCGTCGAAAACACCCAGCCGGCTCTTATCGTCTATGGCTTTCTGCACTTCCGGGGGAGGGGTGATGGAGTTGATGTAGAGGTCGGTCAGCGCCAGCCCGAACTTGCTCAAATCGTTCTGCAACACTATTTTTAAACCTTCGGCAAAATCGTTATATTTCCCCGGCAGATTGAAAATGGTGTCAACTTTTTCGCCCATATAATCGTTGAAACGCGAAACGATGACGCGGTTCAGGTATTCTTCGATTTCTTCCGTGCTGAAAATTCCCTGCGTTCCGACCAGAGAGTTAATCAGCAGAAGCGGCTGAATCACCCGGATGTTGAAAACGCCGAAAGCGCGCAGACGAATCAACCCCAGTTCCTTGTCGCGGAAGGCGACCGGATCGCGCGTTCCCCACTTTAAGTTCGGGAAAACCTTCATGTTGATGAAATAAACTTCCGCGCGCAACGGACTGGTCATTCCCCAGGGAATGGCCATGACTTTGGTCAGGAGGGGGATGTTTGCTGTTTTTAACGTGTGACGACCGGGTCCAAAAGCGTCATAAGCCTTGCCTTTGTAAAAAAATACCGCCGCTTGACTTTCTCTGACAGTCAACTGGGCCCCGTATTTGATTTCTCCCGATCCTTGCTCCGGAATTCTGTGCACGATTTCCTTTCCCGATTCATCGAACCATTCTATGACTTCCAGAAATATTACATTGTTTGTTCCCATGCTAATCTGCTCCCCCTAAGTGATGCTGATTATTGGAGTAAATGTTTTTGACTTGGAAAAATCATAAGGGACAGATCATCAATAGTCAAGTGTAAATATACCGTTACGATTCCGAAGGTTGATACGATGACGCTGTCCAGCAAGTTGGCCAATGACCGGAAACGCATCCCACAGGAGAGCGCATCAGAAAATGGATGTTGCCTTGCCGGTCATTCCCGCCTGTCCGGTGATTATGATAAATGGTGCAGTATTCATGATAAAATTTGATTTTTTACACGGTATATTATAGACAAATAATCATGAAAAAAACTTCTGTGGAACAAAACATTTATGACGGACTGGCGCTGATCGCCGACCCGATTCACCAGTATATACTCTTCACCGTACCGGAAGGAAAATCCGCAACGGAAACGACCGAACAGACGATCATTGATTCTCCCTGGATGCAACGCTTGAGGAGAATTTATCAACTGCAGAGCGCGCGCTGGGTGTATCCGGCGGCTGAACATTCGCGCTTTCAGCATTCTCTCGGGACCATGCACATGGCCGGAGAATTTGCCAAAAGCATCTATCCGAGCCTGTTCTCCGTTTGTCAGAATGTCCCTTCCTGCAATTACGTGGAAGAATTGCTGCGTCTGGCCGGATTGCTTCACGATGTCGGACACGGACCGTACGGACATTTTTTCGATGACAATTTTCTGAGTGATTGGGGGTTGACGCACGAAACGGTTGGCCAGAACATTATCATGCGCAGGCTTGGCGTCGATATTGCCGGCATCCGGCGAAGCCCTTCCGGCGGTTTTGCGCGCGGCGAGAAAATGGACGCGCAGAAAGTGGCCTTTTTAATCAAAATGCCTGAAACCGAAGAAGCCGGTCGGCCGCCGCGCTGGTTGCAAATGCTCAGACAATTGTTTTCCGGTGTCTACACGGTGGATAATCTCGATTACGTGCAGCGCGACGCTTATATGACGGGATTCTCTCTGGACATGGTGGACATTCCGCGTCTGCGCTACTATACTTTTTTTACGAAAGAAGGCCTTACACTTCACCAGTCGGGCATTTCCGCGCTGAGACGCTTTCTAAACGCGCGCCTGAATTTATACACCAATGTTTACTTTCACCGCACGACACGAGGGCTGGATCTGCATCTGCAGGAATTTTTTCACGATACCATGAAATTCATTCTGCCCGGCCATCCGCTGGACCACCTTGATGATTATTTGAAATGCGATGAATGGAATCTCTTCAATCACGTGCGGAACTGGCAGGAATCCAAAGAGGAGCAGAAGAGGAACCTTGCCGTGGAATGGAAAAAGCTTCATGACCGGGAAGTCAAATGGAAGATGTCTTTTGTGGCTGAAATATCTCTGGATCAGATACAGCGCGGCGTCGGTTTTTCCCGGGCGTCCGATTATGAAAAACAAATCAGGGAACGTCTGCCGAAGAAATTGAAAACGCTTCCCTTTAAGATTGATCTGGCCACGCAGGATCCCCGTCCGCTCAATCCCATCACCGAGAGAGAAAAAAGAGTGAATATTTTTAATCCTGTTACGCAAACGACGTCTCCGGAACCGCTGCTGGATATTTACCGTTTTATTCCCGCGCGCGTCATGCATTTCAGGGTGTTTTCGCTGAATCATGATTATGACGGAGAATTGTCCGCTGCTGCGGAAAAGGTGCTGGGGAACTCCGAAAGATCGATCACGACGAATATTTAGTATGGCAGGAAAATCAGAAACGACAGATCTCACACTTTTTGTCCGCACGTCGGGGGAAGAAATCATTCTCTGGGACCGCCGGCGGATTGTGGATGCGCTGGTCAGAGAAGCAGATATCGATGATCAGTTGGCTGAACAGATTTCCAAAGAAGTCGAAAAACAGATTGTCGTGTCGGGAATCAGCGTTCTCACGACGGCTTTGATTCGCGAACTGGTCAATGTCCGGCTGATTGAAAGGGGCCTGGAGAAAGAGCGTCGGCTTCACGGACGTCTGGGATTTCCCCTTTATGACGTGCGGCAACTGATTCTTCATCAGAACAAGCAGGATGCCAATATTCCCCATTCTCCCGAGGGGACGAATCTTATTTTTGCCGAAGGCATCAAAAGAGAGCTTTCCCTTTATGACGTTTTCTCCGACGATATCGGCGAGGCGCATGTCAAAGGTGACATTCACATTCACGCGCTGGGTTATATCGACCGTCCCTACAGTTGTTGCCAGTCGCTGGAGTACCTGAAGATTAACGGGTTGAATCTGCCGCAGGCGATCAATTCCGCCAATCCCGCCAAATATGCCGAGGTTCTCCTCGCGCACATGGTTCGTTTCAGCGCCGTTTTGCAGGGACATTTTGCCAGCACCATCGGCTGGGATGCGGTCAATATTTCCTTCGCGCCGTATCTTGCCTCCATGACGGACAGAGAAGTAAGGCAATTCGCGCAAATGCTGATCTACGAGTTTTCGCAACTGGCTGCCACACGCGGCGGACAGGCTTTGTACACCGATATCCATCTTTATTACGACATGCCGTCCACCTGGACGAATCTTCCCGCCATCGGATCGGAAGGGAAACCGACGGGCAAAAAATACGGCGATTACACCCACGACGCCCAGCGCTTCGCCCGCGCCATTCTGGAAGTGTTTGTAAAAGGAGACGCCAAAGGCAAGCCGTTTATTCTTCCCCGGCCGCTATTGCATATCACTGAAAATTTCTGGAAAAATAAAGACGCTCAGGAATTTTTGCTCCATGCCTGCGACGTGGCTGACCTGATGGGCAATCCCTGTTTTGTTTTTGACAGAGATGAGCAGGCGATTAGCATGGCTTTCAATGATGAGGAAAAAGATAAACCCTGGCTGGCGCGTCGGGCAATCGTTCAAACGATAACCCTGAATCTGCCGCGGCTCGCGTACCGGGTCCAGGGGGATGAGAAAAAATTATTCGTTCTGCTGGGCGAATTTATAGAAAAAGCCGCCAAAGCTCACGAGCAGAAAAAAGATTTTCTGGAAAAGCTTCTGTCCTATGCTGAGGAAGGCCCCCTCGCCGTGCTGGCCATGAATCATGACGGATTTTCCTTCCTCAGAATGAATCAGGCCGCTTATGTGATCGGCATGGCCGGACTGAATGAACTGGTGCAAATCATGACCGGAAGCGAACTGCATCAATCGTCCGCTGCGCTGAAGTTCGGCCTGAAAACTGTTGATTTCATGCGACAGGAAGTTGAACGACTAAGCAAAACATTCAAAATGAAATTTATTCTGGGACAGTCGCTGGCGGAAACAACAACCTACCGTTTTGCCCGCCTGGATCTGAGATATTATTCTCCCACCGCCGGACGTTATGTGAAAGGCGACATTGCTGAAGGAGGGATTTATTATACGAACTCCACGCATCTTAACGTCGCCGCAAATGTTACCCCGATGCAAAGAGTCATTCAGGAAGGGCTCTTTCACACTGCTCTGGAAGGAGAGGTTTTTACGCATATACAACTGGGAGGCTCCGATCCGGGCAAGGAAAAATTAAGCCGGTTCATTCGCAGCGTTTTTTATGATTCCGCCAATCGTCAAATTGATTTCAATCCGGAATTCACATTTTGTCCGGCCTGCGAGAAGACGGCCAGAGGACTGCACAAACGTTGCGTTTACTGTTCATCGTTCGATGTGGAAGGCATTGCCCGGCTTACGAAATATTTCAGTAAAATTTCCGGCTGGAACAAGGGTAAGCTGGCCGAGCTGAAAAGCAGAACAACTAACGACACCTTTGATGACACTTAATAGACGAAGATATTAGAACGTTGATGCTAGTGTGTCGGCAGGGTATCCGGATTTATTTTCTTTAACACAAAAAGCATGTATTTCTTTCCATTTCTAAATTTTATCGGGTCAACGGCCGCCAGTTCTTTCCATATTTTATGATCAACGGATTGCTTTAAATCTCTGATGAGGTAGTATAGCCATGCCTTTTTACGCTTGATTTTCCCGGATGCAAAATGGACCAGGGGTAAAAGGAATCGTTCAGCGTAATTATAAACAAATTTCAACGTCGGTAAAACATGAGGCGTAATGTCCTGCTGATAAATAATCTCCCAGCCATGTTCCTTTGCTTTCTGAACAAAATCATCAAGCCGATGTGATGATTTGTTTATGCCAGAATTATTAAGCTTGAAATAATCCGATATAATCCACGTGCCGTCAGGCTTGACAATGCTTCCCGCTTTTTCGAACGCTTTCTCAAGCGGTATATATTGAAGCGATTCCGAATTGATGATGGTTCCATACTTTTTATCGGTTTCGAATTCTTGAAATCGCT